>ERZ795054.4178-NODE-4178-length-10777-cov-5.505689_pt1 | contig 10777 bp, 11 predicted proteins | sample MGYA00375138_ERZ795054 | MGnify/ENA primary metagenome ERZ795054 (study PRJEB30183, sample SAMN05720215) | anaerobic digester metagenome | isolation source: active sludge of municipal wastewater-treating anaerobic digesters | place: USA | collected 2014-12-23 ...
GTCGAGATTGAAGTTGTCGAAGTTGCGTGCGGCGATCTCGACGGCGCGATGCGCGCGTTCCGCGCAATGGCCTGAGTTTAGCGGTTTACGGAAAACGTGTCCATATCTCCTGGGCCTTATAAACGAATCGCCTGCGGCAGGGGGGCGGCTTGCCGGCCGGGGCGCCGGTTCTTATACTCGGTAGACCATCTGATATACTAGGCGAGAGGCGGATCCCGATGAGCGAGGTTATCGAAGACGGCCCGAGGGGCGGCGGCGCCGCCATCCCGCTATCCCGGCCTTTGAGCCCTTCGGACAAGCTGGTGCTTCTCCGCTATGAGACGATGGCCGAAGGAATAGCCCGGCTCTTCGGCTCCGGCTGCGAGGTCGTCGTGCACTCGCTCGAGGATATCTCGGCCTCGGTCACCAAGATCTGCAACGGACACGTGACAGGCCGGAAACCCGGATCCCCGATCACCGACCTGGGCCTGGGCGTCCTGCGTAAATCCTTCGAATCCCGCGAGGACATCGTCGGCCCGTACTTCTCCAGGACCGATTCCGGTAAGCTGCTCAAGTCGACCACGATCCTCATCAGGAACGACCAGGCCGAGCCCATCGGCTTTCTCTGCGTGAACTTCGACCTTTCCGTCCCACTGTCCCAGCTGCTCGGGGAGTTTTCGCCTTCGGCCGAGCCCGTCGAGCAGGGCGAGCATTACGCCCCCGACGTGCAGGAGCTCGTAAGCCGCGCCGTCGCGGAGGAGCTCGAAGCGGCGGCGAGAAAGACCGGCCTCCATCCCTCGGAGAAGAACCGACGCATCGTCCTCGAGCTCGAGCGCCGCGGCGTCTTCGAGGTGAAGGGCGCGGTCGAGCACGCGGCCCGGGACCTCGGGGTGACCAAGCACACGGTCTACAAGTACCTGCGCGAACTCCGAGGCTGAACGACCCGTCTCCATCCCAGTTCCACACCCACCTCTGTCCGGGCCCAGGCCCAGGCCCAGGCCCAGGCCCAGGCCCAGGCCCGGGCTTCGGCGTCGGGCGCTCTAGGCTTGACTGGTGCAGCTCGGTTAAAAAAGTTGACTTTGCTAAAAAAACGTTGACAAAGATTTACATGTGTCAAATAATAACCTCGCACTGTCCAGAGAAACGGAAACCGCCAAGCGAGGTTCTATGTCCAAGCGATGCATCTCATCCGCGGGCGCTCCCGCGGCCATAGGTCCCTACTCCCACGCCGTGGAGACGGAGGGCCTCCTCTTCGTCTCCGGCCAGCTCGGGATCGATCCCGGCACCCAGGCCCTCGTCCCGGGCGGCGTCCGCGCCGAGACCGAGCGGGCCTTGCTCAACCTGTCCTCGATACTCGCCGCAACCGGCCTCGGGCCCGCCGATGTCCTCAAGACCACGGTCTTCCTCCGCGACATCGGAGATTTCGCGGCGATGAACGAGGTCTACGCGTCCTTCTTTCCCTCGGAGCCGCCCGCCCGCTCCGCCTTCCAGGTCGCCGCGCTCCCCAAGGGGGGGAGCGTCGAGATAGAAGCCATCGCCCGTCGCGGCGAGCGCTAGCACACAACGAGGAGAGTCCTGTGGAATCAGCAACGTCCGGCACTGAATTCAAGCGGGAAATCAACACCTTCCAGCTCACGCTGATCTGCGTCGGCGCCATCATCGGCGCGGGCGTCTTCAGCCTGACCGGCGTCGGCATCTCCTACGCCGGCCCCGCGGCCTTCCTGGTCTACATCGTCGCGGCCCTCATCGGCATCGTCTCCACGATCCCGACGATGATCGCCGCCTCGGCCTGCCCGACGACGGGAGGCTACTACAAGTACATCTCGAGGTTCCTCGACCCGACCCTGGCCTTCTACTACATGTGGAACCGCATCATCGGCATCTTCTCGGTCTCCGTCGTCGCGATGTCCTTCGGCCAGTACGTGCAGGTCATCTTCCCGAAGGTGCCCGTCGAGGTCTCCGCCCTCGGCGCGATCCTCCTCTTCACCGTCCTCAACCTCTTCGACGTGAAGCTCATCACGAAGGCCAACAAGTACTTCGTCTACGTCCTCATCGCCGCCCTGGTCTGGTTCCTTGTCGAGGGGCTTCCCAAGGCGGACGTCACGAGGCTCCAGGGCTTCTTCGAGAAGGGCTTCGGCAACTTCGTCACCGCCCTCATCATGTACATGTTCGCCCTCGACGGCGCCTCGGTCGTCATCAACATGGGCGGCGAGGTGAAGGATCCCCGCAAGTCCATCCCCGTGGCGATCATCTGGGGGACCCTCATCGCCGGCGTCCTCTACGCCCTGCTCGCCTTCGCCGCGACCACGGCCGTGGATTTCAGGCAGTTCATCCCGCCCGTCTCCAAGCGGGCCCAGCCCCTCGGCGCCTTCGCCAAGACCTTCATGTCCCCGGCCGGCTTCGTCTTCTTCATCTCGGGAGGCGCCTTCCTCGCCATCCTCACGACCCTCAACGCCGGCATCATGATCCAGTCGCGCATCTTCTGGGCCGCGGCGCGCGACGGCATCTTCCCGAAGTGGTTCGCGACGCTCAACAAGCACCGCCAGCCGGCCCGCGTGTCCGTCGTGGTCGCGGTCGTCATCTCCCTCCCCATCCTCCTCAAGTTCAGCCTCGGCTTCACGACCCTCATCACCCTCGTCCCGGGTTTCCTCTTCTCCATGATGATGCCCATCTCCGTCCTCTTCATCGAGAAGAAGTTCCCGAATCTCTACAGGAAATCCCTCATGCCCCTGCCCAAGCTCTGGCTTTACCTCATCGTCGCCTTCTCCCTGGGCGTGAGCCTCCTCCTCTCCTGGAACGGCCTGCTGAAGATCGGCCTCAAGAACCTCTACTATTTCGCGGGCTTCTTCGGGCTCGGGACGGTATACTACTTCTTCATGGTCGCCCGGATGCGGAAGCAGGGCCGGAACTACCGCGACATCAAGAAGGACTACGACAAGTACTGGATCGAGGAAGAGGCCCGCCTCGCCGCCCTGGCGGCGAAGTAGGGGCCTTGCCGCGGCCGCCCGCGGGCGGCCCATGCCCGGCGGCGGCCCCTAGCGGGCCGCCGCCTTACCCATAAGGAGCTCCCGATGGCCTATGATTTCGACACCGTCGTCGACCGCGCGCCGACGAGCTCGCTCAAGTGGAGCTACAGGAAGAAGTTCTGCGGCGACGAGGAGGTCCTCCCCCTCTGGGTGGCCGACATGGACTTCCCCTCGCCCCCCGAGGTCGTGGAGGCGATCAGGCGCCGGGCCGAGCATCCGATCTACGGCTACCCGGTGAGGACCGACGGCTACTACGACTCGCTTATCGCCTGGATGCGGCGGCGCAACGGCTGGGAGATCCAGCGGGACTGGATCTGCTTCTCGCCGGGCGTGGTGCCGGCCCTGAACATCGCCGTCCTCGCCTACACCCAGCCGGGGGACAAGGTGGTCGTCCAGACGCCCGTCTACTATCCCTTCTCCTCCGCCGTCCTCTCGAACGGCCGCCAGCTCGTGGAGAACAGCCTCAAGCTGGAGGGCGGGCGCTACGTCATGGACTTCGAGGACCTGGAGCGGAAGCTCGACTCGAGGACCAAGCTCCTCATCCTCTGCAGCCCCCACAATCCCGTGGGCCGGGTCTGGGAGCGGGGCGAGCTCGAGAGGCTCGTCGAGCTCTGCGCCAGGAAGGGCGTCGTCATCGTCTCCGACGAGATCCACTCGGACCTCATCCTGGGCGGAAGGAAGCACGTCTGCACGGCCGCGCTCTCGCCGGAGGCCGCGCGGATGACGGTCACCCTGGGCGCGCCGAACAAGACCTTCAACATCGCCGGCCTCGGGATAGCGAACGCGATCATCCCGGACAGACGGCTCAGGGAAGCCTTCATGAACCAGGCGGCCAACCTGGGCCTGGGGATAGCCAACGTCTTCGGCATCGTCGCCCAGGAGGCGGCCTACTCCAAGGGGGAGGCCTGGCTCGAGGAGCTCCTTTCCTACCTGCGCGGCAACTACGGGAGGCTGGTTTCCTTCCTCGCCGAGCGCCTGCCCTCCCTCTCCGTCCTCCCCCTCGAGGGGACCTACCTCGCCTGGATCGACTGCAGGAGGCTCGGGATGTCCGACGCCGAGCTCAAGGCCTTCTTCCTCAAGGAGGCGAAGCTCTGGCTGGACGAGGGGACGATGTTCGGCTCGGGGGGCTCGGGCTTCATGCGGATCAACCTGGCCTGCCCGCGGAGCCTCCTGGACGAGGCCCTCTCGCGGCTCGAGAAGGCCCTGGCCAAGCGGGGCTGAGGCGGGCTAGCGGCTGGCGCCGTCGGGCTTATCCGGGGCGGGGCCGTCCGCTTCCTCCGGGGCGTCGCCGTCCGCCTTTTCCATCGCGGCGCGCCTGATCGCGCAGGCCGCGCAGAAGGGAATGTGGACGGCCGTGCCGGAGAGGCAGCCGCGGCAACGGAGCTCCTCGGGCGTGGCGGGCCGGGTCGCCGGATCCCAGAGCTCCCAGAGGGAGGCGAGGGCGGCCGGCGCGTCGGCCAGGGTCGCGCGGTAGACGGGGCAGTTGGCGCAGTCGAAGCCGCAGGGGGCGATGGTCGAAGGCATGGGCGGGAGTGTACGCGTCCGCCCCGCCTTCGGCAAGGAATAGTAGCTTAACGCGGCCCCCGCGCCTATTTCCGCAGGGCCTCGAGCCGCGCCTTGGCCTCCGGCACCTCCTTGAAGAAGCCCTCCGTCTTGGCGCAGCCGAAGTCGGCGCACTGGGCGCAGGTCGCGTAGCCCTTGGCGAGGGCGCAGAGGCGCATGGCGCATTCCGCGCAGTGGCCGATCTGGACGCCGTCCTTCGCTCCGCAGCCGTGGCAGCGGATGTTCTCCGGCGTCGCCGCGAAGCCGAACTGCCTGCCCCAGTCCTCCGCGAGCTTGGCCAGGGCGGCCAGGTCGTCCGCCTTCGTGGCGACGAAGGCGGGGCAGGCGGCGCAATCGAGTCCGCAGACGGCGAGAAGCTGGTCCATGGGTTCCTCCTTGGGGCGATGGGCGATGCCCCATGATCGGAGGGTAACCCTGTCAGTTCATGTCAGCATTTTTCCAGAATTTGGGCGATTCGCCTTCCGGCGCGTTGGAAAGCCAAATCCTCCGCGCCCGTTCCGAGAGGGCCCGGGCCAGGCTCTCGGGCTTGAGGACCTTAAGGCCCTCGCCGAAGGAGAGGAGGAAGCCGAGGAGCCACTCGTTCTCCGGCAGGTCGGCCCTGACGAGGATGCGTCCCTCCGCGTCCCGCTCCGTCTTGCCGAACCACTCCTCGGCCCGCGCCCCGGCCTCCGGGGCTATCTCGAGGAGGACCTCCGTCTGCGTCGACGTTCCCCATTCGCTGCGCCAGGCGTCCTCGGAGGGCTCCTGCCTCTCCTCGAAACGGGCCATGAGGGGGCGCAGGGACTCGATCCGCCCGAGCTTGAAGAGGCGCCAGCCGCCGCGGAGGCGGCAATAGGCCCAAAGGTACCAGGACTGCCAGAGGTAGGCCACGGCGACGGGCTCGACCTCGCGCTCGCTCGCCCTCCCCTCGGCGTCGCGGTAGGCGATCCTGAGGAGGCGCCGCTCCTCGATGGCCGCGCGCAGGGCCTCGATTCGCTCGCGGTCGCGGCCGCCGCCGGCGAATTCCACCCTGATCCAGGAGCGGCGCCGCCCGGGCGCCTTGCCGAGGAGGGCGGCGAGCTTGGACCGGGCCGCCTCGCTCTCCGCGTCGCCGGTCGCCCTGCCTATGCCGCGGAGGGCGGAGGCGACGGCCGCGAGCTCGCCCTCGTCCAGGACGCTCCGGTCGAGCGCGTAGCCGGGGAGTACGCGATAGCCGCCGTCGCGGCCCGGCAGGGCCTCGAGGGGCACGCCCAGGGAGGAGAGGAGGTCCATGTCGCGGTAGACCGAGCGTACGCCGACGCCGAAGCGGCGGGCCAGGGCGGCCGCGCTGTGGACCTTGCCGTCGGCGAGGAGGAGGACGAGGGAGAAGAGCCGCTCCGAGCGCATGCCCCGATCATAGCGCGCCTTGCGGGAATCGGGGCGCGAAAAGGCCTTGCGGAGCGGGCTTTCCCCCTCGATACTTGAAGCCATGGACAGAAGCCTAGCCCTTCTTCTCGACCTGGCGGACGCGGAATTCGACGGGGAGTCCTTCAACGGGCCGTCCTTCATGAAGACCCTGGAGGGCCTTTCGCCCGAGCGGGCGGCCTCCGTGGAGACCCACGAGGGCTACTCGGCCTGGGAAGTCGCGCATCACGTCGCCTATTACAAGTACTACATCGCGCGGGCCCTGGGGGCCTCGGAGGCGATCGAGCCCTATCCCCTGCCCAAGGGGAAGTCGGGCTTCGCCCCGCCCCGGGAGGCGACGGAGGCCGCCTACAAGGAGCTCCTCGGCTACCTCAGGAAGGCCCATCGTTGCGCGACGGAGGCGATCCGGGGCGCAGACCCGGCCAAGCTCGTGGAGACGATGCCCAAATGGGACATCCCCTTCGCGAAGGCCGCGGCCTGGCTCTGCACCCACGACACCTACCACGCGGCGCAGATCCGCAACATGGGCGTCCCGGGGCTCAAGGAGCCCAAGGAAGGGGACTAGGGCCGGGCCCCGCCGGCCTTCCCGTCCTCGGCCCGACGCTTCGCCTTGTCCGGCGCGGTCCGCGAAGGTCGGCCCGAAACTGGCCCGCGGCTCGGCTTTTTCCCTTCCGCCCCTTGCGGCGGAGCGGCAAAGCGTACAATGATCTAAAAAACGGAGGCCGCGATGGGCAGGACCAAGAAGATCGTCGACAAGAGCGTCGTGCTCGAGGCTTCCCTCGACCTCATCGAGCGCGAGGGCATCGAGGCCTTCTCCACGCGCCGCCTGGCCGCGCGGCTCAGGATCTCCGCCATGACCCTCTACAACTACTACGAGAACCGCGAGGCTATCCTCAGGGAGGTCGCGCTCCGCGGCCTGTCGGACTTCCTCGCCTCCCTGGCCGCCGAGCTCGGGCGGCACCCCGAGGTCGGCCGCGCCCCCCTTCTGGCCTACAAGCTCCTGGCCGCCGAGTTCATGCGGCTAGGGAAGGAGAGGCCGAGGCTCTACCTCTTCCTCTTCGACTCGGGGCTTGAGGAGCTCAGGCGGGATCCCGAGGTCGCGAAGTACTACGGCCACCTCCTTGAGGGGATACGGGCGAGGGTCAGGCGGCCCGAGGCCCTGGCGGGGATCGAGGAGGACGTCTACCTCTTCCAGGTCCTCGTGAACGGCCTGGTGATCGGCTCGATCCAGGGGCGGAGCGTCCTGGACGCCGAGCGCTACGGGGCCCTGGTCGCGCGCGCCTACGAAAGGCTCCTCTCGCCCCACGAGGCCGAGCTCGAGGCCTAGCCCCCTTGCGGGACGGCGGACTGCGGGAGTGGCGCGGCCGCGGCAGCCGCCACGCAACCGTAGCGCGGCCGCCGCGGCGCGGGCCCTAGTCCTCCACGTAGAGCCGCGGGACCCGCGAGCTCACCATGCAGGTGAGCTCGTAGGGGATGGTGCCGACGCGCTCGCAGAGGAGCTCCGCGGGCAGGCTGTCCGCGCCGCGGGTGCCGAAGAGGAGGACCTCGTCGCCGTTGTAGGCCTCCCCGTCGGGGCCCAGGTCCACCATGAGCTGGTCCATGCAGACCCTGCCCACGACGGGAAGGCGGCGGCCGCGGATGACGACCTCGCCCTTGTTGGAGAGGGCGCGGCTATAGCCGTCGCCGTAGCCGATGGGGATCGTGGCGAGGCGGGTGTCGGCCGCGGGGGCCCAGGTGCCGCCGTAGCTCACGCGGGCGCCCGAGCGCACCGACTTGAAGTAGGCGACCTTGGACATGAGGCGCATGACGGGCTCCAGGCCCACGGTCTTGAGGGGGCTCGGCTCGTAGCCGTAGAGGAGGATGCCGGGCCGGACGAGGTCGTAGCGCGCCTCCGGCAGGTTGACGAGGGCGGCCGAGTTCGCGATGTGGACGAGGGGAGGGCGCCGCCCCCGCGCGTCGAGGAGGGCGAGGACGGACTCGAATCTCTCGAGCTGCTCGCGGGCGAAGCCGAGGTCGTCGTCCGCCGTCGCGAAGTGGGAGAAGACGCCGGCGACCTCGAGGCCGGGCAGGGCGAGGACCTCGTCCAGGAAGGGCTCCGCCGAGTACCAGTGCACGCCGATGCGCTCCATGCCCGTGTCGACCTTGAGGTGGACCCGCGCCTTCTTGCCGGCCGCGACGGCCGCCTCGGAGACGGCCCTGGCCTTCTCCGCTGAGGGCAGGGTCAGGTCCAGGTCGTTCTCGATGAAGCGGGGGATCTGGCCCGCGTTGATCGCGCCCAGGACGAGGATCGGCGCCGCGAGGCCGGCGCGGCGCAGGAAGAGGCCCTCCTCCAGGAAGGCGACGCCGAGGTAGTCCGCCCCCGCGGCGACGAGCTCGGAGGCGACGCGGAGGATGCCGTGGCCGTAGGCGTTCGCCTTGACGACTCCCATCACCTTGACGCCGGGGCCCGCGAGGGCGCGGGCCTTCGCGAGGTTGCGCCGCAAGGCGCCGAGGCGGATCTCGGCCCGGGTGGGGCGGTCGGCGTCGATGGGGAGGATGGTTTCCATGGGCAAAGATGATACACGAGCCCGGAGGGGAGGCAAAGCCCCGCCGGGGCTATCCGCCGGGCCGGCCGCCGAGCGGGTCGCAGGGCGCGCCTTCCCTCGGCTTCCTTTGCGGGCGGCGGGCAGGCCGGCGCGACGCGCCGCCGTATCGCGGCGCGAAACGGCCGTGCCAAGACGCCTGAAATATCAATGGAGTGCCCCGGTTTACCGGAAACTTTCAAATTGACAGGGCCTCGGGGGCAATTTACGATGAACCGATACGTACCGTACCTGAGGTCTAGACTTGCGGTCTAGGGAGAATCTAAGGAGGAATCGCATGAAGAAACTCGGCATCATCCTGTTGGCCCTCGCGCTCCTCGCGATGGTCGGCTGCGGCGCCAAGGCGCCCACCGGCATCAAGTTCGGCGTCTTCGAGCCCATGACCGGCGCCAACGCCGGCGGCGGCGCCCTCGAGGTCGAGGGCGTGAAACTCGCGAACGAGCTCTACCCGACGGTCACGGTCGGAGGCAAGGAATACAAGATCGAGCTCGTCATCGCCGACAACAAGTCCGACAAGGTCGAGGCGGCCAACGCCGCCCAGCGCCTCGTCGACAAGGACAAGGTCCAGGTCGTCCTCGGCTCCTGGGGCTCCTCCCTCTCGATGGCCGCGGGCCCGATCGTCAAGGAGAAGAAGATCCCGGCCATCGGCCTGTCCTGCACGAACCCCCTCGTCACCAAGGACAACGAGTACTACTTCCGCGTGTGCTTCATCGATCCCTTCCAGGGCACCGTGATGGCCAACTACGCGTTCAAGGAAGTCAAGGCCAAGAAGGCCGTCATCATCCGCGAGGTCTCCAACGACTACTCCGTCGGCCTCGCCAAGTTCTTCGCCGACAGCTTCAAGCAGCTCACGGGCGACCCGAACGCCATCCTCGCCGAGCTCAACTACAACACCGGCGACCAGGACTTCTCCGCCCAGCTCACCGAGGTCAAGAAGTACAAGCCCGACGTCATCTTCGCGCCCGGCAACTTCACCGAGTCCGCCCTCGTGATCAAGCAGGCCAAGGAGCTCGGCATCCAGACGCCCTTCCTGGGCGGCGACACCTGGGAGACCCCCGAGTTCATCGACGTCGGCAAGAAGTCGGTCGAAGGCGCGGTCTTCTCCACCTTCTTCGCGACCGAGGTCCCCATCACCGAGACCTCCAAGGTCTTCCTCGACGCCTACCGCAAGAAGTACAACAAGGAGCCCGCGGCCGTCACCGCCCTCGGCTTCGACGGCTACCTCGTCGCCCGCGAGGCGATCATGAAGGCGAACAGCCTGGACACGGTGAAGATCCGCGACGCGGTCGCCGCGACCAAGGACTACCCCGGCGCGGCCGGCATGATCACCCTCAACGAGGACGGCGACGCGACGAAGAGCGCGGTCATCAAGGTCGTCCAGGACGGCAAGTTCACCTACAAGACCACCGTCCAGCCCTAAGGCCCGACGCCATCGCCGCGGGATCCCCTCGGGGCCCCGCGGCCGGCGGGCGGCCGGCCCCAAGGAGGCGACCGGCCGCCCCCTCCCCGCGGGGCGGGCCACGGGGCTTTCGGCGCCCCCGGTCCGCCCCATCCGGCCCGCTTTTCGGCGAGCGGGCCATCCTACGCCTCCAAGGACTCCCCGATGACCTTCTCCCTCTTCCTCCAGCACTTGGCGAACGCGTTGTCCCTGGGAAGCCTCTACGCCCTCATCGCCATCGGCTACACGATGGTATACGGAATCCTGAGGCTCATCAATTTCGCGCACGGCGACGTCTTCATGCTGGGCGCCTACCTCGCGCTCTACGGCATCACGATCTTCGCCCTGCCCTGGTGGGGCGCCCTCCTCATCGCCGTCCTGCTCACGGCGCTCTTCGGCATCGGCCTCGAGCGCGCCGCCTACCGGCCCCTCCGCGACTCTCCGAAGATCTCCGTGATGATCAGCGCCATCGGCGCCTCCTTCCTCATCGAGAACCTCGCGGTCGTGATCTTCGGCGGGCGCCCGAAGGGCTTCCCCGTCCCGGACCTGCTCTCGCAGGTCGTGCGGCTCGGCTCGGTCAGCGTGCAGGCGGTCAGCCTCCTCATCCCGGCCTTCGCCGCCCTCATCCTCGCCGTCCTCCTCTGGGTGGTCGGCAAGACCAAGACCGGCATGGCGATGCGCGCGGTCTCCACGGACCTGGACGCGGCCAGGCTCATGGGCGTCGACGTCAACAAGGTGATCTCCTTCACCTTCGGCGCGGGCTCCCTCCTCGCGGGCCTGGGCGGCATCATGTGGAGCTTCAAGTA
>ERZ795054.4181-NODE-4181-length-10768-cov-3.415663_pt1 | contig 10768 bp, 11 predicted proteins | sample MGYA00375138_ERZ795054 | MGnify/ENA primary metagenome ERZ795054 (study PRJEB30183, sample SAMN05720215) | anaerobic digester metagenome | isolation source: active sludge of municipal wastewater-treating anaerobic digesters | place: USA | collected 2014-12-23 ...
TGACCGCCGCGACGTTCAGCATCGCACCGGCGGCGGCATCCGGTGTACCCTATTTATTGAATGACGCCACCACATAGCCGACGCTGCGGCTGTAAGGGCCGGCACCGACCGGATACCGGGTGGCGGCAATTACGACCGGGTCGAGGTCCGCGGTGGTATCCAATCCCGTCGTAAATTCGGCCGTATCATTGGGGCCGATGACTCCGAAATCCACTCCACCTGAATCGTTAATGAGCGTAGGATCTATAGTAATGGTATACGTAGTATTATAGGCGAACGTACCGACAAAAGGAATGCGCACGCCCTTACCACCGGCGAAGCTGGTCACCGGGCCGAAGACCGGTCCGGCCGGAGCGATGACGATGTTCGTCGCATTGATGTCCGCCAGCTGAACCGGCCGGGAAAACATGATGACGATATCCGTGTCAACGGGAAACCGGTCGGTAGCGGGAAGCGGCGCGTCCGGATAGATGGACTCAACCTGGAGAAACTCGGTTCCCGGGCTCGACCCCGGAACGGTTCCCCCCGTGGCGCTGAGGTCGATGTTCGGCGCCTCGGGCGCGCAGGCGTGGAAAAGCAGCACCATGACGGCCGGGAGCATGAAGGATAACGCCAGTCGGTAATGGATTGTTCGTATCACATCACCCCTCTTTAAGCGGGGAAACATCGAATTTCTGTTTTTTTGCAGGGGGCATACAGTTTTTCTTTACATTTTAATCGTTGCGGCATGTATTTATCAATGTATGCTGCACATTGATATAGTATCAATATACACCTTCTCAGTTCTATATATTACAGAAGAAATCGGGATTAAGGCAATAATAATTTAGACCATGCTCCGTAAAAAAACCAGATTTCTCCCGCTGCTGCTCATCACCGCCCTTTCTCTGCTGTTGACAGAGAAAGCGGGTCGTGGAACCATCACCTCGATCACCCTGACGCCGGGTAACCCGACCACCATGTCGAACACCCTGGGGTATTACCTGGCGGGAAAGGCCTATATCTTCACCGTTAACGTTGTCGATCCCGATGTCACCGCCTGGAATCAGATCACCGATGTCAGAATCACTATCGCAAACACAACCAATATTGTAGTAAGAAACACGGCTGCCTTCGGCTTCGGAGCATCCCCTCTCGTTGCTGATACGGCATTCGGGGTAACGGTGGACTCCGGAGCGGTGGATGCCACCGGCCTCGTTACCGTCGGCAGCACCTATAACAACTTTACCGTGCGATTCACCGTAACATTCAGATGGGACACCCCAGAATCCGCCTGGGCCGCGGCGAGAAATGTCATCGGATCCGCCACTACCAATAATCCCGCGGTCAACACCCTTACCGACACCCGCATGGTATCGTATGGCGTCATATCCACCATTCGGATTGTCGGCTTCGCGCAAGACGGTGACGCGGCCGATGGACGGATCAATCCCTGGCACACGGCATTCAATGTTACCGGCACCGTCGCCTACAATATACCGGGCGCGACGGCGACCGACGCGGTGCATCTGGTCGCCGACGCCGGTGCCGCGGAATATGATGCAGCAGGCGCGACTCTATACCGCACCGGCATCATCACGCCCCACGTCGACCTGACCCCGGCCGCCCTCAGTATTCCCGTGAGCGCCGAATGGTTCAATTCCCTGGGATGGGTCACCGCGCGCGGCAACCACACCTGGACGGTGGTCGTGCCAATGGCGACACCCGGCGGACCCGAAACCTCCGTGAATACCCTTGCCATCAACTGCGACCGCATCCGGGTGACCAATATTGAGTTCCTCGGTGGGGGCGGCGTCAATCCGCCTCCGCGCTACTACCGCAGTGTAAACCTGCCCGGCACCCAGGTACGGGTGACGGCTCAGCTCGAAAACGCGGCAACGCCGATGGTCGGAAACACGACCATCAGGATATCCGACAGCGCCGGCACACCAAACACCTACGACGTGGTAATCGCCAACGGCGCCACCCAGGGCGTTTTCGATATGAGCGCGAACTATCCGGCGGTCCCCGGCGACATCCCCGCAAACGACACGACGGTACTCTCATACAGCGCGGTGCGCGTATTCGGCGGCGCTTACGACGGCGACACGGCCGCGGCCGAGGGCCAGGACGATTTTGCGAGCATTACGCAGGCGGTGCTGGGCACATATCAGATATACTGGGACCACAACGATCCACCGGGAGACAACGCCGGAGATTTTACCGCCTGGGCCGGGTTAACCAAAACCGCGACATCGCTGGTTCTGAACTGGACGGCGATCAACCCGCTGACATTTGATGATCACGATTTTTATTCATATAAAATCTACTATCGCGAACAGGCAGCGATCCCCTGGATAATGATCGATCGCAATACCGCCAACTACGGACCGGTTGGCACCTACCATTTGAATGACATTACCACAACCACTGCCGCGATCGAAGGACTGGTACCTCTAACCACGTATGAATTCTTCATATCGGCGGTCGATGTCTTCGGGAATGAAGTTTATATTTTATTTCCCAACAACGTGATTCATGGCAATCCCGCTCCACCACCCGAATACAACACCGAACAGACCGCCCCTCTCAGTATAACCTGTCAATTAACCGATGGTATTACCAGTTATGCCGACAGTTCGTTTACCGCTCCCGGAGGATGGCTTGCGTCACTGAGGCCTGTAAGGGTTTCTGCCATCAATGTTAAATTTACCATCGAAGGCACCGCAACAACGCTCCCCGAGACAGTAAACCTGATCGCCGCTGTCGAGCCGGGTCCCGCGCTGTTACCGAATCTGTTTAATGGCATTACCCTCAATGGCATCGAGGGCACCGATTATTTTCGATATGCATGCGCAAAGACGGGACCCAATACCTGGAAAGGGTATATACCCGCAACGAATACCACTCTGATGACACTGGGTACCAACGTGCGTTTCATCGTTGAAATGATCAGAGGCGCATCCACGACCTATGCGGATTCCAACTCCGAGCTTGAAGATCCAACAGGCCCAATCGATGATGATCCGAGTACCCTTAACAACTATGTAACCCCGAACGACTGGGAATGGACATTTCAGGTGGCCACCCCGACCACCTTCCAGCCCTGGCCCACTCGCATTCTGAACAATGTCATCACCGACAAAAACCCCGTGGCCTACCCGGCCTATTATCTCTCCGAGGACGCCTACGTCACCATCAAAGTGTTCGACATAAAGGGACGTCCCGTCGCGACCCTGCTCGATAACGCCTTCCGCAAGGGCGGGCAGAACATCAAAGAGGGCGGCTGGCGCGGCGACAACAAGGCAAATCGAAAGCTCGGCGTGGGTCTCTATTACATCCAGATAGAGGCGAAGGCCGTGTCGAGCGGCAAGGTTATCCTCAATTCCTTCCAGAAGGTGGTCATGGCGCGCTGACGGACCGGCCGCCCCCAAGGGGGTCAGAGCCTTTTTTTCAGAGCTTTTTTTAACGAAAGCGCTCTGACCCTTAAAAAAAATTAAACATCCCCCGCTCCTCAAACGTATCTATTTCAGCACCACAAAAATAATACGGAAAGGAGTCTTCAATGCCTCGCAAACCTCGAATCCAGCAGGAAAACCTCACCTACCACATCACCTCCCGGTGTATTGAATGGCGATCAATGATGGACCAGGACTATTTCAAGCAGCTTTTGCTGGAAACACTGGCCCAGGCACAGAATAAGTATCAATTTGAGCTGAACGCATATCAGATAATGGATAATCATATTCATCTTGTTATAAGGACTTTGCCGGGTGGGGCTTCGATTTCCAGGCTCGTACAGTATATAAAATCGCGTTTTGCCGAGAAATATAATCGACTCACACAACGAATCGGGCCTTTCTGGAACGAGCGCTATCACGACTCCATCATAGAACACGCGGAAAACCCCGAATACTATCTCCTCTGGCTGCTGTGGTATCTCGCGTTTAATCCGATAAGGAGTAAAGCAACCGACAGCCCGAGGAAATACAGGTACTCAAGCATCCATGCATATCTCGACACTCGAGATCGTCCTCCTGTCAAAGTAGATTTACACCAATATTTCATCAGACTGGGAAACGGCATCGAAGAGAGGATTAAACGATTTCTGGTATACGAGGACGCCTATCGCAGACGACTGGCAGTTATTACTTAGCCGGCAAATATGGTTTATCCTCGATCTTTATTACGCGAATGGATTCTCCTTCTCGAAATCCGGAAGGAACAGCCGCTCACTTCCCGATTCCTGTATCCATCCATGTCTGAAGCCGAGCCTGTCCAATTCCGCCACAACCTCGGAGAACTCCCTCTCCGAGACCGGCCGTCCGAGCCGGGGATGATTCCTGACCGCCGGAGTGGGATAATATTGCGACATCAAGGATATGTGTACCGATGGGGAGAGTTCCTCCGCTATTGTCTGAAGGCATCGTTTGCTGTTGTCCACATGCCCCGGCAGAACCAGATGGCGGATAATAAGCCCCGACTGGACTGCTCCGCTCGAATCTATATGCAGCTGTGCCCCTTTCTGGCGATACATCTCACGAAGGGCTCTCACCCCCGTTTCCGGATAGTCCCCAGCGCCTGAATATTCACGCGCAATATCGGAATCCATGTATTTAAAATCAGGAAGGTAGACGTCTATTATTCCCTCAAGGGATTCCAGCGTCTCTTTTTTATCATACCCGTTGGTATTCATCACCGCCGCGAACTTCCCGCCCTCGCGCCTCAGAGCATTTATCAGGTAGATCATCTGAGGCACGACATGGGAGGGTGAAACAAAACCGACGGCTCTGACCCCCATATTCAGAAAAGACAAAACCGATGAAATCAGTTCCGTCCGATCCCGAGTAATGTATGGCGTCGAATTCCTGCTTATCTGATAATTCTGACAAAATATACACTGCAGATTACAGTGTGCAAAAAACACATTGCAGATACCCTTATCGCCGTTTAAAATCGGCTCCTCGCCTTTATGCAGACAAATCGATGCAACCGGGAAATGTTCATCCGTTCTGCAATATCCATCCCCCTCGGCACGCGACATGCCACAGCCCCTGGGGCAAGCATTGCATAACGATGCACTTTCGCGGCACTGAACGTCATTACACATTATGAACGCCATTCATTGGATTTCGCATAAAATAATTAATCATGACAAAAAATATCTTGAAATAATTATGACAGCAATTAAGTTCTGCAAATGCGCCGTTATGGTGCATTGCTTGATACCATTAAAAGAATATACTAGAATGTCGATTGTTTCTTTGATCCCTGTGCATCGCCACGTTTGTATCAACAGATGTTTTCTTGCCGCATACAACAATATAACAATTTGTAATATTAACTCAGAATTTTAAATATCAATATCCCGTCGCCAATAGTGACCCACATATCTGCATGCCAAGTGCGACTGTTACAGCAGCCTTTAAACAAAAATGTGTGAGGGCACAATGCCAGAAGAACTTTCTATCAGTACGAAATTTCCGGAAGAACAAATAAATTCGAGCGTGGAATTTGAAATGATATCTCTCGCCGACCTTATTGTCATTTCCGCCACCAACTTTATTATCGAAGGCTCGATCCTTTCCACAACCGGCACCCATTACAAAACGAAGCCGGAGGAGTGCATATCCGACGACGATAAACCTCCACCGGCTGAAGAAATAACCGAAACATCACCGGATAAAAAATCTATCATTTTCCTGATAAAGAAATTCCTCCTCAACCAATTCCGCAAGCGCCGTTCTTATCGCGAGGGGATCGAGCCCGAGTAATCCGGTCAATTCCGCAAGAGAAATACCGGAATTGCCGATAACAGATTTCAGGATCGCCCCCCTCGTCTGTCGGTGAGATCCATGAAAAGCGGACTGTTTTTTATATCGGGAACTACGACGCGACGGATTCCCATATCTGCTCTTCAGCATGACGCCGTAATCCATCAGGGCATTATACCATCTTCCCGGATTATCCCTATCCAGCGAGCGTTCCACCAGCGGCCGGATATCTTCATCGGTAACATTCGGCCTGTCTGCAAAAAACAGATGAATAAAAACAGTCCTGATATTGGTCTCAATAAATACGACCGGCTTATTATAGGCGAACGCCAGAATTGACGATGCGGTCGCGCGGCCAATCCCCGGCAGCGCCGCAAGATCATCCGCATTGTCCGGAACTATACCGGAATGTCGTTCTATGATTATCCCCGCCGTTTTTTTCAGTGCTATTGCGCGCCTGTTATACCCAAGCCCCTGCCAGACCCTGAGCAACGGCTCCAGGGAGGTCAGAGCCAGGACGCGCACGTTCGGAAAGGCAGCGATAAACTCATCGAATTTCCTTGCCACCCGGTCCGCCTGGGTCTGCTGAAGCATGACTTCTGACACCAGCACATGATAAGGGGTCAGAGCCACTCCTCTCCACGGCAGATTCCGTCCATACCGTTCGTAATAGCCATACACCAGCCCCCTGAAGGCCGAGATAACCTCCTCATCCATTCCCCCGTCACGAACAAGCGACGCCAGAGTACCATCGTCATCAATAGTGCTTTCGTTTCGCATTGCCGTTTTAAACGTTGAATCGAAAACTGATTATATCGCCGTCCTCAACGATGTATTCCTTTCCCATCACATGGAAACGCCCGGCTTTCTTCACCGCATCCTCGCTCTTCAACTCGGAAAGATCCGGATATTTCATCACCTCGGCCCTGATGAATCCGCGCTGTATATCCGTATGAATCGCGCCTGCCGCCTCGGGTGCACTGGATCCCATGCGTATCAGCCATTGCCTCACCTCGTCATCGCCCACCGTGAAAAAAGAGATAAGGCCTAGAGAGCGCATGCACAGGCGAGAGAGAAGGTTGACGGCCGGTTCCTGAATTCCGGCCTCCCTCATGAATTCGACACGCTCGTCCACGGATTCAAGCGCGGCAATCTCCGACTCGAGCTCGGCCGAAATCTGCATGATCTCGATACCATAATCGCGATAGCGTTCCACCATGCGTGCCACCGCATCGCCGCTTGAAATATCCTTTTCCGAAACATTGAGCGCGATTATCATTTTTTTAAGGGTGATGAAGGGATAGCTTGCGATCAGCCTGCGATCCTCCTCTTCTATCTCGAGCAGGCGCAGCGGGAGGTCTTTTTCGAGATGTTCGCGGAACCTGCCCAGCAACGCTTCTTCCCTGCGGGCCTGCTCCTCTATCCCCTTCTTTTTTGCTTTTTCGAGGCGCTCGAATCTCTTTTCGATAAAAAGCAGATCGTGAAGAATCAACTCGGCGTTCACCGAATCGATGTCTCGCTCGGCATTGACGTTGCCGCTCACATGATACACAACGTCGCTGGAAAAAGCCCTCACCACATGACACAGTGCATCAACGTCAGCAATATCCTTGAAAACATCCCCCTCCCTGATTGCTGCCGCCTCAAGCCTGGGGAGGAGGTCGACATTGACACGCGCCCGGACGGCTTTCCGGGGATTGTAAAGACCCGCAAGCACGTCGAAGCGAGGATCGAAAATCTCAGCCACCCCCGTCACCGCTTTTGACGCTTCCTGCCCGGGGTGAAACGATTTCATTCCGGTTAATAGCTGGAAAAGCCTTTTCTTCCCGGTTTGAGGCAATCCGATAATCCCGACTTTCATCTGTCTGTTCCCTGTGATTAAAGTTTCTGCATTTTCCTGGAATACCATCGCCCTCTGCCAGCGGCGGAGAGAAGCTTCTCGTTTCCGCAGTTCATATTGATGACATCGACAATCAAATTACATCCTTCCGCTGCGCACGTACGCAAGGCCTGTTTTTCTTCCGCTCAGGAAGGCCGCCCCGTGAAGAAAAGACGATGAGTTACGCTTTTTTCAAGATCGTACAGATCGTTCAGGCTGGCAGTAATCCCCGCGTCTCGATGCATATTCGACTTCACCGTCTGGATCATTTCCCGAAGGAGCAGGAGTTCCGAACGGCGGCTGAGCTGGCCGTCCTCCACAAGTTTTTTCAGATACTCAAACTGGTATTTGCGGAGATTCACCTGGATAAAAAAATTCACGCCGTATATCTTCAATATACGCTGCAGAGGGTAGCTTTTACTTTTCGATACAAAATCTTCATACTGCCGCGAATCAATGGCCCTCGTCACCGGCTTGACCCTGACGGGCCGCGGCACTCCAGCGCCCTGCGTTTCCGCGGTGGCGGGAACCTTTTCGTTCGCAAACGGAAGACTGGCGTTTTGCAGCTCCCTCGCGAAGCGCTCATCCTTCCAGTCGTCGGTGTATTCGGCGAAGTTTTTTTCCAGAAGTCGTTCAAACTCATCCAGCATGATCGCCTTGTTCGCGAGCTGCCCGATCATGGTATTGTTGAGACTTCGCATTACCGGGAATATCTCCTTGACGATCTGATGGAACAGATATCTTTTTTGAAACTGCTTTTCGTATTCCACCATAAGCTCGCTCTGAAAATAGTTTTTCAGGCGACGGACGATGTTGATGTTCGTGACCACATAACCCTCCACCCGCGGGATGCTCCGCGCAGTGTCCTCGGCCACGATCTCCATAGAAAAGATCCTGTGAGAATTCAACAGCACCCGGAGGATCCGCCTGACGAGATCGGCCTCCACTCCCAGCGATGAGGTGACATACTTGATGAAGTCATCGGAATGCGGGATGGCGCGCATGCCGATTACGGCATTCTGTTTGTTAATTTCCTGGTAGATTTCCTCTACGGTGTCGAGCGCCATTCACCATTCACACTGTCCATGCCGGAAACGGCAAGGCCCTGAAAATTATTAGATTTTTTTATTGACACAAAAAGCTCTTTTCGGTTGTAGTAGTCCCACCTGACGAATAGGGGTGTTAGCTCAGCTTGGTTAGAGTGCCTGCCTGTCACGCAGGAGGTCGCGAGTTCGAGTCTCGTACACCCCGCATAATCCAAAGGTTAAAAGAACCCCCGTCGGGGGTTCTTTTGTTTACCCCCCCGTCCTCGACATCTGCCTGTTACGGACTATCGCCATACACCCGTCCCCCGCCTCGACAGGATTCTCCAGCCGGTGTGCTTCGGGCTTGGAATTAACGGCGGCGATGATGATATCAGTCAACGGTCCATCATCCTCGTTTTCCCTGAGTGCCGTTTTCAGATCGAATTCAAGCGGCGAATGCAGGCAGGTCTTCAACATCCCGTCGCAGGTCAGCCTCAGCCTGTTGCAACGGGAGCAGAACTTGTGCGTCATGGGAGGGATCACCCCGATCCTGATATTGCCGAACCTTCCCCGTAAATCATACATCCGGGCTACGCTCGTGTCGCTGTCACGGCTTCGGGCGAGCTCCCCCCTCGCCAGCAAACACTCCACGAGCCTGTCCGAAGGCACAAACCGTGACACGTCATATTCATCGCCGAACGGCATCCGCTCGATGAAGCGAAGAGTAACATCCTTCCCCGCGAAAAATCGTAAAAAATCATCCAGCTCAACGAGCGACTCCTCGTGAAGCACCATGTTGATCTTCAAATCGAAAAACCGGCTCTCGAGCGCTTTGACAATATTCCCGATAACCCGGTCAAACTCGTCCCGCCCCGTAATCGCCCGGAATCTTCCGGCCGACATCGTATCCAGGCTAATATTGAGCTTGCGTACACCGAACCTCCGGAGATCCTCGATCACCTCATCCAGCAGAATGCCGTTGGTTGTAAGGCACAGATCCATTTCCGGGTGGTTCCGTCTCACCTGTCCCACTATCCCCATGAAGCCCTTGCGGACGAGCGGCTCCCCACCCGTAAACCGGATCTTGCGCACCCCGAGTCCGGCGAAAATACCGATGAGACGAACGAACTCCTCGATCCGGAGCACCTCGTCGTGCGGCAGGAACTCAACCCCTCCCGGCGGCATGCAGTACACACAGCGCAGATTGCATTTATCCGTTACAGAAACACGTAGATAGTCGAGTCTGCGGTTAAACGTATCGATCAGCATTTCATATCCTCATGGAGCGGCCGAGCCTAAAGACGCATCCGTCGCTGTCAACCACTCTATCACCGAAACAGGAAATTTCAAACGTCGGGATCGCTCTTTCGTTCATTTCGCCCACACGCGCGCAAGTGAGAAAGACCGAGGCCGCATACACCGCAGCGGCCCAATTACGGTAAAGCCTATAGCTCCACCGCCCGATCGTAATCACGGCACATTTCTCCAACGGTTCTGCATCCCCCTCTCGGCCGGGGAACCAAAACCGAATGAATGGTCAAAATCGGTTTCCGCATTCGCTTTTCCCGAGGCGTTGTACAGCAATCTCATGAATTCCCATTCCCGGTAATAATAATAGACGCCCCATATTCACGCAATCTTTAAAATCAACGCAGGTGCACGACCTGCATAATCGGTCATCCACCGGATTTTCAATGGCGCAAAGCACGGCGGCGACATCACCAGCGCGATCGTACGGCATCGGCATCAATGCCTATTCTTTGCCAGCGCCGGAGTCAAGGAGGTTTCTCCTGAAGTGGTCGTTGTCCGGTTCGAGAAAAAAGGCCTTCGAATACATGGCGAAGGATTCTTCTTTCCGCCCGAAAACCTCATAGACGATACCAAGATTGTTATACGCCGCGGCCATCGAGGCATCTTCTTTTATCGCTTCCAGGAACAGATTTCTCGCCTCGTTGAAGCGTCCCTCCAGTGCGTATTCGATACCCTTTCTGTTTATCATCGCGACGGGAGACGAGGCGCTCATGTCGGCAAACCGCTTGATAACGTAAACGCTCCGGGAGGCTTTATCATTCGAGGCGCGGGATCCAACCGATGTTTGCTCCTTCGCCGCT
>ERZ795054.4183-NODE-4183-length-10760-cov-11.562261_pt1 | contig 10760 bp, 7 predicted proteins | sample MGYA00375138_ERZ795054 | MGnify/ENA primary metagenome ERZ795054 (study PRJEB30183, sample SAMN05720215) | anaerobic digester metagenome | isolation source: active sludge of municipal wastewater-treating anaerobic digesters | place: USA | collected 2014-12-23 ...
TGGGTGCCACTGCTGTGCCTGCACCAGGCGCTGCGCGCCAACGAGGTGTGCCAGTTGAAGCTCAAGGACCTCGACTTCGAGGCCACGCCGCCGCAGCTGCGCGTGTGCGCGGCCGACGAGGACCAGCAGGTGAAGACCGAGCAGTCGCAGCGCACCCTGCCGCTGCACCCCCGGCTGATCGAGCTCGGGCTGCGCGAGTACGTGGCGAGCGTGCGCGCCGTCTGCGGCAGCAACATGGCTATCGCATGCTTTCCAAATCAGCAACAGACGGCTCTTCAGCGATTGCGGTCAGTCGCGCCCAGCGCGTGAAGGGCAAGTCTCGTCCGTGAAGAGACGTTCGCGGAACGCTCTGAATGTGCCCTGCGAGCACACGTCATCCACCACCCCCCAAGAGTTACCGACTCATGCGCCGGATGTACCCCGCTTCATGAGCGCCTGTCCGCTCTTCTTCGCGGCCATGAGCACGTCTTGGCGTATGGCGTGGTCGAGCACGGCACGCGCAAGCATGACCGCTCCAACACTTTGCGCGATCAGCGCCCAGGCCTTGTCGCCGGACTTCAGCTCTCGCGTCAGGACCGCGTGGATCTCGAGCAAGCCTTCCTGGAAGGCGGCGCGCACCGAGCCGTCCGCACGAGCGACTTCAGCCGTCAGCGAAGGGATGGCGCAGCCTCGTCCAGGCTCGTCGACGTGCTGAAGACTCAGGTAGGCGGCAAGGACACGCTCCAAGCCATCGGAGCCGCCTTCGGCAGCCGCCGAGAATCCGTTTGCGGACCGTTGCAACTCTGCGCTGACGATGGCGGCAAACAGCTCGGACTTGCCGCTGAAGTGCTTGTAGATCGAGCCGGAGGTCACGCCCGACTCGGCCGCCATGGCATCGATGCCGGAGGCCCCGAAGCCGCGCTCCTTGGCAAGGCGCCCGCCGCGCTCCACCAAGCGCTGCCGCGCCTGCTGCTTGTGTTCCTTCGGATAACGCATCGCTGTGCTCGCGCGCCTTGTGCAGGGAGGTGTCGTAGGATAACGTACGTTACCTATAACGCAAGCCGTGGTGGAGCGATCGATGAATGAAGAAGCGGGGCACTGGAGGAAGACCGCGTGCATCCTCTGCTCGGTGAACTGTGGTCTCGAAGTCCAGACCAGCGGGCAGCACATCGTGCGGATCCGTGGAGACAAGGCGAATCCAGTCTCCCAGGGTTACCTGTGCGAGAAGTCGCAGCGCATGGACCACTACCAGAACGGCGCCGATCGCATCGATGCACCCATGCGCCGGCGCGCGGACGGCACCTACGAGCGTATCGACTGGGCCACAGCCGTGCGTGAGATTGCAGCCAGGCTCAAGAGCATCCGGGACGAGCACGGCGGCGACACGATTCTCTATTACGGCGGCGGGAGCCAGGGCAATCACCTCGGGGCGACCTACGCCGACAACACCTTGAAGGCGCTTGGCGTGAAGTACCGCTCCAACGCGCTTGCTCAGGAAAAAACCGGAGAAGCGTGGGTACAGGGAAAGATGATGGGCTGTGGCATCCACGGCGACTTCGAGCATTGCGAGGTGGCCGTGTTCGTCGGCAAGAATCCATGGCAGTCGCACGGATTCGCCCGGACGCGGACCCTGTTGCAGGCGATCAGGAGCGATCCCGCGCGCTCGCTGATCGTCATCGATCCGCGGCGCAGCGAAACGGCAGCCATGGCGGACTTCCACCTCGCCGTGCGGCCGGGCACCGATGCCTGGTGCCTGGCCGCGCTGGCCGCAATCATCGTGCAGGACGGGCTCGTGGCACGAGCGTGGCTCGACGAACACACGACGGGCTACGCAGACCTCGAGCCGATGCTCAAGTCCATCCCGGTGGGCGAGTACGCCCGCGCCTGCGGGGTGGAAGAGGCTCTGCTCCGTCGCGTCGCGGAGCGCATCGCGCGTGCTCAGAGCGTCTCGATGATCGAGGATCTCGGCGTCCAAATGAACTTGAATTCGACGCTGAACAGTTACCTGAACCGACTCGCGTGGCTGCTCACTGGGCATTACGCGCGGCGCGGCACCAACAACGCCTTCGTGCCGCTGCTTGGTCTGTCGGCGTTGTCGAACGACCGCGATCGCCGCAGGGATTCCGGGCCGCGGCCGTACGCCAGCAGCCCGGTCACCGGTTCGCGGATCATCATGGGGCTCGTGCCGTGCAACGTCATCCCGGAAGAGATCCTGACGGATCATCCCAAGCGGTTCCGCGCGATGCTGATCGAAAGCGCGAATCCCGTTCACTCGCTGGCCGACAGCGCGCGCATGCGCGAGGCGATCCGCGCTCTCGAGTTGAGCGTTGTCATCGATGTCGCAATGACGGAAACGGCGCTGCAGGCTGACTTCGTGTTGCCGGCGGCCAGCCAGTTCGAGAAAGCCGAGGCGACATTCTTCAATCTGGAGTTCCCGCGCAACGGCTTTCATCTGCGACGCCCTCTCTTCGAGCCGCGTCCGGGGACGCTCACCGAGGCGGAGATCCACGCGCGATTGCTAGAAGCGCTGGGAGAAGTCGACGAGCGCCAATACCGCTTCCTTCGAAAAGCCGCACGTATCGGGCGGATGCCGTTCGCGCTGGCCTTTGCCTGGAAGGCGAGGCGTGACAAGCGCGTCGGACGCTATGCGTCAGTCGTTCTCTACAGAACGCTGGGTCGGGTCTTGCCGGAGCATCTTGCCAACGCGGCGTCGTTGTGGGGCGTCTGCCAGATGTATGTAAGGCGCCAGCCGGATGCAGCACGCCGCGCAGGGTTTGCGGGTGGCGGAGTTCGTGCCGGCAATGCACTGTTCGAAGCGATCCTCGGCTCGCCATCCGGCGTCGTCTTCGCCGTGAGCGAGTACGAAGACAGCTGGAAGGCGGTTCGACTCCCGGGCCACCGCATCAACCTATACCTTCCGGAACTGAAGCCCGAACTCGAGAAGCTCGGTGAGGGAGCGCCGGAGCGACAGCCCTCGTATCCCTATGTGCTTTCGGCCGGAGAGCGGCGCAGCGACACCAGCAATACCGCGATTCGTGATGCGAGCTGGCATCGCAAGGGCACGTACGGCACGCTGCGGATGAGCACGCTTGACGCGGCCAGCCTCGGGTGTGTGGATGGGGACTGGGTTCGGGTGACCACCGGACGTGCAAGCGCGAAGGCGCCTGTCGAGGTCACCGACGAACTGCAGCCCGGGCATGTCTCGCTCGCCAACGGCCAGGGACTTGATTACCGGCGTGAGGACGGGTCGCTGGACCGTCGTGGGGTCGCCGTCAATGAACTGACAGACGCGATGGCTCGCGACCCGATCGCTGGGACACCCTGGCATAAACACGTTCCCGCCCGCATCGAGCGGCTAAATGAAGCTGAGGCGGGCGCAGCGGGGTAGGACGGGCGCGGCGGGCTCGCGCGGCATCTGCTTCGCTCGCCGCGTCGTCACTCGGCGCCTAGAGAGACAAGGCGGCGAGGCTTTCCAATTGTCTCAAGCCGTCTTCAGATCAGCATCAGACAACTCAGCAACGGTTGCTGCCCTTCGCGTGACGCGACTTAGCCGCCCCGTGGGGCCAAGAGCCGCACGTTGTGTCACAAGCAGATCGAGGCGGGCATCCGATGACGCGACTGCTCCCCTCGACCAAGCGGTACATTGCCAACTGGCGTACTGGCCCGGCCGCCTCCGGGCCGACCGCGGTAGGAGGGTCGTCGTTGCCTGGTCGCGCGAGGACAGCGTCGCGACCGCCTACCGAGTGACCATCACCGGGAGACCGTCTTGACCGGTCAAGCTCTTTCGTTCGACTACGCCGAAACGGGTTCCGGCCCGGCCGTGCTGTTCCTTCCGGGCAGCTTCGGCACGGGTGCGGGCTGGAAAGCGGTCATGGGGCATGTCGGTGGGGGCTACCGCATGGTCACCACCAGCCTGCTGGGCTACGGGTCTACACCGGACACGCGTCCCGACGGCAACTCCACCATGGCGCAGCAAGTCGACCTCATCGACCGCATCATCGAGCGGATCGGAGCGTGTCCCCACGTCGTGGGGCACTCCTACGGCGGACTCTCCGCCATCGTCCATGCCTTGACCGGCCGACACCGAACCGCGAGCCTGTTGCTCGTGGAGGCGAACCCTCTGGGCGTGCTGCGCGCGTCGGGCGATCTGGAGCACTACGGGATGTTCGAGGCGATGACAGGTCCGTACTTCTCGGACTATGCCAAGGGCGTTGCCGAGGCGGCGCGGCACGTCATCGACTTCTATGGTGGTCCGGGGACCTTCGATTCGATGCCGGAGAAGGTCCGTAGCTACATTGTCGCGACCACGCCGGTCAATGTGCGCGACTGGACCTCCGGCACACCGTTCGAGCCCAGCAAGGACACACTACAAACGATCGACCTTCCAACGACGGTGGTTTGCGGCGGAAGCAGCCATCCGGCCATGCGCAGGATCGCCGAGCTACTACATGACGGCATTCCTGCGGCAGAGCTGGTCACGGTCGAAGGCGGGAGTCACTTCCTTCCGAGCAGCCATCCTGCGGAGATCGCGGCGCTGGTGCGGCGGCGGATTGATGGCGCGGCGGTGACCTGAGTCCGGATACGAGTCAGGCGCAAGGAGACAAGAGTTGACGAGGACGACTGCGCTGTACGGGTCCGAACGCCACGAGACTCTGGCCGGCGGCGCTTGGAGCGAGGACGCTGCACGGGAGGCGATCGATCGCTGGGTGGCCGCCGCGCTGACCGACTTCGACCCCGCCTGCGGCTGGCGGGCCCACCCGCGCGAAGACGGCGGTCCGCCCGGCGAGCCGCTGCAAGAGCTCTACGGCGGTGCGGGGGGTGCGATCTGGGCGCTCGAGCACCTGGCGCAAGCCGGCGCGGTCGACAAACGCTGGGACTTCCGCAGCTTCGTCGTCGGGCTGGCGGCGCAGCAGGTCGTGGCGTTGGCCGACAGCGAGCACGGCACGGCGTCATTCCTGATCGGCGAGTCGGGTCTGCGATTGCTGGAGTGGAAGCTCACGCGCGACCCCACCGTGGAGCAGCGCCTGTTCGAGGTGGTGGAAGGCAATCTGCAAAACCCCGTTCGCGAGCAACTCTGGGGCTCGTCGGGCAGCGTGCTGGCGGCCATCGCAATGGCCGAACACACCGGCGAAGCCAGCTGGACTGCGCTGACGCAGCGCGTGGTGCAAGCGCTGTGGGACGAGATGGAGCCCATCGATGCCGCTGGCGGCGCCTGGGGCTGGGTGCAGAACCTCTATGGTCGCGTGGAGACGCTGATCGGCGCCGGCCATGGCTTCGTCGGCAACGTCTATCCCGCGGTGCGCGGCGCGGCCTTCATCTCGCCAGAGCTGCGCGATGCGTTCGCGGCTCGTGCGCTGACCTTCCTGCAAGCTACCGCGCTGCGCGACGGCGACTGCGTGAACTGGTGGCCGCAAGTGCCGCCGCCTTCACCTATGAACAAGCCGCCGCTGGTGCAGGACTGTCATGGCGCTGCGGGCATCGTCTGCCGCCTTGCGCCGCTGCCTCGCAGCGTGCCCGACGTGCAGGACTGGGACGTGCTGCTGCGGCAGGCCGGCGAGCTGACCTGGCGAGCCGGCCCGCCGGCTAAAGGCGTGGCTTTCTGCCACGGGACGGCCGGCAATGCCCACGCCTTGCTCCGCCTGTTTGCCCGCAGCGGCGACGAAATCTGGCTGACTCGGGCGCGGGCCTTTGCGATGCACGGCATCTTGCAAGTGGAGCAGGAACGCACCCGGCACGGCCAAGGCCGCCACACACTGTGGACGGGTGACTTGGGCATGGCCTGCGTGCTGTGGGACTGCATCAAGGGCCAACCGGGGTTCCCAACGCTGGACTGCTTCTGAGTGAGCGACTGGTCGGTGATGCTCCGACGGCAGCTGGACAGGTGCGTTCGAGCAACAGGGACGCGCCCAGACACCCGTGGTGCGCTGAATACATGGACCAACTGGGCCAAGCTGAAGCCACTGGCGGGCGGGGCCAGACGCGAACGGTCTTATGCCGTCCCTAGATCAGTATCTGGCAGCTCATCGGTGACGGTGAGTCCGCGGCACGATGACAGCCGCTAGCCGTTTTGGTCCCGCTGCTCCCGCGTTCGGGCCAGGTCAGCGGGGATCACATCTGCATCGGACATCTCTCTGCTCGGAGATCTAGAGGGTGTCATCTTCATCGAGGCCCAATTGCCACACCGTCGGCAAGAGCTCCGCGTTCGGTTGACTGCGCATGAGGGTGCAGCGGTCACCTTTCCGGTGGCCCAGGGAATGGCCGGATCAGAAGTTGGCGGATACTCAGGCGGCGACCCAGAGCGCGCAGCGTCGTCTCAGCCGCGCAGGCCGGCGATCCGCGCGCGCAGCTTGGGGGCCACGAAGTCGACGAAGCTGCGCACGTTGCCCGACAGCAGCCGTGCCTGCGGATAGACGACGTGGATCGGAGTCGCAGCCGGCCAGTAGTCGTCCAGCACCGGCTTGAGCTTTCCGCCGCGCACGGCATCCTGCACTTGGTAGTCGAAGAACTGCCCGTAGCCCAGCCCGCGCTGGCAGGCGACGATGGCGGCATCGATCTGGTTGGTGGCAAACACCGTGTTCACCGCGACGCGCGTCGGCTGGCCCTCGACCACCATGGGCCAGTCCTGCGGCGACACCAGTCCCATGAAGCTGACGCAAGGCGCCCCCTGCAGATCCTGCGGGCTGTCGATACGGTGGCGGCGGATCAGCGCCGTGCTGCCGACGACGATGCGCCGCGTCTGGCCCACCGGCACCGCCACCAGCGACGAGTCAGGCAGGTGAGCCAGCCGCACCCCGACGTCCACGCCCTCCTCGATCAGATCGATCACGCGGTCGAGCAGCACCAGTTCCACGCGCAGCTGCGGGTGCGCGGCCATGAAGTCGACCACCAGCGGGGCGAGCAGCGCGCGGCCGAAGGTCACCGAGGAGGTGATCCGCATCCGCCCACGCGGTTCGGCGCGGCGTGCCGTCAGGCTCGACTCGGCCTCGTCCACCGCCGCGAGCACCAGCCTGCAGCGCTCGTAGTACTCGCGCCCCTCGTCGGTGAGCGCCATGCGTCGCGTGGTGCGGTTGATCAGCCGCACGCCCACCGCGTTCTCGAGCGCCGCGAGCAGGCGCACCATCGAGGGCTGCGACACGTCGAGCGCGTCGGCCGCGGCGGTCAGGCTGCCGGCGTCGACGATCCGCACGAAGGCGGCCATGGCCTTGAGCTTGTCCATCCGCGGATTATCGATTGCTGCGGGAATCGCAGCAATGAACTGTGGCGCACCCCATCGATTCCCGCGCTGCCGGCGCCCACCATTCGTCCTGTCCGCGGCGCAGCTGCCGCCGGCGAAATCCGACCCCCACCCGAACCCGACAGGAGTCTCACCATGGCCCGCGTATCCATCATCGATCCCAAGACCGCCACCGGCGAAGCCGCTACCTTGCTCAATGCCGTTCAAGCCCAGCTCGGCATCACCCCCAACTTCATCCGCGTGCTGGCCAACTCGCCTAAGGCGCTCGAAGGCTTTCTCGGCCTGTACGGCGCCGCCGCAGGCTTTGCCGTCGACAAGGCAACCCAGGAGCGCATCGCGCTTGCGGTGGCCGAAGGCAACGGCTGCCAGTACTGCGTCTCGGCACACACCGCGATCGGCCGTCATGCCGGCTTGTCGAACGACGAGATGCAGCTCAACCGTCGGGGCACGTCGTCCGACGCGAAGGCTGCGGCTGCGGTCGCTTTCGCCAAGGCGTTGAACGACAACCTCGGCGAAGTGACCGGGGCCGAGTTCGACGCGGCGCGCGCCGCTGGGCTGTCGGACGGCGAAATCGTGGAAATCATCGCGATCGTCGCGCTGAACATCTTCACCAACGTCCTGGGCAAGGCGACCCGCGTCGAGATCGACTTCCCGAAGGTCGAACTGATGGCCGGAGCGCTGAAGGCCGCCGCCTGAGCGCAGCTGTCGTGCAACACCGGCCCGGCACCACCGCCGGGCCGGCCGATCCTTCAACCGCGAGACTCCCATGGCCCGCAGCTTCGCCGACATCGCCTTCACGTCTGCCGTACGTACCTTCCAGACGCGGATGGGCAGCCGGCGCAACTACGCGCCGCTCGACTCCATCGAGGACCACGGCGTCGAGTTGACCGACCGCGAGACAGACTTCATCGCCGCGCGCGACGGCTTCTACCAGGCCACGGTCGGCGAAACGGGCTGGCCCTATGTGCAGTTTCGCGGCGGTCCGGCGGGATTCCTGAAAGTCCTCGACGCACACACGATCGGCTACGCCGACTTCCGCGGCAACGTGCAGTACATCAGCGCCGGCAACCTGACGCACGACGACCGGATAGCGCTGATCCTGATGGACTATGCGAACAGGAGGCGGCTGAAGCTGTGGGGCCGCGTACGGCTGGTAGACGTGCGCGACGACGCGGCGCTGGTGGAGCGGCTCGAGGTGCCGTCGTACCGCGCCCGAGTCGAGCGTGCCGTGATCATCACAGTGGAGGCTTTTGACTGGAACTGCCCGCAGCACATCACGCCGCGCTACACCGAGGCCGAGCTTGATGCCGCGACCGCGAAACTGCACGGCGAGGTCGCGACGCTGCGCGCGGAGCTGGTGCGGCATCGGGCGCAAGGTGACTCGCGGTCCGAGCTCGGCGAGGGGCCGCTCGCGCTGGTCGTGGCAGGCATCCGTCAGCTGACCCCGCGTGTCCGTGGCTACGCGCTGCGCGCGGCGGACGGCGGCGTCCTGCCACCTGTCACGGCGGGCGCCCATGTGGATCTGCCGGTGCCGCTTCCGGACGGCCGGCTTGCCACCCGCCGCTACTCGATTGCTTCCGATCCCGCTCGGCGCGACGAGTGGGAAATCGCCGTGCTGCGCGAGGACAGCGGCAGCGGCGGATCGAGCGCGGTGCACGCGCACTATCAAGTCGGCACCCGGTTGAACGCGGCGCTGCCGGGCAACAACTTCCGGCTGGATGACGAGGCCACGCCTGCGGTGCTGATCGCCGGGGGCATCGGCATCACACCGATCCGGGCGATGGCCCACGCGCTGCAGGCGACAGGCCGGGAGTTCACCCTCCACTACGCCGCCCGCAGCCGGGATGACGCGGCGTGGGGCGCCGAGCTCGCTCAGACCTTCGGGCCGCGGCTGGCGACTTACACATCCGACGCCGGCGAACGGCTCGACGTCGATCGGCTCGTGCGCACCGCGCCCGCGGGCGCGCGGCTTTACGTCTGCGGGCCGGCCCGGTTGATCGATGCGGTACGCGAGGCGGCCGCACGGCATGGCGCGGCGCATCGTGTCATCAGCGAGCGCTTCACGCCCGAGCGCCGGGCGACGGATGCGCCGCTCACGGTCGAACTGCGTCGCTCCGGTCGTCGCGTCGAGGTGCCCGCCGGCCAGACGATCCTGGAGGCCGTAGAGGCAGCGGGGGTCCAGGCACCGTTCTCCTGCCGCAGCGGCACCTGTGCGACCTGCGTGACCAAGGTGTTGGAGGGCGTGCCCGATCATCGGGACACTGCGCTGAGCGACGTCGAGCGCGATCGCGCTGGACTGATGTGCATCTGCGTGTCGCGCGCCCAAACGCCGGTCCTAGCGCTGGACCTCTAAGCGCGTGCCTGGGTATCGCCCTCGACTCAAAGGCGCAGCACGTTCGGCGAATGGCCGGTGGGAGCGAGCGCCAGCATTGGATGGGCCGCGGCCTGACGCTGACGGCTGCGTTGGGTCCAGATCGGACAGTCCGGTAGCAGGCGCGGCTGACCGCAAGCAGTCCCGAGCCGCCCTGGTTGAAGCTCAGCAGCGGTTGCGGTCACTCGGGCCCGGCGCTTGAACGACCGGTCCCGGCAAAGTGCCGAACTTCCGAGCCGAACCCGGTTCGCGCGTAAGCAGACAAGGGGTTCTAACTCAAGGCGCGGACCGTATTGCTGCCGATGAGCTCACCACCGATCGAGCAGCCTTCTGCTACCGGCGACATCAAGAGCCTCGCGCGCCGATCACGCACAATGCGGCGATGAAACCCACGAAGCGTCTGCAATCACTGATTGATGAAGGCCTGATCGACGAGGTCTTGCGGCAGCTGATGAGCGGCAAGGAGGCGGCCGTCTACGTCGTCCGCTGCGGCAATGAAACGCGCTGCGCCAAGGTCTACAAGGACGCCACGCAGCGTAGCTTCCGGCAGGCCGTGGACTACATCGAGAATCGCAGGGTCAAGAACACCCGCCAGGCGCGCGCAATGGCCAAGGGCACACGGTACGGCCGACAGTCCACCGAGGAGGCGTGGCGCAGCGCGGAGGTCGACGCGTTGTACCGGCTGGCCGCGGCAGGAGTCCGTGTGCCTAAGCCGTTCAATTACTACGACGGCGTCCTGCTCATGGAACTGATCGCCGATGAACACGGCGCTGCCGCCCCTCGGCTCAACGATGTTCAATTCACTGCCGAGCAGGCGGGCGAACTACATGCGATGCTCATTCGGGAGGTTGTGCTGATGTTGACTGCGGGCGTCGTGCACGGAGACCTCTCCGAGTTCAACATCCTGCTTGCAAGCGACGGCCCCGTGATCATCGATCTGCCACAGGCGGTGGACGCGGCCGGAAACAATCACGCCAGCCGGATGCTGCTGCGCGACGTGGCGAACCTGCGAGCCTTCTTCGGCCGCTTTGCGCCAAATCTGCTCGCGTCGGATTACGGGCCCGAAATGTGGGACCTCTACCTGCGCGGCGAATTGCGGCCCGAAACGAGTCTCAGTGGGAAGTTCGAGCGGACGCCAGCCACGGTCGATCTCGCAGCCGTCATGCGCGAGGTCGA
>ERZ795054.4186-NODE-4186-length-10755-cov-4.315888_pt1 | contig 10755 bp, 8 predicted proteins | sample MGYA00375138_ERZ795054 | MGnify/ENA primary metagenome ERZ795054 (study PRJEB30183, sample SAMN05720215) | anaerobic digester metagenome | isolation source: active sludge of municipal wastewater-treating anaerobic digesters | place: USA | collected 2014-12-23 ...
CGTTCTCCTCCGCGGAACGATACGCATCGACGTTGAGCCTGCCTCGGGGGGGCAAGGACATTTTTACAAGACGACTGGGGCCTCTGGCGCGCGCGCTGGCGACCTCGGCCGCTCCGAAAAGCTTGGCGGTCCTGCTGGATCGTAAACGCGGAAGACAGTTCACCTCGGGGTTCGACAGGGTTTTTTTGAAAAGGGTGCGCTTCGGCGTTGCATTGATGTCGGACGGTCGGTTCGCGGCGGGCGCCCGCCGCCTGCGAGGGCTGGGCTATGGGTTCACCCCCAGCGGCGACGATTTTTTGGCGGGGTTCCTGGTCGGACTCCACGTTGTTGAGGCGTTTCGGGAAAAAAAACTCGCCAAGGAGAGGACGAACGTCCTCCGGGCGGCTCTTGGGCAGAACCCCGTTTCCAACGCGTTCCTTCGTTGCGCGCACCGAGGGCGGCTGTTCGGGAGGTTCCTCGATTTACTCTCGGCCCTGGGCGATCCCCGCCCGGACCGCTGGCAGCCCTGCCTGAAACGTTTTTTGAAGATGGGCGCGACATCGGCGGCCGATACCGCCGCCGGATTCCTTTTTGCGATGAAGACAGGAGGATTTTCATGGTCGTCAAAGGCGTAATAAAAAAAGGCGAGTATTTCGACTCCGTCACCCTGATGACGGTGGCCAAGCGCCTGAACCAGTTGCCGGGCGTGAAGGATTCCGCCGTGGTCATGGGCACCAAGGAGAATAAGTCCATCTTGGAAGCTTCGGGACTTCTTCTCGCCGAGTTCCGCTCCGCGCAGGACGCGGATCTGCTGATCGCGGTAAAAGCGGCCGACGACAAAGCCGTTTCGTCGGGGCTGGAGAAGGCCGAAGTCTACCTGCGGGAGTCCCGGAAAAGATCCTCCTCCGCCGCGCAGATGTCGCCGCGCAGCGTGGAGGGGGCGGTCAAACTCCTGCCGGACGCCAACCTGGTGCTTATTTCCATCGCCGGTCGCTACGCCGGCGACGTGGCCATGGAATGCCTCGAAAAAGGACTGCACGTGATGCTGTTTTCCGACAACGTTTCTCTCGAAAAAGAGATCGAGCTGAAAAAAGTCGCCCAATCGAAGGGGCTCCTCGTCATGGGGCCCGACTGCGGCACGGCCATCATCAACGGCGTTCCCCTGGCGTTCGCCAACGTGGTGAACCGGGGGAACATCGGCGTGGTGGCGGCGGCGGGCACGGGCTTGCAGGAAGTGAGCACGCTCATCTCCAACGCCGGCGGCGGCATTTCCCAGGCCCTGGGGACCGGCGGCCGGGACGTCAAGAAAGACGTGGGCGGGATCTCGTTCCTGCAGGGGTTGAACGCTTTGGTTGAGGATAAGACCACGAAGGTGGTTTTGCTGGTGTCCAAACCGCCCTATCCGGACGTTCTGAAAAAAATTCTGGCCGAAATCAAGAAAGTGAAAAAGCCGGTGGTGTCCATCTTCCTCGGCGGCGATACCGCCGGACTCCGCAAGGCCGGGGTCCATGCTTTCGACACGCTCGAAGAGGCGGCGCTGGCGGCGGTGTCCCTCTCCGGCGGAGGGAAAACCGATAAAATCGCGGCGCAGTTGGCGGCGCGCGATAAAAAGCTGGAGTCCTTGGCCAAGGCCGAAGCGAAGAGGCTGGCGAAAGGGCAAAAATTTTGCCGCGGGTTGTTCAGCGGCGGCACGTTCTGCAGCGAGGCGTTGCTGATCCTCTCGGAGATGCTCGGCGACGTTCATTCCAACATCCCGCTGAAACCGGGACTGAAACTGCAGAACTCCATGAAGAGCGTGGCCAACACCGTCATCGACATGGGGGAGGATGAGTTCACCGTCGGCCGCCCGCATCCGATGATCGATTATTCGCTGCGCAATAAAAAAATCCTGGAGGAGGCGAACGCCTCCGAGACCGCGGTCATCCTCTTGGACGTGGTGCTGGGATACGGTTCGACCCCGCAGCCTCTGGAGGATATCCTGCCCGCCCTCCAAGAGGCGTTCGCTGTCGTTCGGAAAAACAGGCGAGGCCTGTCGGTCGTGTGTTCCGTGACGGGAACGGACAAGGACCCGCAGAACCGGTCGAAGGTCGTTCAGGGCCTGGAAAAGGCCGGCTGCCTCGTTCAGCCGTCCAACGCCGCCGCCTGCCGCCTGGCGGGGCGGATCGTTAAATCCGCGAATGTCTAGGGGGCGATGACCATGGCCATGAAAAATTTGTTCGACAAGGAACTGAAAGTCCTCAACATCGGATTGGCGTCCTTCAAGGCGACGCTGGATGAGAACAAGACCTCCGCCGTGCACGTGGACTGGAAACCGCCCGTGGACGTCCCCAAAGAGGTGATGGCGGTCATCCATAAGAACCGGAAAACCATCGGGCAGGCCAACGAGAAAGCGGCGAAGATCATTTTGGCCGGGAAACCGGCGCTCATCGGATTGGAAAAAGCCGGGGACGTCGTCCCCGGCATGAAGAAGAATCTGATCCTGCACGCCGGTCCGCCCATCACCTGGGACCGCATGTGCGGTCCCATGCGCGGCGCGGTGATGGGGGCGCTGATGTATGAGGGGCTCGCCAAGACCGCCGACGAGGCGAAAAAATTGGCGTCGTCCGGCAAGATCGAATATTCGCCGTGCCATGAGCACCAGTCCGTCGGGCCCATGGCGGGAATCATCTCCTTCTCCATGCCCGTGTTCGTCGTCAAGAACGAGGAATACGGCAACCTGGCCTTCGCCACCATGAACGAGGGGCTCGGCAAGGTGCTGCGTTACGGCGCCTACGGCGACGATGTGCTTCAGCGGCTCAAATGGATGGAAACGGCTCTCTATCCCGTCCTGAAAAAAGCCCTGGCTCGGTTGACGCGGATCGACCTGAAGAACCTCATCGCCCAGGCCCTTCACATGGGGGACGAACTTCACAACCGCAACCGCGCGGCGACCTCGTTGCTCCTGCGCCTCTTGGCCCCGGCGGTGCTTCGCACCATGGAGGATCCGGAGACCTCCGCCAAAGTGCTGGAGTTCGTCAACGGCAACGACCATTTTGCGTTGAACCTCTCCATGGCGGCCAGCAAGGCCACCCTGGATCCTGCCCGCAACATCCCGCACAGCAGCGTGGCGGTGGTGATGGCCCGCAACGGTACGGATTTCGGCGTGCAGCTGGCGGGGACCGGCAACGCCTGGTTCACGGGCCCCGCGCCCGTGCCGGACGCGCTGTTCTTCCCCGGCTACACCAAGGCGGACGCCAACCCCGACATCGGCGACAGCGCCATCACCGAGACCAACGGGCTCGGCGGGTTCGCCATCGCCGCCGCCCCGGCCATCGTGCAGTTTGTGGGAGGCAGCGCCGCCGACGCCGCCAATTACACCCTGCAGATGTACGAGATCACCGCCGCCGAGAACAACGCCTACCAGATCCCCGGACTGAATTTCCGCGGCACCCCCACCGGTATCGACGTGGTGCGGGTGGTGGAAAAAGGGATTTTCCCGTTCATCGATACCGGCGTGGCGCACAAGGAACCGGGCATCGGCCAGGTGGGGGCGGGCGTGCTGAGCGCGCCGGCGGAACCGTTCAAGAAGGCCGTGGAGGGATTGGCAAAAACCTTGTGAGCGGGTCGCGATCCGGGGAAAACGGAGCCCCGGCGTTTTTTGCTAAGATTTGACGCTCTGGAGATAGGAACCTCATGAAAAAAATACTGACCCCCGAAGAAGCCGTCGAAAACATCCACGACGGCGCCATCATCATGGCCGGCGGTTTCATGTGCTGCGGCCAGGCCCTGCGTCTGGCGGACGCCCTGCTGGCCAAGGGGTCGAAAGACCTCACCCTCATCACCAACGACGCGGGGTTCCCCGACGGCGGCATGGGCAAGCTCATCGTGGCCGGCCGCGTGAAACACCTCATCGCTTCTCACATCGGGCTCAATCCCGCCGCCGGCCAGAAGATGAATTCGGGTGAAATGCGCGTGGACCTCGTGCCGCAGGGGACCTTGGTGGAACGCATCCGTTGCGGAGGGGCGGGGCTGGGCGGGTTTCTGACCCCCACCGGCGTCGGCACCGCCGTGGAAGAAGGCAAAAAAAAGATCAAGGTGGACGGGCGCGATTACCTCCTGGAAACGCCGCTCAAGGCGGATTTCGGGTTCATCAAGGCCAACGTCTGCGACACCATGGGCAACGGATTTTTGGCCAAATCCACGAAGAATTTCAACATCGTGATGGCCATGGCGTCCCAGCACACGATCTTGGAGACCGACCGTCTGGTGAAACGAGGCGAATTGGATCCCGAACAGGTCAACCTGCCCGGCGTCTTCATCAACGCCATCGCTCACGAGGGGAAGAAATGAGCGCCGCCAAAGATTTGAAACGCGAACGCATCGCCCGCCGGATCGTCCGGGAGCTGCCCGATAATGCCCTCGTGAATTTGGGCATCGGCATGCCCACCCTGGTGGCGAACTACCTCCCCAAAGACAAGACGATCTTCCTGCACTCGGAGAACGGGTTCATCGGGTTGGGGCCTCACCCGGAAAAGGGCAAGGAGGACAAGGACATCGTCAACGCCGGCGGCGCGCCGGTGACCATCATGCCCGGCGGCTGTTTCTTCGATTCCGCGCTCTCCTTCTCCATCATCCGCGGCGGCCACGTGGACGTCACCGTTCTGGGGGCCTTGGAGGTGGACGAGGAGGGGAACCTCGCCAACTACATGATTCCCGGCAAGATGGTGCCCGGCATCGGCGGCGCCATGGATCTGGTCACCGGCGCCAAGAAGGTCATCATCGCCATGGAGCACGTCAACAAATACGGCGCTCCGAAGATATTGAAGAAGTGCACCTTGCCGCTCACCGCCAAAAAAGAGGTGGACATCATCGTCACCGACATGGCCTTCATCCGCGTGACCCAGAATGGACTCGTCCTGGAGGAGATCGCCGAGGACACCACCGTGGAAGAAGTGGTGCAGAACACGGGAGCGAAACTGGTCGTCCACCCGAAAATTTTGGAGTTTTAGGCCCCGTTTGGGGTTCTTTCGACATAAAAAGGAGCTTCCCATGAACAACAATGAATTCATCGACCTGATGACCAAATCGAAGATGTACGACCTCACTCAGCCGCTGAGCGTGCACACCCCGCCCTGGCCGAGCTATATCCCGCTTTCCGTCCAGTATTTTAAGCGCATCGCCGGCGCCCACATGGGACAGGGGGCCAACGGACAGGTCATCACCACCAGCAACCACGTGGGCACGCACATGGACGGCGAGATCCATTTCCATGCCTCCGGCCGGTCCATCGGGCAGGTGCCCATGTCGGAATGGATCGGTCCCGGCGCGGTGGTGGACATCTCAAAGGAAATGGGGGATTACGACCTCTACGACCCGGATTTGCTGATGAAAAAAGTCGAGATCAAAAAGAACGACATCCTCCTCATCAACACCGGATACCATCGCTACGCGTGGTATGAGAAGGACTCCGACGAGGTCCGCTACTTCGTGAAACATCCGGGCCCCGGCCCCAAGTTCCATGAATGGTGTCTGGACATGAAATTCAAGTGGATCGGCGTGGACTGCGGTTCGGCCGACCACCCCATGAACACCATCATCCGTAACTGGCATCCCAAGCTCTTCATCGAGGCGGAGAAAAAGCTCAAGAAGAACTACAAGAAGTCCTGGGATGAGATGTTTCCGCCGGAGATCTATTATCAGGTGATGCATTTGAAGCTTTTCCCCAAAGGCATCGTGCATGCGGAGAACATCGGCGGCGAGATCGAGAAGATCGGCAACAAACGCGTGTACGTGGGATTTTTCCCGCTGAAGGGGATGGAACTGGAATCCGCCATGGGCCGCTGCGTGGCCTGGCTGCCCTGACGGCCCCTGTCCGTTTTGCGCAAAAACCGTAAGAGGAGACGCTCATGCCCATAGCGCACGAGTTCGATTATCACAAGCCCAAAACATTGCCCGAAGCGGTGAAACTGCTCGCCGAATACAGGGGCAAGGCGAAACCTTTGGCGGGCGGAACGGATTTGATCGTCTGGCTCAAAGGGGGCCTGGAAAAACCCGAGGCCGTCGTGGACATCAAGGCGCTGCGGGAACTGGGCCGGATCGTCTGGAAAAAGGACGAAGCCCTCATCGGGGCGCTCATCACCTTCAGCGAGCTCATCGATAACGCCGACGTCCGAAAAAAACTCCCGGTGCTGTGGGAGGCGAGCCGCACGGTGGCGTCGGTCGGCGTGCGTAACCGCGCCACCTTGGCGGGCAACATATGTTCGGCGGTGCCCTCGCTCGACAGCGCCCCGGCTCTGCTGGTCTACGACGCCGTCGTCCATCTCCAGGGCCCCAGAGGAAAACGGCAGATGCCGTTGAAAGATTTTTTCATGGGTCCCAAGAAGACCGCTCTTGCCCCGGGCGAGCTTGTCACCGGGGTGGCCGTACGCATTCCAAAGAAGAAGAGCGGCGGCTGCTACGCGAAGCTCGGCCGTTACGCCGGGGAAGACCTGGCGCAGGTGGGGTTGGCCGTCCTCGCGCTGGCGGACAACACCTACCGCGTGGCCCACTGCGCCGTGGGGCCGGTGGCACGCCGGGCGGAAAAAATCGAGGGGCTCTTAAACGGGAAGCGCTTGAGCGACATTCTCCTGGAAGAGGCGGTTCGTTTGGTGGACAAGGAGATCAGCCCCATCTCCGACATCCGTTCCAGCAAGGAATACCGTCTCCACATGACGAAAGTGATGTTGCGGCGGGCGCTTTGGGCCGCCGTGAACCGCCTGGCCGGGAGCGGGCCGGTGGCCGGCTCGAGCCTGATTTAAGGGGGATCCCATGAAAAACATTTCAATCCAATTGAAACTGAACGGCGTCCGGCGGACGCTCGAGGTGGAGCCCAGCGACGTGCTGTTGGACGTTCTGAGGGACAAGCTCGGCGTGAAGAGCCCCAAGGTGGGGTGCGACCGGGGAGACTGCGGCTCCTGCACCGTTTTCATGAACGGAAAGACCGTGCGCAGCTGTCTGGTTCTGGCGGTGGAGGCCGACGGGGCGGACGTCGTCACGTTGGAGGGGATCTCCAAAAACGGTCCCACGCGGCTGCAGAAGGAGTTCGTCAAGCGCAATTCGTTCCAGTGCGGTTTCTGCGCGCCCGGCGTGATTCTTTCCGCCGAAGAGGCGCTGAAGAAACATCCGCGCGCCTCGGACGAGGAAATCAAAGAACACATCGCCGGCAACCTGTGCCGTTGCACGGGCTACAAACCCATCCTCGACGCCATCAAGACCGTGGCGTCGGGCAAGGCGTCCAAGTAGGTCCGGGGGCCATCATGCAAAAACTTTCACAGAAGCTGGAAGAACTGACCGTGCCGCCGATTTCCGTGGGCCCGGCCGGCGGCCACCGAGTGGTCGGGAAGTCCGTCGAGCGCATCGACGGCTGGGAGAAAGTTTCCGGCGCCGCGAAGTTCCTGGAAGACCTGGATTTCGGGCCCAACCTTCTCTACGCCGCCCTGGTGGAGAGCCCCGTGGCGCACGCCAAGATCAAGAAGATCGACGTCAGGGATGCCTTGAAGGTGCCCGGGGTGGTGAAGGTCGTCACGGGGAAAGATTTCCCCTATAAGTTCGGCCTCTACATGAAGGACCGCTATGTCTTCGCGTATGACCGCGTACGCTTCGTCGGGGAGCAGGTGGCCGCCGTCATCGCCTGGAGTCCCAAGGCCGCCCTGCGCGGCGCCGCCAAGGTGAAAGTGGACTACGAGGAACTCCCGATCGTCCTCGATCCGGTGAGAGCCATCGAAAAAAACGCCACCCTCATCCATCCCGATCTGGGCAACTACCCGCACGTGCCGTGGTTTTTTCCCAAGGCCGACACCAACATCGCGCATTGGCGGAAGACCCGGAAGGGGGATTGGGAAAAAGGGTTTCGGGAGGCGGACGCCGTTCTGGAAGACACTTATTTTGTTCCGCGGTATGCCCACTGCGCCATCGAGGTGCACGCGGCGGTGGGGCTTTACGACATGTCCGGGCGGCTCACCGTCTGGACGGCGTCCCAGTCGCCGTTCACGCAACGCAACGTCTTCGCCGAGGCGCTCGCCCCTCTCGGCATCTCGCACAAGGACGTGCGCGTGATCACGCCGTACGTTGGCGGCGGGTTCGGCGGCAAGGCCGGCGTGTCCATGGAAATCATCGGCGCGGCCCTCGCCATGACGGTGAAAGGCCACCCGGTGAAGGTGCTCTGGAACCGCGCCCAGGAGTTCTGCAACACCTATCAACGTCAGGGCGTGGTGGCCAAGATCAAGATGGGCGTGAAGAAGAACGGCAAGATCACCGCCCTGGAACATTCCCTCTATTGGGATGCCGGCGCCTATGTGGAATACGGCGCCAACGTGGTGAACGCGGCCGGCCTTTCGGCCACCAACCCCTACCGGGTGGACAACGTGAAGATCGATTCCATCTGCATCTACACCAACCTTCCGCCGGGCGGGCCCTATCGCGGATTCGGCTATTCCGAATTCAGTTTCGGCATCGAGTCACACGTCACGCGGATGGCGCAGAAAATCGGGTTGGACCCCGTGGAGTTCCGTCGACGAAACCATATCAAGGAGGGGGATACCCTGCCCTACGGCGCGCACATGAACCCCAACGGCCTTCGCGAATCCATCGACAAGGTGGCCGCGGAGATCATGTGGGGTTCCAAAGCAAAGAGCGATGATCCGAAAAAAGCGGTGGGCAAGAGCCTGGTCCTTTTCTGGAAGTCGCCCGCCATGCCGCCCAACGCCGCCTCCTCCGCGTTCTTGAAATTCAACGAAGACGGAAGCATCAACATCCTCATCTCCGGCATGGAGATCGGCCAGGGACTGCTGACCGCCATGGCGCAGATCGCCTCCGAGATATTGTCGGTGCCGGTGGCCAAGATCCGGGTGGAAACGCCCGACACGGACCGAAACCCGTACGAATGGCAAACGGTCGGTTCGCATGTCACCTGGGGATGCGGCAACGCCGTTAAAAAGGCCGCTTTGGACGCCCGGGATCAGATATTCGAATTGGTGCAGCGCGCACTTCATCTGGAGAAAGACACCCTGTATCTGGAAGACGAGAGGGTGAAATGCCGCACCAAGCCCGACTTTGAACTGTCGTTCGCCAGTTTCGTCATCGCCGGGATTCAGACGGAAGACCACACCTTCAAAGGCGGTCCCATCATGGGTCGCGGTGTCTTCATGCCCGAATTCGCCTCAGCCATCGGCGATCCGGAGACAGGCCAGGGCGGACACCCCAACGTGCACTACACCACGGGGGCGGCGGGACTGATTCTGGAGGTGGACAAGGAGACGGGCAAGATGAAGATCCGCAAGGTGGCCCTCGCCGTGGATGTCGGCAAGGCCATCAACCCGGATCTGATCCGCGGCCAGGTGGTGGGAGGTCTGTTGCAGGGGTTCGCCACCGTGCTCTATGAAGACATGCGGTACAGCGAAAAGGGGAAACTTTTGAACCCCAACTTCTCCGATTACAAGATACCCACCTCCCTGGATGTGCCGGAAGAAATCGTGCCCATCATCGTTGAGGTCCCTCAGCCGGACGGTCCTTTCGGGGCGCGCGGGGTCGGGGAACACACCATGATCCCCACGGCTTCGCTGGTCGCCAACGCCGTCGAGGACGCCCTGGGGGTGCGCATCAAATCCATGCCCATCACCGCCGAAAAAGTGGCGCTGACCGTCAGCAAGGGGTAAGGGCGCGTCGTCCGGGGCGGTCAAACTCACATGAGAAAGGAATTTCGATGAGCGGAACCCAGCAGGGTCATGGAAACACTCCCACGCCCGGCCACGCGGGCCCGGAGAAGATCAAAGGCAAGGATTTTGCCGGCGCGGACATGTCCCAGAGGGATCTTTCTTGGGTCAATCTGTCCCACGGTTCCCTGAAAGGGGTCAATTTTTCACGCAGCATTTTGGTTCACGCCCACCTGGACTATGCCGACATCGCGGAGACGGATTTTTCCGAGAGTAACTTGACCCATGCCGATTTTAAGAACACCCGTTTGAGGAGGGTAACAGCGAAAAAAGCGGAGATGGCGGCGGTCCAGTTCAACGGCGGCCGCGTCGAGGGGGGGGATTTTTCCGGCGCGCATCTGCAGGGGTCGAATTGGGAATTCGTGGAGTGCAAGGGAACGGATTTCAGCCGCTCCAATATGGCCGGCGCGAATTTATTGCGCGGCACGTTCGACCAGTGCGATTTCAGCGAGGCCCGCCTTGTCGGCGCCGATCTGTCCGAATCCCGATTGAAAAACACAAAAATGGCCGGGGCCGACCTCACGGCGGCCAATCTGGAGGGGGCCGAACTTAAAGGGGTGGATTTCCGAGATGCGCGGGTTTCCGGCGCCCGCTTTTGGTCTGCACACGGACTTTCGAAAGAGCAAAAGACGTTCATTGTGGAAAACGGCGGGAGTCTTTATTCTCCCCGGATGTTGAAACTGATCCAATGCGCCCGATTTTTTAAGACCAACGTGTATGCGCAAATAGGAGTCCTTGCCTTTCTCCTCGGCCTGACGGTTTTCGGATATAGATATTCGGAGAACCCACATCATCGAAACAACAGGTGGGTGATGGACAAAGCGGGAAAATATTTGAATAGGGGCGACCACGACAAAGCCCTCGCCTTGTACCGTCTTTTGCTGCAGCGTCCCGGCCAGGAAAATCCCCTGCAGATATATTCATCCATGATTCAGACGTATTTTCAAATGAACCGGTTCGACAAAATACTGGAAGTTTATGCGGAAGCGGTCCGAAGCACGGATGCCCCGGGGGCGCTGGCCGACATAGAACTTGAACTGGCCAATTT
>ERZ795054.4192-NODE-4192-length-10746-cov-3.853335_pt1 | contig 10746 bp, 7 predicted proteins | sample MGYA00375138_ERZ795054 | MGnify/ENA primary metagenome ERZ795054 (study PRJEB30183, sample SAMN05720215) | anaerobic digester metagenome | isolation source: active sludge of municipal wastewater-treating anaerobic digesters | place: USA | collected 2014-12-23 ...
GATCACTAAATTGGCTGTTTCATCATAGTGCAGACTATCAGTCAAAGGAGAAATTTCATAGTTGGGCGCTCGAGGTGGTGAAAAACGAGGAGCCGGTAGAGTCGACTCCAGGGTTGAGGGAATTATAGGTTGCGAGGACCATACCAGGATGGTGATTATCCAGATCGCTAGAAAGATTAGCGTATCGAAGGTTTTTTCATGAGATTTAAGAGTAGACCAATACCTGGTCAATAGTATTGTGATTGATATTGTAAAAAAAAGTGTGAAAATTAATTGAGTTTCTAGCAAGGGAACCACAGTACCACCAAAGTACAATGAATCTTCTCTTGAAGAAAAAACAAAACCTTCAAAAAACACCCAAAACAAACAAAATAGAAATAGAAAAATGAGTACTGCAATTAAATATTTCATTTGACCCTGAGTATTACTTATTACTGAATTTGTCTTCAACTGACCTATGAATGTCAGGATTAGTATGAAGTATTGCACAATGATGAAGGCCAACCAAGTGAGAAAGGGGCGTAATCTTTGGAAAAATGCTGCATAGTCTTGGAGAAAATAATCGGGTAGATTAATCGTTACCCACAAGCAAAGAAACATTAGTACGAGAAGCCAATTGAATGCACGAAATAATCGGTGATTCGATAGAATGGTTAGTCTAGAATAAAATTTTGACCACCTGCGAATAATTGTTGTGATTAAAAAAACCATCAAACTAAATAAAAAACCGAAAATCAGCAATATGAAAATTCGATTGCGCGATAAGCCAAAAATCACCTGATTTTTACTATCAACGGGAATACTTAATAATTGATAAATGAAAAACAGACCCATTATTAGCGTAATAAACAAATTTAGTATTAAGAGTCTTTGAAATTTTTTTTCTTTTTGTTTCATGGGTTCTTTTAATTCTACTCTGATAACTTCGATATAAATAAATGCAGGTAAAAAAACTAATTTACTAATTAATTAAAGAACGCATGGGTATCATTATGTTAATTACCTAACAGTTTTTCTAAAATCTTTTCATTTACGATGAATTATTCATAAAAATTGTATGATTCACTGAATGAATCTATAATAGAAGGATGGAAAAAAAGAGAACTTACGGTAATGGTAATTCTAGAAATGATTTTGAATCATTAAAATTATTTGTGGTGATTCCTGCCTATCAGTGTGAGAAGACGATCGAAACTGTTATTAGTAGAATTCCCAAATTTATTTCCAAGATAGTGGTTGTCGACGACAAGAGTCCAGATAATTTAATCGACATAATTAATCGATTCAAAAAGGTGGATAAGAGGTTGGTTTTGCTCTCTCATCAGACTAATCAGGGAGTAGGCGCTGCAACGTTGACCGGATACAAATATTCTCTAGAAAATGGTGCTGATTACATAATCAAGATGGATAGCGATGACCAGATGGATCCCGAATACATCATCCCATTAATAAAACCACTAATTGATCACCAGGCTGATTATGTAAAGGGCAATCGCTATCTATATTTAAAACAAATTTCGAAAATGCCATTCATTAGAAGAATTGGAAATTTTGTTCTCTCGATCCTGGCCAAAATGGCTTCCGGATATTGGAATGTTTTTGATTTCACCAATGGGTTTACCGCCATTAATTCAAGGATCATTAAATTTTTGGATTTCAGTAAAATTGACAAGAGATATTTTTTTGAAAACAGTCTGTTGGTTGAATTGGGTTTAGAAAAAGCCTGCGTAATGGATATATATGTCCCTGTAATTTATAAGGATGAGAAAAGCAATTTATCTGAAGCGGATTCCTTATTGAGATTTCCATTTATGTTATTTTCCGGAATGGTGCGGAGGATATTTATTCAATATATCGTTCGCGATTTTAATGCATCTACCCTATTTTTATTAATGGGTCTCTTATTGACCACCTTTGGATTAATCTTCGGAATTAACCATTGGTGGATCTCATCTCAGACCGGGGTGGCAGCAACCACCGGTCAGGTGATGATTGCTTTTCTTCCATTTTTTCTGGGCATCCAGTTCCTTCTACAATTTTTAATCTTAGATATTAATAATGTCCCTAAAGAACCTCGCATAAGGTACCTATAAATTTCTTCAGAGGTTGGCACTAAAGAATCAGTTCAAAGTACATGAATCGTTGTATGGATCCTAAAGAATTCATTATTAGAATTTCAGTAAGGATAGATATATATTTCTTGGAAAAAAATTAGTAGATTTGCCAATTGCAGCGTCCACTAAAGAAATTACATCCATTTATCGGTTCGTAAAATCTGCAGTACCAACTTAAAAATATATCTGCAATTTTATTAATTTATATTGACTTAAGTAAATGACTAAAGAAATTCTACATTTGTATGAGTTTGCTAGAATTGGCTCAATATGTCATAATCGATTGATGTATCCTAATGAAATAGAGTAAACAATTGATGAGAAGAGAAAAAAGTATTTCAATATCGACAAGAACAATCGACTTTATTGTCATTTCCATATTTGTATTAATTTCTATCGTTATTGCAACAGGTAGAATTGGAAATCGTATTGATCATTATTCTTTTTCAAGTAGTGATGCAGCCAACATTGCATCTTTTGCGGCAGCCTGGGATTATCCCGAATATTTTACCAATGATCCATTATTGAAAAATATTGATAATTTTCGTTATTATTCAACTTTACATATACCATTGATTCGCTGGTTAGGTAGAATAACGGGCAATTACTCCACACCATTTGCAATCATACTCTTTCCTTTCATATTGTTACACCTGGTGGGATATTTTTTAATGGGTAAAGTACTTACTAAAAATAGTCTATTATCCTTTTTTTTATCAATAACTCTTTTGGTTCCTGTTTCGTTAAATTTGGGGGAAGTATGGGGATTATATGAAACTATTCCGAGGTTTCTTTTCCAAGCCTTGCTTCCTTTTTTGCTAGCTGCGGTCATATATTTTGGTAAAGCATTAAAGAACTGGCCATGGTTAATGGCATCCACTGGATTGATGGTTTATATCCATCCCGTCAGTCTACCCCCCTGGGCTTTTGCAATCCTATTGTCTCTATTGGTATTGGCTGAGGATACCTCTTGGAAAACGAGGGTTGAGCGAATACTCTTTTCATCAATGTTTTTTTTGATGGTGATTACGCCATTTGTCTTTAATTACTTTGCCAGTACAAATTTTGGTTCACTAATCGATATCAATTATGAAACAGTCCGAGAAATAATGTTGCAGCGATTCAATTTCGGATTGGTTGATATAAGAGTTGGATTGAAGGACTTCATTAAAATTACAGTCCTATCCAGTTGGATAAATATCACTATCTGGGTCATGGTTTTTATTGGTGGGATAAGTCTATTTATAAAGAAAGGAATATCTGATAAAAATTGGATTGGATACATACTGGCAGCCTGGTGGCTAGGAATCTCAATTATCAGCATATTCTTCCCCTTAATGGACAACTTAATCACAACTGCCCTTAACCGAACCCCTTTCGAGGTGGAATTAATTCGTAATATTCGTTATTTCATCCCCCTGTTATTGATATCAGCCTTCTATATTCTTTCTGAATTAGCAAATTTGTTTAAATTAAAAACAAAAAAACACACAATGTCGATAATTCTTTTCACGGCCGGCTTTTTGTTGATGTATGGATGGATGTTGCGTTACGATTTCTTCAACAATGCTTCAATAGATAATACTGTCAATTGTTGGAAATCAGGCGAATTAGTATGTCCTTTGCCAGATCAAAATAAGATTGACCAACGGTTCGATTTATTAGGTGCGATTTCATTACGCACTCCTATTGGGTCTCGGATATTATGCACAGAGATGTGGACAGATCTCGCGATTCGTTACTACTCATTACGTCCCCTGGTCTACGACTATAAAGATGGGGCAAGCTTTATTTACACTAATTTTAATGATCTCTTGCTCTGGTGGAAACAATACCGGGAGTTATGGTATATCGAAAAAGAAATAGATAATCGAAAGACATATTTAGACCAATTGGTTTGGTTTGCTAAAGAGAATAAAACTGATTTTCTAATACTCATAGAGAAACATGACTCTTATAGATATTTACCCGATGAGTTGAAGTTGATCTTTGGTAATGATTATTACTCGCTCTACAAATTAACCACTTAAGTTGAAAACTTAGTGAGGTTATGACCCATAAATTTATAACTCATTTGTTCTAAATTACAATATGTTGGTTATTTATCAAAGGATTATAGGATTGAAATGCTCGTCCCAATTATTAATCAATCATTGAAAAGAGATAATAAAGTAAATATTGAGAATAGATTTGTCACCAAACTAGAAATTCAACCTCTTTTGATATACAAGAGGCACATCGCTTAATAATTTTGCTATGGCTTCCCCGGCATGACCGTTTCCATAAAGCATGTCTTTTGGGAAGCGACCCCTCTGTAATTGTTTTTTAATCGCTTTTTCAATTTTCTCCCAATCATAATCTACATCAATCACATTGTTCCCTCTTTCTCTGCCTGATTCTCTGCTTCCGATGTTAACTGCGGGTACACCTAGATAGGAACATTCTCGAATGGCTACACTTGAATTACCAATAATACAATGGCAATTCAGAATCGTTCGCAAAAAATCCTCTGGCTCCATATTTCTGAAAAAATGGATATACGTGGGTTTCTCCTTTTCTCGGAAAATTCGAATGCCTTTCGAAGTGCCATCTGCACCGGCATCCACGTTGGGCCAAAACCAGAAGGTGGGAATTTTCAGGGATTTAATCGCATTCAACGTTTCATTGACCTGTTTCATCGCCTGTTGATATTCAGTGGTGACCGGGTGCTGCATGACAACCAGGTAACCATTGTAGAATTCAAATTCGGAACCTACCCCTCCGTATTTTTTGAATGGATCAAAATTTAATTCAGGGGTCTTTAAAACCTCTGCGGCAATATCAATTGATGGGCAACCTGTTACAAATACACTGCTCGGATCCTCTCCCATCTTGATAACACGTTCAGCGGCTTTTTGTGTGGCCACAAAGTGTAGATCGGCCAATTTTGTAACCGCGTGACGGACTTTTTCATCTATAGTTCCTGTTACTTCGCCACCCTGAATGTGAGCCAGAGGAATATTCATATATGCTGCAGCAATAGCAGTAGCAAGAGTTTCATACCGGTCTGCTATTGTTACCACCACATCGGGTTTTAAGTTATCAAAAACTGCTGCTAGTTCAAGTAAACCCAATCCGGTGGTTTTTGCCATAGTCGCCAGATTCTCACCTTCCACCACCATATATACCTTACTGTTAATTTCAAACCCATCCTTGATAATGTACTGAATTGTGCCCCCATACTGATCAAGTAATGCTGAAGCAGCAACCACAAGTTGAAGTTCAAGCTTAGGGTGTTCTTGGATGGCTTTTAATGCAGTACGTATTCGGCTATAACTTGGCCTGGCTGTTACAACTACACAAATTTTGCGTTTTAATTTTTTTTCAGATGACATCAGTAGAGTATTGTACCAAATCAGTTTATTTTTCCCTTATCTGTAAAATCTTCCAAATCACTCCATTGAATAATGTGGTTTGCTTTAATGCTATGTTTTAGTACCCTGCCAACTAACAAATCAATTTGGTTTGTCGATATGCCGGTTCCCGGTTTTTTAAAAGAAATATTTGATTTACCTATGACGGATCCAGCAGGCAGATCGGTTACAGAAACAGCGCTTCGCAAAAAAATGTTCCGCATGGGAATCATCTCTTTTGCTAGTGCGTCCTTGTCTATTTCGTTAACTTTCATTTTTTCAATATAACGAATACCTTCCACCAATTGTTTAAGTTCTGTGGTGGTTTGTGATGCAGAAACATCTGGGCCAAACATATCTCTACTCAAGGTAACGTGCACTTCCAATAATTCAACTCCTAGGGTTGCTGCAGCAAGTCCGGGGTAAATCACCCCCGAGTGGTCAGAAAGTCCCACTGGACAGTGGTATCGCTCCCGGAAGAAAGAGATCATATTCAAACCAATTTTTTCAGGTGGGCATGGATATGAGGATGTACATTGCATGATCGAATAGGGTGCTCCCACCAATTTAATTCGGTTGATGAGCAAATCAATTTCAGCAACAGGGCTCATTCCAGTTGAAACAAGCAGAGGAAGATTCGTACCTAAAATGCGATCAAGTAAAATACTATTTTCTACCTCACCTGAGGCAATTTTCCAGGCACAAACACCCAGTTTTTCTAGGAGGTCCACAGCTTCCAAAGAAAAGGGTGAACTCAAAAACACCAAACCCAATTCTTCAGTGTGTTGTTTTAGACCATTCCATTGCTCTAAAGAGAATTCCATTCGCCGCCAATAATCCATGCGGGTAGAGTCTTGTGGACTAAACTTTACTCTCCATGGTTCTTCAATGGTGCTTTCAGCATCTGCGATGTGTGTTTGAAATTTCACAGCATTTGCACCGGTTTTAGCAATAGCATCAATAAATGCATGCGCCATCCCTAAACTGCCATCGTGAGCTTGTGCAACTTCACCAATCACAAAGCATGGTTGACCCTTTGAAACCAGGTTATTTCCCAGTTTAAATGAGATTTCATTCATTCTTTTCCAACCTCCATTCATGAGGAACTGCCGTACTTCCCCAAGAAAGACCAGAATAATTCAGGAAGCCACCTTTACCACTATCAATAACTTCAAAGCTCCCTGCGTTAATGATAAAGTCCGCTAAATTATTGTTACAGGTGATTTTGATATTTAACGAATACCTGCCAGGAATGAGGGGCAAATATCCTATATGGCAAATTGCTTTTCCAAAAGTTGGTGCATTAAAAAAGTCTGTTTTCATGCCAGTGCTGCATGTGAACAAGTTCACCCCATACACATCACTTATCGTAATTCCAACAAATAATTTGCTAATATGCTTGTTGTCTTGGGAAAGGTATTCGATTAAAAATTCCGTAACCGCACCGGTAGCCGGTAAACCATCATTCTGGTCAAGATTCTTAATTTGGATTCCGGTTGCACGTACGCTTCCGTCGCCATCCCGATCCTTTCGCAAAGCAAGGTTTCCATCTGGTTGGCTGTCACCTGAATGAGATAAATAATCATTGATGACATTTTCAATCATCCCGCTGCTCTTTATTTGTCCACGTTCCAGGAGTAAGCCCCTCGTACACAGGTTTCTGATCGCGGACATATTATGGCTAACAAACAGCACAGTTCTCCCCTCATGGGCTACATCACTCATCTTTCCCAGGCACTTCTTCTGAAACTCGGCATCCCCCACAGCCAGCACTTCATCTACTATCAATATGTCCGGATCCAGGTGGGCAGCCACAGCGAAAGCCAGGCGCACATACATGCCGCTTGAATAGCGTTTGACCGGGGTATCGATGTATTTCTCCACCCCTGAAAAATCCACGATCTCATCCAGTTTACGTTTTACCTCAGCTCGGCTCATGCCATTAATTGCCCCATTGAGATAGATATTTTCACGGCCGGTCAATTCACCATGGAACCCGGTTCCCACTTCTAGTAGGCTGGCGATGCGGCCTTTTACTTTTACAACCCCCTCAGAGGGGGCAGTCACTTGTGAGAGAACCTTCAGTAAAGTGCTTTTACCAGCGCCATTGCGGCCAATAATGCCCAACGCTTCACCTTTTTCAACCGAGAAGTTGATATCCTTGAGCGCCCAAACTGGTTCACCTTCCCGATTGCCATGATCGCTGCTACCAATTTTCAAGTATGGGTCTGGTTTCCCTCGCTGTTTGGCCCACCAGCGTTTCAAGTCGCCAAAGGCAGTGCCAGTTCCAATTACCCCCAACCGGTAACATTTGGAAAGATGTTCGATAGAAATAACAGTCTTTGGCATGTTACACAGTATCCATAAATGTGGCTTCCACGTGATTAAAAATGAGCAAACCAACCACAAGCACCACCAGCATGAACCCCGCACTATACAGCAGCCAGAGTGGATCCACCGAACTAGCCCCCAGAAAACCCAGACGAAAAATTTCCACCACAGGTGTCATTGGATTAGCAAGGATGAGCCACCGGAAGGTGCCCTGGACAGTGGAAAGGGGGTAAATGACCGGGGTGGCATACATCAACAGCTGGACCCCAAAACTGACCAACTGCTGCAAATCGCGGTATTTTGTGGTTAGCGATGAAATGATCATCCCAAGCCCCAATCCCATGCCAGCCATGAGCAGTAATAAAAGAGGCAACGCCAGTACCCACAGGGTCAGTTGAATGGCAGAACCGCTGTATAAAAAATACAGCAAAAAAGCAATAAAGACAAGCAGGCGGATAACAAATGAGAGTAGGTTGGAAAGGATGATAGAAATTGGGATGACCAGGCGGGGAAAATAAACCTTGCCAAAAATACTAGCATTCACTGTAAATGTGTTGGAAGTGCTCAGCAGGCAGGTGGAAAAATAAGACCAGACGGTGTTACCGGACAGATAGAAAAGAAAAGCCGGTAATCCATCTGTGGGCAGTCGGGCGATATTGCCAAAGATAACGGTGAATACCAGGGTGCTGAGAATTGGTTGGATGATGTACCATAGTGGTCCGAGAATGGTTTGCTTGTAATAGGCCACAAAATCACGCCAGACAAACAACACAATCAGATCCCGATAGCGCCAGAGCTCTCCCAACCGCAGATCCCACAGGCTCCGCTGCGGTTTAAGGATAAGATCCCACTTTTTTTTTGATTTGGCACGTTGGCTTGATAAAATTGTCATAAGTTGTTTAAATATTACTAGTATTCATTAATTATTCTAATCTAAGTCTAGTCGATTAATATTAATTACCTTTCAGGTTACTATTTCAAATTTCTATAAAAAAGGCGCCAGTTGATGAATTAATTTTTTAACCCATACAGGACGAGATGGTGGCTCAAATTATTAAATTCCATGATTTTTTCATACTGATTGTTCTTGGGGATAACCGGCTCGGCTTTGCCAAGCACGAAAAATAAAACGTTATCAAACCCACCCTTTTCAGCTTTTACCAATGCAGCATTAAGATTATCTACCGGTTGTTTTTTACGGTCTACGAATAAAACCTCAAATTGTGAAGGATACCAATCAAATTTCTTGAAGTAAAAATCAAAGAAATACGGGTAGTCCAATCCACTAATAAGTATCTTATTGTAAATTTTGCTATTTTTTAGGTAGGCTATTGCCTCATCAACGGGATAATAATGTTCTGAGGTATCAATCAGATAATTTCCCCAGAAAGGCAATTTTGTACCATCTTTTTGTATGGGTGACAACACCAGCGAACTCAAGATAATTATTATTGCGAGCACGGTACTGATGGTTTTATTCCTGCTAATAAGGTGTTTTATGAAAAAACAAGAAGATGCCAGAATTGGAGGTAAAAAATATAAATTGAACCGACTGTAGCCAGCGTAAACATAATTATCCATCAAATAAAAAAGTGCATAACTAATCATCAGCATGAGGAAGAAAATAATTGTCGAGTAATTTTTATAAAAAATGTAAAGAGCGCATCCACCAAAAAATAAGAGAAGAAATACCCCAAATTGCTCGAAAAATGAGTATGCCAAAATCATTAGCAACGAAATATCTATTAAGTTCGATAACTCTGGTACATATCCTCTAGCTGTCGAAAACACAGTCCGAAAAAGCAGGTAATAGATTACTGGTAACAAGGAAACAAAATAAATCCATAATTCCTGCTTAAAAATGTTACCCAAATATTTGTTTTGAAAAAAGTGGGTAGGGGTTATGGATTTCTTTTTTTGGTTGGGATCCTTTATTTTTTGCTGTATTTGTATGACTGTCCTACAAATCAGGAAGCATATCAGAAATGGAAAAGTGGTTTCTTTAATGAATCCCATCAAGATGAGAGCGTACCATCCAATATCCTTCTTTATTGCGACAAAATCAACAGTAAACAAATGATTAATTCGCAGACAGACTATTGTCATCAACAATATTGCTGGCATATCGAGATAAAGGAGAGACGAATAATAAAATACGAGCGGCAGGGTAGCCACAGAAAACCCCCATAATAATGATTCTATTTTGTTCTTATTAGCTAAAGAATGTTGGAAATAGCCAGCTAATCCAATTACAGAAAGAAGTGGAACTATCCTAAAAAGTATCTCGTGGTAGCTCCCCAAGCTGATCTTTACCAATTTGGGTAGCAATGTAAAAAACCAGTAATTTACAAAAGGATAACGTAGATTGGCAAATTGAGCTTGAGAGGGATAAGCAAAAAATAACCCTAAAAAAAAGATTGCACTAGCAAAGATAGCCCATCTTGATTTTCGCCAGAATAAAAAAAGCATCAAAACCCAGCATGATAACACTAATAAGAGTGCCTTCAAACGAATTTGATTGACGAGGTTCAGAGTGGTTCGAATATGATAATCTTCATCCCCTCTCCAGGGAATGACCGAATGTAAAGCGCGATAATTGAGAATTATGATACCAACGATCAAGAGGAAAAATGGAAACCAATTAATCAAGCCAGTCTTTATGTTGACATCGCTTGACGCCAGAAAACACCAGGTAATCCCAAGAATTAAAGTACTGGCAAGGAAGATAACTTTCATTATTGGATTATTTGGAATATTCCAATAATCGGTAATAAAAAAAGCTAAAAAAAAGAGTGAACCTAATAGCGCACTTATAAAAGATTTGTTAAGTTTAATTTCCATAGGCATGATGAATTCTGAAAAAGTTTTAAAATTTTTGATTACGAAATTTCATCAGGAATGATCTTCTC
>ERZ795054.4195-NODE-4195-length-10741-cov-5.334363_pt1 | contig 10741 bp, 8 predicted proteins | sample MGYA00375138_ERZ795054 | MGnify/ENA primary metagenome ERZ795054 (study PRJEB30183, sample SAMN05720215) | anaerobic digester metagenome | isolation source: active sludge of municipal wastewater-treating anaerobic digesters | place: USA | collected 2014-12-23 ...
TCAAGGTGAAGTACGTCGTCATCAGCTTCCACCCGCTGGTGTTGTTCTACTTTGCCGGGGCGCTCTTCACGCTCGCCGGGTTCTTCGGGGTCCTCTTCGCACTGTACCAGAAGGTTGCCTTTGCCGACCCCCTCTTCGTGCCGCTCACGCTCTCGCTCGTTGTCATCGGGGTTGGTTTCTTAAGCCTCTTCTTTGCGATGTTCTTCGACATGATGCAGGAGAAGGGGACGAACGGGTGGTACGCGTAGTATGTGCGGCATCTTCGGTTTTGTTGCATCAGACCATCTGGAATACAATGAAAAAATTCTGGATGACCATCTGAAAAACCTGTACATCCTCTCTGAATCGCGGGGGAAGGAAGCATCAGGGATCGCCGTCAGACACGGTCAAAGGATTGATGTCCTGAAAGCCCCGATTCCTGCATCGAAATTCATCCAATCCAAGGAGTACCGGGCACTTGTTCATGACGTCACTAATGGTAGATCGGCATCGAATACAGGTGCCCGGCGTTCAATTGCAGCTATCGGGCATTCGCGTCTGGTCACCAACGGGCGGCAGGACCTTGATCTGAACAACCAGCCTGTTGTCAAAGACGGCGCGGTATGTGTTCATAACGGCATTATTGTCAATGATACGGATTTGTGGGAACAGTATCCCGGCATGATACGATCATCCGATATTGATACGGAAGTCCTCGTCAGTCTCCTCCAGATGTACCGGAAGGGGGGCAACTCTCCTGAACAATCGATACAACAGGCATTTTCTGTTATTGAGGGGGCAGCAAGCACCGGCGTATTGTTCGATGACATGAGTAAGGTACTTATTGCCACAAACACTGGGTCCCTGTATACCTGTACATCGATAAATCGTGATGCCCTCATCTTTGCGTCTGAAAAATTTATTCTCAAACAACTTGTCCAGACCCCGTCGCTATCCCCGTACTGGAATGAAACTGATATCGAGCAGGTCCAGCCATTCTCCGGCTGTTGCATCAATATTACGGATCTCACCGTTTCACGGTTCAAATTGACAGACGTCACCCTGAAAGACAAACCTGAAAGGATACTTCCTGAGAAACCGGCAGATATCAGGATAAAAACCCTCTCAAATAATGGACACTCTATCAACTCCGTTCCAACAATTGATATGTCAAATAAAGACCGGATCATCCGGAAAATCAATGAACAACCCCGGCCCGGAGTATCGATAAAGCGTTGCACACGGTGTATTCTCCCTGAGACTTTTCCGTTTATTGAATTTGACGAGCACGGCGTCTGCAATTACTGCCGAGGCTATCGCAAGACCCAGGTCAAGGGAGCCGCTGAACTTGAGAAGGTTGTCGCTCCATATCGCAGCACAACCGGTGAACCGGACTGCATTGTCGGGTTCAGCGGAGGCAGGGACAGTTCCTACAACCTGCACTATATCAAGAAAGTCCTGAAGATGAATCCCATCGCGTACACCTACGATTGGGGAATGGTAACGGATCTTGCAAGGAGAAACCAGGCACGGATGTGCGGTAAACTGGGTATCGAACATATCCTGATCTCAGCGGATATCGAAGAAAAAAGGGCTAATATCCGGAAGAATATCCATGCATGGCTTAAAAAGCCGGACCTCGGGATGATCCCGTTATTGATGGCAGGTGACAAGCAGTTCTACTACTTTGCCCACCAGCTGATGGAACAGACCGGGATCAAGATTATTTTCTCGGGGGGAAATGCCTTTGAACGTACAGGTTTTAAGCTGGGATTCTGTGGGATTAAAGAGAGCGATACAACCGGGAAGGGCATCCTTACCGGCATATCAGTCATGAACAAGCTGAAGCTGTTATCTTATTATGGCCGGCAGTACCTGTTCAACCCGGCGTACATTAACTCGTCCCTCTTTGATACACTTCATGCGTACTATTCTTCGTACATTCTCCCCGATGCGTATGTCTATTTCTTCAACTATATCCCCTGGAATGAGGAGGAGATTGTCACAACCCTACGAAAAGAATACAACTGGGAGGTGGCAAATGACACCAATGCAACCTGGCGAATCGGTGATGGTACCGCAGCATTCTATGACTACATCTACTATGCTGTTGCCGGCTTCAGTGAATTCGATACGTTCCGCAGCAACCAGATCCGGGAAGGCCTGATATCGCGGGAAGATGCATTAAAACTGGTGAACCAGGAGAATATTCCCCGGTATGAATCACTTGAATGGTACTCCCAGACGAATGGTTTTGATCTCGAGGAAGCACTTGATGTGATTCACGCGATTCCCAAACTCTATAAACCGTAGGAGCATTCTTTTTGCGGATCCTTCTTTCTGTCGAACACCCTGCCTGGGCACACCAGTTCCGGTATGTAATTAAGGAAATGGAAAAAAAAGGGCACACCTTCAAAGTTGCTGCTCTTAATAAAGACAGGGATCTTGAACTTCTGGACGCATTCAATATTCCTTATGAAAATATTTGTAATTCATCCGGGAACAATATTGTTGAAAAGGGATTTATTTTTTTATGGACCACTCTAAAAATTTTTCTCATATCACTAAAATTTAAACCCGATATTTTTATCGGAAGGGCATCGCCGATGATGGCGATAAACAGTTTTCTTTTCAGAAAACCCCATGTTGTGTTTGAAGACTCTGAACCAACAGTTTTCTGCCTTGAGGTGTGCAAATTATTTTCCAGCGTAATTATCACACCAAGAGGTTTTTCAAAGGATCTTGGCAGAAAACAGATCCGGATCGACGCATATAAGGAATTATTCTATCTCCACCCGAATTACTATAAGCCCGATCCGACTATTTTAAAAGCACTCAATATTGAAAAAGATGAAAAATTTATCCTGTTCCGCTTCGTTGCCATGAACGCCCATCATGACATCGGGCAGCATGGAATCCAAGATCCTGTCGGTCTAGTGAAAAATCTCGAAAAATTTGGAAAAGTCTTTGTCTCATCCGAAAAGAAGATCCTTCCTGAACTTGAAAAATATCAGCTTAAAATTCCCCTCGAGAGGATCCATGATGTCCTTTATTATGCCACGATGTTCATCAGCGATTCCCAGACGATGACCACCGAAGCAGCGATGCTGGGGACTCCTGCAATCCGATGTAATTCATTCGTCGGAATTAACGATATGAGCAATTATGTCGAATTGGAAAAAAAATATGAACTAATTTTTAATTACAATGATGAAAAACAAGTGAAGGAAAAAGCGATTGAATTGTTACACATGAATGATTTGAAAGATCATTGGTACCAAAAACGAAAACTCCTCTATTCAGAAAAGACTGATCCGACAAAGTTTTTCATATCATTTATCGAAGGAACTTCAAAAAATCCACAGGAAATTAAAATTAATTGATGAGGAACATGATCACAATTATCGATTATGGTATGGGTAATATCGGGACAATAGTGAATAAATTTGAAAAATTAGATATTCCGGTAAAAGTGACCTCCGATCCATCAGACATTCAATCCGCTGAAAAACTTATCCTTCCAGGGGTCGGATCATTCGATGCCGGTATAAAAAATATCAATAACTTGAACATAATAAATCCATTAAAAAAAGCAATACTTGAGAATCAGATTCCGATTTTAGGAATCTGTCTGGGAATGCAGTTATTTACAAAAAAGAGTGAAGAAGGATCTCTCGCTGGCTTTGGTTTGTTTGACTGTAATACGATAAAATTCCAGATTCCACGTCATGAAACGAGGCTTAAGATCCCTCATATGGGATGGAATACCATAAAAATTTTACAGGAGTCCCCCCTGCTCGAAAATATCAGTAAAGATCCAAGATTCTATTTCGTCCACTCGTTTCATGTCAATTGCCAAATCCAGGGATTCATTACAGCTGTAACGAATTATGGATATGATTTTCCGTCAGTAATTCAAAACAAAAATATCTACGGCGTTCAGTTCCATCCGGAACGAAGTCATAGTCAGGGATTGACAATTCTGAAAAATTTTGCGGAGCTGTGAAAATGCTGCAGCCCCGGATAATCCCCTGTTTGTTGCTCAAAAACAAAGGATTAGTGAAAACCACTCAGTTTAGGGATCCGACATACATCGGAGATCCAATTAATGCTGTGAGGATTTTCAATCAAAAAGAAGTGGATGAACTCATCTTCCTAGATATTGTCCCATGCCGGGAAAATTACAAAATCAACTCGATTAAGGATAATAACGATACATTCCGGTTTATAAAAATGATCTCGGAAGAATGTTCTATGCCTCTCGCATTTGGCGGAGGGATACAATCCCTTGATGATATTCGGGTAATTTTAAGCACAGGTGTTGAGAAGGTTGTGATTAATACACATGCATTTTTAAATCCAGATTTGATCAAAAAATCTTCAGAAATATTTGGCTGCCAAAGCATCGTTGTCTCCATGGATGTTAAAAAAAATCATAACGGATCGTATCAGGTATTTACTCATGGGGGTATTAGATCAACAGAAGTCAGTGCAGTTGGTTATGCAAAAAAAATGGCAGCAATAGGCGCTGGAGAATTATTTGTAAACTCCATCGATCTTGATGGTTCGAGAGCCGGTTATGATATCAATTTAATAAACCAGGTTGCCAGCTCCGTTGATATTCCGGTTATTGCATGTGGTGGAGCAGGATCAATCAGCCATCTGCATGAAGCATTACACAAAGGAAATGCATCGGCTGTTGCTGCCGGTTCGATGTTCGTCTTTTCGGGACGAAAGAGAGGGGTGTTGATTAATTATCCTTCAAAGGAGGAGAAAGAAACCATCATCGGAAACTAAAGTCCCGATTATCAAGAAATCGTGAAAAATAATTATTTACCGATACAGAATGAAATGATCTAATAGCGAGGTTATGTGTGACCGGATATCAAATTTGTTCCCGATGCATTTGTGATACTTCGATTCCCAGTATCCGATTTAACGAACAGGGAATTTGCAATTTTTGTGAAAATTATGATCTAATCAATAATGATTTTCCGGAAAACAGCGCTAGCGAAACTGCGATTAGAGAAATTGCAGAATCCATTAAAAAAGAGAGGAAAGGACAAGAGTATGATTGTGTTATAGGGGTGAGCGGCGGTACAGATAGTACTTACTGTTTATATTATGCAACAAAAATATTGGGTCTCAGACCTCTCGCAGTTCATTTCGATGACGGATGGAATTCAGAAATTGCGGTGAATAATATTCAAAATGCAATTACATCCCTTGATATTGATTTACACACGTATGTTGTTGATTGGGAAGAATTCAAGGATCTCCAATTATCTGTTCTTAAAGCATCAACTCCTGATCTCGAAGCTCCTACGGATCATGGTATAACATCTGCATTATATCGGGTCGCATGTGAACAGGGAATCCGACACATCCTTATTGGCAGTTGTTATAAGACCGAAGGAAAAATGCCTTCCTGCTGGGGGTATGCTGACGGAAAATATCTAAAAAATTTACATAAACTGTTTGGAAAGGTTCCTCTTAAAACATATCCGAATATGATGCTTTCCGATATTGTCTATTACAATACCGTTAAAAAGATAAAAGCGATTAAACCCCTTTATTATATTCCCTATCATAAAAAAGAGATAAAAAAAGTATTAGAACGGGAATTAAAGTGGAAGGATTATGGTGGACACCACTACGAATCAACCTATACCCGTTTTATTGAAGGATATATTCTGCCGAAAAAATTTGGCATCGATAAAAGACGCATTGAGTTCTCAGCATTAATTCGATCAGGGCAAAAAACCAGGGAAGAAGCACTTGCAGACATCGCTGAATCTCCATATCCTGAAGAGAAGATAAGAGAGGATAAACAATACTTTATTAAAAAATATGGCATTAAAACGGAAGATTTTGAAGCAATAATGAAACAGCCGCCCAAGTCCTATAAGGATTATCCCTCATATTATCCGTTGTTTTTAAAATTACGTTCTGTTATAAACCTCGGATACAGGATGGGAATTCTTCCAACGAGATTTTATGGGACGATTGATTATTAAGAGGTGTTTTATGCTATTCAATAAGCAATTATTCATACTCGCCCATCAGGCAGGGGATATTAAGTTTTATCCAAATTATAAATGTCTTGTTAAAAATCAATGGAGACCATATAACGAATTAAAGGTAGAACAGGAAAAAAGACTCCATCATATTATAAATTATTCATATGAATATGTTCCATACTATAGGAAGCTCTTTCATAATTTAGGAATTAGCCCAACCGATATCAGGCATATTGAAGATTTAGAGAAAATTCCAATTCTGACAAAAGAAATAATTAAGAAAAATTGGGAGGATTTAAAACCTGCAAATCTTGAAAAAATAAAACATTATTCGATCTCGACAGGTGGATCCACGGGTTCTCCTTTAAATTACAGAATTACAAAATTTGAGAGATTTTTAAGTGGAGCGATAATGTATCGTGGCTGGGGCTATGGGGGATATCAGCTATCTGATAAAATGATATATTTTGCCGGAGCTTCATTAGATTGCAACACAAAAATTAATTTTTCAACTAAATTACAAGAGATTGTTAGAAATGTTAAAAAAATTTCTTCTTTTGATATGAGTCCATCCGATCTGCAAAAAGATGTTGACTTGATAAATTCAGTACAACCTCAATATATTTATGGATACCCGTCTTCTCTTTTTTTTCTATCGGAATGGATGAATCAAAACGATATAAACATTTTTAAACCAAATGCAATCTTTACAACGTCTGAAAAATTGTTCCCGCATATGAGAGATACAATTAGTGCAACATTTAATTGTGAATTATTTGATGGGTATGGATTGAATGATAGTGGTGTAACCGCAAATGAATGTTCTGAACATTCTGGTTTACATATCGATACGGAGCGAAGTATTCTTGAAATGATTGACGAACATGGAAACCAAATTGTTGATGGAGAAGGCCTAATCCTTGGTACAAGTTTGTATAATTTTGCAATGCCTTTTATTCGCTATGATACTGGGGATTTGGGAACGATTACCGATGAACGTTGTTCTTGTGGGAGAGGGTATAAACTACTAAGGGAAATTGTTGGAAGAAGCGCTGATATTCTTTATACCCCTGAAGGAAAAAACATCCATGGCTGGTTCTTTTTGATGATATTTTGGGAGTATGGTGAGAGAATTAAGGAATACCAGGTGGTCCAGGAAAAATTAGATACAATTTTAATTAAAATCGTGCCAGAAGAAAATTTTGATAATAAGTGTTTAGAACTAATCAAGAATGCAATTAGGCAGAGAAGCGATCGATGGAATATTGAAATTAAATTCGTTGATCATATTGAAAGAAGTATTTCTGGAAAGTTTAAGTTTATAGTAAATCTAATGTGATTGTTCATGTCTAATTTTAATAATTTATTAATAATAACAAATAATTTTACAAGTTCAAATGATGAATATATCGGTGACATTTTCGTTAAAGAACAACTAAAATATATTAAAAATTTTTTTAACAATATTTATGTCATTTGTCCAGTCCCATATGGTCTTGAAATCTTAAGGAAAACAAAACATGTCGATTATAATTTTGATAATGTGCAAATCTTTTATCCAAAATATGTGAATTTTCCACTTTTTTATTTTTATTTCCGAAAATTTTGGATCGATCTGGAAAATAAGGCAATATTAAATTTTATAAATAGAAACCATTTGAATTTTGATATAATTCATGCACATTACACTTGGCCTTGTGGCGCTGTTGCAAGCGAATTAAAAAGAATATTAAAAATTCCGTTAGTAATTACAGAACATACATCTATCAGTTTAAATAAAGCCATCAGAGAGAAGGATCCAATTTGGATAAAGGCGTGGCAAGATTCTGACGAAATTATTCGAGTTACTTCTCATGATATTTCAAATTTCGAACAGGTCGGAATTAATCTTCTAAAAATCCATTATATCCCAAATGGGTATAACTCAAAGACCTTTCATCCGTTGGACAAAATATCATGTAGACAAAAATTGGGACTTCCCCTTGATAAAAAAATTTTACTTAATGTTGCCCTATTGTATAGTGAAGTAAAAGGCCACAAATATTTCATTGAATCTATTGCCAAAATCATTAAATTCAGGAAAGATATTCTTGCGGTAATTGTTGGTTCTGGAAAATTAGAATCAACGATTAAAAAACAAATAGAAAACCTAGGAATTCAGGAATATGTACTGCTTGTGGGCGGGAAACCTCATCATGAAATTCCCCTCTGGATGAACGCTTGTGATCTTTTTGTTTTACCAAGTTTGAATGAAGGAAATCCAACAGTATTATTTGAATGCTTAGGATGTGGGAAGCCATTCGTCGGGACTAAAGTCGGTGGTGTACCCAACGTCATCATATCAGAAGAATATGGTTTGTTGGTTGAACCCTGCAATCCGAAGGATTTATCGGAAAAGATTCTGAAGGCACTGAATAAGGACTGGGACCAGGAGATTATTCTTGCATATGCTGAGCAATATTCCTGGGAGAATGTTGCCAAAAAAATTATTGATATTTATAAACAAATCGGTGAATGAAGGGATAAAAATGAAAAAGTCATAAAATCAAAGTATCCAATTACAATCATACGGGGCCGTTGAACCAATGATAAATAAATCGTTGTTACTCATATCATTGGAACAAGGAGCTCATCGTTATTTAGCATTTTTAATTCTTGTGATTTCATCGATTTTAATAATTTTTAATCTATTGTTTTTGCGAAGTTCTATTTATTTTGAATTTGCTATTACCCTCCTATGTATCAGTACTGTCTACCTTGTTTTTGAAAAAAAATTGACAGAAAATTCAACAATAATTGTTCCGAAAATGCAATTAATTAATATAAAAGTAATAAATATTTCATTCTTTGTCTTTATAATCATTTCAAATTGTTTATTTTATTTTAATCTTTATCGGCCTCAGATATATTTTATCGCAATCGTTTTATGTTGCGTTCTTATTGCATTTGATATATTATATACAAAGAGTTATATTTATTCAATTTGGGTGCTATTCAAAATTTTCATTATTGCCTTCATACTAAGAGCGCACTTACTGTACGAGTATCCAGGATTCTATGGTGTCGATCCTTGGGAACACGCATTATGGATTCGATTATTACAAGAATATGGCCATGTATCTCTTGTGTCCGGCTTAAATCTGGGATATCCTCCATTATTTCATATTGAGGTGCTAATTTCATTTTTATTTACCGGTTTGGATTTAAAAAATTCATTCTTTTTTTCGATAGGATTTGTGTATTGTATAGTAATTTTTTTTATTTTCCTTTTTGCGAGAAATTTAACCGGATTGAAGATAAGTTTATTATCGAGTCTATTTATTGCGATTAATCAGTTTCATATCGCATGGGGGGCATGGCTGATCCCAACCTCAATTGGGGTATTAATATTATCCACTATTCTCTATTTAGTCCATATGAAGTTAAGTATATTAACCGAAGAAATAATAATAATCGTAATTTTTACCGTGATGCTCACTTATCTTCATACCTTGTCACCAATCGTGATTTTAGTAGCGATATTTGTCTATTTGATAACAAGTAAAATATACTCAAAATTATTTAATGACAATTCTACGTCTAAAATTAATTATAAATTGGGTTTTTTCTTAGTTACGATTTTAGGCATTTCTACAGCATCACGATTTATATATAACCAATATGCTGGTTCTGGAACATTTTTAGAATCGACATTATCACCTTTTTTATATACAGTCAGTACTGATAATATATATTTTAATAGTGGGGAAATTGCTACATTCAGCGCCTCGGACTTTCCATTAAATCGGATCAGTTTTTATCTTATAATCGCATTTGCTTTATTTGGAGTATTATATTGGTTAAGACCTAGGATCCAAAGTAGCGAAAAAATTGGATTAATCTTCACGGTTATTACGTTAATTTTTTTTTCATACGGACCTGCATTGTTCCAAATTGGCAACTTCATACCCGAAAGATGGATAGTTTTTGGTATGATTATTGCCGCTCCAATTTGGGCAACAGGGATTTATTATATATGTTGCATTCCTCATGAGAATAACAATAAGATTATCATGTTCATCCTCATTATTGTTATATTTTCATTCTTTTCTATAAATAATAATAGCGTCAATCTTCGCACTCCATTTTATGGTGAAATGTCTAAGGATCCATTTCGATACTCACTTACGGATAGCGAAATAAAAGCTGCAAATACGCTATTAAAATTTACTGGTGGAACTGAGAATATTATCACCGATAGTTATTATGATCGTGGATTTAAATATTATCGAATCGAAAAATTTAAAAGGGATTTTTCCGAGAAAAAAAGCCCAATATTTAATGAAATCATCGAAGTCGAAAGAGGATATCTTGTGAATCAAAAAATTCAATTTGAAAATCTTGATATGACAATAAAAAGAGATTTAATATATAACGATGGCTATGTATTTGCATCAATCAGAAGTAATGGCGGATTATTATAGTAATGTCCGTGATTATCAAATGAATTAGAAATTTTAACCATATTTAAAGGCATTTCTAATAAATAATTATTTAGAAATGCGACTAGGTATTTATTCAATAAGATCCATGATTTACGCAGAAAAAATATCAGGGCTTTACCTATGACCCCCCCTCTAATAACTGTCGTTATACCATTATACAATGGTGGCTTTTTTATTTCAGATGCCCTGAATTCTGTCCTTTCTCAAACCGTTCAAGACTTTGAGATAATTGTTGTTAATGATGGATCAACGGATGAC
>ERZ795054.4199-NODE-4199-length-10732-cov-20.068278_pt1 | contig 10732 bp, 6 predicted proteins | sample MGYA00375138_ERZ795054 | MGnify/ENA primary metagenome ERZ795054 (study PRJEB30183, sample SAMN05720215) | anaerobic digester metagenome | isolation source: active sludge of municipal wastewater-treating anaerobic digesters | place: USA | collected 2014-12-23 ...
CCTGACGCTGCTCGCCAGCGCACTGCTCGCCGCCTGCGGCGGCAGCAGCGACGGCATCAACGAAGCCAGCGCGCTCGCCGTGTCGGTCGGTGGCCCCACCGCGCAACCTGGCGGAGCCGTGCCATCGCCACCCTCCGACGGCGCAAAGACATCGCTCGATGTGCGCTCCCCGCTACCCGATGCGCCGACGACCCTTGGAAATTCCGAGACGACCGCCGGCGCCCCGCTGCCCTCGAGCTAGACCGGACCCCACATGCCGCGCATGCGCGCGGTCAGGTCTACGGCCAAACCTGGCCGCGCGGCCTGCGCCGGGCCGGGAGACGCCATCGGCCAAGCCACACTCTCGAAGTACCCGTCCAACTGCCCCGGGATGAAGCGCGTGCGGTTGCCGTAGACGTACCGGTCGCCACCGCCCGCTTGCTGAGTCACGTAGAAGCGCTGCGGCAGCATGAGGTGCAACTGATGCCGCGCGCGGGTCATGGCAACGTACAGCAGGCGGCGCTCCTCCTCGATCTCGGCGGCATTGCCGGTGGCCATGTCGGACGGGATGCATCCGTCCACGCACTTGAGCACGTAGACCGCGTTCCACTCCTGGCCCTTGGCCGAATGGATGGTCGAGAGGATCAGGTAATCCTCGTCGAGCAGCGGCACGCCCGCCTCGCCGCTCGTGGCCTCGGGCGGATCGAGCGCCAGATCGGTAAGAAAGGCGCTGCGCGTGACGCTGGTGGCAGCCATCTGGGCCAGTTGGGCGAGGTCGGCCGAGCGCACAGCGGCGTCCTCGTGCAGGCGCACGAGGTGCGGCTCGTACCAGGCGCGCACGCGGTTCAAGTCTTCGGGCCAGGCACCTCTGCCCTCGAGCCCCTGCATCAGGGCCGCCAGCGCCGCCAGGCCCTCGCGCGCCGCGGCCGGTGCAAGCACGGCGGCCAGCGCCTCACCTAGCCGGAGGCTGCCGATCGCTTGTTCGAGCACGCGCGCCGCCGTGCGCGGCCCCACGCCCGGCACCAGTTGCAGCACCCGGAAGCCCGCCACGCGGTCGCGCGGATTCTCGGCCCAGCGCAGCACCGCGAGCACGTCCTTGATGTGCGCGGCCTCGAGGAACTTGAGCCCGCCGTACTTCACGAACGGAATGTTGCGGCGGACCAGTTCCAGCTCGAGTTGCGCGCTGTGGTGCGCGGTGCGGAACAGCACGGCCTGGCGCTTGAGCGGCGTGCCGGCCTCGCGGTCCTCGAGCACGCGCGTGGCGATGTAGCGCGCCTCTTCGACCTCGTCGGCCACGTGCACCAGTTGCGGTGCCGAGCCCGCCGCCCCTGCCGACCACAGCTGCTTCTCGTGGCGCTCGCGGCTCATCGCGATCACCGCGTTCGAGGCGGCGAGGATGGCCTGCGTCGAGCGGTAGTTCTGCTCGAGCTTCACCACCGTGGCCGGCGGCGAGTAGTGCGCGGGGAACTCGAGGATGTTGCGCACCGTGGCGCCGCGAAACGCGTAGATCGCCTGGGCGTCGTCGCCCACCACGGCCAGCCCGCGGCCGTCGGGCTTGAGGCCTTGCAGGATGCGCGCCTGCAGCCGGTTGGTGTCCTGGTACTCGTCCACCAGCACGTGGCTGAAGCGCCCGCCCATCGCGCGCGCCACCGTGGGTTCGGCCAGCGCCTGCGCCCAGTAGAGCAGCAGATCGTCGTAGTCGAGCACGTTGGCCGCCTGCTTGGCCGCCACGAACGCGCCGAACAGGCGGCGCAGTTCGTCTTCCCAGGCCGCGCACCAGGGGAAGCTCTCGACCAGCACCTCGTGCAGCGAGGCCTCGGTGTTCACCACGCGCGAATAGATCGCCAGGCAAGTGCCCTTGAGCGGGAAGCGCCGCTCCTGCGCGGCCAGGCCCTGCTCGTGACGCACCATCGCCAGCAGATCGGCCGCATCCTCGCGGTCGACGATGGTGAACTCGGGGCTCAGGCCGAGCGCATCGGCATGCATGCGCAGCAGCCGCGCGCCGATCGCGTGGAAGGTGCCGGACCAGGTGAGCAGGCTCGCCGCCGCGGCGGCACCGCGTCCGCCGCGCTCGAGCAGCAAGCGCTCCACTCGGCGGCTCATCTCGGCCGCAGCGCGGCGCGAGAAAGTGAGCAGCAGGATGGCGCTGGGCTCCACGCCCTGCGCCACCAGGTGCGCCACGCGATGCGCCAGGGTGGCCGTCTTGCCGGTGCCCGCGCCCGCCACGATCAGCAGCGGACCGTCGTCCACCGGACGCTCCGCGGCCGCGCGCTGGGCTTCGTTGAGGCACAGCGCGGCGGCGGGCACGGTTTGGACCGAAGGGGCAAGGCTGTCCACGGCGGGCGAGGCGGCACGGTGCCGCGATACTGTTGGAATTTCCAGTATATCGGCCGGATCCGCCCCCGGCCGAGCCGCACCGCGCCCGCCACGCCACGCCCGAGAACGCCACCGTCTTTGGATCGGCCAACCCCAGCCGCCTCTACGCGGGCCCGGCCCGGCCGTGCTCAGCGCGCCAGCAGGGCCAGATGCTCGTACAGCGCCCAGTACGAAGTTTCGAGCGCCGAGACGCTGGGCAGGAAGTCACCCACCACCAGACCTTCGAGGCGCGGGATCTGCGTCGGTGCCACGATCACCTCCAGCCCCGCGGCCGCGAACTCGGCCTTGGCGCGCGGCACGTCGAAGCCGTGCACCACCACCAGCACGCGTTGCACGCCGGCCGCGCGCAGCACTTCGGCGCTGCGCAGCGCGTTCTCGTGCGTGTTGCGCGAGCGGTCCTCGATCCACTTCACGGGCACGCCGAACTCGCCTTCCAGCGACTCGCGCATCAGGTGCGCCTCGGGCCGCGTGTCGCCCTTGACCGAGCCCCCCGTCACCAGCACCGGCAGCCCGGTCTGCCTCGCAAGCCGCGCGCCGTAACGGGTGCGCTCCAGCGTCAGGCGGCCGAGTGTGTCGCCACCGTACTCGGCCGCCTCGCGCCGCACGCCACCGCCCAGGATCACGATGGCCTGCGCCTTGCCCGCCGCGGCCAGATCCACGGGCTGCGTGGGCGAGAGCGTCGCCGCCAGCCAGGCCGCCACCAGCGGCAGCGACAGCAACCACAGGCTAAGCGCGCCCGCGGCCGCCATCCAGCGCCCCGCCGCGTGCCGCCGGGCGAGCCACAGGCCCAAGAAGATAAGCAGCAGCGGGCCGCCGGGCGGCAGCACCAGGGTCTTGACCGCCTGGCGCAGCCAGTCGGTGGCCTCGATCGGCATGCCCTACTTCACCTGTGCGAGCAGCTCTCGCAGGTAGCGCACCGGAATCGCGTACGAGATCCCCGAGGGCGCCGACAAGGCCGCCTCCTTGGTCCCCTTCACGAACACCATGTTCAGCACGCCCACCACCTCACCGGTGTCGGGCAGGAACAAGGGGCTGCCGCTGTTGCCCGGGTAGGCCGTGGCGTCGAGCTGGTAGATCGGGAAGGGCCCGGTCTGCAGGCGGCGGATGGTGCGCGGGTCGAGTTGCCGCGCGTTGGCCGGCGGAATCGCCACCGGCGTCACCGCGGCCACCAGGGCGCGATGCGTGGCCGGGAACACACCCAGCACCGTGCCCAGCGGAAAGCCGCTGAACAGCAGCGACTCGCCCTCCTCCACCAGATCCGGGCCGGCCAGCGTGAGGGCGGGCAGCGGCGGCCCGGCGAGCTTGAGGATGGCCAGATCGTGCGCCGGGTCCACCGCCACGGCGCGCGCCTCGCGCACCTGCGGCGCCTGGCTCTCGCGCGAGGGCAGGACCACGGCGATGGCCGAGGGCTCGCTCGCCGCCGCTGCCGCGGGCGCCTGCGGACCCTGGGCTTGCGCCTGGGCCGGACCGCTGAGCACGTGCGCGTTGGTGGCCACGAACGTGCCGTCACCGATCACGAAGCCCGTGCCCGAGAACTCGAAGGGCGGCGCGCGCAGCTTTTGCACCGTGCCCACCGCCACCAGCGACTCCTTCACGCGCGCGATGCTGCGCGGCGCGGTCTGCGCGCGCGTCAACGCAGGCCAGCCGAGCGCCAGCCCCGCGGCCGCACCCAGCGCTTCGAGCGTCGCGCGTCGCTGCCGATCGGTCGCCATGTCTTGTCTCCGCACGAGGGGTCGAGCCCGCATCATGCCTGCGCGAGTGGCCGCCGGCTCATGCGCCGCTGTTCCGGCCGCAAGCGCTCAGGCGCGCACGGCCTCGGGCGTCTGCGCCGCATACCACTGCGCTGCCTCGGCCAGGCCCTGGCGCACGCTGTGCGAAGGCTCGTAGCCCAGGCGCGTGCGCGCCCGGCTGACGTCGGCCAGCGAGTGGCGCACGTCGCCGGTGCGAAAGTCTGCCTTGCGCGGCGCGGCCACCTCGAGCCCGGGGCGCACCGCGCCCAGAGCATCGGCCAGCGCGGCGTGCAACTGAACGAGCGTGGTGCGCTCGCCCACCGCCACGTTGTAGACCGTGTCGAGCGCCTCGGCGCGTTCCGTCGTGGCGGCGAGCAGGTTGGCCTGCACCGCGTTGGCCACGAAGCAGAAGTCGCGGCTGGTCTGACCATCGCCGTTGATCACGCAGGGCTCGCCGCGCAGCATGGCCGCGGCCCAGCGGGGAATCACCGCCGCATAGGCGCCGTTGGGATCCTGGCGCGGTCCGAACACGTTGAAGTAGCGCAAGCCCACCGTGTGCATGCCGTAGGTGCGAGAGAACACCGCGGCATAGAGCTCGTTGAGGACCTTGGTCACCGCGTAGGGCGACAGGGGCCGGCCGATCACGTCTTCGACCTTGGGCAGGCCGGGATGGTCGCCGTAGGTGGAACTGCTTGCCGCGTAGACGAAGCGCGCCCGCGCGTCGCGCGCCGCGACCAGCATGTTCAGAAAGCCCGTGGCGTTGGCGGCATGGGTGGCCAGCGGGTGGTCGATCGAGCGTGGCACCGAGCCCAGCGCCGCCTGGTGCAGCACCACGTCCACGCCCTCGCAGGCGTGGCGGCAGGTGGCGGGATCGACGATGTCGCCCTCGATGAAGCTGTGGCGCGCCCAGGCGGCCTCGCCCACCCGATGCCGCACTTCGTCGAGGTTGCGGCGGTGGCCGGTGGCGAAGTTGTCGAGCGAGACCACCGTCTGCCCGAGCTCGAGCAGGGTCTGCAGCAGGTGCGAGCCGATGAAGCCCGCGCTGCCCGTGACCAGCCAGCGGCGCGGACGCGCCGCCAGCGCGGCACGCACCGCGCCGTAGGCCGGCGCAAGCGCCTCAGAGCCGCCAGACATGAAGCCCCTTCGCCTTGAGCGCAGCCGGATCCATCAGGCACTTCACGTCCACGAACAGGCCGCCGGGCGCGAGCTTGGCGGCGTACTCGTCCACCGAGTGCGCCTTGTATTCGGCGTGCGAGACCGCCAGCACCGTGGCGCAGGCCTTGGGCAGATGCTCCCAGGGGGTGAGCTGCACGCCGTACTCGTGCACCGCCTCGGCCGAGTCGGCCACCGGATCGTGCACGTGCACCGTGATGCCGTAGCTCTCGAGCTCGCGGATCACGTCGATCACCTTGCTGTTGCGCAGGTCCGGGCAGTTCTCCTTGAAGGTCAGGCCCAGCACGTTGACGTGCGCGCCCTTGATCGCGAAGCCCGCCTGGATCAGGTGCTTGACGGTCTGCTCGGCCACGAACTTGCCCATGCCGTCGTTGATGCGCCGGCCCGCCAGGATGACCTGCGGGTGATAGCCCAGCTTGTCGGCCTTGTGGGTGAGGTAGTAGGGGTCCACGCCGATGCAGTGCCCGCCCACCAGGCCCGGCCGGAAGGGCAGGAAGTTCCACTTGGTGCCGGCGGCCTGCAGCACTTCCAGGGTGTCGATGCCGATCTTGTGGAAGATGAGCGAGAGCTCGTTCATCAGCGCGATGTTCAGGTCGCGCTGGGTGTTCTCGATCACCTTGGCGGCCTCGGCCACCTTGATGCTGCTGGCCGGGTACACGCCGGCGGTGACCACGCTGGAGTAGACCTCGGCCACCTTCCTGGCGGTCTCGGGCGTGTCGCCCGACACCACCTTCACGATGCGCGTGAGGGTGTGTTCCTTGTCGCCCGGATTGATGCGCTCAGGGCTGTAGCCCACGAAGAAGTCGGTCTTCCAGGTCATGCCCGACTCGCGCTCGAGGATGGGCACGCAGATCTCTTCGGTGGCGCCGGGGTAGACGGTGGACTCGTACACCACGATGGCGCCGCGCTTGAGGTGCCGGCCCACCGAGGTGCTCGAGCCCACCAGCGGGCTGAAGTCGGGGTTGTGCGCGTCGTCCACCGGCGTGGGCACGGCCACGATGATGAAGTCGGCATCCTTCAGCGCGGCTGCGTCCGTGGTGCACTCCAGGTGCACGGCGGCCTTGAGGTCCTCGCTGCTCACCTCGCCCGTCGGATCCACGTGGCGCTTGTAGGCCTCCACCTTGTTGTGCGACAGATCGAAGCCGATCGTGCGCGCCTTCTTGCCAAACTCCACGGCAAGCGGCAGCCCCACGTAGCCAAGCCCGACCACTGCGACGACAGTCATTCCTCTTCCTTTTTCAAGTTCAGTTGTTCTTGATGCGCCGAGCCGAACGCCGATCGGCCGGCCTCACAGCCCCTTGAGCAATTCCGCGACCTCGGCCTTGCCACGGAACTCGGCCTTCGATTCCTGCAGCACCGTCAGTTCCTTGCGCGCGTCGGCCTTGCGCCCCTGCTTGATCAGCGCCTTGGCGTAGTTGAGCCGGATCTCGGGGCGGTTGGGCGCCAGGCGCACCGCACGCCCGAGCATCTCGACGCCCTTGTCCACGTCGCCCTTCCGGACCAGCAGCACGCCGTAGGTGTCGAGCACCGCGCCGCTATCGGGAGCGATCTGAAGTGCGCGCTCGGCGTAGCCGATTGCCTTGGGATCGCCCAGCTCGCCGGCCACCCAGGCCAGGTTGTTGAGCGCCACCACGTTGTCGGGCTGCACGGCGAGCACCGCCTGATACTGCGCGGCGGCACCCTTCAGGTTGCGGGCCTGCATCTCGCCGTCGGCGAGGTAGAGGCGCAAGCCCACGTCCTTCGGCTGCTCGGCCTGCCAGCGCTTGGCGAAGGCCTCGGCCTCGGCCTTCTTGTTGGCCTTCTGCAGAGTCGCGTACAGGCGCACGGCCACCAGACTCGCCGTCGGTTCGGCCTTGAGGCCCGCGCGATAGGCCTGCTCGGCCTCGGCGAGCTTGTTCTGGGACTCGAGGATCTCGCCCTCCATGAGGTAACCCAGCGCCGCCTTGGGCTTGTCGCGCTGCACCTCGCGCGCGACCTTCAGGCTTTCTTCCGGGCGACCCGCCGCCAGCTGCACCGCAACGGTGTCGCGCACCACGGCGTCGTTGGTGGGAGCGAGCTTGCGCGCCGCCGCGAGCGCTTCGAGCGCACGGTCGTATTGCTTCTGGCGCACGTACAGCGCGGCCATGCGCACGTGCGGCTCGGCAGAGTCGGGCTGCAGCGTCGACAGGCGACGCAGCGCGTCGACCGCCTGGTTGATGTCGCCGGCCGCTTCCTGCGCGGCCGCCAACGCACCGAGCGCGCGCCGGTCGGTCGGCTGCGCCGCCACCGCTTCGTTGGCTGCAGCGACCGCCGCCTTGGCGTCGCCCTTGGCGAGGTTCAGGCGCACCAGCGCGAGGCGCGCATCCACGCTCGCCGGATTGGCCTCCACCGCTTTTTGCAAGACCGCGGCGATCTCCGCCTGCGAGCCGCCGCTGCGCGCCACGAGGTCGGCCATCGCCAGATACAGCTGCTCGTTCTTCGGCTCCTTGGCGATCATCGCCTCGTAGCGGGCCTTGGCTTGCGCGGGGTTCTTGTCGGCCAGGTCCAGACTGGCGAGCGCGTACGCGGCGGGCAGATAGGTCGGCTGCTTCTGCAGCGCGGCCTCGAAGGCCTTGCGCGCGGCCGGGCGATCCTGCTTGGCCACGTACACCATGCCTTCGACCTGATAGCTCAGGGGATTGTCGGGCTGCTTCTTCTGCAGGTTCTTGGCCGCAGCAAGCGCCTTGTCGAATTCCTTGCGACGCAGATGCGAGTTCACCAGCGCAAGGTCGGCCTGAATCTGATCCGGATCGATCGCCGAGGCCGCCTCGAGCTCGCGGAACGCGCCCTCGGGATTGCCGCCCGCCAGCGCGATCTGGCCCAGGCGGGTGCGAGCCGCGGCCGCCTGCGGCTTGGCGTCGCGCTCGGCGGCCGCGGCGAAGTAGGTCGAGGCACGCTGCGTGTCGCCGTTGGCGAAGAAGGTCTCGCCGGCGAGCACCAGCAGCGGCGGATCGGTGGGCACGCCGCCTTCGAGCAGCGGCATCAGCACCTCGCGCGCCTTGACCGGCTGGCCGGCGCGCAGATAGGTGGCCACCAGCAGCCGCCGCGCCGTCACGTTGTTCGGAGTACGCGCCAGCGCGCGGCGCAGATGGTCCTCGGCCTGCACGTACTGCTTGGACTGCAGCTCAACCGCACCGGCGAGCGTGAGCGCGCCGGGGTGCTCCGGGATGTACTTGAGCACCGTGCCGGTGGCGTCGCGCGCCTTGGCCAGATCGCCCTTGCGGAAGGCAATCAGGCCATCCAGGAAGGTGACCCGCAGGTCGCCCTTGCCGACCTTCTGCGCCTCCTGCGAGGCGGCCGCGGCTGCGTCCAGATCGCCCTTGTCGACCAGGGCCGAGATCGTCGCCAGGCGCAAGGGCATGAACTTCGGGTCGGCCTTGGCGCCCGCCTCGGCCGCCTGCAGCGCGGCTACGCGATCGCCCTGCGCCATCAGGATCTCGACCTTCAGCATCGCCGCCGGCCCGTAGGCGGGCTGGGCCTTGAGCACCGCGTCCACCTGGGCCAGCGCCTCGGGCATGCGGCCCTCCACGGCCTGGATGCGGGCCTGGCCGGTCTGCGCCTGGGCGTCGGCCGGATCACTCGCCAGCGCTGCCGCGTAGCCCGCGCCCGCCTCCTTGAGCTTGCCCTTCATCAGGTAGGCGTCGCCCAGCGTGGCCTGCAGGCGCGCCTGCGCCTTGGCGTCCTTGAGCGTGCTGGCGCCGAACTGCTTGATCACCTCGTCGCTCTTGCCCTGCTCGGCCATCACCCGCGCGAGCAGCGGCACCACGACCTCGGGCGGCTGGCCCAGCTCCAGTGCCCGACCCAGTTCCTTCTCGGCCGACGGGAAGTCGCCCGCCTTCATCTGGGCCTCGCCCAGCAGCAGGCGCGCCTCGGCGTTGTTCGGCTCCTTCTGCAGCGCGTTCTTGAACTGGATCACCGCCGCCTTGTCGTCGCCCTTGGCGAGGTACTCCTTGCCGGACGCAAGCAGCTTGGCTGGGTTGTCGCCACAGCCGGCGAGCAAGGTCACGCCCAGGGCGAGGGCGAGCAGGGTCAGACGGAACGGAGCGGCGCGGCTTGGCATGGTGTCTCCAATGGGCGGCGGCCTACTTCAGGCCGAAGCGGTGCATCAGGTCGTAGAGGGTGGGCCGGCTCACGCCGAGCAACTCGGCGGCGCGGCTCAGGTTGTTGTTGGTGCGGGCCAGGGCCTTGAGCAGAGCCCCGCGTTCGGCTTCGTCACGCACGGCGCGCAGGCTCAGTGCGGCCTCGCCCTCGTCGCCGTCGGCCGAGGCCAGTCCGAGATCCTCGGCGTGGATTACCGCGCCCTCGGCCATGATCACCGCGCGCTTGATCACGTTCTCGAGCTCGCGCACGTTGCCCGGCCAGCGCTGCTGCTCGATCACGCGCACCGCGTCGGGCGCGAGGCTCATGCTGCCGCGGCGCTGCTCGACGGCCATGCGCTGCACGAAGGCCTGCGCGAGCAGCACGGCGTCGGCCAGGCGTTCGCGCAGCGGCGGAACCTCGATCACGATCTCGGCGAGGCGGTAGAACAGGTCTTCGCGGAACTCGCCGCGAGCGATCTTGGCCTTGAGGTCCTGGTGCGTGGCGCATACCACGCGCACGTCGACCGGGATCTCGTCGCGCCCACCCAGCCGCTCGATCACCCGCTCCTGCAGGAAGCGCAGCAGCTTGGCCTGCAGCGACATCGGCAGGTCGCCGATCTCGTCGAGGAAGAGCGTGCCCTTGTTGGCCGTCTCTATCTTGCCGATGGTCTGCTTGGACGCGCCCGTGAAGGCGCCGCGCTCGTAGCCGAAGAGCTCGCTCTCGAGCAGGTTCTCGGGGATCGCCGCGCAGTTGATCGCCACGAAGCGACCCTTGCGCCCCGACAACTCGTTGAGCGCGCGCGCCAGGATCTCCTTGCCGGTGCCCGACTCGCCCAACACCGTCACCGTGGCCGAGGTCGGCGCCACCTTCTCGATGGTGCGGCAGGCACGCAACAGCGCCGGGTCGCGCGTGATCAGTCCCGCCAGCGCCTCTGGCTTGCTCGTCGAGGCCAGGCGGCGGTTCTCTTCCTGCAACTCGTGCAGGCGGAAGGCGCGGTCGATCATCAGGCCCAGCAACTCGGGCTCGAAGGGCTTGGTGTAGAAGTCGTAAGCCCCCATCGCCACCGCCTTGAGCGCGTTGGCACGGTCGCCCTGCCCGGTAAGCACGATCACCTTGGTGTCGGGCGCGTGGGCCAGGATCTCCTGCAGGGTGCGGAAGCCCTCGGTGGTGTCGTCGGGCGCGGGCGGCAGGCCAAGGTCCATGGTGACCACCGCCGGCTGCACGCGGCGCAGCGCCGCCAGGGCCGACTCGCGGTCGCCCGCGAGCGCCGTCTCGTAGGCGTCGAAGGCCCACTTCATCTGCGTCTGCAGCGCGGGGTCGTCCTCGATGATCAGCAGGGGGCGGCGGCGCTCGTTCACTGCACTACCCTCCGCGCC
>ERZ795054.4200-NODE-4200-length-10732-cov-6.076988_pt1 | contig 10732 bp, 7 predicted proteins | sample MGYA00375138_ERZ795054 | MGnify/ENA primary metagenome ERZ795054 (study PRJEB30183, sample SAMN05720215) | anaerobic digester metagenome | isolation source: active sludge of municipal wastewater-treating anaerobic digesters | place: USA | collected 2014-12-23 ...
GGAGTTCAAGACAGGCAACTTAGCCTCGATCTCCGCCAAACTGAAAGAAGCGATCGAAACCTGTCTGGCTCGTAAAGAACAATCGATCTTGTTGCTGAACCGCCGAGGTTACTCGCCGTTTGTGATTTGTCGTGACTGCGGGAACGTCATCCGTTGTCCGAATTGTGATATTTCTTTGGCTTACCATGAAGTCGATCATTCCCTGAAATGCCATTATTGCGGGCATAAAGAAGACATAAAAAAAGCCTGCCCGAAGTGCGGATCGGCGAATCTTCGATTTATGGGGACAGGAACGCAAAAGATCGAAACAGAAATCGAAGCGATGTTTCCTTCGGCCAAAATCATCCGAATGGATAATGATTCGACCCGGACAAAAAATGCCCACGAAAAACTTCTAGATGCATTTCAAGAGGAAGGTGACATCCTTTTGGGAACGCAAATGATTGCCAAGGGATTGGACTTTCCTCGGGTAACTTTGGTGGGAATCCTGCAAGCCGACGGACATTTGTTCAATGCCGATTTCCGGTCTCCGGAAAAAACCTTTCAACTGATCACTCAAGTGTCGGGACGCGCCGGAAGAGGATCGCTTCCGGGAAAGGTCATTGTTCAGGCGTTTAACCCAAGTCATTATGCGATCCGTTTTGCCGTTGAAAATGATTACCAAGGATTTTATCAGTATGAAATGGGCATCCGGAAATCCGCTAAATATATCCCGTTCTATTTCTTGACCGAAATCCGATTGTCAGGACCCAATGTTCGCGACGTATTTCTTCGCGGTCGCGAAATAGCCGCAACGCTGCGCCGGGGTCTTTCGGAAGAAGCCATTGTCCTGGGTCCGGTTTTGCCTCCGGTATCGCGGATCAATAACCGTTATTCCTGCCAGTTGTTGGTCAAGTATCGCAAAGAAGACCGTCTTGACGATCTGTTGTTCGAATTGGTCGACAAGTACCAAGACGAAGACATCTATGTAAACATCGACAAAAGCCCGATGTAGGGAGTGATCCGCATGAAAATCGTGTTTATGGGGACGATGGATTTCGCCGTTCCGATCCTGAAAGCATTGGAAAGCGAGCATGACATCGTTTTGGTGGTGACCCAACCGGATCGCCCCGCCGGACGAAAGCGGGAGCCCAAAGCCTCTCCGGTCAAAGAATTCGCGCTTTCGGAGTCGATGAAGTTGTTCCAACCGGAAAAAATCAAAACGGATTATCTTCCGGTTCTCGATGCCGCGCCCGACCTGATCGTCGTCGCGGCGTTTGGTCAAATGATTCCCAATGTGCTCTTGAATTATCCGAAATACCGCTGCATCAATGTCCATGCTTCCCTGCTTCCGAAGTACCGCGGGGGAGCCCCGATGCACCGTGCCATCGTCGCGGGTGACAAAGTAACGGGTGTCACCGTTATGTATATGGCCGAAAAAATGGATGCGGGGCCGATTTTGTCGCAAGCGGAAATTCCGATCGAGGATAACGACAACGTGGGAACGATCGAAGCCAAACTCGGCCAATTGGGGGCGCGTTTGCTTCTTGATACGCTCCCCAACGTCATCGACGGCACCGTGGTTCCCATCCCCCAGACGGAGTCGGAAGTCACCTTTGCCCGTAACTTGAAACATGAGGAAGAATTCTTGGACTTTTCAAAGACCATGAAACAAATTTTCGATCATGTCCGAGGGTTTTACCCTTGGCCCGTAGCGAGCGCGCGAGTCGACGGGATCATTCTCAAAATCCATGAAGTGGCCATGCGTCCCGACCATGGTGCGTTCGCCGATCGTGCCAACGGCGAAGTCGTCTCGGTGACCAAAAGGGATGTTTGCGTGAAAGTGGCAGACGGCCTAATTGCCCTCAAGACCATCCAGCCGGAAGGAAAAAAACCCATGGACATTCAATCCTACATGAACGGAGCCGGAAAGACCCTTCTCTCGGTGGGCAAAATCTTGAAATAGCGTGATTTTCCCCGGTTTTTTTGTTATAATAAAATATTAAGGCGGAAAGCCATTGAGTCATGTGAAAAGAGGTCATTTCGGTGAATCGAGCAAAGAACCTGTATTCGCGGGATGAAATGTATTTGATGAATGTCCAGAAACTGGAAGAACGGGGCGTCAAGCTCTCGCAGATCGCGGAGATCGCCTTTCGTCAGCAATCGAAATGGAAACCGGACATCGGTTATCAGGAATGTCTGGAATCGGTTGAAAAGATTTTGTCATTGCGCGATGTCTTCCATCTTCTCCAACTGGGGGCGGAAATCGATCGTTTGACGGAAGAGAAGGCCTTTCGCGGGCCGATTCAATCCATCCTTTCCACCGATTTTGGTTTGTTCGGAATCGATGAATTGTTTGGTTTGGAACTTGCCGGTCTTTATGGAACCATCGGCCGAACCAATTTTGGCGATATCGACGTCAATAAACCGGGAGTCGTTTCGGTGTTGAACGACGTCGGAAAACATGACGGAAAAAGCTGCCACACTTTCCTGGACGACATCGTCGGGGCGATTGCCGCGGCGGCTTCCACTCGCGTGGCCCAAGTCGAAAACGAATTGGAAGCCCGAAAAGATCCCAGCATCGTCGAACAACCTAAGTTGTTCTAAGACTTTCTGAGGAAAAAAATCACCGAGAAAGGAGGGGGACCGGATGGACAATCGCGAAAAAACATTGGACGAGTTCTTCCGCAAGAACGATAGTTCGCAAAAGCATAAATTTTCCAAACCCGCAAAAAGCGAAGAAACGCCGAAAATCGATGCCTATTTCGCTACCGTCGCTTCCGAAAAGGCCCCCAAAAAACGTTCCTTTGTCGAAAAATTGGTTGATTTTTTCCGAAGCGCGTCATTCAAAAACAAATTCGACGAAAAAAAAGTGGCGGTCAACCGTCAACAGACCGCCGTCGAAGGAAAAAACCGCTTTTCGCTTTTTTGGCTGAGAATCAAGGATTTTTTTGTTTCTCGCTTCAGTTTTGAAGCCGGAATCGACATTTTGGACGAAACCGCGGTTCTCTTTCGCAAAAACCAGGTGATTCGCAATATTACCTGGATCACCAACATCGTTTTCTTCCTGTTTATGTTGATCGGATCCGAATCCGGGGATGAAATGCGCACCAATATCATCCTTGCCATTTCGGTGTCGTTGATCATGTTTTTGTTCAGCACCTTGGTGCGGAAGACGATTTCCGAAGAACCAAAAACAATGCAGAAGCAGCAGTTGGCCGAGTACATTTCGGCCATTTACATCCTGTTGATGGCCATATCCGTCTACATCAAACTGGCGGTCATGCTGAAACCGGATTCCGGAGATGGTTTTTTCTCGATCACCCAAGCAGGATACGCACTGATCTATTTCGCCTTGGTCGTCATCACGTTATATCAGGACTCTAAACTTCTGGGACTGGTTTTCAAGGTCACGGTGATCCTCGTGACCATCCTTCACGTGACTGTTCTTTATCCGGTCTATGCTTACGCGGATACCTTCGTCGGCATGTGGAATTATCTCAACGGTCCCATTATGATCGACATTGTCCTGCGAACCCTCGTCTTGGTCATTTTCATGGTGGCGCTGTATTCCACCGCAAAAATCACCGAAGACATGAACAACAAACGAAAAACCGAATTGGTGAAGCGTCGCGGAATGGAGAAGGATTTCAAATCCGTCGTCTCTGATGTTTTTGACGTCATCGGCGTTTACAAACGCCGGGGCGTGGAGGACGAAGAAAAACTGGCCGCTTCCTCGGCACGACGGGTGGCCGAACTCGCTTCCCGATTGGGAAACTACTTGGGATATTCGCCCAAACTGTGTAAAGAAATCTATGATTTTTCCACGATTCACGTGGCGCGAAAAGAAATGCTCTCCTTGGCTGATTATGACGATAAGACCGTCCTTGACGAAGAGGATTTTCTTAAAATCCGCGAACGGACGATGATTGGATCCGTGATCATCAAACGCCTTCAACTCGAACAGAAAGGCGAAGACATCGTCCGGGCTCATTTTGAAAAAACCGCCGGTCAAGACTTCATCAAAGAGATGAACGGAATCCAAAACAATCGGGAATCCCAAGTCATCCTGTTGGCGGAAATTTACGAAATCCTGCGTCAGGATCGCAATTATAAACGGGGTTTGAAGCACACCCGTGCCATTGACCTGCTCCAATTGGAATTTTATCCCTATTTCGACCCTCAGATTTTGGATCGTTTCGTCAAATATACCGACGATTTCGAAGCCCTCTATTTCAAACTTGCCCAACAATAAGGAGCGATAGTATGTACCAATTTTTCACCAGTGAGTCCGTGACCGAGGGACATCCTGATAAAATCTGCGACCAAATCAGCGACGCCATCTTGGACGCCATTTTGACCGACGACCCCGACGCTCGGGTGGCCTGCGAAACCTTAGCGAGCACCGGATTGGTTCTCGTGGCCGGGGAAATCACCACGAAAACGTACGTTGATATTCAGAAAATCGTCCGAAAAACGGTTGCCGACATCGGATACGATCGCGGAAAATACGGTTTTGACGCCGAGAACCTCTCGGTATTGGTCTCCATCAACAGCCAATCCCCCGACATCGCCATGGGTGTCGATGAGACCAAGGAACATGAACAGGGTGCCGGCGATCAAGGCATGATGTTCGGCTACGCCACCAATGAGACTCCGCAGTACATGCCCATAACGATCGTATTGGCGCACAAACTCGCCAAACGGCTGTCGACGGTTCGCAAAAACAAAACTCTCAAGTATTTGCGTCCGGATGGCAAGACCCAGGTGACCTGTCAATTCGACGAAGCCGGAAAATTGGTCCGCGTCGACAAAATCCTTGTTTCCTGTCAGCACGCTCCGGAAATCACCCATGAGCAAATCTATGCGGATATCGTCAAAAACGTGATTCTTCCGACGATCCCCAAAGAGTGGATCGACGATCAAACGGAAATTCTGGTCAATCCGACCGGACGGTTCGTCATCGGGGGACCCTCCGGAGATACCGGCCTCACCGGTCGTAAAATCATCGTCGACACGTATGGAGGCATGGCTCATCACGGCGGCGGGGCTTTTTCCGGGAAAGATCCCTCCAAAGTCGACCGCAGCGCCGCTTATGCCTGTCGTTATGTGGCTAAAAACATGGTCGCCGCCGGTTTGGCTGACCGGCTGGAAGTCCAGATTTCGTATGCCATCGGCGTGGCCAAACCGACATCGATCGGCGTGGATACTTTCGGAACCGGAAAACTTCCGGAATCGGTGCTCGTGGACATCATCCGCCGTCACTTCGATCTTCGCCCGCGGGCGATCATCGAATCGCTTGGCCTGAAACGTCCGATTTTCCAACAGACCGCGGCTTATGGTCATTTCGGTCGGAACGATCTCGATTTGCCTTGGGAGCGGCTCGACAAAGTGACCGAACTCCAAGCGTATCTTCAAAAATAGTCCAAGGGAGAAAGGAAGGTGGATACTATGTGGTTGGTCATTCGATGGGACATTTTTATTGAGATCACCGGGATTGCGGTGTTGCTTTTGACCGCATTGGCGGTGGCCTCGATCTTGATCGTGCGGAGTTTACGCAAAACATATAAAGATGTCTACCGATATCAATCTAAATTCGATATCGAACTGCGAAAAACCGCCAACCTGCTTTCCAAGGTGGTTTCCGGGGACGGATTTGCCAAATATCTCAACGCCGTCATCAAGGAGATGCCGTTTGAAGATAAAAAAATCCTGTTGGATTTGATTGACGAAACCTTTCCGGGCATCGACGCCCAGAATCCCGATAACAAATACGTTGTGGAAACCTACGAAAACCTTCAGGAAATTCGCCGGACCCTGGATAGCAAAGTCCTCTCCTTCAATCATTCCCTTTCGCTTTTTCCCTTCAATATTTATGCAAAAATCCTCAAAATGAAAAAAATGCATCATTACACCCATCAATGAACCCGACGCGGACCTCGTAGAAACACGATGTCCGCTTTCTTTTCGGCTTATCCGCCTTCGTATGATTCGAAAGTGAACAATCACAAGGAAATCTCAGGCAATTTTGTTTGGACTGGGGTCGAAAGAATGATATAATGATAAAACAAGGTGATGTCTCATGTATACCGTGTTCAAAGATTCCCTGATTTTCCCTCATAACCTTCTCAAGTACCGTAACAAGGGCTTTTTTTTCACGATGGCTTATGTTTTGATCTTGGCCTTGCTGATGTCGTTGGGAACCATCGTGCAAATGTTGTCGTTCATCGGGAACTCCGACTTGACGACCGAAAATGTCGGCTGCGGTTTTGAAAACGGAGAACTGGTCTGCGATGGGACGAACTATGATCCCAACCGCGAATTCGCCTTGTTCGGATACGCGGTCTATTTTCTGGAATCCGGAGATCTGCTCAACGATCCCAATGCCAGCCGCATCGTTTTCCAAGGTGAAGCCTTTACCCTTTATCTCGACGGGACCCGCGTATACGGAATCAACTTAATGATTCCCGCCGACAATTCCGTCAGTTTCGACCAATACATGAAAACCGTCGTCGATGTAATCCGCTACGGAAGCGGAGTGTATGCTCTTATCAGCAACGTCTTGGTTCTCCTTGGCATCGCGTTGATCGCCACATTGTCATTTCTTCGTTTGGCGCGGTTTATCCGGTATAAAATCATCTATAAACTGGTGTTGTTCGGTTTGACGGGTTTCGCCATCGTCATGACCTTCTACAACCTGCTGCATTTCCATGTGATCTTGTTTTACATCCTCATGTTCATTTCCTATCGCGGAGTTTTTCTCCTTCAACAGGTGATGACACGGGAAACGATGCTGCATTTGAACGAAATCGCGATGAAACGAGCCGAACCTGCAGGTGAGACCGTCGAAACCCAACAGCCGGAACCGATCGAAAACGATGAAACGGATGAAGAAGAACCGCGCTCCGATGCGGATGGAGACGATTCCTCCGATCCCGAGTGAAGTTTCGTGGGTTGAGCCTTGCTATCCCGGCGGAATGATGATAAAATAAGGAAGAAATGCGAAGAACCGGAAAGAGTAACCCAACGAATCCCCTTCAGAGACCCGGCGGTCGGTGCGAGCCGGGAGGGAAGTTCGGCGAACTGGTCCGGGGAGCAGGTCGGGCGCAGCACGGAAGTCCGACACGGGTGGTTCCCGTTACCGACTTCGAGCGCCGGGATTTCCCGGAACAAAGGTGGCACCACGGTCATAACGATCGTCCTTTTCAGAGGACGGTCTTTTTTATTGGAGGTAAAGAGATGAGCGCATTCGTACCGAGTTTCAATCACGCCGAAATCGAACCAAAGTGGCAGGAACGATGGGAAAAAGCCCGTTGTTTCGAAGCCGTCGATTTTGATTCCAAACCGAAATTCTATTCCTTGATCGAATTTCCGTATCCCTCGGGAGCGGGAATGCACGTCGGACACATCCGAGCGTTTTCCTCGATGGAAGTCATCTCCCGAAAACGGCGGATGGAAGGGTATAACGTCCTGTTTCCGATCGGCTTCGACGCGTTCGGATTGCCCACGGAAAACTATGCCATTCAAAACCATATTCATCCCCGGGCGGTCACCGATCGCAACATCGAGACGTTCACCCGCCAGTTAAAGGGCGCCGGCTTCAGTTTCGATTTTTCGCGGGTCGTGGACACCACGGACCCCGATTATTACCGATGGACGCAGTGGATTTTTTTGAAGATGTTCGAAAAGGGTTTGGTTTTCAAAAACCGCACCTACGTCAACTTTTGCCCCCAATGCAAAGTCGTCCTCTCCAATGAGGAATCTCAAGGCGGGGAGTGCGATCGCTGCGGATCGCAAGTCGTCCAAAAAGAAAAGGATGTCTGGTTCCTTCGGATCACGGCCTATGCCCAAAAGTTACTGGAAGGCTTGAACGATTTGGAGGCCAGTTCGCGGATCAAGGTCGAACAGGAGAACTGGATCGGGAAATCCGAAGGGGCGTTCATCAATTTTCCGATTGTCGATTCCTCCGAATCCCTGCGCGTTTTCACCACACGCCCCGACACCATCTTCGGGGCCACCTTCATGGTGATCGCTCCCGAACACCCGTTGTTGGTGACTTTGAAAGACCGAATCCGAAATCGCGAAGAAATCCGCGATTATCAGGATTCCGCCAAAAAGAAGTCCGAATTCGAACGGATTCAAATGAATAAGGACAAAACCGGCGTTCGTCTGCTCGGAATCCATGCCAAGAACCCCCTGACCCAAAAACCGATTCCCATTTTTGTTTCCGATTATGTCATGATCACATATGGCACCGGGGCGATCATGGCCGTGCCGGGACATGATGACCGCGATTATGAATTCGCCAAGAAATTCGGCTTGGAAATCCGCGAAGTTATTTCCGGCGGGGATCTTTCCGAAAAAGCCCATACCGATATCGAGAACGGGATTTTGGTCAACAGCGGCCTGCTCGACGGCCTGCCCGTTCGGGAAGCGCAAAAGACGATCGTCGCCCATCTTCAAGCCCAAGGGATCGGCGAAGCCGCCCTGCAGTTTAAAATGAAAGACTGGGCGTTTAACCGGCAACGGTATTGGGGAGAGCCGATTCCGATCATCTATTGCGACCGCTGCGGAATCGTTCCCGTGCCCTATGACCAACTTCCCGTCCGTCTACCTCGGGTCGAAGCCTTCGAACCGACGGATACCGGGGAAAGCCCGTTGGCGAATATTCGTGATTTTGTCGAATGCGAATGCCCGAAGTGTGGGGGAAAAGCCCGTCGGGAGACCGACACCATGCCTCAATGGGCGGGATCCAGTTGGTACTTCCTGCGCTACACCGATCCCAAAAACGACCATTCATTCGCCGATAAAAACAAGTTGAGTTATTGGGGACCCGTCGATTGGTATAACGGGGGAATGGAACACGTTACCCGCCATCTGATCTATTCGCGTTTTTGGAACCAGTTCCTCTACGATGAAGGACTGGTGGCCACGCGCGAACCCTACCGCAAACGGACGGCTCAAGGACTGATTCTCGGAGCGGATGGGGAGAAGATGTCCAAATCCCGGGGAAACGTCGTCAACCCGATGGAAATCATCGAAGAATTCGGGGCCGACACCCTCAGAACCTATATCCTGTTCATCGGCGATTACGAAATGGCCACTCCGTGGAGCGATGCCGGTCTCAAAGGCTGTCGGCGGTTCCTCGACAAAATCTGGCGGCTTTTCGAAAAAGTCGGCAAGGAAAACAACGATCTATCCCCCGCCACGGAGAATCTGGTTCATAAGACCATCAAAGGGGTCTCCGAGGACATCGAAGCGATGAAGTTCAACACCGCCATCGCCAAATTGATGATTTTGGTCAATGAATTGACCGCTCGGGACGCTCTTTCCCGAAAAGACATGGAAGTCCTTCTCGCTTTGCTCAACCCGTTCGCCCCGCACGTGGCGGAGGAACTGTGGGAACTTCTCGGCCATGCGGAGATGATCGTTTTTCATCCGTGGCCGGTCTACGATCCCGCCAAACTCGTCGAAGAAACCGTGGAGGTCGTCGTCAGCGTCAACGGAAAAGTCCGCGACAAACTGATCGTCGCACCCAACACGGAAGAAGCAGTCCTGGAAGCAGCGGCATTGCGGCTCCCCCGAATCGTCGAATCGCTGGGAGGACGTCCGGTCCGCAAGATCATTTTCGTTCCGAATAAACTGATCAACATCGTCGGTTGACCTTTTTGCAGCAAATCACCCGCAAGAGCGTAATGTTCTCTGTGGGTGATTTTTTTGATTGAATCGATCGGTCGACCGCTGTCTTTGCCTGCCGTTTCCGTCCCGGGAATCGAAAACGGACGTTGCAATCGCTGCGGGGCAGTCGTGGACTCCGCGGTTCGCGATGATCGCGGGCGCATCTATTGCCGGGAGTGCCTGATGTTCGGGTTGATATGCGAAGACTCCCTCCTTTGGCGTTCCGAACGGGAAGTGAAGCGCAGCGGTCATGTTTTGAAACCCGGGTTTTCCCTTTCTCCCGCGCAAGAAGAAGCCTCTCGTTTCGTCTGCCGTTGTCGCTGGGAGCGACAATCGGGTTTTTTGCATGCGGTCTGCGGCGCGGGAAAAACGGAAATCCTTTATTCCGCCCTTTTGGAAGGACTGCTCGAAGGTTGGAAGATCGCCATTGCGATCCCCCGAAAGGACATCGTCGCCGAATTAACGCTCCGATTTCGTTCGGTATTTCCGGAAACGGTGGTGAAAGCGATGCATGAGGGATCGAAGGACGATGCCGGAGCCCATTTGGTGATTTCCACGATCCATCAGTTGATCCGCTACCATCGGGAATTCGATTGGATCGTTTTGGATGAGGCAGACGCCTTTCCCTATCGAGGAGACCCACTGCTTCATCGTCTCCTGAAAAAAGCTCTCAAACCGCAAGGAACCCTGTTTTTGATGAGTGCCACCCTCAATCGGGAAATGCGAGGTGCCATCCATCGAAAGGAATTTCGCTTCTTCACGCTCTCGGCGCGTTTTCACGGACATCCCCTCGACATCCCGCGCTTCGTCCACGTTCCCGACTTGAGTCGTGAACTTCGGTCAGGACGGCAATTGCCATCCGTCATCGGGGCGTGGTTGACCCGATGTCGGGAGTCGGGTCACCGTATCCTTCTGTTTGTACCTTCGGTGGCTTACGGGAAGGCTTTGGGAACCCTGCTGGGGGTTTTGGGGTTCCCGGCCGGGGTGATATCCAGTCAGACTCCGCCTGCCGATCGGGTGTTGGATCGTTTCCGCGGGGGAGAATGGCAGTTTCTGGTAACCACCACCCTGTTGG
>ERZ795054.4204-NODE-4204-length-10726-cov-173.882860_pt1 | contig 10726 bp, 10 predicted proteins | sample MGYA00375138_ERZ795054 | MGnify/ENA primary metagenome ERZ795054 (study PRJEB30183, sample SAMN05720215) | anaerobic digester metagenome | isolation source: active sludge of municipal wastewater-treating anaerobic digesters | place: USA | collected 2014-12-23 ...
CGGTTTCGTGCTTGGGGTTGATGGCGTAGAGCCGGCCCTTGTAGCCCGAACCGAGAATGTTTTTGAAAATGACGTTGCCGACGGCGTTTTCACGGTCGGAGGCGCCGATCACGGCAACTGATTTTGGTTCGAAAAGCGTGGTTAGATAGTGCTGTTCCAACATGTTGAACCCCTTTTTCAGGCGTTATTGTGCAATGCACAATCCTAGCATGAATGCAATATGATTGCCACGCTGGGAGTAGGGGAATGCACCTATTCGGCGAGCTTGCAGTCGAGGATCAGGGGTTGGGCAAGAATGCGGGCAGTCGGGCATCTGCCGGCGATTTCCAGCATCCGGGCGCGCTGTTCCGGCGTCAGCTCACCCTCCAGCGTGATGGTGCGCAGGATGTGGTCGCGGGAAACCCCATCCACCTCGATTTTTTGGTGGCTCAGTTCGATATGGACGCGGGTCAGCGGCAGCGCCTTGCGCTCGGCGTACATGCGCAGCGTCATTGAGGTGCAGGCGCCGAGGCCGGCCATCACGAATTCGATGGGCGCCGGCCCGGCATCGGCGCCACCGACGCTGAGTGGCTCGTCGGCGATCAGACGGTGCTCGCCAGCGATCACTGTCTGCTGGTATCTTCCCTGACCATTTTCCTGAACGGTGACTGCGGACATGAGCGGCTCCCTGAATGACAAGCTGGCGATGATACCCCCATCTCAGTGGGTGATGCGTCACCTGGACAGCCTGCCCGTGGGCGGGACGATTCTCGATCTGGCCTGTGGCAGCGGCCGCCATGCCCGCGTGCTGGCGGCGCACGGCCATCCGGTGCTGGCGGTCGACCGCGATGCGGCGGCGCTCGCCACGCTGGCCGATTGCCCTGGCGTGACGACGCTGGCGGCCGATCTGGAAGGCAGCGACTGGCCGCTGGCCGGCCGACAGTTTGCCGGCGTCATTGTTGCCAATTACCTGTGGCGGCCGCGCCTGGCGGATGTCTGCGCGTTGCTGGCCGGCGGCGGCGTGCTGATCTACGAAACCTTCATGGTCGGCAACGAGGCTTATGGCAAACCCTCGAATCCGGATTTCCTGCTGCGTTCGCAGGAGTTGCGGGCGGTCGCCGCTGCCGCCGGACTGCGTGAAATCGCCTTCGACGAGGGTTATGTGGCGACGCCGAAGCCGGCGCTGCGTCAGGCGATCTGCGCGGTGCGGGAATGAACGATGCGCCGGGCGAGGTCGGCGATGCCGTGTGGCGACAGGTCGTCCGTCGTGAATGAGGCGGGGTTTCGGTGGCCGCGGAAGTGGAGACCCTGCGAGCGCCGGTAAAGCGTATCGTAGTGCTGCTCCAGCAGTTCGCGGACGAGGGTGGGCCAGTCCGCCGAACGCACCAGTTCGTGCCAGCGGGCGAAGGTTTCGCGGCTGTGCAGGTTCTTGAGGCCGTCGAGGCGTTGCAACAGCAAGTCGGGCATCCGCAGAAAATAGTCGTAGTCGCCGAGCAGGAAGGCGACGCGGGCGGCCAGCGAAGCTTCGACATCAAGGCGCTCGCCCTGGCGGATGCGCTCAAGCAGCGTCTCGGGCAGGTGCAGGCGGCCGATCTTGCGGCTTTCGGCTTCGACGTAGACCGGGCGGGCCGGGTCGAAGGTTGAGATGGCTTGCAGCAGCCGGGTCTCGAAGCATTTCTGCGTGGGTTGCGGCAAGCCGGGCAGCACGCCGAGGACGGAGCCCTTGTGGCAGGCCAGCGTCTCGAGATCGAGCACCTGCTCGCCAAGTTCGGCGATGGCTTGCAGGATGCGCGTCTTGCCGCTGCCGGTGGCGCCGCAGACGACACGAAACGACAGGGCGGGCGGCAGTTGCTCCAGTTGCGCGATGACATGGCTGCGCCAGGTCTTGTAGCCCCCGTCGAGCTGGACGGCCTTCCAGCCGATGGCGCGGAAGATGGTGGTCATCGAGCCGCTGCGATTGCCGCCGCGCCAGCAGTAGATCAGCGGCTTCCAGTCTTTGGGCCGGTCGAGAAAATTTTCCCGCAGGTGGCGGGCGATGTTTTCCGAAACCATTGCGGCGCCGACCTTGCGCGCCTCGAACGGCGATACCTGCTTGTAGAGCGTGCCAACGACGATACGCTGCTCATCGTCGAGCACCGGGCAGTTGATGGCGCCGGGAATGTGGTCTTCGGCGAATTCGGCCGGCGAGCGGACGTCGATGATCGTGTCGAATCCGGCGAGCTCGGGCAGGGTGGGGCGGCCGGATGGGCGGTCTGGCGTCATCGGGCTATTTTAGCAAGGGCTGCAGGCTGGGCCAGATGGCATCGAGGAGCAGCGGCTGCGCTTCGGCGGTCGGGTGCAGGCCATCGGACTGGAAATAGCGGCGGTCAAGGGCGATCGGTGCGAGCAGGAAATCGATAAAGGCGCTTTTCTTGAGCACGGCGGTGTCGCGGAATGCGGCGTCGAATTCGCTCGCATAGGGGCCGTAGTTGGGCGGCAGGCGCATGCCGATCAGCAGCGTCCGAACCCCGGCGGCGCGTGCCGCGTCGAGCATGGCGGTCAGGTTGTCGCGCATCTGGGCGAGCGGCAGGCCGCGCAGGCCGTCGTTGGCACCGAGGGCGATGACGACGATGGCCGGTTTGTGCTGGCGCAACGCCTCGGGCAGGCGGGCGCGGCCACCGGCCGTGGTTTCGCCGGAGATTGAAAGGTTGGCGACGCTATAATCGAGGCGCTTTTCCGTCAGCCGCGCGGCGAGCAGCGAGGGCCAGGCCTGTTCGGGGCGGATGCCGTAGCCGGCGGAGAGCGAGTCGCCCATGACCAGGATGGTGCGCGCGGCGAGAGCCGGGGTGGCGGTGAAGAGCAGGGCAAACAGGAGCAGGACGATCCGCATGATGGAAAAACCGGTGGTTGATGTGTTGGCTTTGGGCAAGACGGTCGATAACGGCGGCGAGCCGTTGACGATTTTGCAGGATATTTCCTTTTCGGTCATGCCGGGGGAAACGGTGGCGATTGTAGGCGCTTCGGGCTCGGGGAAGTCGACGCTGCTCGGTTTGCTGGCCGGGCTGGATGTACCCACGGCGGGCGAGGTTCGACTCGACGGCGTGTCGCTGACGGCGCTCGATGAGGATGAACTGGCGCGGCTGCGCGGCAAGACGCTCGGGTTTGTTTTCCAGTCCTTCCAGTTGCTGCCGTCGTTGACGGCGCTGGAGAACGTGATGCTGCCTTTGGAATTGGCCGGTTTTTCGGGGTCGACCGCAACTGCCCGCGAATGGCTGGCGCGCGTCGGTCTGGATCACCGCTTGAAGCATTATCCGAAACATCTTTCCGGCGGCGAGCAGCAGCGCGTGGCGCTGGCCCGCGCTTTCGCGCCCGCTCCGCGTCTGGTGCTGGCCGACGAGCCGACGGGCAACCTCGACGCGGCGACCGGCCAGCAGATCATCGACATGATGTTCGAGCTCAACGCGAAACAGGGAACGACGCTGATCCTGGTGACCCATGACGAGGCGATTGCCGCTCGTTGCGGCCGGGTCTTGCGGATTCAGTCCGGGCGGCTGGGCTGATCCGGGCGCGTGGTACTGGCATCGATCACGTTGCCGTGATCGCCGTGGCGAACGTAGAGCACTTGTGCCGCTTGCCAGCCGGCCAGTTGTTCGGGTTCGAGCGCCATGCTGTGCGCCAGCCGCTCCAGCCCGACCGGGCGCCAGCGGCGGTCGGGGAAACCGGCATGGGTTTTGAGTTTGTCCCACAAAAAGCTCAGCAACATCAGGGCGATTGCCGCGCCGATGACGAAGGGCAGCATCTCGGCCAGGATCAGGAAGGAGTGAAGGCTGATCTGGCTGGGAAAGGCGATTTCCGGCAACTTGTAGCCAAGATGGCGACCCAGCGCGGCCAGAAAGGGCGCCCACATCGCCAGCCACAGCAGCCAGCCGCCTGCGGTGATGAGGTAGGAAAAGGCACGGCGAACCGGATGCGCCAGATCCGGTCGTTCGATGATTAGCGGGAGGGGGTGATGCCCCGGTCGGGACTGGTCCATCGTGCGCGTTTCTCGGAGTCTCGGAAAATGGTCTTGGGCAAGGCCGCGACCGCCGTGGCCGCGGTGAGCAGCCAGTAAACAATGGGATACCAGATCATCCAGAAATAGTTTTTCAGCAGGCCCCGGTCGTAGCGGCGGTCGAGCACCAGGCTGAGCATGATCTGGAGCAGGCAGGTAGTGCCGATCAAGAGGCCGGCCCAGCCGAGCATCAGCATCGGCGAGCTTTGCAGGTCGATCCTGAAGAAGATGTGATCCGCGGTACGGTAGATCAGCAGCAGCATGAACAGGCAAGCCCAGAGGATGCTGGCAGCGTATTCGATGAACAGCGGCCAGAGGCGCAGGTTTTTCAGCGAGAAAATCTGCGGCAGGTAGTCGAGCAGCACCTGGGTGCCGCCCATCGACCAGCGCAGGCGCTGCTTCCACAGGCCGCGCAGGGTTTCCGGCATCAGAATCCAGCACAGGGCACGGGGTTCGAAGCGGACTTCCCAGCCGCCCAGTTGCAGCTTCCAGGTGATGTCGACATCCTCGGTCAGCTTTTCCGGGCTCCAGTAGCCGACTTCGTGCAGCGCGCTGCGGCGGAAGGCGGTGATGACGCCGGAGACGGTGAAGATCAGGCCGACGGAACGCTGGGCGCGCTTGATGAGGCCGACGATGGACGAGAATTCGCCGACCTGGATGCGCCCGAGCAGGGTGGAGCGGTTGCGCACGCGCGGGTTGCCGGTCACGGCGCCGACTTCGTGGTTGTCGAAATGGCGCACCAGCCAGTGCAGCGAATGCGGATCGAGGCGGGCGTCGCCGTCGATGCCGAGCAGGATTTCGGCCTTGGTCAGCAGCGCGGCGGTGTTGAGACCGACCGCCTTGCCCTGGTTTTCGAGCTGATGGACGACGCGCAGCTTGGGGTAACGCGCGGCCAGCGCGTTGAGAATTTCGCCGGTGCGATCCTTGCTGCCGTCGTTGATGGCGATGACTTCGAAATTCGGGTATTCGAGTTCCATCAGGGCGTCGATGGTTTCCTCGGCGTGCGCTTCCTCGTTGAAACAGGGCACGAGAACGGCGATCAGCGGATAGTCGTCGCGCAAAGGCGGCTGATTGACGATGCGGTGCGGCTTGCGCTCGAAGCGCAGGTAAAAGGCGATGCCGCCGATCATCCAGACTACCGACATCAGCACCGGGTAGAGGAAGACATAGGCGAGGATGGCATCCCAGAATCCCCCGAACAGGACGGGCAGCGGTGTCACGTTCATGGCAGTTGCGGCTGCCAGCGCAGCGACAGGGAAGGGAAGATCGGGCCCATGACGCTGTCCGGCAGGCCGGCGACGCCGAACTGGCGGAAGCCGTCGGCTTCGAGGCGGTTCATGCGGCGGGCGATGGATTCCGGCGGCAGCGACGGGTCGAATTCGAAGAGGACGCGGCGCGCCATTTCCCGGGGCACGGCGGCGATGTTCTCTTCGGTGGCCGGCAGCACCACCAGATCGCCGGGTTGCAGGGCGGCCCATTGCGCCGGTGTCGGCGGCCGGTCGAGGGCATAGGCCAACTGGAGCGGCCAGACCCAGCGCCCGGCAGCCTTGCGGATACTTTCTGCTACGGCACTGCCGGGGGCGGCGCGCAGGCGCAGGCCGGCAAAATTGACGTGGCGGGCAAGATCGGCAATCAGTTCCGGTTCGTTCAGCCAGGCATCCGGCAGGTCGATGAAGACCGGCACGCCGGCACGGCGCTCGGTCTGCCAGGAAATGTGGTTCAGCTTGTCGGCGGCGACCGGGCGCAGCTTGGTCGGGAACAGGGTCATTTCGCGGCCGTCGCGCACGATGGTCGGCTTGACGAAGGCAATGTTGGGGCTCAGCGTCAGCAGGCGGTCGAGGGTCGGCGAAAGTTCGTCCTCGCCGGGCGGCCAGGTGCCGGGATCGACCTTGACGCTGCGCCCCGGGTTGGGATCCCACGTCACCCGCAGCATTTCGGCGAAGGCCTGCAGCGACGGGCTGTTTTCGATCAACTGGCGTTTCCAGATGGCGGTGGGCGTCGAGGCATCGTTGAAGCCGTCGACCAGCGTCAGGCCGATCGGCATGCCGAGTTCGGCGGCGACTTGCTGGGCCGCGCCGTTGCTGCGGCCGTAGGGCCAGACGATGATGCGCGGCGCTTTGCCGGTGTGTTTGCTGATGCTGTCGCGCAGTTCGTGGCGCAGGCGGGCCAGGTTGGCGGCATCATCTTCGTATTGGCCGTTGGCGAAGAGCCGGGTGGTGGCCGCCGGCTGCGTGTTGCCCTGCGGATTGGCGAGGATGCCGCGATGCAGGTTGTAGGAATGCGAGGCGACTTCGACCAGGCCGGAGGCCTGCATTTCGCGCACCTGTTCCCAGTCCAGGAATTTGCCGCGCGGCACCGGCTCTCCGTCGTAATCGACCATCTGGCCGTCCGGCACGTCCATCCATTTGCCGACCAGGGCGATCACCGCCGGGTAATTGAACAGCTTGAGCAGCGGAAAGGCGCGGGTGTAGGCATCCTTGAACCCGTCGTCGAAGGTCAGCAGGATGGCCCTTGGCGGCAGCGGCGGGCCGCCGTCGCGGGCGGCGAGGATCTGGTCGACGCTGACCGGGTGGAAATCGTTGACCTTTAGCCAGGCGAACTGCCGGGCCAGGTCGCTGGCGCGGACGGCGGTCGGCGTGATCTTCTCGTCGTCGGCAATGACTTCGTGGTAGCTGAGCGCCATGAAGCGGGCGTCGCTGTCGGCAGCTGCGGCCAGTCCGGCAGCAAGCGCGAGCAGCGTGGCGAGGAGGGTGCGGATCAGAAGCGCCATAGCAGAACCAGGTTGGCGAAATTGCGCCCTTCGCGTTCGCCGTCGTAGGGGCGCAACAGGCGGCCGATGCCGTAGCGCAGCGAGAGGTCGCGGTCGAGTTCCCAGCGATGGGTGTATTCGATGGCCTGGATGGCGCCGGAGCCGTAGTATTCCTGCCAGTAAGTGCCGCCGGTCAGCGCCAGGCGCTGGCGGAAGGCGTGGTCGTAGCTGCGCCAGGTGAGATTTTCGACGGCTGCGGTCAACCACAAGGAACGGTCGCTTTTCGGGTTGAAGTAATTGACGCTGGTATCAAGCGAGTTGCGTGAACCGTCGGCGCCGAGCGTCGTCTCGAACATCCATTTGGGCCCGCTGGCCCAGCGCTCGAACCACGAGGCGTTGACGCCGGTGCGCAGGTTGCCGTCGGAGAAATCGCTGGAAAACGCGCCAAGCGCCAGTTTACGCGATTCGTTCTGCTGCCAGTCAGTGCCGAGGCTGGCGCGGCTGGCGTAAATGCCGTCGGCGACGGCGCGCAGCGGAATCTGGTTGGTCACGCTTTCGGCGGCGCCGTAGAAAGACCAGTGGTCGTCCGGCTTCCAGCGCACGGTGCCGGTGGCGCCGGCCTTGACGCCGCTACCGCCGTTGATTTCGCCGGTCAGCCGCCAGTCGTTCTGGCGCCATTCGATGCCGGCGCCGCTGCGGATCCAGGTCTGGTTTTCGCCAAAGAAGTCGGCGCTGGCGGAGTAATTGTGAGCGAAGGCGCGCCAGCTTTCGGCGATGGGTCGGCTGTAGAGGTAGCTGTCGATCGACCAGTCGCGACTGCCGAAGTAATTGACATCCTGCCCTTCGCCGTAGCCGGCCTCGATATAGAGTTCGTAGCTGTCGTAAAGCTCGAAGCTGCGCTGGGCGCGGCGCACGGCGCCGTTCTCGGCATCGAGATCGGTGGCGTAGTCGAGCGCGGCGCGGGCAGCCGGCCAGTCCTGCAGGCCCAGACGGTTCTCGGCAAGGTCGGCATGGAGTGACGGGTTGATCGGGTCGGAGCCGATCGTCCGCCGCAGCATTTCGTCGCCCTGGCGCGGCCAGCCGCGGGCCAGGGCCAGGCTGGCGGAGGAGGCGCGCGCCTCGCTGTTGTAGGGAATGGCCGCATGGCGGGCGTCGATGCGGGTCTGCGCTTCGGCGAGACGGTCGGCAAAGATGCGCACGCGGTCGGCGGTGATGTCGGCGCTCAGGCGCTCGCCGTTGTAGCGGCCGTCGAGGTGGCGGCGTTCCGGCAGGCGCGCGGCGTAGCGGTCGATGTGTTCGGTAGCGGCGTCGAGTTGCTCGGTTTCGACCAGCGCGAAAAAGAGGCCGAGATTGGCGTCGAAATCGTCCGGGTCGGCGGCGACCACCTGCCGGTAGCGGCTCAGCGCCTCCTGCGGGCGACGCAGTTCGAGGTAGCTGCCAGCGATGTCGCGCTCGGCCCACAGCGGCACGGGAATGTCGCGCTGGCGCAGGGTTTCGTAGAGCTTGACCGCATCGGCGGCACGGCGGCGGGAGGCGAGCGCGCTCAGGCGGTCGGTCAGGCGGCGCTGGTCTTCGGCATCCAGTGTCTTGCCGGCAAAAAACTCGGCGGCGAGCGGGTCGGTTGCGGTCAACGCCTTGTCGAGGCGCAAAAAGCGTTCTGTTCCACGCAGCGTTTTGGTATCGACGATGCCGTAGCGGATATAGAGGGCGATGATGTCGCCTTCCATCGCCCGCCGTTCAGCGGCGGAGATCGGTGCATCCAGCGCGGCGGCCTGCTCGAAGAGACCGAGGCGCATGGCGGTTCCCCAGGCGGCCTTGCGCACTTCGGTATTTTCCGGTTGCCGCTTGAGGGTGGCGAGTTGCTTGCCAAGCAGCGGTGCCAGGTCGTCGTTCCTGTCCGGCACGCTCGGCGCGGGGGGCTGGGTGGGGCGGTCTTCCCTGGGCCGCATGCCCCATTCCTCGCCGGCGGCGGCCGTTGTGGCAGCGAGGCTGAGGGCGAGCAGAAAAGCGAGGCGCGGAGCATTCATGGCGGCGGATTGTAACTTTTTCCGAGCACCGCGTGGGCGGCACGGCGGCCGCTACGCACGGCGCCTTCGAGCGTCGCCGGGTAATCGGCCCAGGTGTAGTCGCCGGCCAGCACCACGCGCGGGTCGGCGGTGCGCCAATCGGGGCGCGCGAGCGACGGGCGACAGGAGAAGGTTGCGCGTTTTTCGCGGACGACTTGCTGCCAGCGCGGCGGCTCGGGCCGGGCAAGTTCGGCGCAAAGCGCGGCGGCGAGTTGGTCGTCGGCAAGTGACTCCCAGTCGCCGTGGCCGCTGAGGACGCAGGCCAGCAAGCCGTTACCGCGGTCGACGACCCACTGGCCGTATTTTCCCGATTGTTTTTGCAGCGGGAAGGCGAGGGCGGTTTTTGGCGAAAATTGGAGGTAGACCGTGGCAATCGGCTCGTAATCGAATGTAGTGGCGAGCGCCGGCCACAGTTTGCCGACGTGCTGCGGGGCGGTGGCGACGATGGCTGCATCGTAGTCGTTGCCGGCGATTGCGATACTGTCCGGCCTTGGCGCCAGGCCAGCGACGCGGGTGCCGAGGCGCAGCGTGGCGCCATTGGCTGCCAGCCAGCGGAAGGCCGGTTCGGGCAGCAGGGCGCCGAGGTCGGCGCGTGGCAGCAGCAGGTCGGTGTCGGCGCGGCGCGGGCTGCCGAGACTGTCGCGCAGCACGTTGGCGAAGATTTGCGCGGAGGCGCGTTCGGCCGGCAGGTTGAGGGCGGCGAGACAGAGCGGCTCCCACAGGTGGCGGCGCAGGGCGCCGGTCTGCCCGGCGGCGTCGAGCCAGGCGGCAACCGTGGTGTCGGCCGGCAAGCGGAAGCCGCGGCGTTTGATGCCTTGCATCCACAGCGCGGTTTTTGCCTTTTCCGGCCAGTCGACCGCAACTGCCGACAGCAAACCCCAGGCGACGTTGAGCGGGGCCGGCCAGCGCGACAGGGCGAGGCGGAAGATACCGGGGTCGAGGACTTGCAGCGGGTGGCGGGCGAGTAGTTGCACAGGATCGGCACCGACCTGGCGCATCAGGGCCAGCGTTTCGCGGTAGGCGCCGAGCAGGATGTGCTGGCCGTTGTCGAGGCGTCGGCCGGCGATGTCGATGCCGCGCGCGCGGCCGCCGGGTACACGGCCGGCTTCGTAGAGGGTGGTGGCGACGCCGGCGGCCGTCAGGTCGACGGCGGCGGCGATTCCCGCCCAGCCGCCGCCGATGACCGCAACTTTCACGCGAAGGCCCAGGTTTTCCAGGCGATCCAGAGCTTGCGCACCGGCGTCAGCGCGATGCGCTGGTGCAGCACCTGGAAATTTTCGCGCTTGATCTCGTCGAGCAGGGTGCGGTAGATCGCCGCCATGATGAGGCCCGGGCGCTGGTTCTTGCGGTCGACCGCCGGCAACTGGGCAAAAGCCTGTTCGTAGTATTTCTCGGCGCGCTGGGCCTGGAACTGCATCAGGGCGGTGAAGTTGTCGGAGTACTTGGCGTTGAGGATGTCGGCGGCCGGCACGTTGAACTGCTTGAGTTCGTCCATCGGGATGTAGATGCGGCCGCGCCGGGCGTCTTCGCCGATGTCGCGGATGATGTTGGTGAGCTGGAAGGCCATGCCGAGATCGTGCGCGTATTTTTGCGTCTGCTTGTCCTGAAAGCCGAAAATCTCGGCGGCAAGCAGGCCGACGACGCTGGCGACGCGGTAGCAGTAGAGCGACAGGCCCTTGAAATCGAGGTAGCGCGACTGCATCAAGTCCATTTCCATACCGTCGATGATTTCAAGCAATTGCTCGGCGGGCAGGCTGAACTTTCCGCTCGCTGCCTTCAGCGCCAGCCCGACCGGGTGCGTCGGCTGGCCGTTGGCGATGCGGTCAACTTCCTGGCGCCACCAAGCCAGCTTGGTCGAGGCAATTGACACGTCGTTGCATTCATCGACGACGTCGTCGACTT
>ERZ795054.4206-NODE-4206-length-10724-cov-5.010123_pt1 | contig 10724 bp, 6 predicted proteins | sample MGYA00375138_ERZ795054 | MGnify/ENA primary metagenome ERZ795054 (study PRJEB30183, sample SAMN05720215) | anaerobic digester metagenome | isolation source: active sludge of municipal wastewater-treating anaerobic digesters | place: USA | collected 2014-12-23 ...
TGGGCCAGGGCGGGGTGCCGATGCCGAGGGGAATGGTCAGGTCGATCATCTTCATGGAAAACCTCCTGGAAGGGTCCTGCGGGGGACCGCGGCTCGCTTCCCCCTATAATCCGACAAAAAGCGCCCGCGCGCAACCCGGGCGGACAGGGGATTTTCTCACCGATCCGGGGGATAGGCAAGGGGATCTTGACACTTTCGATCCGAATGTCCAACGACGGGGCGGTTCTTGCGTCGGAAGGGAGCTCAATATATGCTCCCTTAACTTCGTCCCAAGGAGCGCCGTATGGACCGTAAGCCCGTCGAGCTCACCCGGAAGGCCGCCGTAGCCCTGATCGTCCTGTTCGGGATCGTCAGCCTCTTCGCGGACATGAACTACGAGGGGGGCCGGAGCGTGGTGGGCCAGTACCTCAAGCTGTTGGGCACCAGCGCCTTCGCCCTGGGGCTGTCCGCGGGGCTCGGGGAGTTCGTGGGCTACGCCCTGCGCCTGGTGTCCGGGAGCATCGCGGACCGGACCCGGAAATACTGGACCCTCATCATCCTGGGCTACGTGGTCCAGCTCTGCTCCCTGCCCATGCTGGCCTTCGTGCGGGGCTGGGAACTGGCGGTGGTCTTCCTCTTCCTGGAGCGGGTGGGAAAGGCGATCCGCAAGCCCGCCCACGACGCGGTGGTGTCCTTCGCGGCCAAGCAAACCGGCAGCGGTTTCGGATTCGGGCTCCACGAGGCCATGGACCAGATCGGGGCCTTCCTGGGACCCGCCCTCTTCTCGGCCCTCCTCTTCCTGGGCCCCGACGCCAAGACCCTGGCGGGATACCGGACGGGCCTCCTGCTCCTCTTCATCCCGGCGGCTCTGGCGGTAGGTTTCACGGTCTACAACCGCTTCCTCTTCCCCCATCCGGAACGGTTCGAGCTCAAGAAGAGCGCCGTGGAGGTCGGGACTTCCGGCTACTCCCGGAGCTACTGGATCATCGTCCTGGCCGCGGGCCTCCTGGCCATGGGAATAACCGACTTCCCCCTGATCGGCCTGCACCTGAAACGCGGCGCCGGCTTCCCCGAGGAGGCCATTCCCCTGCTCTACGCCGGGGCCATGGCCGTGGACGCCGCGGCGGCCCTGGTGTTCGGGCGGTGGTACGACAAGGCGGGGCTCAAGGTCCTGGCGGTCCTCTTCGCCGCGGAGCTCTTCACCGCCCCCCTGGTCTTCCTGGGAGGCCCGGCGGCCATCCTGGTCGGCATGGCCCTCTGGGGCATCAGCGTGGGAACCCAGGAGTCCATACTCAAGGCCGCCATCGGGGACCGGGTCCCCGAGGACCGGAGGGCCCGGGCCTTCGGGCTTTTCAACACCCTCTTCGGACTGGCCTGGTTCGCGGGGAGCGCGGTGATCGGCCTGCTCTACGACCGCTTCGGGGCGGTTCCCTTGGTCGCCTTCTCCGTGGCCGTGCAGGGAGCCGCCCTGGTCGTATTCCTGGGGCTGGTACGGGGTCCCGGCAGGGAGGCACGGCCGAAAACCGAATGACCTCCCGAAACCTTGCGCGGTCCCGCTCCCCTAGTTCGCCGGGAACTCCAGGACAAAGCGGGTACCTCGGTCCCGTTCCAGTCTCAGGGTTCCTCCGAGCTGTCCGGAAAGGATGCCGCAGAGCTGAAGCCCGAAGCCCGCGGGGGTGTCGAGATTGAAGGACTCCGGCAGACCCGGGCCGTCGTCCCCGTAGGTGATCCGCACGACCGGGCCGTCCCGGAGGGCCGTCAGGGTGATCCGACCCTCCGGTCGTCCCTGGAAGGCGTACTTCATCGAATTCGTGACCAGCTCGTTCAGGATGATGCCCAGGGGAGTGAGGGTGCGGACGGGAAGGGGGATGTCCTCGATCCGCAGGTCCGCCCGTACCTCCGCGTCTAGTCGGAACAAGTCCCGTACCTGGTCCACGATGCCGGGCAGGAAGGACTTGAGGCTCATCTCCCGGAAGTTCTCGGACCGGTACAGACGGTCGTAGAGCCGGGACATGGCCTGGACCCGGACGGCCGCGTCCCCCAGGACGCCCCGGGCGGCCGGATCCGCCTGACGCCCCGCCTGCAGGGAAAGAAGGCTGTGGACGAGTCCCAGGTTGTTCTTGACTCGGTGGTGGGTCTCCCGGAGGAGGAGATCCTTTTCCTGAAGGAGGCTGCGGACCGCCTCCTCCGCCCGCTTGCGCTCCGTGATGTCCAGGGCGGCGAAGGTCACCCCCCGGGACAGGTCTCCGGGATACAGGGGGGCGGAGGCCAGGAAGACATCCAGGGTCCGCCCGTCCTTGTGCCGCCAGACCGTCTCCGCGGTCCCGTATCCCCGTTCCTCCATCTGCCGGTACTTTTCCCGGCCGATCCGCTCGTACTCCGCCGGGTCCGCGTAGAACAGGGCGATGCTCCGGCCCTCGAGCTCCTCGCGGGAATACCCGGTCATCTCGCAGAGCTTGTCGTTCACCTCGCGGATCTCCCGATCCGGTCCCTGCACGACCCCGATCCCGGTGGGCACGGCCTTCAGGATGCTGGCCAGGCGGCCCTCCACCGCCTTCTGCTCCGTCTTGTCCCGGCCCAGGATAAGGGCCGCGGGACGGCCGTCGTACTCGATGGGTAGGGAGGCGGATTCCGTCGTGACCCTTGTCCCATCCTTTCGAAGTACGATTAACTCCCTTGGATCATTGGATTCGCCCAAAGCTATGCGGGCCATCCTAAGTTTTACGGCTTCCCGGCTCTCCACATCTATGGAGTCGAACTGCAAGGTGCCGACCAGGTTCTCCGGACTTTCGTAGCCCAGCAGGCGCGCTCCGTAAGGATTCGCGAACACATAACGGCCGTCCTGCACTACGAGAATGGAAGCCGGCACGGATCGGAGTAGCAGGTCGAACCGGGACCGGCTGCGCTCGAGTTCCTCCCGGATCCGTCTATCCTCCGTGATGTCCTGAATATGGGTGACGAAATGCAGGGGCTTGCCGGCGGAATCCCGTAAAAGGACGACGCTCAGATCCGCCCAGATCTCCCGGCCGTCCTTGTGGACGTACCGCTTCTTAAACCGCGTCCGGTCGGATTCCCCGTTCCGCAGGGCCGTCATCCGGGCACGACTGGTCTCCACGTCGTCCGGATGGGTCAGGGCGGCGAAGTCCAGGGACGCCAGTTCCTCCCGAGTGTACCCGAGCATGGAGCAGAATTCCTGGTTCACCCGCAGGAGCTTCCCGTCCGGGGACGTGAGGACCATGCCGACCGCCACGCTCTCGAAGGCGGTCCGGAACTTGGCCTCGCTCTCCCAGAGGCGGAAGGCCATGCGGATGGAAGCCCCCAGGACCGTGTCCCCGGAGTTCTTGACGATGTAGCCGTAGGAGGTGATGTCCTCGGTCTTCTCCACGACCTCGGGCTCCGTGTGGGCGGAGTGGAACACCAGGGGGAGGTCCCGGATGCGAAGGATACGCCGGGCCGCCTCGGCGCCGTCGATCCCGGGACCCAGGTCGATGTCCATGAGCACCAGGTCGATGTCCGGATCAGTCTCGACGGCTTCGACGGCCCGTTCACCGGTCGGGGCCGTCCGGACGGTGAACCCGAACCTCTGCAGGGTCCGGGACGTCGCCGCCGAGATGAGGGCCTCGTCCTCGACCAGGAGTATCATCTTGCCCGCACCTTTTTTCATGCCGGCCCCCGGTGCCGGGACGTCCCGGACCCTCTCGGACCGGGACGTTCGGCCATTTTTCTTGCGGTTGAACTATAACGGGTCTAAGCCCGTTCCGCAAACCTTCCGCGGTGCTACCTCCCGTACTTCTCCGCAAACGCCAAAACGGCGTCCCGGAAACAGTTTTCCGGGGGCTTTGCGTCGTCCTTGACGAACCGGAGCGAAGCTCCGGCGTATTCCAGGCTCGCATCCCTGCTCGCCGAACCTCCCGCGTTTTTAGTTCCCGTATTTCTCCGCGAAGGCTAAGACAGCGTCCGTGAAACAGTTCGCGGGAGGTTTGACCAAGCCGGCGCCGACCATGCCGATCCCGGGTTCCCTGTGGGCGATGCCCGTGTTGATGGCCGGGAGGATCCCCGTCTCCACCACCTTGCACACGTCGATCCCCGTGGGGGTGCCCCGGAAGTCCAGGGCCGGGATCCGGTAGGCGTCGTTCTCCCCCACGGTGATCTCGTACATCCGACGGGTCACGTTGAGGGCGTCCTCCGGGGTCCCGCCCACGAACTTGACGATCGCCGGGGCCGCGGCCATGGCAAAGCCCCCGATCCCGGAGGTCTCCGTGATCACCGAGTCCCCGACGTCCCGGGCCGCGTCCGCCGCCGAGAAGCCCGGGAGGTACAGGCCCTCCACGACGCTCGCCGGGCCCGTGAACCAACGCTCCCCGAGGCCGGAGACCCGGATGCCGAACTCCGTGCCGTTCCGGGCCATGGTGGCGATGACCGAGGAGGCCTCGATCCCCAGGGCCGCGTCCACGGTGCACTTGGCCGACGGCATGGTCAGGTTCAGGAAGAAGTGGTCGTTCCCGTTCAGGAAGGAGAAGACCTTGGAAATGTCCTCCTTGGGCTCGTCCAGGAGGGCCAGGTGGGGGGCGAGCTCCCGGATCACCAGGCTCGTGCCCGCGCGGTTGCGGTTGTGACCCTCGTCCCCCATCTGGAGGACCTGGGCGATCAGGCTCTTCATGTCGATCGGGCCCCGCAGGGCCAGGGCCTTGGCCAGGACGGGGGCCAGGCGCTCGGCCATCCAGCGCAGGCGATCTAGGACCTCCCGGGAATAGGCTCCGTACCGGAGGACCTTCCCGAGCCCCTCGTTCAGGGTGCAGTAGGCCCTGTTGCCGAAGGCCTGGTTCTCCACGATCCACACGGGCATGCTCGCGGTCATGACCCCCGCCATGGGTCCCACCGCGGAATGGTGGTGGCAGGGCTCGAAGCGGACCTTCCCGGATGCCGCCAGGGTCTGGGCCTCCTCGGGGGTCGAGGCCAGTCCCTCGTACAGAAGGCCCCCGATCACGGCGCCCCGCAGCGGGCCGGCCATGTCCTTCCAGGCCACCGGGGGGCCCGCGTGGAGGATCAGGTCCCGGGCCATGCCCGGGACGGTGTCCAGGGCCGTGCCGATACCGACCAGGGTCGGCTTGCCCGCCAGGATCCGGGACAGGGCTTCGGCGTTGGCCTCGGCCACCCGGGGATTCCGGGCGATCGCGTCCAGGGCTTCGATCACGTCCTTCCGGCCTCCCGCGGGGGGCTTCCAGTCCACCTGGACCGTCGGCACCCCGCGGCCGGCCAGGGTCTCGGCGAAGCCTTCCAGGCCCAGGTTGACGACCGCCAGGTCCCCGGAGAAGAGCCCCAGGACGGGTTTTACGTTCATCGGTTCGGCGCTCATCGGGCGGCCCCCTTCTGGAGTATTCGGGCGGCCAGGCGCGCGGCCTGGCGGTTGGAGGGCATGACCACGGCCCCCGCGGCTTCGAGCTTCCGCTTCTGGTCCTCCAGGCCCTGGAAGTCCGAGGGGGTCCCGGTGACGGAGGCCACGACGGACAGGCGTCCTCCCCGGGCTGCGGCCTTGGCCCGGGCGGCTTCCAGGCGGGGCGCCAGGGCGCCCGCGGGGTCCGGGTGGGAGCCGTACCCCAGGACCAGGTCCAGCAGGAGCACGGCCACCGAGGGATCCTCGGCTTCCTTGTCCAGGCGGTCCGTCCGGGTGGAGGGGTCGATCATGGGATGGGGACGACCGACGGTGAAGACGTCGTCCCCCAGGTCCACGATGGTGTGTCCCGTGGAGACCTGGGGATCCGGGGGTACCAGGGCGGGATCGGTCTGGTTGTTCGACCAGACCGGCCCCAGGAGGGGCTGGAGGAGGAAGAGGGCCTCGTCGGCCAGGGTTCCGCCGGTGTAGAGGCCCCGGAGGTGCCTCTGGGCCGGGGCGAAGCCCGAGGCCTCCCGCTCGACGATCCGCTCGATCTCGGCCTCCGATAGGTCCCACTCGACGGGGCGATGGGGTTCGCCCCGGGCCAGGGCCGCCGCCCGTCGGGCGCAGTCCTCCAGGTCCGAGGCGAGGTGGACGTTGGCGGCCGGCTTGCCGAGGACCGCGGGGTCCTTGAGTCCCAGGAGGTGGACGACGCAGGGTTTCCCCGACCGGCTCAGGGCCTCCATCACGGCCAAGGCCGTATCGGGAGCCGGCGGCTTGCTGATCACGACGATGACCGAGGTGGCGGGGTCCGCGGCCAGGGCCGCGACGGCCAGGAGCATGGTACGGCCGCCCACGGCGGCGTTCTTCAGGTCCCGCCCGCCCGTGCCGACGGCCTGGGAGATCCCCGCCCCGTACCGGTCCACCAGGCAGGTCACCTCCTGGAGCCCCGTCCCGGAGGCGGCCGCCACGCCCACGGTCCCCCGGCGGACCACGTTCGCGAAGCACAGGGGCTGGCCGTTCACGATCGCGGTCCCGCAGTCGGGCCCCATGACCAGGAGGCCCTTGGCCGAGGCGTGTCGCTTCAGGGCGATCTCCTCTTCCAGGGGCACGTTGTCCGAAAAGAGCATCACGTGGAGTCCCCGGTCCAGGGCCTTGCGGGCCTCCCGGGCTGCGTAGGCCCCGGGAAGGGAGATCACGGCGAGGTTGGCGCCCGGAAGCCTCCCCAGGGCCGCGTCCAGGCTTCCCGAGCGCGCCAATCCCGTTCCGCCCGAAGCCGCGGCCGCGGACTTCTTGCGGTCCACCAGCTCCAGGGCCCGGGCCGCGGCCGCCTCGGCCTTGGCGGCGTCCCCGGCCTCCACGGCTACCACGAGGTCGTTCGGCCCGGCCCCGTCCAGGTCCGGACCCGAGAACCCCATGTCCGACAGGAGTTCCCGGTTCATGTCCGTACCCATGGCGACCACGGCATCGAGCACCCCGCCCGAAGCCTTGAGCTCCTGGGTGGCGAGCATCAGGAACACCGAGTCGTGGTAGCTGTCCTTGCGGACCCTGAGAAGTTTCATCCTCCAACTCCTTCCATCAATCCCAACATCGCATCCCGCCCGGAGCTCGCCCCGTGGGAGAAGGCGGCCCGGGCGGCCGAGGCGAGTATGTCTTCGCGTCTCCCTCGGGCGTCCGGACCGTCCCGATCGCCCTCCCGGGCCGGGCCGGCGCCTCCGGATACCGCGGCCGCCAGGGCCGACGCCAGCCGGACCAGGTAGGCCGGGAACAGGCCCCGCGCCGCCCCGGCCAGGAGGGTCCGGCCGGGGACCGTGGTCCTCGACCCGTCGATCCCGGCAAATCTGAGAAGGACCGATTCGCCCTCCCCCCTAAGGATCCCGCCCAGGCACCACCCCGCCAGGAAATCGTCCCCCGCCGGGGTGGTGCCGGGGCCGAAGCCCGCTAGGTTGCAGGGAAAACCCGGCTCCTTCCGGAGCTCCGCGAACCGACGTCCGAAGGGTCCTTCCCCGTGTAGGCCCTCGGTATACCCGTCCGTCGCGAGGGCGGCCCGCATCAGCTCCGCCGCGGCGGAGGGGGCGGACGGACCGGCCTCCCGGAAGGCGGCCACGGCGTCGGCCAGCTCCGGCCGGGGATCCCAGGACTCCAGCGGTCCGGTCCGGAGAGTTCCCCCGGGGGCCGCCAGGAACGGGTCCGCCTCCCCCGAGAATACGACCGGCCGCCCCGGAACGACAAGCCCGGCCAAGGCGTCGAACGCCTCGGGGCCGGGCCAGATGCCCCGGGGTTCCATGTCCTCCCGGGACCTGAGGATCGTCACCCAGAGTCCGTCGGGGTGCGCCAGGGCGATCGCCCCCCGGAACACCCCCTCGGCCCGGGCTTCCCAGGCTTCGCGGGGCACCAGGGGCCCCGCGAGGGCCCGGGGATTCATCGTATCAGTCGCACTCCGCCGAGGTGATGTCCTTCGGCCGGAGGATCAGGTTGAGGACGATGCCGAAGATCGCCGCCAGGCCCAGGCCGGAGAGCTTCAGGGCGCCGAGTTCGAAGGTGGCGCCGCCGAGGCCCAGGACCAGCATGGCCGCGGTGATGATGAGGAGCTTGGCGTTCCCCAGGTTGACCCGGGCGTCCACCATGTTCTTGACCCCGATGGAGGAGATCATGCCGAACAGGAGGATGGAGATCCCGCCGATGACCGGGCCGGGGATGGTGCCGATGATGGCGGTGAACTTCGGGATCATGGCCAGGATGATGGCGCAGACCGCGGCGATCCGCATGATGATGGGATTGTAGGCGCCCGTCAGGGCCACGGCTCCGGTGTTCTCGGAATAGGTCGTGTTGGCCGGTCCACCGATCATCGCGGCCAGGGAGGTCGCGAGTCCGTCGCCGAGCAGGGTCCGGCTGATCCCCGGATCCTTGATAAAGTCCTTGCCCACCACGTTGCCGATGGCCAGGATGTCCCCGAAGTGCTCCACCATCGTGACGATGGCTATGGGCAGCATGATGCTGATCCCCTCGGCGGAGAACTTGGGCAGGGTGAACTTGGGAATGCCGATCCAGTCCGCCTTGGCCACCGCGGAGAAGTCAACGATGCCCAGGATGATGGACAGGACGTACCCCGCGACCAGGGCGATGAGGACCGGGAGGTTCGAGGCGAACTTCATGCCGAACTTGGGCAGGTAGATCTTCACGAAGATCCCCACCGCGAAGGTGAAGAGGGCCACGGCCCAGCAACCGTTCACGCCGATGGCGTCGACGATGGGCTTGGAGAAGTCGCCCCGGGCGTTCTGGATGGCCACCGGCGCCAGGATGAGGCCGATCAGGATGATCATGGGGCCCGTGACGTGGGGCGGCAGGATCTTGTGGATCGTGTCGTAGGGCACGAACTTGAAGATGATGGCCACCACGACGTACAGGAGGCCCGCGATGACGATGCCGCCCAGGGCGTAGGGAAGGCCCTGGCTCTTGCCCACGGCCAGGAGGCCGGGGATGAAGGCGAAGGAACTGCCCAGGAAAACCGGTACCTTGAACCCGGTCAGTACGTGGAAGAGCAGGGTTCCCAGCCCCGCGGCGAACAGGGTGACTCCGATGTCCAGGCCGGTGATGATGGGCACCAGCACGGTGGCCCCGAACATCACGAAGGTGTGCTGGATGCCCAGCACGGTGTTCTTTACGGTCAGGCTTTTTTCCACGGAACGCTCCTTGTTTCGATCGCTCTTTCCGCTCGGCCCAACGGCCGATCCCGCTCCGGCCTTCCGGCCGAACCTATTTCGGCCTACGGCCGATCCATATCCCCACCCGGCAGGCGCGCGCCGGGAGATCCACCGGTCGAATCAGACACATGCAAGCTCGCGAACGAGGTCCCTAGCCGTCCTTTTTCCGGTTCCGGAGTTCCGGGGCGGAACGGCAGGAGCCCAGGGGGCTCTTGGTGATCCAGTTGTCGATGGGAGTCTTGTCCCGCAGGGCCCTCCAGACGTCCTCGAAGCGCAGGGGCATATGGACGATCTCGGCCCCCGTGGCCTCCTGGATGGCGTTGCCCAGGGCCGCGGCCACGGAAATCATGGAGTGCTCCCCCACCCCCCGGGCCCCGTAGGGACCGTCGATCTGGGGGGTCTCCACCACGGCGCTCTCGATGACCGCGGGGATATCCTTGGCCGTCGGGATCTTGTTGTCCGTGAAGGAGGGGTTGAGGAGGATCCCCTTCTCGTCGTAGATGTAGCCCTCGCAGACCGCGGTGCCCAGGCCCTGGACCATGCCCCCGATGGACTGGCCCCGGACGATCTGGGGGTTGATGGCCTTGCCCACGTCGAAGACCGAGGCGATCTTGAGGACCTCGTACTCCCCGGTCTCCGGGTCGACCTCGGCCACGATCCCGTGGGCGCCGTAGGTCCAGTCCAGGGCGGGATTCCCCTGTCCGGTCGCCTTGTCCAGGTTGGAGAGCCCTTGGGCCACGTAGCGGCCCACCCCGATGATCGGCCCCCCGATGCCGTTCCCGTTGGGATAGGCGTAGCCCACGGCGATCCGGGCGAAGTCCACGGACTCCGCGGGGTTGTGGCGCAGGTAGATCCGTTTTCCATCGTGGGCCAGGTCCCGGACGTTGGCCCTAAGGACCTGGGCGGCGACCTCGTAGGCGTTCTTAAGGAGGTCTTCGGCGGCCAGGATGGCGGCATTCCCGGAAAGCAGGAGGCCCTTGGAGGCTACGGTCTGCCAGTCGTAGGGGTCCTTGTCCGTGTCGCACTCGAAGGAGACCTTCACCTTCTCCAGGGGGAAGCCCAGACGCTCCGCCACGATCTGCCGGATGGAGGTGTAGGTCCCCTGGCCGTAGTCGGTCAGGGCCAGGTTGACCGTGACGCTCCCGTCCTCGTTCATCTTGATGATCACGGCGGTGGCCGTGAAGGAGGGCATGGCGGGGGCCTTGTGCAGGGCCGCGACGCCCTTGCCGATCCTCCGGCCCGTCTTCCGCTCCCTCTCCTTCTCTTCCGCGGTCAGGGAGCCGTAGCCGATGGCCTTCGCGGCGGCGTCCATGCACTTGACCACGTCCCCGGTGTGGTCCGTGATCCTCTCCCCCGTCAGGGTGATCGACCCCGGCCGGAGGGCGTTCCGCCGGCGGAACTCAAGGGGATCCATGCCGATGGCCTTGGCCACCAGCTCCATGTGCCGTTCCAGGCCCCAGTGGAACTCCACGTGCCCGAAACCCCGGTAGGCGGTGCCGAAGGGCTTGTTCGTGTAGATGGTGTAGGCGTCGATGGAGGCGTTGGGGATCTCGTAGGGTCCCGCGGCGGAGTAGCCCGAGGCACGGGTCACGTTGACCGCGTAGTCCGCGTAGGCCCCGGAGTCCCAGTACATGGTCATCTCCTGGGCTCGGATCTTCCCGTCCGCC
>ERZ795054.4210-NODE-4210-length-10720-cov-5.739803_pt1 | contig 10720 bp, 4 predicted proteins | sample MGYA00375138_ERZ795054 | MGnify/ENA primary metagenome ERZ795054 (study PRJEB30183, sample SAMN05720215) | anaerobic digester metagenome | isolation source: active sludge of municipal wastewater-treating anaerobic digesters | place: USA | collected 2014-12-23 ...
ATGAGCGACCGACGAAGTCGGTCCTCGACTCGTCTTCTACAGGGAGTCTTGCGGGCTCTCCTGATGTCGGTCGTCTCCGCCCCTTACGAGAGTCCCCCCGGATTCAATAGCGGGGTGAAGGCCCAACTGTGGAAGGCGAGTCACAGCACTTCGCGCCATGCCGGGCGCACACGACGAGCCCCCCCGGCCCGAAGGCCGGGGGGGCCGGGGATACCCGGAAGAGGCGTTCCGCTAGAAGCGGATGCCCATGGAGACGAAGTACCGGCGCGGGATCTGGAAGGCGTTGGCGCTCGTGCCCTTGCCGAAGTTGGCGCCCTTCCTCCAGTTCACGCCCTCGACCGGCTGCTCGGTGAAGGGGTTGAAGCGGACGATGTTCGTCGTGATCCCGGTGTTCGGGGTAACCAGGCCGTCCGCGTTGAACACGTTCCACATCTGCGGCTGGACGAAGACCTCGAACTTGCCGATGTTCGCGCTGAGGTTGACGGAGAGGTCCGTCCTCCAGATGTCGTCGGTCCGGTAGGCGTCGCGCGCCGTGAAGTAGTAGGCCGAGTTGAGCGGCGGGGCGACGTAGCCCGGGTTGTTGACGTAGGAGCGGACGTGGACGTTACCGGACGCGCCGTACGGCGTGCCGGTATCCCAGGACTGGACGATGCCGGGGGTGATCCCGATCATCCCGACGCGGAAGTCGTACGTGCCGACGAGGCGGACGCGGTGCCGCTGGTCCTGCGAGAGGTCGCCGCGAGGAGCGTTCCACTTCAGGTTGATGTACTCGGGATAGCTCTCGAAGTTCGCGGAGACCGGGCCGGAGCCGCTCGTCTCGCCGACGAAGTTGCCGATCATGTGCGACCAGGTCCAGTTGGCGGCGAGGTTGAGGTTCCCCTTGCGCCAGGCGATGGACGAGTGGAGGCCCGTGTACTCGCGCTCGGGGACGTTCGAGTTGATGATGTAGCCGAGGTCGAACTCGTCGCCGAGCTCGCTCGTCACCTGGCCGGTCGTCATGTCCTTCTTGGTGGAGTAGAAGTCCTTGTACTCGCGGCGGACGACGTCGGCGCGGTAGACGATGTTCTTGCCGAGCGTGCCGCCGAAGCCGAGGACGTACTCGTTCACCTTCGGGGAGGAGAGCCCGTCCCCGATGAGGAGGTTGACGCCGGGGACGATGGCGAGGTCGGCCGCCCGGTTCGGGAACTGGTTCAGGCCGGTGACGCCCCACGCCGCGTACATGCGGCGGAGGACCTCGTCGGTCGGCAGCCAGGGGCCGGCGCCGTCGTTGATCGGGGCGCCGTCCCAGTAGTAGTAGTACGAGGCCGGGCTGCCGGCGCCCGTCGCGCCCGAGCCGGCGATCCCTTCCTGGATCTGGCCGACGTAGGTTGCGTAGCTCGCCGTCGCGCGGAGCTTGCCGTCGCCGAAGACGTCCCAGTTCACGGCGAGGCGGGGGCTGAACGCGCTGTCGTCAGCCGTCTTCTTGCCGGCCGCGTCCGTCGCGTCGTTCTTGTCCCAGCGGAGGCCGATGTTGAACGAGAAGCGGTCGTTCAGGCGCCAGGTGTCGTTGAGGAAGAGCGAATGCGTGAGCATGTCGCTCCCCTGGCTCGCCAGCGGGATCGGGGCGTAGATGAAGTAGGAGTTGCCGTCGATGATCGGGTAGAGGTTCGTCCCGTCCGTCTGCACCGAGGTCGGGAAGAGGAGCCAGGAGCTCCCCGACTGCCAGTTGTTGGACATGCGGGTCGAGGCGAAGTTGTCGTACCCGACGACGACGTTGTGCGAGCCGAGGCTCTTCGTGGAGAGGAAGTAGGTCCCCTTCACGAGGAAGTTCTCGTTGTCGCGCTTCTCGCCGGCGCCCGGGCAGACGGCGCAGAAGATCGCGCCGAACATCTGCCCGAACGGATCCTGGGAGACGACCGCGGTCCCCTTGATCAGCTCGTTGAAACGGCTGCCCGAGTTCTTGAACGTGAACGTCTTGGCCGCGTACTGGGCCTCGAGGAAGAAGTTCGAGGAGAGGACGCCGTTGTAGTTGATCGAGACGAGGTCGGTCGGGAGCGAGCGGTCGTAGATGACGCCGTTCGTCTCGAGGATCGGGAACGAGGTGAAGTAGTAGTTCGCCTGCTCGACCTCACCCTTCGTGTAGGAGCCGGTGATCGTGTGGTTCTGGAAGGGGGTGAAGGTGAGCTTCCCCTCGTACCGCGTGTCCTTGTCGGAGCGCGGGAAGGAGCCGGTGAGCGGGGCCGTAAGAGCGCCCGAGTACTCGTTCTTCTGGTAGCGGCCGGCGCCGAAGAACCAGACCCTGTCCTTGATGATCGGGCCGCCGAACGTCGCCTCGTAGGTCGGGACGACCTTGTCGACGTACGTCTGGGCGATCGGACCCTGGGACTGCCAGTCGTTGTTGTTCAGCGTGACGCGGAAGGAGCCGCTGAAGGCGTTGCCGCCCTGCTTCGTGACGGCGTTGATGACGCCGCCCGTGAAGCGCCCGTACTCCGCCGAGACGCCCGACGTCATCGTGGTCGTCTCCTGGATGGCGTCCTCGATGACGAGCGTGTTCGTCGGCGTGCCGCGGATGTTGTCCTGGATGTTCACGCCGTTGACGGTGATGACGTTGTCGAACGACTGCGCGCCCGAGATCGTCGTGTTGCCGCCGGGGCCGTTCGAGTTGACGCCGGCGCTCAGGACGACCGAGGAGAGGATCTGCCGCGCGACCGGGAGCTTGTTCGTCAGCTCGGTCGAGTAGGTCGTCGCGGCCTGCGCCGTCTGGGAGACGGTCTCGCTCTGGGCGACGACCATCGCCTCGGCGGCGACGGCGGCGATCGACATCTTCGTGTTCAGCGGGGTCTGCTGTCCGGCAGAGACCCGCACGTTCCTCGTCACGTTCTGGAAGCCCGACATGACGAAGCTGACGATGTAGTCGCCCGGGGGAAGGTTCGGGATGACGAAGTCGCCGTTCACGTTCGTGACGGCGGTCCGCGTGCCCTGGAGCGCGGGGGACTTCGCGGTGACCGTCACGCCGGGGAGCGCGAGGCCCTCGGCCTCGGCGACGCGCCCGTTCAGGGTGCCCGTCGGGAGCCCCTGGGCATCCGCCTGCACTGCCAGCAGGAACGGTACGAGGAGGACGAGGAGCCAGAGTCGCTTTCCATTCATGTCCTAAATCCCTCCGGAAAACATTCGTTGGTCTTGCACGTGAGTTCTGGGCATCGGCACACGAGATCGGGGACGCACCCCCCGGCGGCCGGGCCGGCGGGCCCGCACCCCTCGCGGTGCGGTGTCATCGCTGACTTCGACTCTCTCCTCGGACCTCCTTTCCCCGCCCGGGGGACCATTCGGGGGAACGTCCCTGCCAAGGACTTTCCAACCCTGAGCCAAGAAACCGGAGCGCGGTACGGGTTTTCGGAGCCAATGGGCGCGGCATTATAGCGACCCCGGGGGCGACGCAGGCGCGGGACGCGCTTCTGAGCTGCTGATCGCGCTCATCTTCCGCCTCCGGGGCGGACGGGACCGGATCCGTCCTCATACTGTTCCGGCCAGCCCGATGAAAGATCCGTGCCGCCCGGGACAGGCAGGATCCCGAGCCGCTCACGCCCCCCAGGAAAGAGAAAACGGCGGGAGCGCTCACGCGCTCCCGCCGTCCGGAGCCGGTTGACCGGCCGGGTCAGAAGACGAACTTCAGACCGAAACGGACCGTCCGGGGGGCCTGGTAGGTGAGGGGCTTGCCGTAGAGCGGGTTCTTCGACGCGTGGTTCGCGTCCATGTAGGTGCTGTAGTCGTAGGGGACCAGATCCGAGAAGTACCAGTCGTTCGAGCCGTCGCACTCCTCGGACACGTCACAGACGTCGTCGAAGTACTTGACGTTGTCGATCCGGGTGACCGTGTCCTGGTCGAAGAGGTTGAGGACGTTGAGGGAGACCTCGAGGTCGAAGCCCCCGATCTTGAACGGGTGGGTGAGGAGGAGGTCGGTCTGGGTCAGGCTGGAGAGCCGGCCCATGTCGTTCCGGCCGTTCGGGAAGAAGTTGACGCCGTTGTACGAGCCGTCGGTCGAGACCGGGCTCCCCGAGGCCCAGGAGAAGTTGAGGCCGATGTTCGTCCCCCAGGAGGCCTGGTAGAGGCCCTGGACCTCGAAGGCGTGCGGCCGGTCGGTGTTGAGGACGCCGTCGACGAGCTTGCCCTTCGAGTCGTAGCCGTAGACGAGACCGTCGAAGTAGCGGGCGACGTTCGGGTCGGTCCGGCCGAACTCGTCGGAGCTCGCGAGGCCGGAGTAGTTGCCGGAAAGCTTGCTGTAGACGTAGGCGGCGCGGACCGAGAAGCTGTCGGCGAAGCGGCGGCTGAACGTCAGCTCGATCGCCTCGTAGTCGCGGATCGCCTCGGCCTGCGGCGGGATCGGGCCGGCCGGGTCGCCGGAGACGATGCCCTTGCCCGGGTTGCCGGTGATGTACTGCTCCTCGGAGGAGCCGTCGGGCAGGAAGACGAGGTAGCCGATGTCCTCGATCGTGTTCTTGAGCGTCTTGTTGACGTACCGGGCGCTGACGACCGAGTTCTTCGTGAGCTGATAGTCGACGCCGAGCTGGATCTCCTGGTTCTCCATCGGCTTGAGGTTGGGGTCGATGCTGTCGTGCGGGTCGCCGGGGGCGCGGAGGTCGCGCGCCTTGTGGCCGACGAGCGTCGGGCAGGGGTTCTGTCCGAGCGTGTTGTCGACGCGCGTGCAGGCGGCGAAGAGCGTGTCCCAGTTGAGCGTGTTCAGCTCGTACATGTGCTGGATCCAGCGGTCGGCGCCGAAGGAGCCGCGCGGCATCTCGAGCTTCGTGATGTCGTAGTAGGTGCCGTAGGAGCCGTAGACCTTCAGCTGCTGCTTGCCCGTGACGTCCCAGGAGAAGCCGAGGCGCGGGGCGAGCTTGTCCTTGAAGTCGAACTCGATCGCGTTCTTCGGAAGAGTCGGGTCGACCTGGGCGCCGTAGTTCGGGATCCGCTCCTGCTCGGTGCGGACGCCGATGTTCAGCGTCAGGTTCGGGTGGATGTTCCAGGTGTCCTGGATGAAGAGACCGACGTTCGACGCCTCGGCGGCGCCCTCGGTCCGGAAGCGGCGGACGCCGACGGAGCCGTAGGTGCCCTGGACGCCCATGCCGAACCGGTCCGGAAGGCCCCAGCGGACCTCGAAGTAGTTGCCGTTCTCGCCGAGGGAGACCGAGTTCTCGATCTTCTCGTACTGGACGCCCGCCTTGAAGGAGTGCGAGCCGAGGGCCGTCACGAAGAGGTTCGCGTCGATGCCGGCCGACGTTCTCTTCCAGTTGTCCTCGTCGGCGCTCTGGAACGAGTCGTTCGGGACGGTCGCGAAGCCGGTGGGGCGGTAGCGCGGGTCGGTGGTCGGGAGCGGGATGACGCCGTTCCGGAAGAGCATCCGGTTCTGGGCGTCGATGCCGGTGATCTCGGTGTCGGTCTCGAACAGGCCGACGCGGCCGCTCACGTAGAAGTTGCTGGTGGGGACGAAGTCGGCGTAGGCCGAGTAGCTCGACGTCGGGAACTTCGAGACGACGTCGAGGTCGGCGTCGTCCGGGGTCGAGCCGTCGAGGGCCGGGAGGTTCCCGTCCGTCTCGGAGGGGGTGACGTTCGCCGAGACCTTGAAGACGAGCTTGGAGCCTATGTTCCCCTTGATGTTCCCGGCGAAGAAGTGGTCGGTGATGTCCTGCTTCGCCGTCGTGGTCTTCTCGTACGGCGTCCGCTCGATCGAACGGAGCGTCGGGCTGTAGCCGAGGTAGAACCAGAGCGAGTCCTTGAGGATCGGGCCGCCGAGGGCGAAGCCCGGCTCGAAGCGCGACTCGTCGTCCTTGTCGAACGTCCGGTAGAAGCCCGGCCACGACTCGTACGCGATGGGGCGCCGGTCGCCGTTCAGCGAGGAGCTCGAGAAGTAGCCGCCGAGCCACCCGTGGAACTCGTTCGTGCCGCTCTTCGTGATCGCGTTGATGACGCCGCCGAGGGAGCCGCCGAACTCGGCCGAATAGCCGGCCGACTTGACCTGGATCTCCTCGACGAAGTCGGTGATGAAGCCCTGGCCGGAGAGGCCGTCGTTCGGACGGGTCGTGTCGATCCCGTCGATGACGAAGCGGTTCTCCGAGCCGGAGGCGCCGTCGATCGAGATGCCGCCCGCGAACGCCTCGTTGGAGGCGCCGGGGGCCTGCGCGACGACCGAGGTGAAGTCGCGCCCCTTCGGGAGGAGCGCGATCTGCTCGGCGGCCATCGAAGCCGCCGTGGAGTTCTCGCCCACGGCGATCTGGACCCGCTCGCCGGTGACGACGACCGTCTCCATGACCGAGCTGATCTTCAGTGTGACGTTCAGGATCGCGCGGTCGCCGAGGGCCACCGGCACGCGGGACGCCTCGTAGGTCTGGAAGCCCTGGAGGCGCGCCGTGATCGTGTAGACGCCGGGGCTGACGCGCGGGAAGCGGTAGTCGCCCCGAGCGTCCGTGACGGAGACGAGCGTGCCGCTGGGCCCCTTGATCTCGACCGACACGCCGGGGAGCGCCTCGCCCCCGTCGGCCGTGATGCGGCCGGTGAGGACGCCCGTCTGCTCCTGGGCGCCTGCCGGGATGGCGATCACCGCCACCATCAACAAGACGAAAACCAGCCCGAGTCTCTTCATCGTTCCTTCCTCCCTTTGTAGATGGCTCCTGCCTGGAGCCGAATGTGGAATGGACCTGCCGGGCCCGCTCTCAGGCCCGGCCTTCATCGCGTGATCGAGCGCACAGGAGCGACGGCCGCCCGGAGCGGTGCTCCTCGTCTGGTACCCGGACCTCACCCCCCACATACGGACCGCCTTTCACGAGCCGAGAGTGGATCGTCGCCCCGGACCTTCGGTGCCCCCGTCGGGAACCGATCTCAGATTGGAATTCGATCAGCGGGATGTTAGCACGCCGGCCGTCAAGGGCACCGGACCGATGCGAGGGCTGCCCGGCCGCGGGCGGCGGGCGACGCCCCGCGCCGGACCTCACCGGAGGCCCCGTCGCGCGGCGGTTTCCCGAATCCGGCGCCCATCGGCTATCTTCCCGCCCCGTTCGAGACCACGAGCCGAGGAGGAATCCGTGATGCGCGCGCTCTCCGTCTGCCTCTCCCTCGCCGCCCTCGCCGCCCTGGCCGGCGTGACGCTCCCCGCCGCGGCCGCCGTGAAGACCGCGACCGTCGAGTACCTCGACGGCGACCAGACCTGCGAGGGCTTCCTCGCCTGGGACGACGCGGTGAAGGGGAAGCGTCCCGGCGTCGTCGTCGTCCACGAGTGGATGGGGCTCGGCGACTACGCGAAGGAGCGGGCCCGCCAGCTCGCCGCGCTCGGGTACGTGGCCCTCGCCGCGGACATCTACGGGAAGGGGATCCGCGCGAAGGACGCCGCGGAGGCGGGCCGGCTCGCCGGCCGGTTCAAGGGAGACCTGCCTCTCCTTCGTTCGCGGGCCCGGGCCGCGCTCGACACGCTGGCGAAGGACCCCCGCACGGATGCGTCGCGCCTCTTCGCGATCGGCTACTGCTTCGGCGGCACGACCGCCCTCGAGCTGGCCCGGAGCGGCGCTCCGGTGGCGGGCGTCGTCTCGTTCCACGGCGGCCTCGCGACGAAGGACCCCGCCGACGCGAAGAACGTGCAGGGGCGCGTCCTCGTCCTCCACGGCGCCGCCGACCCGTACGTGCCGCCGGCCGAGGTCGCGGCCTTCCAGAAGGAGATGGACGACGCGAAGGTCGACTGGCAGATGGTCTTCTACGCGGGCGCGGTCCACTCCTTCACGAACCCGGCGGCGGGAAACGACTCGTCGAAGGGGGCCGCCTACGACGCCCGGGCCGACCGCCGCTCCTGGGAGGCGATGAAGGCGTTCCTCGCAGAAGGGGCGAAGTAGCCCGAACGGACGAGGCGCGGCGTCCCCCGGCGGGCTACGATCCTGCCGGAGAAGCCATGACGCCGCGCCTTCGCACCGCCGCCCTCCTCCTTCCGCTCCTCGCCCTCCTTGCCCTCCCGGGAACGGCCTCCGCCGACGAAGGGCAGTGGCCGCCGGAGGCTCTCGCCACCCTCGGGGAGGCCCGCTGGGCCGAGCTCGCCGCGCGGGGCCTCGAGCTCGGCGCGACGGACCTCTGGGACGGAAAGGGGGGAGGGCTCCTGACGGCCGTCCTCGGCCTCGGCGGCTGCACGGGAGCGTTCGTCTCGGAGGAAGGACTCTTCCTGACGAACCACCACTGCGCGTTCGGCGCGATCCAGCTCGCCTCGACCCCGGAGAAGAACTACCTCCGCGACGGGTTCGTCGCCCGGAGCCGCGCGGAGGAGGTCCCGGCGCGTGGCGGCGTCGGGCGGGTGAGGATCCTGACCCGACTCTCCGACGTGACCGACCGGGTCCGCGGGCCGAAGAGCGCCTTCGCACGCGCGAAGGACGACGCGGCACGCGAGGCGGCGGTCGAGAAGGCCCGGAGCGAGATCGTGGCCGAGTGCGAGAAGCAGCCCGACCGGCGCTGCGCCGTGGCGGCGTTCGAGGACGGCCGGACGTACCGCCTCATGGAGCAGATCGAGTTCCGGGACGTACGGCTCGTCTACGCCCCGCCGCGCGGCGTCGGCGACTTCGGCGGCGAGGTCGACAACTTCCGCTGGCCGCGGCACGCGGGAGACTTCTCCCTCCTGCGCGTCTGGGCCGCCCCCGACGGATCGCCGGCCGCTCACGCGCCGGAGAACGTGCCCTACCGGCCGAAGCGCTGGCTCCCGGTCTCTTCGAAGGGCGTTTCCGAGGGGGACGTCGTGATGATCGCCGGCTATCCCGGCCGGACGCAGCGCTACCTGACCCCCTCCGCCGTCGAGAACCTCGAGAGCTGGTTCTACCCGCTCCGCTCACGGACGTTCACCGACCTGATCGAGATCCTGGAGACGGAAGGGAAGAAGGACCCCGACACCGCCCTGCGCGTGTCGGGCGCCGTCAAGGGCTACGGGAACGGCGAGACGAACGCCCGCGGCCAGGTCGAAGGGCTCGCCCGCAACGGCGTCGCCGCCCGCGCCCGGGAGGAGGCGAAGGAGCTCGAGGAGTTCCTCGCCGCCCGGAAGGACCTCCCGGCGGAGTGGACCGCCGCGCCGGCCGAGCTCGAGAAGGTCCTCGCGCGTGACCGCGAGGGGCAGGAGCGCCGTTTCTTCCTCGAGGAGATCGAGCGCCTCTCGTCGTACCTCTCCTCGGCCCTCTCCGCCGTCCGCCGCGCCGACGAGCGGAAGAAGCCGGACCTCGAGCGCGAGCCGGGCTTCCAGGAGCGTGACCTCGAGAGGGCCCGGCAGCAGGAGAAGGACCGGACCCTCTCGCTCGCGCCGGCGGCGACCCGAAAGGCTCTCGCGTACCTCGTCGAGAAGGCCCGGGAGGCCTCGAAGGACGCTCCGGTCCGGGCGTTCGACGAGGCGTTCGGGAAGGACGCCGGCCGGGCCGCGATCGAGAAGCGGCTCGCGGAGATGGACGCGGCGACCTCGCTCTCCGACGAGAACGTGCGGCTCGCGAACGTCGACGCGACGCTCGCCTCCCTCTCCGCCTCCGCCGACCCTTACGTGAAGCTCGCCGTCGGGCTGCACGCCGACCTCGCCGCGATCCGGCAGAAGCGAAAGGAGACGAACGGGGCGCTCCTCGTCTGGCGCCCGCGCTACCTCTCGGCGCTCGAGGCGCTCCGCCGATCGAAGGGGAAGGCGATCTCCCCCGACGCGAACTCGACGCTGCGCGTCTCGTTCGCCACGGTGAAGGGCTACTCGCCGCGCGAGGCGGTGACGTTCACGCCGCGGACGAGCCTCGCCGGGGTCCTCGAGAAGGCCCGCGCCGAGGAGCCGTTCGCCGTGCCCGGGAAGGTCCTCGACGCCGCGCGCGCCGGCCGCTTCGGCCGGTGGGCCGACCCGGTGCTCGGCAGCGTCCCGGTCGGCTTCCTGACGGACGGCGACACGACCGGCGGCAACTCGGGAAGCCCGACGATGAACGGGAAGGGCGAGGTCGTCGGCCTCAACTTCGACCGCGTCTGGGAGAACGTCGCCGGGGACTTCGGCTGGCGGCCGGAGCGCTCCCGGAACGTGAACGTCGACCTGCGCTACGCGCTCTGGATGATGGAGGAGGTGGACGGCGCGGCCCACCTCGTGAAGGAGCTCCTGCCGGCGAAGTGACGACCGCGAAAGGCTCCGTCGAACGACGATTCCGGGCACGAGGCTGCCGGGCGCGGGTCGGGGTCCCTCTGTGCGTCGCCATCCTGCTGGCCGCGGCGTGCCGGCGGGACGCCCCGCCGCGCACCGTGGAGGTCCTCGTCCCGTTCCTCCCGGCGTCCCTCGACCCCTACTCCGACCCGCGGCTCGTCTCGCGGAGCATCTTCTCCGCGATCTACGAGCCGCTGGTCGCCGAGAACGACGTCGGCGTCCGACCGGCCCTGGCCGAGAGCTGGACGAACCCCGCGCCCGACACCTGGCTCTTCCGGATCGCGCCCGACGCGACGTTCCACGACCGGAGCCCCGTGACGAGCCGCGAGGTCGTCGCCGCTGCGCACGCCTCGAGGACCGCGCGCGGCTCGGTCGCCTCGCTCGCCGACCTCCGCGCGATCGAGGTCGCCGACGCCCGTACGGTTCGCTTCCGGACCTTCCAGGCCCCGGAGGAGTTTCTCCTCTCCGTCTCGGCGCTCTTCATCACACGGAGGGACGCGGACCGATTCGTCGGAAGCGGCGCCTACCGCGTCGTCGCCCACACACCGGACCGGATCGTCCTCACGCGCCACGATCGGC
>ERZ795054.4214-NODE-4214-length-10709-cov-20.611977_pt1 | contig 10709 bp, 11 predicted proteins | sample MGYA00375138_ERZ795054 | MGnify/ENA primary metagenome ERZ795054 (study PRJEB30183, sample SAMN05720215) | anaerobic digester metagenome | isolation source: active sludge of municipal wastewater-treating anaerobic digesters | place: USA | collected 2014-12-23 ...
GGCCCTACGCCGGGCGCACGGTGCGCGTGGCCGCGGGCCTGGAAGATCCGGCCGACCTGATCGACGACCTGGAGCAGGCCTTCGCGAAGCTGCGGGGCTAGTCAGCGCGGTTTGGGCGCGGCCCAGGGCGGCTCCGCGCCCGACAGTTCCGTGAGATAGGGCCGGTCGCGCACGCCTATGTAGTTCCGGGGCAGCACGATCACGCTGAGATCGGCGCGGCTGCACGACTGCGGATTGCTTGCATCGTTGGCCTTCTCGAGCAGCGGACCGCAGTCGACCATCGTGCTCTCGTCGACCTGGTTCCAGAAGCGTTCACAGCTGCTGGCCGACAAGAAGCGTGTCAGCGTGATCGACACGCGTTCGCCGCTGGGCACGCGCACGTTCTCGAGCGCCGGCATGTCGTAGAAGCTGACGTTGAGCGGCACGCGGCGCGGCGGTGGGGCCTCGCCATTTTTCACCGTCGACCCCGTCGGCATGATGAGGCTGACGCTGACCACGCCGGCTGCGCTGACATCTTCGACCAGGCCGCTGGCGCCCCCTGGCAGTCCGGGAAGAAACGCCGGCGTGATCGTGGCGGGGGATTGGGGCGAGTCGCACTTCTGCACGGTGAACTCGCTCGACGTGGCCTGGGCGCGGGCGATCAGCGATTCGGTCTGCCGGGTGGTGGCGCCGCGCGCCACGCGGCGCAACTGCTCGCGAAGGGCAAAGGCCTTTCGTTGGTCGGGCAGGGCTTCCTGCCCTTCGCGTCCCTCTGTGGCGATACGGCCCGAAAGCCGGCGGTCGATATCTTCGAACAGCGGTCGCACGTCGACGGACTCGAAGTTGCGTGCGAGCAGGTCGGACAGCACGATCTCCTGGCGCATGTCGTCCAGTTGCGCGTCGCTGAGCACTTGCTGGGTGGCCTTGGCGAGGAGTGCGCGCTCGCTCGACTCGAGGCGGGTCTTGAAATAGTTCTGAAAGAGCGTGTTGAACATCTGCGCGCGCAGGTTGGTGTCTGCCGACTCGCGCTGCGCCTGGAATTCCGCGAAGTAGCGACTGCGGGTCTGGCTGTCCTGGTAGAGATAGAAGACCCCGGCGACGGCCGCGCCGATGATCGAGATCGCCACCGTGCGCCAGACCTCGGCTTTGGTGGCGCGCAATCTCCATTTGCGTTCTTCCGCGGCGAGTGGATCGAGGTCGGCGTTCATGGGAGCCCGATCACTGCCGGCGGCAGACCACTTGATTGATGCCGTCGCGCACCGTCAAGCGCTCGGCGGCGCCGCCGCAACTCAGTTCGTGCGTTCCCGGCACGACGTTGCGGAACACGAAACGCCCCTCTGCGTCGGTTCTGACAGTGACCGCTCCCAGCCGGACTTCAGTTGTTGGCAGTGGTGCGCCCTTGGCGTCGATTGCGCGGCCGATCACCTCGGCGGCGTTGCAGACCACCGGAGCAAGCAGCAGCGCCAGGGCGGCGAGCGGTGGAAAGACGGTACGCAGACGGCTCATGGCAACTCTCCGATCCTGCGTCAGGGCAGTCAACCCAGCGTACGCCTTCGCCGTGGCACCGGCATGCCCCGCGCGAGGCCGGGGTACTCGCTGCGGGTCAGCGCCGAACGCGGCCCGTTCAGCCCACGCAGGACGGTCGATGTGCAGCGGCCCGGCGCGCCGGATCCTTGAACGAAGCCTGCCGCTCGACTCAGGCCCCGGCGCGGGGCTTCTGCTTGCGCTTGCCGGTGAGCTTGTCGAACAGCGCGTTGGGCAGCAGGCGCAGCAGCTTGGCCACCCAGCCCATCTGCCAGGGGATGACCACGTAGCTCTTGCCGGCGAGGATGGCGTCGGCGGCGGCGCGCGCGAAATCCGGCGCGTCCATCAGGAAGGGCATCTTGTAGGGGTTCTTGGCCGTGAGCGGCGTGCGGATGAAGCCGGGGTTCACGGTCAGCACCTGCACGCCCGCCTTCTTCATCTCGACGCGCAGGCTCTCGCAATAGGTGATCACCGCCGACTTGCTCGCGCAGTAGGCCTCGGAGCCCGGCAGGCCGCGGATGCCGGCCACGCTGCCGATGCCCACCAGGGTGCCGCGGCCGCGCGACTTCATGGGCGCGATGAAGGCGTGAAAGGTGCTGGCCATGGCGAACACGTTGGTGCGGAACACGCGCTCCATCTCGGCGAGGTCTGCGTAGTGCTCGGTCTTCACGCCCACCGAGATCCCCGCGTTGGCGATCACGATGTCGGCGCCGCCCACCGCCTTGTCGAAGGCGCGGCCGGCGGCGATCAGCGCGTCGCGGTCGGTCACGTCCACCGGATAGCTGTAGTGCTGGCCGGGCAGCTGCTCGATCAGCGCGTCGAGCACCTCCTGGCGGCGCGCCACGAGGCCAAGCGTGGCGCCGCGCGCCGCGAACTCGCGGGCGAGGGCCTCGCCGATGCCGCTGGATGCGCCCGTGATGAAGATCTTCATCGCCGCCTCAGGCAAGCCGGACGCAGGCCGTGGCCGCGGCGTCTTGGTGGGGCTCGAGGAGGCGCCGCTCGGACGCGGGCGTGGTCGGAAGGATCATGGGGCGGGAGGGTCGGGCAGGTCGTGCGGCCAGTCTAGCGCCGCGACGGCTTGCGGCGCGGCGCACCGTGGCGACGCCCCACGGGCCGCGTGCAGCCGCGGGCGCAGGTGCAGGTGCAGGTGCAGACGCAGGTGCAGGTGCAGGTGCGGTCAGCCCCGGTCCGGCACGTGCACCAGGAACTCGGGCATGTCGGGCAGGCCGTCGATGAACACGCCCTTCTTGGTGCCGTCCAGGCCGAAGCGGCGCACGCGCTGGTGCAGGCGCTCGGCGACGTAGAGGTCGCCGTCGGGGCCGATGGCGAAGCCCGAGGGAGCCTGCAGCCTGCCGTCGACGATGGTGCGCGGCTTGATCTTGCCGGCAGGCGGCGCATCGCCCAGGGTGTAGGCGAGGATGCTGCCGCTGCCCGCGGCGCCGATGTAGAGCGTGCCTTCGTGCAGGGCAAGGTGCACGGGCTTTTTCATGCGCTTGCTCTTGATGCGCGCCACCAGCCGCCCGGTGGCCAGCTCGAACACCTTGACCGCGTCGCCGGCCTCGTCGGCCACGTAGAGGTGACCGCGGACCGCGACGATGCCGCGCACCGAGTGGCGCGGCTTGCCGTGCACGTCGAGCACGACCTCGAGGCCCTGGGGCGGCGGCACATCGACGGGCTGGTGGCGGCGCACGTCGGGCAGGCGGCCGTGCGAGGACGCGACCACCGTGCCGGGCAGGAAGTCCGCGTCGGGGAACTGGCTGCGCAGGTGCGGGGCGATCTCGAGGTGCCGGCGCGAGGACGGGTCGATCGCGATCACCGTGTTGGTGTCCTGGTTCGAGATGTAGAGCCGGCCGTCGTCGCCGAGCTCCACGTCGAAGGGATGCACCAGCGCCGGCGCCTGGCGCGAGGTGAGCAGCATGCCCACGTAGCCGAAGCCACCCTGTTTGTCGCGGCGGTAGTGCGCGACGTGGCTGTCCTTGCGCCACGCGTTGGCGATGAACAGATCCTTGCCCACCAGCGCGAAGCCGCGGGCGATGTGCAGCGGCCGCGCCTTGGGCGAGGGGTCGAGCAGCAGCGGATGCTGGGTGCGGGGACGGCCGTCGTCCTCGAACACGCCGATGTTCTCCAGTCCGCTGCGCCCTTCTCCGCGATAGCTGATCCACCACATGGCGGCTACTCCTTGGCCTTGGCGTCGTCGTGCTTGACCGGGGCGCGGCGGTCGTAGTCGGCCTGCATGCGCTTGAGTTGCATGATCCCGTACCACACGCAGCCCGCCATCAGCAGCACGAGCGCGCTGCCGCACATGCGCTGCACGGTGAAGTCGCCGAGGCGGCCGCCGATCGTGGCTCCGAGGATCAGCGCCAGGATGGCGAGGTTGACCGCCACGTTGGCCAGGCGCGGCAGCACGTAGTGCAGGGTGCCGAACCCGGCGAGCTGGTAGATCATGAACGGCAGGATGGCCACCGCCGGCAGCAGCTCCGAGGGGCCGAGCGCCGCGTCCATCGCGCCGGGGGCGCGGGCGTGCAGCAGGGTGCTGTTGGCCAGTTCGTGGAACAGCGCGGGCACGGCGGCCAGCAGCGGCACCGCGCCCAGCAGCTCGAGCACCAGCGCGCCGCTCCAGGTGCCGTTGCGCGAGGCCACGTCGGCGCCCATGCCCTCGGACTGCGTCCCGATGAACAGCCCCGCCACCACGGCGGCGGCGCTGGCGAGCATGAGCAACTCGATGGTGATGCCAAAGCCGGTGGGCTCGCCCGCCTTGAGCAGCAGCAGCGCCAGGAAGCCCGGGGTGTAGAACATGACCCGCACCAGCCTGGCCCAGACGCGCGCATCGCGCTCCGGGGGAAGGATGGGCAGCGGCTGGCCGTCGGTGCCTACGGTGGCGCGTTCCTTGGACATTCCGGTTGACTCCGTGGGGGCAGGGCGCGGCCGTGGCCGCGGCTCAGGACGCCGGCGCGGCGGGCCCTTGCGCCGGGGGAAGGCGGCGGAACACCACCGGGTACTTCTGCTGCGCCACCGCCTGGTAGTAGACGCCGCGCAAGGTGTCGGTGGCCGGGTCGAGCACGAGCTGGTAGGTGGAACCGTCGTAGCCCCCCGCGCGCAACTCGAAGTCGAGCCGGATCACGCCGGCGTCGCTGCGGGCCACGGCCTTGGCAAAGGGCAGCGGCTTGGGGTTGGCGTACGAGGCCTCGAGCTTGCCGCTGGAGTCGATCGCGCGGATCTGGATGGCGTACTGCCCGTCGGTGCGCACCCAGGTGCCCTTGATGGCATCGAGCGCGACCGCCGCACCGGTGGCTGCCGCTGGCGCAGCGGGCGAGGGCTGCGCCGCGACGGGGCCGGCGCCGAGCAGGAGCGCCAGGCACAGAACAAGGGCGGGAAGCGGGGAGCAGGCAGACAGGGAACTGGGCATGGATGCGCGGGCGGCAGGTGCGCCCGCAAGAGCGAGCAAGACGGAGGTTGCGACCGCCCGAGTCTAGGCTGCGGTGCGGCGGGTGCCTACCTCGCGGCTGCGGTCTGGCCGGAAAAGGCGCGGGGCGCCGTGGCGCCCCTGCGGACGGCCCCCACGAGCGGGGGCCATGGGATCGAGCCGGCGCCTGCGGCCGGCCCGGCCCTTACTTCTTGCGCGCCGCGCGCTCCTGGGCGATCAGGTAGTCCATCACCTGGGTGGCGCCTTCACGCGTGCCCACCATCGAGGGCGCGGTGACGTACTTGCCGGCCACGGCGTTGGCCGGCGTGCCGTCGATCTTGTAGGCGCGCCACACCTGGCTGGCGCGGTTGGCCTTGCTGTTGACACCGAACGAGTTGAAGGCGTCGTTCCACTGCTTCTTGTCGATGCCGTTGGCGGCCATGAAGTCGGCGAGCACCTCGGGCTTGTCGAAGCGCATGCGCTGGTTGATCACGGCGTCGAACACCTTGTCGTGCATCGCGTCGAGCTTGCCCAGGGCCTCGAGCGTGTAATAGATCTTGGCGTAGGGCGTGCCGCGCTCGTCGAAGGCCACGGGTACGAGCTTGAGCTCGACGTCGGCCGGCAGGGTCTTCTTCCAGGCCTTCATCACCGGCTCGTAGCTCATGCAGTGCGGGCAGGTGTAGGCGAAGAACTCGAGCACCTCGATCTTGGCGGGATTGTCGGTGGGCTGGGGCGGCTGCACCGGGCGGTAGTCCTTGCCCGCCACGGGGGTGCGGGGCTGGGCCACGGCGAGCACGGGCACGAGCAGGGCGGCAAGCAGCAGCTCGCGGCGGAACAGGTTCTTGATCATGGCGGGTGGTGAGTGAGGAAGAGTGGCGGGATTGTCGCTCCGGCAGGCGGGCCGCGCCGCGCGGGAAAACGCGCAGCGCCGGGCGCCTAGCGGATGCGCACGAGCTGCGAATCGATCGCGTTGTCGGCGAGCGCCTTGCGCACGCGGTTGATCTCGTCGAGCGAGCCGTAGGGCCCGAGGCGCACCCGGTAGAGCGTGGTGCCGCCCTCCTCGCGCGGGAAGACCTTGGCGTCCAGACCGAGCAGCGCCAGGCGGGCGCGCATCGCATCGGCGTCCTCGGCGGTCTTGAACGCTCCGGCCTGCAGCAGGAAGCGCGAGCCCTCGTCGAGGGCGGCCTGCGTCTTGGCGTCGACCGGGCTGAGGGTCTTGGCCGGCTCGGGCGGCGGCAGCGCCGAGGCGGGCGCGCTGGCCACGGGCGGCACCGTGGAGGGCGCCGCGGAGGAGGCCGGCGCGGTTGGCGCCTGCGACTGCAAGGGGCGGTTGGGGTCGGGCAGCTTGCCGCCGGCGCCGGGGTTGACGTTCTCGGTGGCCGGCTTGACCTTGTTGACGAACGGGATCGGCGCGTTGGTGATGTACAGCGCGACCGCCACCGCCCCGCCCAGGCCAACGAGCAGGCCGAAGATGAAGCCCAGGAGGGTGCCGCCGTGTTGCTTGCCTTGCATCGGAATCCTTCGCGGGTCCGGCCCGCTGCTACATGCGCTCGGGCGCGCTCACGCCCAGCAGGTCCAGGCCGTTGCGCAGCACCTGGCGGGTGGCGAGCAGGAGCGCCAGCCGCGCATTGCGCAGCGCCGCCTCGTCGACCAGGACCCGTTCGGCATTGTAAAAGGCGTGGAAGTCGGCCGCGAGGTCCTTGAGGTAGAAGGCCAGGGTGTGCGGCGCGAGTTCGGCGGCGGCCTGCGCGAGCACCTCGGGGTACTGCGCCAGGCGCGCCATCAGCGCGAGCTCGCGCGGCGCGGTCAGGGGGCCCAGGTCAATGCTCGCCGCGGCTGCCTGCGCGGGCACGGCAAAGCCTTTCTCGGCCGCCTGGGCGAGCACCGAGCTGATGCGCGCGTGCGCGTATTGCAGGTAGTAGACCGGGTTCTCGTCGCTCTGGCTGCGTGCCAGATCGACGTCGAAGACGAACTCCGCGTCGGCCTTGCGGCTCACCAGGAAGAAGCGGGTGGCGTCACGGCCCACCCAGTCGATCAGGTCGCGCAGCGTCACGAAGGTGCCGGCGCGCTTGCTCATCTTCACGTCCTCACCGCCCTGCGTGACGCGCAGCATCTTGTGCAGCAGGTAGTCGGGGTAGCCGTGCGGGATGGCCACGCCCAGCGCCTTGCCCGCCGCCTGCAGTCCGGCGCGCACGCGGGCCACGGTGCCGTGGTGGTCGCTGCCCTGGATGTTGATGGCCTTGACGAAGCCGCGCTGGAACTTGGTGACGTGGTAGGCGACGTCGGGCACGAAGTAGGTGTAGCCGCCGTCGGACTTGCGCATCACGCGGTCCTTGTCGTCGACCGTGCCGTGGCCCAGGTCCTTGAACTCGGTGGTCCTGAGCCACAAGGCGCCCTCGGCCTCGTAGGTCATGCCCGAGTCGATCATCGCCTGCACGGCCGCCTCGACCTTGCCGTCGGAGTAAAGCGAGCTTTCAAGGTAGAAGTTGTCGAAGCTCACCCCCAGCGCCGCGAGGTCGCCGTCCTGCTCGTGGCGCAGGTAGGCCACGGCAAAGGCGCGGATCGCGTCCAGGTCCTCGGCGTCGCCCTTGCCCTGCACCGGGGCGCCGTCGCGCGCGGCCACGGTCTGCTTGTCGAGGTAGTCGCGCGCGATCTCGGCGATGTAGTCGCCGCGGTAGCCGGCCTCGGGAAACTCGATGTCCTGGCCCAGCAGTTGCCTGGCGCGCGCCTGCACCGAGACCGCCAGGTTGTGGATCTGCACGCCCGCGTCGTTGTAGTAGAACTCGCGCGTCACGGCCCAGCCCTGGGTGGCCATCAGGCGCGCGATCGCATCGCCCAGCGCCGCCTGGCGCGCATGGCCCAGGTGCAGCGGGCCGGTGGGGTTGGCCGAGACGAACTCGATCATCACCCGCTCGCCCGCGTGGGTGGCCGAGGTGCCAAAGCACTCGCGGCTGCGCAGCACCTCGCGCACGACCTGCTGCTTGGCCGCCGGGGCGACGCGCAGGTTGATGAAGCCGGGGCCGGCGACCTCGGCCGACTCGATCAGGCCCGCCGCGGCCGGGTTGACGCGCAGCGCGTCCACGATCGCCGTGGCCACCTCGCGCGGATTCTTCCTGAGGGCCTTGGCCGACTGCAGCGCGACGTTGCAGGCGAGGTCGCCATGCTCGGCCACCTTGGGCCGTTCGAGCACCACGGGCACGGCGGGCGCGCCCAGGCCGGCGAGGGCCTGCTCGATGAGGGCGACGATCTTCTGCTGGTGTTCGGCGAGCATGGTGGGCCACGGGGACGCAAGAGGCGGCGATCTTACCGGTCGCGCACCGCGCGCTTTGGGTCGCCTCGTCTGGCGCGGTCCCGGGCGCAGGCCAACAATGGATGAATCGACAGAGGAGGTGATATGAGCTTGCGACTCGCGGTGGCCCTGGCATGCGGACTGGTTCTTCCTGCGGCGCTCGCGCAGACCAAGGCGCCGCAGCAGGTGGTCAAGCCGCCGGTGGCCCAGGCGTGGATCGACGTGGCCACCTTCGCGGGCATGGGCATGCCCGCGGGCGGCGGCGCTCCCGGCATGGGCGCGATGATGGGCAACCTGTTCGGCGGGGGCCCGGGAGCGAGGAACAGCTTCGGCAACACCCAGGCCATGTCGCCGGGCCGCTGGGTGGACGTGACGCTGGCCACCAGCCGCAATCCGGCGCTCGCCGAGGGCGTGCAGCTCGTGCCGGCCGGCACCGGGCTCGCCCCGCAGCTCACGCTGCTCGCACCGCCGCAGGCCAAGCCCGCCGTCCCCGACGACGAGCGCGTGATCGAGCAGGACTACGAGCGCCCCAAGGGCAAGCTGTATCTGTACTGGGGCTGCGGCGACAACGTGCGCGCCGGCCAGCCGCGCGTGCTCGACATGGCCACGGCCAACCCCGCGGCCTACGCCCAGTTCTTCGTGGCCCGGCGTGCCACGCAGCGCGGCGCGCACTCGGCCGCCGGCCGCCCCCTGTGGCCCAACGAGCGCGACGCGCGCATGGTGCCCGCCAACGCCTCGCTGGTGGGCGAGCACAGCTTCACCGGCCAGGGCGTGCCCGAGGGCTTCAAGATCGGCATTCCCGCGCCGCAGGACCTCATGCCGCCGATCGAGCTCAAGCAGGCACAGGCCGGCGGGGTCACCACGCTCGAGTGGCGCGCCGTGCCGCACGCGCGTGCCTATTTCATCGCCGCCATGGGCGCCAAGAGCATGGACAGCGCCAATCCCGAGATGGTCTTCTGGACCTCGAGCGAGCTGCCCGAGACCGGCATGGGCCTGATCGACTACCAGACCAATGCGGCGGTCGATCGCTGGCTCAAGGAGAAAGTCCTGCTCGAGCCCGCCGTGACCCGCTGCGCGGTGCCCAAGGGCATCTTCCCCGAGGGCGGGGGCGCGATGCTGCGCATGATCGCCTACGGCTCCGAACTCAACCTTGCCCACCCGCCGCGGCCCGCCGATCCCAAGCAGGCCTGGGAGCCGCAGTGGGCAGCCAAGGTGCGCGTCAAGAGCGTGGCCAACGCGATGCTGGGCATGGACATGCCGGCGATGATGGGTGCGCCCGCCGACACGCAGACCCCGGCGCAGCGCGAGACGCCGCAGCAACCCAAGACCGAGCCCACCCTGCCCGATGCGGTGAACATCCTGCGCGGCATCCTGGGCCGCTGAGGGCGCACGGGGCCCCGGCGCGGCGCGAACCGGGCCCTGCTAGCCTGCCGCCATGCGCAGCGAACTCGACCATCTGGTGGTGGCGGCGCGCACCCTGGACGAAGGCGTGCGCTGGGTCGAGGCGCGCCTGGGCGTGATGCCGCAAGCGGGCGGGCAGCACGTGACGATGGGCACGCACAACGCCTTGCTCAAGCTCGGGCCGCGCGTCTACCTGGAAGTGATCGCCGTCGATCCGACGCTGCCGGCGCCGGCACGGCCGCGCTGGTTCGGGCTCGACGAGCCGGCCACACAGGCGCGGCTGGCGCGCTCGCCCGCGCTGATCCACTGGGTCGTGCGCTGCGATGAACTCGATGCGGCGGTTGCCGCCCTGCCCGAGGCGGGGAGCCTGCTCGCGCTGTCGCGCGGGGCCTTTCGCTGGCGCATCGCGGTGCCGCCTGACGGCAGCCTTCCGTGGGAGGGCATGCTGCCCACGCTGATCGACTGGGTGCCGGGCGAGGGCGGCGCGGTGCGTCATCCTTGCGACGCGCTGCCCGACGCGGGATGCGCGCTGCTCTCGCTTCAGGTCAGTCACCCCGCGGCGGACCTGGGCACCGCGGGACTGGTCGATCAGCTTCGCCGCCTGCGGCTCACCGGCCCGGTGGAGCTGCTCAATGGTCCCGCGGGGCTCGCGGCGCGCATCGCCGCGCCGCGCGGCGAGGTCGTGCTCGACTGAGCCTCAGGCAAACCCGCGTTCGCTCGCGTGGCGCGCAGGCAGCGGCTATCGTGCGGCGTCGCTTCGGATTGGGTCCGAATTCATGCACCTGCACCTGTCTCACGCCGCCGCCCTACTCGCCCTCCTGATTGCCAGCCTCGCCGCCCCCATGAGCCTTGCCCAGCCCTTCGCCCCAGCCACCGCGCCCGCCGCGGACATGAAGCCGCACGACATCTCGGGCCCGGCCGGGGTGCGCGTGGACGAGTACTACTGGATGCGTGACGACGATCCCAAGGCCAAGCGGCCCGAGATCATCGAGCACCTGAAGGCCGAGAACGCCTACACCGAGGCGGTGATGGCGCCGCTCGAGCCCCTGCGCAAGGCGCTGGTGGCCGAGATGCGCGCGCGCATCAAGGAGGACGACAGTTCGGTGCCGGTGT
>ERZ795054.4218-NODE-4218-length-10700-cov-4.739126_pt1 | contig 10700 bp, 9 predicted proteins | sample MGYA00375138_ERZ795054 | MGnify/ENA primary metagenome ERZ795054 (study PRJEB30183, sample SAMN05720215) | anaerobic digester metagenome | isolation source: active sludge of municipal wastewater-treating anaerobic digesters | place: USA | collected 2014-12-23 ...
CGGCGCCTGATCAAACTGGCGGATGAGTGCGGTCGCCCCTGTAATCCAACAGGCCATGACCACATCGAAGCCCTCGTGGGTGTAGGTTCCACGGTGCAGGCCGGCCACCCTGGTCCCCGTCGTCGCAGCGGGAGCCATTGTTGTTTCAGTCAACACCCTGCCCAGGTCCATGAGGGCTTCGGCCATGATGCCCAGGGAAGCGTTGCGGTCGGCGACCAAGGGGTCTTCCAGTTGCCACGGATCCTTATTCTGACCGGACATAGCCTGCAGGGCCTCTGCACAGGCCGTCAACATTTTGGTGCGATCCTTTCCCCCGGAAACCACTTTGGTTATCTTTGATCGCGGCAAAGATACGCGGCGGTTGCAGGACGCTGCCCCCGGAGTAAAAATAAGTCAACGCGGACCTTCGTTACCCCGCCCGGAAAACCATCCGACCGATGATGCGAATAGCCCCAATTCTGTTCACAGCCCTGACCCGATATGTCCGCAAGTCGTACATCCAATTTCAGTTTCAGTTAAACCACTTCCTCTCCCTCTTCCTCTTCCTCTTCCTGCAAACTGCTTATGCCCAGGACCTGCCCCAGCTGGAAGACAGCCTTGTGGCCCTGCATGCCAGGGTGTTGGGCGCATCAACCGAACCAGAGCGTCTGCAGGCCAATGAAGCCTTCAGCGACCTCCTGGACCAGGCCCTCGCCCTCGATCGTAAGCTGCGTTACCCCTTTGATTCCCTGAAGACCGTGAGCATCCTGCTTCCGGAAAACCGTTCCTTCCGCCTGCTGAGCTGGTATGTGCGTCACCAGAACGGAGAGTACACCTATTATGGAGTGATCCAGTCGTGGAACGAGCGGAGTGGACGGCACGAGGCTTTCTGGCTCAACGACCAGAGTCCAACCATATCCCGGCCGGAGGAAACCCAGCTCGATGCAGAGCATTGGTATGGGGCATTGTATTATGACCTGATTGAGCAGGGCAAAGGCGACCGAAAATATTACACCCTGCTGGGCTGGGACGGGAACAGCCCGCAGATGAAGCGGAGACTGATCGAGATCCTGACATTTCGTCAGAACGGAGCGCCGGTGTTTGGATATCCCCTGTTCAGGAATTACAACCGCAAGGCCCGCAGGATGATCTTTGAGCATTCGGCCCGGTCTACGATGACGCTTAGGTACGACTACCAGGGGTTCAAGGAAAAGGAAAGGAACCCGAAAACACGAAAAGTCAAAGTGAAGGAAGTGCAGGAGGACATGATCGTGTTCGACCGCTTGGTGCCCCTGGAGCCCTTGCTGGAGGGGCAGCATGCTTTCTACGTTCCGGAGAGCAACGTATATGACGCGCTGGTATGGCGGAACGGCCATTGGGAGCTTCTCCGGGACATCGATGCACGCAACCCTGCACCCTCCGGAAGGAAGTCGCCTCCGCGGCCGGTGCAGCAGGGGCTAATACAAAGATAAAGTACTTATTGTCAACTATATAACAACAGAAATGCCCTATAATTGCCGAATGGGCAATTTACTTACCTTTGCCTGTGCGTAATCGTTGTTCACGCAATAACAAAAGAGCACTTTTAAAACCATCTCGTCATGAGAAAGCACATTTTCAATGCAGGACCCTGCGTCCTGCCGCAGCAGGCCCTGGAGGCCACTGCCAAGGCTGTTGTGGATTTCAACGGTTCCGGTCAGTCCATCATGGAGGTCTCGCACCGGGGCAAGGAGTTTCAGGGGGTGATGGATGAGACCGTTGCCCTGATGAAGGAGCTGCTTAAAATCCCGGAAGGGTATTCCGTGCTCTTCCTCGGAGGAGGGGCCAGCACCCAGTTCCTGATGGTACCGTTCAACCTGTTCAACCGCAAGGCCGCCTACCTGAACACCGGCGTCTGGGCCAAGAAGGCCATCAAGGAAGCCAAGAGCTTCGGTGAAGTAGTAGTGGTGGCCAGTTCCGAGGACAGGAACTTCAACTACATCCCCAAGGATTTCGTCGTTCCGGCCGATGCCGATTATTTTCATATCACTACGAACAACACCATTTATGGTACAGAGCTCCGCAAGGATATTGACAGCCCTGTGCCCCTGGTGGCCGATATGTCGTCGGACATCATGAGTCGTCCGGTGGATGTGGCCAAATACGCCATGATTTATGGCGGTGCCCAGAAAAACCTGGGGCCGGCCGGGGTGACCTTTGTGATTATACGCGATGACATTCTGGGCAAGGTTGAGCGCAGCATCCCCACAATGATGAACTACAATACCCATATCGCTGAAGGATCCATGTTCAATACCCCTCCCTGCATCAACATCTTCGTTGTGCGCGAAGTACTGAAGTGGGTGAAGGCTGAAGGCGGAGTGGTGGAGATGGAGCGCAGGGCTATTGCCAAGGCCGACATGCTATACAAGGCCATGGAGGAGAGCAGCATGTTCGTGCCCACGGTTCCGGAGCCGGGCGACCGTTCCCTGATGAATATCACCTTTGTGATGACCGAGGCATACAAGGATAAGGAAGCCTTGTTCATCGACTTCGCCAAGGAAAGAGGATGCGTTGGGCTCAAGGGCCACCGCAGCGTAGGCGGTTTCCGTGCATCGTGCTACAACGCCCTGGATATTTCGAGCGTGGCCGTGCTGGTGCAGGCCATGAAAGACTTTGAAGCCATCCATGCCTGAGTGGAATCCAAGCCCATACTGCCATGAAAAAGATCCTGATCGCCACTGACAAACCTTTCGCCCCTGTAGCGGTGAAGGGGATACGTGACATCTTTTCCGAAGGGGGCTACGAGCTGGCCCTGCTCGAGAAGTACACCTCCCGTGAACAGTTGCTGGACGCTGTCAAGGACGTCCATGCCATCATCATCCGTTCCGACATCATAGATGCGGAGATAATGGATGCAGCCCCCGCCCTGGCCATCGTGGTGAGGGCCGGTGCAGGCTACGACAACGTGGACCTCCCCGCTGCAACCGCCCACAACGTAGTGGTCATGAATACCCCCGGACAGAACGCCAATGCCGTGGCCGAACTTGCCCTGGGTATGATGGTCTATCATGCCCGGAACTTATACAACGGAAGTTCCGGCACCGAGCTCCTCGGCAAGTCGCTGGGCATACATGCCTACGGTGCCGTAGGTCGCAGGGTGGGACAGATCGCACGCGGCTTCGGGATGGAGGTGTATGCTTTCGATCCCTTCATCCCGGGACAGAAAATGGAGGATGACGGGGTGAAACCGGTACGCAGCCGCGAAGAGCTTTACCGCAACTGTCAGTATATTTCGTTGCATATTCCGGCTACCGACAAGACCAAGCGATCGATCGGCCAGGAGTTGCTGAACTCGATGCCCGGACCTGCCGTGCTGGTGAATACCGCCCGCAAGGAAGTGATCGATGAGGAAGGCCTGAAGCAGGTGATGGCGGCGCGCAAGGATTTCGCCTACCTGAGCGACATCGCCCCGGACTGTGCCGCAGAACTCAGCGAAGCCTATCCCGGACGAGTATGGTTTACCCCCAAGAAAATGGGGGCACAGACCGCCGAGGCCAACATCAATGCCGGGCTGGCCGCCGCACGCCAGATCAGGGCATTCTTTGAGGAAGGCGACCGGACCTTCCAGGTCAACCGATAATCAGGACCCGGGGTGTGTTCTGCACCCCGGGTTGTTTTTTTTCCGGATCATCCCCGCTTCAAATTGTCTGGAATGGAACACGAGAACAAACCGCAGACCTTTTTCCGGTTCGAGGACCTGAGGGTATATCATAAAGCACTGGACTATGCCGCCTGGGTGCTGAGGACTACCGCGGCCCTGCCGGATACCGCCGGCCGTTCGTCCGCCCTGTTCCAGCAAGCCGCACTCAGCATACCGGTGCAGATCGCCGAAGGATCTGCGCGGAACAAGAGCCAGTTCGCCTACTACCTCAAAATGGCCAAAACATCGGTCAGGGAATGTCTGGTGTATACCACTACCCTGTCCCAGCTCGGACTGCTGGATGAAACCCATGAGGCGGACAGCCGCAACGAGCTGATGGAACTGACCAAGATGATCGGCGCCCTGATCGGGTCCCTGGTAAGGGCCGGCTCAGGCAACGATGAAGAGGATGAGGATGATTTCGGCAGTAATGCCGACGACCGTTTCAACCGATGATCCACATTAATTAACCTTATTCTACTCCAGCATGGCAATACTCAGAATGTTCAGGGGCTGGCGCCCACCGGCCCATCTGGCCGCCCAGGTGGCCTCCAGGCCCTATGATGTACTCAACTCCGACGAAGCACGGCAGGAAGCCGAAGGTAACCCCTACTCCCTGCTGCATATCATCAAGCCCGAGATCGACATGGACCCCGCTATTGATGTGCACGATGCATCGGTATACCAAAAAGCGGCCGAGAACTTTGGATTCTTCAAGCACCAGGGATGGCTGCAGCAGGATCCGGAAGCCTATCTCTACATCTATGCCCAGACGATGTTCGGAAAGACCCAGTACGGCATCGTGGGCTGCGCCTCGGTTGACGACTATCTCGACGGCATCATCCGCAAGCATGAGCTCACCCGTCCTGACAAGGAAGAAGACCGCATGAAGCATGTACGCATCAACAATGCCAACATGGAGCCGGTGTTCTTCAGCTACCCCGCAGTGCCCGAGATCGATGCCATCGTTCTGGATATCACCCGCAGGCAGAAACCTGAATACGATTTTGTGGCCGATGACGGTGTGGGCCACCATTTCTGGGTGATCAGGGACCAGGCAGTGAATGCCCGCATCATTGAACTGTTCTCGGCCATACCCTTCACCTATGTGGCCGACGGCCACCACCGCACTGCCGCGGCCGCCCTGGTTGGCAAAGAGAAACGCGAGCAACATCCAGACTATACCGGTGAAGAAGAATTCAATTTCTTCCTTGCCGTGCACTTCCCCGACGATCAGCTCACCATCATCGACTACAACCGGGTAGTTACCGACCTCAACGGCATGGATGCCCCTGCTTTCCTGCAGCGCCTGCAGGAGGGCTTTGTGGTGGAGGACAAGGGAACGGAGATATACAAGCCCTGCTGCCTGCACAACTTCTCCCTCTACCTTGAGGGTCGTTGGTACAGTCTTAGCGCCCGACCAGGAACCTTCGATGACGCAGACCCGATCGGGGTGCTGGATGTGACCATCCTTAGTCAGCAGGTTTTCGATAAGTTGCTGGAACTGGGCAACCTGCGTACCTCCAAACGGATTGACTTCGTGGGCGGTATCCGTGGCCTCGGGGAGCTGAAAAAGCGCGTGGACAGCGGGGAGATGAAAGCAGCCTTCGCACTGTATCCCGTATCCATGAACCAACTCATCGACATCGCTGACACCGGCAACATCATGCCTCCCAAGACCACCTGGTTCGAACCCAAGCTGCGTTCGGGACTGGTGGTCCACGAGCTGATATAATCTTCCCAGGCGTGTACCATTCAAGGCTCCTGAAGGAACAGGGGCCTTTTTTATGTCGGTGATGTCCCTCTCATGAATCTCTGCCACGGCCAGCCAGGGGCTATTCCACATTTTTCACATCCTCAGGTTCAGCATTAGCATGTATTGAAATATGTAGGGTCTTTGTTATCTTTGATAAAAATCTCACCCCATGAACAAAGAAGTATACATCCTGTCGGCCGTACGTACCCCTATCGGAAGTTTTGGGGGCAGTCTTTCCTCCCTCAGCGCCACCCGACTGGGAGCCGTGGCTATCCGCGCAGCCCTGGAAAGAGCAGGTATAGAACCTAAACTTGTAGATGAGGTGTATATGGGTAATGTGCTGTCTGCCAACCTTGGACAGGCCCCTGCCCGGCAGGCTGCCCTTTTTGCAGGCCTTCCCGAGTCGGTGCCCTGCACTACGGTGAACAAGGTGTGCTCTTCCGGACTGAAATCCGTAATCCTCGCAGCGCAGACCATTCTGGCCGGCGACAACGAAGTGGTAGTGGCCGGAGGTATGGAGAGCATGTCAAACGTACCCCACTATCTGCCGGGTATGCGCAATGGGATGAAGCTGGGGCATGACAAGGTTGTGGACGGAATGATCAAGGATGGTCTGTGGGATGTGTACAACGACTATCATATGGGGAATGCCGCAGAGGACACCGCCCGGGAGATGGGCATTACGCGGGAGGAGCAGGACGCCCTGGCTATCGCTTCTTACCAGCGTTCCCAGGCTGCCTGGGACGCCGGGTATTTTACTTCCGAGATCATCCCGGTGGAGGTCCCCGGCCGAAAAGGGGAAACCGTAGTGGTAGACCGGGACGAAGAGTACACCAAAGTCAGTTTTGAGAAGATCCCCTCACTCAAGCCTGTATTCATCAAGGATGGTACGATCACCGCGGCCAATGCCTCTACCATCAACGACGGGGCAGCCGCCCTGGTCCTCATGAGCCGGGAGAAGGCGGAGTCGCTGGGACTGAAACCTCTGGCGATTATCCGCGGATATGCCGATGCTGCCCAGGCCCCTGCCTGGTTTACCACGGCCCCTGCCATCGCCGTGCCCCTCGCTATTCAAAAGGCTGGCCTGCGTAAGGAAGACATTGCGTATTATGAAGTAAACGAAGCCTTTGCAGTTGTTTCCATTGCTGTGATGCGGGAGATGGGACTCGACCCTTCCGTGGTGAACATCCATGGCTCTGGTGTTTCCCTGGGACATCCCCTGGGTTCCACCGGGGCGCGTATCCTGGTGAGCCTGGTGCATATCTTACATCAGAAGGGCGCACGCTATGGCGCCGCGGGACTCTGCAATGGAGGTGGGGGCGCTTCGGCCATGGTGATCGAAAACCCCGGAGCCTGAGCTCCTGTCCTTCTTTTGCTGCGTATGCAGTAAGGGGGAGAGCTGCAGACCTTGCCCGGCATCTGTGGGCAAAATGAATTAAGTTTGCCCCTATACTTGATCGTATCGCCATGAGCATCGCATCCCGGCTGGATTCCATCCGGCGGCAGCTCCCAGAGGGAGTGCGCCTGGTGGCCGTCAGTAAAAACCAATCCATCCAGGCCATACAGGAGGCCTACGAAGCGGGGCAGCGTATCTTCGGGGAGAACAAGGCCCAGGAACTGCTGAGCAAAGCTCCCCTGCTGCCGGCCGACATCGAATGGCATTTCATCGGGCATCTCCAGCGCAACAAGGTAAGGTCCATCATTCCCTGGGTCAGCCTGATCCACAGTATTGACAGCCTGCGTCTGCTGCAGGAAGTTGATGATGAAGCCCATAAGGCAGGGCGCATCATCCCCTGTCTGCTTCAGTTCCACATCGCTGAAGAGGAGACCAAGTTCGGGCTTGACCTTGGTGAGGCAGAAGGGCTGATCGATAGTGGCGCGTTCCGGATGATGAACAATATACGTGTCCATGGTGTTATGGGCATGGCCACTTTCACGGATGACATTCAACAGCTCAGACGGGAGTTCGGTATGCTACGTACATCATTCAACGGACTGAGAAATAAATACTTCATCAGCTTTCCTGAGTTCCGGGAGCTATCGATGGGCATGAGCGATGATATGCTGGTGGCCATCGAAGAAGGGAGCACCCTGGTGCGCATCGGCACAGCCATCTTCGGAGCAAGAAACGGCACAACATAACTTATGACATACTTGCTATTCCTCCTTGGTTTCGGATTGCTCATCCTGGGCGCCGACTGGTTGGTGAAGGGAGCTTCGAGCATGGCCCGCAAGCTGAGCATCAGCGAGCTGGTCATTGGCCTCACCATTGTTGCATTTGGAACATCGACCCCTGAGCTGGTGGTGAGCGTGACGGCCAGCATCAGGCAGGCCCCTGAGCTGGCCATTGCCAATGTTGTGGGGAGCAATATCTTCAACATATTTATTATCATTGGCATAGCAGCTATGATCCGTCCGGTACCGGTTCTCGCATCGACCGTATGGAAAGAAATCCCCTTCAGCCTGCTGTCGGCGATAATACTGCTGGTGCTCTCGCTGGACCTGGTGCTTGACGGTCAGGGGCCCAACACCCTGGGTCGTACGGATGGGCTGGTATTGCTGGCTTTCTTTCTTATCTTTCTTGTATATTCCTTTGACCTGGCACGTAAAGGGGAGATTCAACCCGATCACGATGTTCCTGCCCAGGTTTTTCCGGTATGGAAAAGCGTGCTCTTCTTTATGGGCGGGCTGGGCCTGCTGGTATTGGGCGGCCGTTGGGTCGTAAACGGGGCTTCAGCCATCGGGTTATTGCTGGGGATGAGCCAGGCCATGATCGGCCTGACGATTGTGGCCGCGGGCACCTCGCTGCCGGAGCTGGTAACTTCGGCGATGGCCGCATACCGGAACAAGCCGGAGATAGCCATTGGCAATGCCATCGGGTCCAACATCTACAATATATTTTTCATCCTGGGTACCAGCGCCACCATACACCCCTTGCCCTACGACACTGCCCAGATGTCGGACACCCTGGTGATGATGGCCGCCTATATCCTGTTGTTCCTTCTGGTGATCCTCGGCCGGCATTTCCGAACGGTCACCCGCTGGGAGGGTGCTGCGATGGTAGCAGCCTACATCGGGTTCATCACCGTTTCGGCTATTCTCAGGTAAGTTGGGACGCTGACCCAAGTTTCCTTAACTTTACGAACTCTCCGGCCTGCAGGGAGAGTTTTACCACATGCAGTAATCGCTGAACCCGGAATGAGTTACTTCGAGATCGGCATCCGTATCCTTACCCTCCTGGGGGCCCTGGGCGTTTTTCTATACGGCATGAAGCTGATGAGCGAGTCGTTGCAGAAACTTGCCGGCCAGCAGTTACGGGGTATCCTTTCGGCCATGACGGCCAACCGCTACTACGGCATCCTGGCCGGGTTCACCGTCACAGGAATTGTGCAGTCTTCTTCGGCTATTACGGTGATGATCGTGAGCTTCGTGAATGCCGGGCTGCTTAGTGTGAAAGGCAGCATTGCCATGATCATGGGGGCCAATATCGGAACCACGGTCACCGCCTGGCTGGTCTCCATCTTTGGCTTCGCATTCAGCATTAAGGCGATTGCCCTGCCCCTGATCGGGATCAGCCTCCCCTTCCTGTTCTCATCGCGCAGCCGTTGGCGCTCCTGGGGAGAGTTCGTCCTGGGGTTTTCGCTCCTGTTCACCGGCCTTGGGTTCATGAAGGATATCTTTCCCTTGGTGGAAGACCCACAGACGCGCTATGCATTTCTCAGTGCCTTTGGTTCGACTGGTTTCCTTACCAACCTGTATTTCGTTGGCATGGGCGTGATCATTACCGCCATAGTGCAGTCATCCAGTGCCACCATAACCCTGACTACCGTGCTTGCCCTTTCAGGCATCATCTCCCTTGAGCATGCCGCAGCCATGGTACTGGGGGAAAACATCGGCACGACCCTTACGGCCAACCTTGCCGCTACTGTGGCCAATACCCAGGCCAAGCGGGCGGCCCGAGCCCATTTTCTCATCAACCTCATTGGGGTGACCTGGATGCTCCCCATCCTTCCCTGGTTCCTTGTGGGACTGGACCGCCTCTTCAGCGGCGTCGCCGGGCATATGGTCCTCATCGACCAAGCGGGGTTGGCGGTAGAAGGCAGGGATCTGCTGCCCATGGCCCTGGCTGCATTCCACTCCCTGTTCAACCTGATCAACGTTTTACTTTTATCCTTTTTCATCCCGCACCTCTCGAGGCTGACACGAAAGCTTGTAAGGGAAGGCCAGGGCACTGCCACTCCTCTTAGCCCGGCCGTGAATACCGGGCTGGTTTCTTTCCCTGAGCTTAGCATGCTGGAGGCCAGGCAGGGCATACATCGGATGGGACAACTCTCGTTCCGGATGGTCAGGCAAACTGCCGCCCTGTTCAGGGAAAAGGATGAACTTCGTTCGATACAGCTGATCCATAAGCTGCAGGAGAAGTACGATCGCATGGAAAGCCTGGAGCGGAGAATGAAGCACCTGCTGACCGCACTCTCGGCCGAAGAGCTGAGCCCTGAAGCTTCGCGCTGGATTTCCGTTTACGGATGGATCGCGGCCAGGCACCGGGCTATTGCACGCCTGTGTGTGGAAGTAGAAGTCATCCTTGAGGGAAAGCGGGCTTCCCGCATCTGGTTCACCCAGGATCTGAGGGATAACCTCAATGCGGTGTTTGAGGCCCTGACAGAGGTGAGCCATGCCATTACCAAGCATACCGCCTTCTCTGAAAAGGGCCAGGCGCATCAGGCCCAGGAAAGAGTACTCTTGTCAGAAACCCTCGCGCATAAGTTCCTGCAAGAGCTTCAAGGCCTGAAGGCCACAGCGGACCATCTTCCTTCAGGATCCCTGGAAATATACCGTGACATACTCCTGGCATTGCAACGGATATCCGGTCAACTGGACGAACTGGTCAAGGCCTGGGCGCAACAACAGGTGGCTGATGTGCACCCGAAGCATTCTAAGAAAACTTAACAATAACTTAATATACGGGATAGCCTGTGACCCTGTCCGGCCAAGGCCAATCCCTGAGCATTCCCTAAGTTTGCACCACAATAACCCGCTATGGAAAACCTCTACCTCATCATGGTTATCGTGCTCTTCGCACTGGCCATCTCCGACCTGATCGTGGGCGTGAGCAACGACGCGGTGAACTTCCTGAACTCGGCCATTGGCGCCAAGGCGGCGAAGTACCGCACTGTGATGATCGTGGCAGCGCTCGGTGTGTTTGTTGGGGCAACCTTCTCCGATGGGATGATGGAGGTGGCCAGGAAGGGAATCTTTCACCCGGACCAGTTTGCTTTCTCG
>ERZ795054.4219-NODE-4219-length-10699-cov-4.399192_pt1 | contig 10699 bp, 10 predicted proteins | sample MGYA00375138_ERZ795054 | MGnify/ENA primary metagenome ERZ795054 (study PRJEB30183, sample SAMN05720215) | anaerobic digester metagenome | isolation source: active sludge of municipal wastewater-treating anaerobic digesters | place: USA | collected 2014-12-23 ...
CAGCCGGCTGACCGACCGCACCATCCGTCCGCTCTTCCCGGAACACATGAGGCTGGACGTGCAGATCACCAGCCTGGCCTTGTCGTCCGACGGGGTGAACGATACAGACATCCCGGCCATGCTCGGCGCCAGCGCGGCGTTGAGCGTGTCCGACATCCCCTGGGGCGGCCCCATCGGCGCCGTCCGCGTGGGACGCGTTGAAGACCGTTTCGTGCTCAACCCCACCCTCGAAGAGCGTGCCGCCAGCACGCTGGAACTGGTGGTGGGCGGCAAAAAGGGCGCCATCATGATGGTGGAGTCCGGCAGCCATGAGCTCAGCGAAGAACTCCTCCTGGAGGCCCTGGAGCTGGCCCAGAAGGAGATCGACCGGCTGTGCGATTTCCAGATGGAGTTCGTCAAAAAGATCGGCAAGCCGAAGTTCGAAGCGCCCCTCCCGGCGGAGAACGCCGACCTGGTGAAACGCGTGGAAGACGCGGCCCGGCCCAAATACAAGGAGGCCGTGCGCATCGCCGAAAAGACCGCCCGCGAAAAGTTCATCGACGGTATCAAGGAAAAAGTCCAGGCCGACCTGGCCGAGGCGTTCCCGGAACAGTCCGGCGTCATCGGCGGCGTTCTGGACCGCATCGAATACGAGGAGGCCCGGCGACTGATCTTGGACGACAAGCGCCGCACCGACGGCCGCGGGTTCGAGGACGTCCGGCCCATCACCTGCGAGACCGGGGTCCTGCCGCGCACGCACGGCTCCGCGCTCTTCACGCGCGGCCAGACGCAGGCCCTCGCCACCGTCACGCTGGGCTCTCCCAGCGACCAGCAGATCATGGACGAGCTTCAGGGCGAGTACAAGGAGCATTTCCTCATGCACTATAACTTCCCCGGGTTCAGCACCGGGGAACCCAAACCGGAACGCGGACCGGGCCGGCGCGAGATCGGCCACGGCGCTCTGGCGCGGCGGGCCCTCCTGCCGCTCCTGCCGCCGCAGGAAGAGTTCGCCTACACCATCCGGATCGTGTCCGACATCATGGAATCCAACGGGTCCTCCTCCATGGCCAGCGTCTGCGGCGGTTCTTTGGCGCTGTTCGACGCCGGCGTGCCCCTGCAACGGCCGGTGGCGGGCATCGCCATGGGCCTGGTGAAGGAAGGGGACCGCACCGCGGTCCTCACCGACATCATGGGCATGGAAGACCACCTGGGCGACATGGACTTCAAAGTGGCCGGCACCGACGCCGGCGTCACCGCCCTGCAGATGGACATCAAGATCGAAGGCATCTCCATCGCCATCATGAAACAGGCGTTGGAACAGGCCAAGCGGGGACGCATGCACATCCTCGGCATCATGAGCCAGGCGCTCTCCGCGCCCCGGCCGGACCTGTCCCCGTACGCTCCGCGCATGGTCGTGGTGCAGATCCCCGTGGACAAGATCGGCGCCCTCATCGGACCCGGCGGGAAGAACATCCGCCGCATCATCGAGGAGTCCGGCGCTTCCGTGGACGTCGAAGACGACGGCAAGGTCTACATCACCAGCGTCGACCAGACCTCCATGGCGACCGCCAAAGGCATGGTGGAAGAACTCACCGCCGAGGTGGAAGTGGGCAAGATATACAAAGGCAAGGTCGTCCGCATCATGCCGCGCCTGGGCGCTTTTGTCGAGGTGATGGCGGGCAAGGACGGGCTGGTGCATATTTCCCAACTCGACGTGCAGCACGTGGAGCGCGTGGAAGACGTGGTCAAAGTGGGCGACGAGATCGAAGTGAAATGCATCGAGATCGACAACCAGGGCCGCGTGAACCTCTCTCGCAAAGCGGTGCTCAAGCCGGGGTCCGAACTGGAAGGCGGCCGGCCGCAGCGTTTCGGCGGCGACCGCGACCGGGGCGACCGCGGTGACCGCGGAGGCGGCCGAGGGGGATTCCGCGGCGGACGTGACCGCGATCGGGGCCCGCGCCGCGACCGTTACTGATTCATTCCGTACGGACGTTGTTTGAGGAGGCCGGATGACGGACGTTAAACCCAACGGCAAGAAAAAAGCGTTGGAAGCGCAGGAACTTCAGTACTATTACGACCTCATGATCGCCGAGGACTTGCTGGAGCTGGAAGTCCGTGAAAAGGACTTCTATCTCCGGCTGTCCCGGGGGCGGCCCGCTTCTCCGGCGGCCGCCCCGGCCGTCGTTCCGTCCGCTCCCGCCGCGGCGGCAGCGGCGTCGGCCGCCGACAACGTCCCTCCCGAACAGAACCAATTCCATTCCATCGCCTCGCCCCTGGCGGGGGTTTTCTACCGTTCCCCGTCGCCTCAGTCCGGCCCCTTCGTGAAGGAGGGGGACAAGGTGGCGTTGAACCAGGTGCTCTGCATCGTGGAGGCCATGAAGGTGATGAACGAGATCCGCGCCGATCGGCCTTCCGTTATCCGAAAAATCCTCGTGGAGAACGGGAAACCGGTCGCCGCCGGACAGAACTTGTTCCTGGTGGACCCGCTGCCCTGAGCCGTCGGGGGAAGGACGTTTTGGCATGACGAACGAAATTGGCCGGGTGGCCGGCGACGTGTGGCGTTACCTGGAACGGAACGGGGAGACCTCCGCGCTGCGGCTGCGTTCCGCGCTGAAAGTGTCGCAGAGCCAGCTCTTCCTGGCCCTCGGCTGGCTGTCGCGAGAAGAAAAGATCCTCCTCGTGACCGACGAAAAAGGTTACCGGGTTTCGCTGAAGAGATAGATCCCCTGCGATGACGTTCCTTCAGTCGGCCGTTCTGGGGATGGTTCAGGGGATCACGGAATTCCTGCCCGTTTCATCGGACGGGCACCTGGCGCTCTTTCAATTGTTCTTGTCCGTCGAGCCTTCCCTGGCGTTCGACGTGGCGGTCCATGTGGGCACGCTGGCGGCCATGGTCCTCTTTTTCGGCAAGGACTTCGTCCTGCTGGCAAAGGGTCTCTTTGCCGCGGATCCGTCCATCCGGGACTTGGAACGTCGCCGGCTGGGCTACATCGTTCTGGCGAGCGTCCCCACGGCCGCCATCGGCTTTTCTTTGAAATCCGTGGTGGAATCCTCCATCGTTTCCCTCGGCGCCGCGGGCGTCGGCTTCCTGTTGACCGCCGGCCTGCTTTTCGGCGGCGAACGTCTGGCCCGGCGGGAGGGGACGCCCCTGGCGTTCACGCCGTGGTGGCATGCGTTGGTCTTGGGAATTGCCCAGGGACTGGCGGTGTGGCCGGGCCTTTCCCGGAGCGGGGCCACCATCGCGGTGGCGTTGGCGCTGGGCTGGAAATGGGAGGAGGCCGGCCGGTTCAGCTTCATGATGGCGGTTCCGGCGGTGGCGGGGGCCACGCTGCTTTCCGCGAGGGACATCCTGGTCCTTCCGAAGGGGCCGGTGTTGACGGGCGTGCTGGTGGCCTTCGTGGCCGGGCTGGCGGCGCTGGCGCTGCTGATGCGGTTTTTGGCGGCACGTAAACTTTGGCCGTTCGCGGTCTATTGCGCGGCCCTGGGCATCATCTCCTTGATTCTGTAACCCAAGAAAGGAAAAGGACAAGAGGGACTATGGAAGCCTATTTCAGATCGTCATCGAAAGCACAACTCAAGGTTCGCCGGCGGCAGGAAGCCATCGGCGTGGCTCTCATCGTTTTGGGCGTCCTGTTTTTCTATTCCGTTCTCTTTCCGGCGGGCGTGTGGGGCCGGCACATCAAGGGGGGGCTCGGATACCTTTTCGGGTGGGCCAAGTCCCTGTTCCCGTTGTGGATGGCGTACGTGGGTTACCGCATCGCCATTTCCAAGCCGTGGCCCAATTACGCGTTCCGGCTCACGTTGTGGGGGTCTGTCTTCTTTTTCTTCTGCACGTTGTCGAGCCTCTTCGGGCAGGCGGCGTACAAGCTCAATTACGGCGGTGCGGTGGGGCTGTTCGGGTCGAACTTCCTGATCCGCCTCCTCGGCGTGCCCGGCGCGTGGATACTCACGTTGATCGCCCTCGGGTTGACGGCCTGCGGACTGCTGCGCCTGTCCCCCATGGAAGTGTTTGAAAAGGTTTCGGAGCGCCTCCGGAAAGACATCCAGGAATGGCGGCAGACGCGCCAGCAGAAAGTGGTGCGCAAGCCGCCCGTGGTGAAACCCCGGCCGCTGGTGATTTCGACGGACAGCAAGTCCTCGGCCGCGGTCGCGCCCGCGCCGGAAAAGACGGAGAGTCCCGCGCCTCGTCCGGTGCCCGCCTCGGTTCCCAACATCGTCCCGCCGACCGCGGAAGAGCCGGCCGACGTGAAAAAACCGGTCAAGGTCAAAGCCGTGAAGGAAGAAAAATCCGAACCGGCGCCGGCGCCTGTCCCGGCCGCCCCGCCCAAACCGGCGTACCCGGGGTACCAGCTCCCGCCCGCGGAATTGCTGATGGATTCCAAGGCCCAGTCGGTGCAGCAGTCGGAGAGCGACCTCGTGGCCAAGGCCCAGTTGTTGGAACAGACGCTGGCCAATTTCGGCGTCACCGCCCGGGCCACGGACATCCATCCCGGCCCGGTGATCACCCGGTTCGACCTGGAACCCGCGCCGGGCGTCAAAATCAGTTCCATCGTCAATTTGGCCGACGACATCGCCCTCGCCATGAAGGCCACGCGCGTGCGCGTGCTCGCCCCCATCCCGGGCAAGGGCGCGGTCGGCATCGAGATCCCCAACCCCAAATCCGTCACCGTCACCCTGAAAGAGATCGTCGAGAGCGCACCCTATCAATCCAGCAAGTCGCTCCTGACGTTCGTCCTGGGGAAGACCACCTCCGGGGAACCCACCGTCGCGGACCTGGCGCCCATGCCGCATTTGCTGGTGGCCGGCGCCACGGGGTCGGGTAAATCCGTGTTCATCCATTCGCTCATCATGTCCATCCTTTTCCGCGCCGCGCCCGATAAGGTGAAGTTCCTGCTCATCGACCCCAAACGCCTGGAGCTGCCCACCTACGACGGCATCCCGCACCTCTACGATCCGCGCACCAAGCCCGAGGACGCGCAGGTGATCACCCAGCCGAAAGAGGCCGCCAAGGCCCTGGCCCGCCTGGTGAAGGTGATGGAACACCGCTACGAAGTTTTCGCCAAAGCCAACGTGCGCAACATCGAGGGTTTCAACGAGAAACGTCTGGCCGCCGGCCAGCCGCCGGAGTTCTATATCGTGGTGATCATCGACGAGCTGGCGGACCTGATGCTGGTGGCTACCCGCGAGGTCGAAGACGCCATCCAGCGCCTGGCGCAGATGGCGCGCGCCGTGGGCATCCACCTGGTTCTGGCCACGCAGCGGCCGTCGGTGGACGTGATCACCGGCGTCATCAAGGCCAACCTGCCCGCCCGCGTGTCGTTCCGCGTGGCGTCGCAGACCGATTCCCGCGTCATTTTGGACACCATCGGCGCCGAGTCCCTCGTCGGTTCCGGCGACATGCTCTATCTGCCGGCCGGCGCGCCGGCGCCCATCCGCCTCCAGGGGGCCTTCGTCAGCGAGAAGGAAGTGGAGTCGGTGGTGAACTTCACCCGCAAACAGGGCCGGCCCCAGTACGAGGACATCTTCGCCGCCCTGGCCATGGCCGAGGCCGAGCAGGAGGACGCCTCCACCCGCACCGAACTGTGCGAGGCGCTCCGGTTGGTGTTGGAACGCCGTCGGGTGTCGCAGGACCTTTTGAAATCCCAATTCGGTTCTTCCGCGCGCGCCACCAACATCCTCTCGCTCCTTGAAGTGCACGGGTTCATCCATAAACCGGAAGGGACCAACCGTTGGGAGATCTACTTCGACAAGATCGAGGACTATCTTCGGGCGGCGGAGAGCTCGAACGGGGAGTAGCCTCCTCATGACGGCGTCGAAATTGTTCCTGCCCTCCGTCCTGCTGGCGTCCGCCGTCGGACTGCAGGCGGCCGCCCCGAAAACCGACGATGTCCTGGCCCGCATGAAGAAGGCCGAGTCCGACATCCTCACCCTTTCGTTCCGGTTCACCCAGACCGCCGACATCACGCTCACGGGGGAAAAACAGAAGATTTCCGGCAGCGCCGCGTTCCGGAAGCCCGATAAGTTCCGCATCGAGCATCTTTCTCCGCAGGCGCAGACCGTTGTTTCCGACGGGAAAACGTTGTGGTTTTATAACCCCGCGCGGAACCAGGTTCTGGTGGACAGCTGGGCCAACTGGACCCGGTCCGCCGGGTTCCCCAAGGGTCTCCTGCCGTATCAGACCGCCACGGACGACCTTCGGGAGAGATACGACATCGTTTGCGAGTCGGAGGTGCGCGAGAAAAAACGGACCGGGGCGGTGTTGAGGTTGACGCCCAAGGAATCCGGCCCGTGGACGTACACGTTCCGCCTTTGGGTGGACCTCGACACCGGCGTTCCGTATCGCACCGAGCTGCAGACCCAGGGGGTGAACTCCGTGACGGACGTGACGGACGTCCGGGTCAATCCCCCGTTAAAAGAATCCGTTTTTGTTTTTGATGTCCCGAAAGACGCGGAAATCCTGGGCGGCGTGCCCGGTCAATAGGCGAAAAAATTATGGATATCCCATCCACATCCGATTCCAATCGAAAAGAGACGGGCCTCGGCGAGGCGCTGCGGATGCGCCGACTGCAGAGGAATTTGACCATCGAATTCATCAGCCAGGAGACCCGCATCCAGCCTCGCCTCATCAAGGCCATGGAGGAGGAGGACTGGAAGGTCTTTCCGGCGCGGGTCTATCTGGAGGGGTTCCTGCGAAAATACGCCGCCTTGCTCGGCCTGGATTCGGCGGACATGATGCGCCGACTCGCTCAATCCCTCGGCCAGCCGGAGAAACCTCTGGCCATTCAGCCGGAGGTGGTGCGGAAAGAGGATCCGGTCAAAGAGACCGAAGACTCCTCCCGTCGATCGGGGGGGATATTGATTTTGTTCGGGATTTTGCTGGTGGCGGGCGTTTATTTCCACAATTCGGGCATGACGAAATCCGTGTTTTCCAGGGCCCGCGTCTCGCCCTCGCCGCCGCCGGAACCGGTCGCGGCGCCCGTGGCCGCGCCGTTGAGCGGACATAAGTTCGTGGTGCGGGCCAAGCAGTCCGTCTGGACGCGCGTGATCGTGGACGGCCGGGTGAAGTTCGAGGGCATCCTGCCCCCCGGCACCGAAAAACTTTGGACCGGAGAGAGCGAATTCCGTCTGGTGACGGGCTATCCGGCGGCGGTGGACGTTTTTGCCGATGAGGAGCCGCTCTCCGTCATCGAGGGCGGCAACGCCAAGCTCTTCCGCTGGCCGCGGGACCGGTCCGTCCCGGTTTCGGTCAATAAATCGACGGGCACCCTCGCGCCGTGAACGTCTCCGCCCGGGATCCGTTGGCGTTCGTGGTCCTCGGCTGCGCGAAAAATCAGGTGGAGGCCGAGACCCTCGCTTCCCGGCTGGCGCAAGACGGCTGGAAGACCACCTCCGATCTTTCCAAGGCCTCCACGGTGGTCGTCCATACCTGCGGATTTTTGGAGAGCGCCCGGGACGAGGCCCTGGGGGCCGTCGCCCGCATCCGGAAAACCGCTCCCCGGGCGTTCCTCGTGTTGTCCGGCTGTTTCGCCCAATACCTCAACGGCAAGAGACCCCAGGGAGTGGACGCCTTGTTGGGCACCGGGCAGTTGGACCGTCTCCCCGCACTCCTTTCCGCCGGCGTTCAGAAACGCACGGTGTGTTCGTCTCCCGGTGGCCTGCACGACGCCTCGCGGCCCCGGCCCCTGCGTCAGGGACAGTTGTCCGCCTATGTGCGGGTTTCCGAAGGATGTGACCGGCGCTGTTCTTTTTGCATCATTCCGCAACTGCGGGGCGCCCAGAAAAGCCGCGATCCTCGCGACATCGAACGGGAAGTCCGCGGCCTGCTGGCCCGGGGCGTTCGGGAGATTTCACTCGTTTCGCAAGAGACCACGGCCTATGGGCGCGATGTGAGTCCCTCGTCCGATCTTCCGGCCCTGCTCGGGCGGTTGTTGCGTCTCCCGGACCTCCGGTGGCTGCGGTTGCTCTACACGCACCCGGCGGGCATCACCGGGCCGCTGGTCCGTCTTCTGGCGGAAGAGGAAAAGCTTTGCGGATACCTGGACATGCCGCTGCAGCATGTTTCCGAGAGGATGCTGCGCCTCATGCGGAGGGATTACGACCAGAAGAGCACGATGCGGCTGCTGGAACGTTTGCGGAAGGAGGTTCCTCACTTGACCTTGCGCACCACGTTCATCGTCGGCTTTCCCGGAGAGACGGAGAGGGATTTCCGGCAGATGCGGGATGTCGTGGCGGCGGGAACGTTCGATCACGCGGGATTCTTCGCCTACTCGCCCGAGCCGCGTTCCCCCTCGGCGCGTTTTCCGGGCCGTCTGCCGGAGGAGGAGATGAGGGAACGGATGGACCGTATTTTGGAGGCACAAACCCAGGTGATGCGCCGAAAAAACGAATCCCGAATCGGCCAAGGCGTGGAAGCGCTGGTTGAGACGGGCCCGGACGGCCGTTGGCAGGCCCGCGGCCTCCATCAGGCCCCGGAAGTGGACGGCGGAATACGTTTGGCCCGGTGGCCGATGCGGTCCGGGTTCTACAACGTCCGCCTCACCGGAACCGCGGGGATCGATTTGACCGGCCGTCTCGCCGGGGACCTTCGTCCCCGGTGTCAGCCCGTGCGTTCCCGTTCCTGCGTCGAAGAGCGGTCGGCGGTGCCCGCATGAATCTCCCAAACCAATTGACGCTGGCCCGGCTCATCTCCCTCATCCCGTTCATGATCTGCGCCCAGGCGGAGAACGTCTGGGCCCAGACCACCGCTCTGCTCATCTTCATCGGCGCCGGGGTCACCGACCTGGTGGACGGCTATATCGCCCGCAAACATAATCTGGTCACCCGGCTGGGCGTCTTTATGGATCCTTTGGCGGACAAACTCATCATCACCGCCGCTTTCATCACCTTCGCCAACATTCCCATCCTGCACATCTCGGCCTGGATGGTCATCCTCATCGTCAGCCGGGAATTCGTCATCACGGGCCTGCGTTCGCTGGCGGCCGCCCATGGCCAGACCATGGCCGCCGACGACGGGGGGAAGTTCAAGACGACGGTGCAGACCACCACGGTCATCACCACGCTGGTGGTCCTCATCATCCGCACGGGCCTCAAGGATTTTTCGGGCATCGGCGGACTCGAACATCCCTTGATGTCGGGCTGGCGGGCGAGCGCCATGCATGTCGTGGAATGGATCCCTTACTGGCTGGTGTTCATCGCCACCCTCTTTTCCCTCAGCACCGGCATCAGCTACCTGCGAAAAAACAAGTCCCTCCTGCAAGAAAGCGTTTGATGATTCTCGGCCGCTGGATGGTTCTGGCCGTGGCCAGCGTCGGGTTCTCCAGTTTCCTGCCCTACCGCCTCGTCCCCTTCGCCAAATGGAAAGGCGGAGGGTTCATCGGCAGTCTCGCCGGCTGGGCGTTGTTGATGGCTCTTCCAAATGTCGGGGGGGTGTATTGGGCGGCGACGGTGTTGATCCTGGCGAGTTGCGTGCCCGTGTGTCATTACGCCGAAAAATTCCTCGGCAACCACGACGACCCCCGCATCATATACGACGAGGTGGCCGGCATGTGGGTTTCGGCGCTGTTCCTGCCGAAGGATGTCTGGACCTTGGCGCTGGCGTTCGTTTTCTTCCGGCTCTTCGACGTTCTCAAGGGGCCGTGGGGCCGGTGGGCTTCCCGCGCGCCGGGCGGCTGGGGAGTGGCCGGCGACGACCTCGTGGCCGGGCTTCTTGCCAACGTCTTCGTCCGCCTTTCCCTTTCCCTCTTCCCGCAATTCCTGGTCCCCCGATAATCCGCGATCCTCGTGCGCCGGAGGAACGTTTTTGCCGGCGCGGTGACTTTTTTCCCCGCTTCGTTCCCTCGAAAAACAACACACGTGTCTTGTTCGAGCGAAATCGAGAACGAAACGGTTGCCGGCCGTCAGGAGGTCGTCGGTCGGGCGGGCGGCGGGTTGTTTTGAGGGGAGGCCGGTATTTTCTCGAGCAGGAGGGCGCCGAAGGCCTCGTCGGGGTTGAAGAGCGGGGCACCGAACTGGGCCACCGGCCGGTAACGTTTTCGGATGTGGTGGAACCCGCGCTGGAGATAGTCCCGGCCGAAGATGGGAGCGCCGTACTCGCTCGCCCAGCGGGACGTGATGAGGACGTATTTGATGTCCTTGTCCCGGAAGTCGCGGATGAACCGGTCTTCCCGTTCGGGCGTGTTCACCAGGTCCGGCAATGAAGCGTTGAAGTAGAAAACAGGGACGGAGTCGAGAAAGTAGTTGAAGAAAGACCCTTCCGGCACGACCGCCAGGCGGAACTCCCCTTCGTCTCGCCCTTGAAAATAATCCAGCGCCGCCCGGACCGTCGCGTATTCGTCTTTCGGCAGCAGGAACGTGCCTCTCGGCGTCTCGAGCCGGTGGGGCTTGGAACGGTACCCGTGCAGGGAGAGCCGCCAGTGGAAGAGGGCGGCCAAGATCAGGAAGGCCGTCATTCCGAATCGGTGGCATGGAGAGGGCGAGCCCCGTCGGCGGAGATGTTCGGGAAGGAAACGGAAGAGGAACGCGGCGAAGAGGACCAGCGCCGGCGCCAGTAGGTAGAAACCGTAGTGGGTGGCGTCCAGGCGCAAAGATTTTCGAAGCAGGAGGACGCCCGCCGCCGCCGAGAAACTGAAGAGAAGCCGGGCGGCCGGGGCGTCGTCCCCCGGTCGACAGCCAAGATCGGAAGAGCGTCGTGTAGGGAAAGAGTGTTCATCACCGTGTAGAT
>ERZ795054.4227-NODE-4227-length-10691-cov-10.904945_pt1 | contig 10691 bp, 10 predicted proteins | sample MGYA00375138_ERZ795054 | MGnify/ENA primary metagenome ERZ795054 (study PRJEB30183, sample SAMN05720215) | anaerobic digester metagenome | isolation source: active sludge of municipal wastewater-treating anaerobic digesters | place: USA | collected 2014-12-23 ...
GCCTCACAGCGGCGCGGGTCATCACATAAAGAGCGGCCATATTCGATGATCAGGTCACGGAGTTTCTGGCGAGGCAGGTCGTGCATGGGAAGTTCTCGCGGTAGGTCAGGCGAGCCATTTTACCCCCTGAAATTCAATGGCAATAAGCGCCCGCACCGGCAGGATGAAAACGTTACTCACAGCCCCGCCTGATCCAGCCAGGCGCTCAGGCAGCGCCGGCCCCGTTCCTCGGCAGCGGCGGCGTGACGGGCGGTCGCGGCCCGCAGCGCCGGCACGTTTAGGCCGGAAGTGTGGGCGATTTCGCCGGCATGGCCGATGAACCAGCGTTCCAGACCCCGCGCGGTGGTTTCCAGATGGAACTGCAAGCCCAGGGCGCGGGGTCCCCAGGCGAACGCCTGATGGGGATAGACCTCGGTCGAGGCCAGCAGCGTAGCGCCGGCTGGCAAATCGAAGGTATCACCGTGCCAGTGCAACACCGGTGTCCCGTCGGCCAGCGCCGCCAGCGGGCTGGCATGACCCGCTTCGGTCAGCGTCAGCGGTCCCCAGCCGATCTCCTTGCGCCCGCCCGGATAGACCGCGCCCCCCAGCGCCCGCGCCAGCATCTGGCAGCCCAGACAGATGCCCAGCACCGCCCGGCCCGCATCCAGCCGCGCCCGCAATATCGCCAACTCATCACGGATAAAGGGATACGCCTCGTCCTCGTAGACGCCGATGGGACCGCCCAGCACCACCAGCAGATCGTCGGCCAGCGGGTCCATCTGCGTCAGATCATCGTAGCCCGCCTCGCCATAGCGGATGGCATAACCCCGCTCGGCCAGCACCGGCGCGAATCCACCGAGGTCTTCAAACGCAATGTTACGGAGAGCGAAAACGGTTTTCATACAAGCAGGCTCCTGGGAATGACGGGAAAGCATTGGGGTTCCATCGGACCGGGATTAGCCGGAAATGAGCATCCACCCCACGGTGGCAGCCATCATCCCCAGCACCAGCGCCCAATCCCGGCGGCGGAACCGGTATTCTACCAGCGGTGTGCGAACCGGCCCGCCGAAGCCGCGCGCTTCCAGCGCCTCGGCCAGATCGTCGGCGAAGCGCATCACGCTGGCCAGCAGCGGCCCCAGCAGGGCGAAGCCGTTGCGCAGCAGATAAAGCCCGTCCAGCCGGATGCCGCGACTCTCCTGCGCCTCGCGCACCTCGCGCGCCAAGGTCGCCATCGTCGGCGCGAATCGCAGAGTTCCTTCCAGCAGGAACACCGCCTGGGGCGACAACCCGCTGGCCAGCAGCGACTCGCCCAGTTCCTCCGGCGGGGTGAGCGCGAAAAACAGTACGCTGGCAGTCACCAGGGCCAGCAACCGCAGCACCGCACCGGCGGCTTCCTCAACCCCGGCACTGAAACCGACGATCACCGCGAACAGCAGCAGGGTCGGCCACAGCAGGCGCAGGACCCGCGACCACTCACCCCAGCATCGCCCCATTGCGATGCCCAGGAGCGATGCGGCGGTCAGCAGCGCCAGTTCCAGCGGCCGGGTCGTCAGCAAAATCACCCCGCAGCCCAGCAGATAAACGGCCAGCTTGGCGCGAGGATCGTAATGCCGTTTACTCCCCTCTCCCCCTGTGGGAGAGGGGTCGGGGGTGAGGGGTTCAAACCGCCCGCCCATCACGCCGCCACCGCCAGCGCTGCCGACCGGGCGCGGCGGCAGGGTTCGTACCGGGTCAATACCGTCGCGGCGTCGGCGTCAGTGGTGATTTGGCCCTCGGCCAGCACCGCCCAGCGGTGGCAGAGCGGCCAGGCCCAGCGGGGATCGTGCGTCGCCACGATAATCGCCAGTCCCTCGGCGGCGCAGTCGGCCAGCAGGGCGCGCAGCGTGGCGCGGGCGTTGGCATCCTGACCGGCGGTCGGCTCGTCCAGCAACAAAGCTCGCGGTCGGGACGCCAGCACCGCCGCCAGCGCGACCCGCCGCTGTTCGCCGGCGCTGAGCATCTGCGGCGGCCGGTCGAGCAGCGGGTCGAGCCCGAACTGCGCGCTCAGTTGCTCGCACCAGGCTGGGTCGTGGCGGCGCAGGGCGCGTGGGCCGGCGGCCAGTTCGGCGCGCACCGTGGGTGCGAACAGCATGTGCGCTGGCTGCTGCATCACCAGGCCCACCTCGCGGGCCAGTTCCGCCACGGGCCGCTTTCCGACCGGTCGCCCCAGCACCCGCACCGCGCCGCGCTGGCTGCGCAACAGCCCATTGCCATGCCGCAGCAGGGTACTCTTGCCCGCGCCGTTTGCCCCCAGCAGCGCGACGATTTCACCCGCCGCGCTGGTCAGGCTGGCGCCGCGCAGCACCGGCCGACCATCGCGTTCGCACCAGACGCCATCCCATTCCATCACCGGTTCCGGCGCGGACGCCACGGGCAACGGCGGCGCTTCCGGCCATGGGCCAGGCGGCTCCAGTCCCCAGGCGGCCACGTTCCCGGCCAATACGGTTTCCGGCATACCGTCGGCGGCCAACCGACCCCGGTGCAAGACCAGCATTCGGCTGGCAAGATCGGCTACTTCGCCCAGCCGGTGCTCGGCAACGATCAGGGTGATGCCGGCGGCGTGCAGGCGACGCAACCGGTCGCGTAACTGCTCCGCACCGACTGCGTCGAGAAAGGCGAACGGCTCGTCCAACACCAGCAGTTGCGGCTCCATCGCCAGCACCCCGGCCAGCGCCACCCGCTGCTGTTCGCCGCAGGACAGGGTATGGGGCGAGCGGTCGAGCAAATGAGCGATGTCCATCCACTCCGTCGCCGCCCGCACCCGCCGGGCGATGGCGGCGCGGTCCAGACCCTGGCAGGCCGGGCCGAACGCGAGATCGCGGACTACGGTCGTCGCCAGACATTGAGCGTCGGGCCGCTGCAATACCAATCCGACCGTGCGACTCAACTGATGCGGTGGCGTCGAACGCGGATCGGCGCCGGCGACGGTGAGAGCGCCGCGCAACTCGCCGCCGTGCAGATGGGGAATCAGGCCATTCAGCAGCCGGCAAAGCGTGGATTTGCCCGAACCGCTGGCCCCGGCCAGCAGCACGAACTCGCCGGGACTGACCGTGAATTCCAGGTCGTGCAGCACCGGTTCGGTGGCAACGGGATAGCGGTAGGTCACGCCCCGGCAGGCGATCAGGGCTTCGGTCATCACCGCTCAGCGCAGGTAGCCGAGCCGGCGCAACACCATGAGGCCCGCAACGCCCAGCGCCGCGCCCACTACCGAGGACAGCAGAAACGGCAGGATCAGCACGGTCAGGGCAAGGTCCTTGCCCATCAGATACGGTGCGACCAGCAACGCCCCGACAGTCGCGCCGATCAGCCCGGTGCCGACCACCTCGCCCAGCGCGGTGAAGTAGGCATTGCGGGTGTAGCGATAGGCCAGCCCGGCCAGCACCACCCCGAACACGCTGCCCGGAAACGCCAGCGGCGTGCCCAGCCCCAGCGCGTTGCGAACCAGCGAGGTGACCAGCGCCACCGCCAGTCCCCACCACGGCCCGACCAGCGCCCCGGCGATGACGTTGATGAAATGCTGGGTGGGCGAAACCTTGGCGATGCCGGTGGGAATGCTCAGTGGCGACAAGGCGACCGCCAGCGCCGCCAACGCCACGCTGTAGGCGATCAGCCGGGTCGGCGCAACGGTACCTGTTGGGGAACCGGAAGCATCATGGGATGACATGTCTTGATTTTTTCCTGTCGGCATCCCCGCTGCAGGGGGAGCGCTCTATGCTCAAATCAGGCGCAAAGACTGGCATAACCGATGCTGGATTGCCAGATTCAGGCCATCCCATCGTCATTCCCCATCCTGGTTTACGGTGAATCGTGATTTCTCAGAAACTCGTTCCACAGCACGCAACCACCAACACCGAAAACTTTGTTCGAACTCGTTCGAAGACCGTTTTGAAGTGCCAAGCCAAAATATGATGACTCAAGCTTTTTTGTCCCCCGGCGCCGGTGCGGCGTCAGGACTGGCATCCAGCCAGGCATCGAAAGCCGCCAGCTCTCCGCGCGCCTGACGCTCGCGAAAATATGCCTCGGTTTTCAGCGCGGAAATCTTCTCCGCGATCGCGGTGACAAAAAACTGGTTCATCGAAATCTGCTCTTCCTCAGCCACCTTCCGGGCGTAGGCAAACAGGGATTCGGGTACACGCAAGGCATAGTTGGCCATCAGTTGGTCTCCTCTCGCAATTGCTGGAGAAACGCCCCAGGCTTCAACACGGACAACCGAAAATGGCGAGCCGCATTAAAGTCTGCAATGTTCAAGGTCACCAGCGCCTCTGCCCGACCGTTCAGTGCAGTTTCCAGCACCATTTCATCAGCCGGATCTCGCAACTGGGGGCGCCAGAGATAATGCAGATGCACCGGTTCCACGAGCAGGCTCAGCGCATCCAGAAAAGCGTCCGTCATGGCTATACTGCGGCTACCGGCTGCCAAGTGTTCCGGTCTTTTCAGCACGGCCTCATATTCGAGCATCAGCGGGACGGAAGCCAACGCCGTGTACTGCCCGGTTCTCAGCGCCTGAAGCAGCGCAAAAGATGCGCCATTCCGGCTCCGGGAAGCCGCTACCAGGATGTTCGTATCGAGCACCACCCGCGCTTTTTTCATATCACTGATGATATGGATTTACTGGAAGGAATCAAGTATGGCATTCACCGAATCAACACCGTTGAAACCGGTGACCGCCCCCCGGAACGAGCCTCGCCATCCTTTATAACCAATGGTTTAGGGTCGAAAACCGATGACTGCCAATACTGCGGTAGATCGTTCCCCACCGTCCGCCTGGCCCGCCTATCTCGCGTTGCTGGACAACGGCGAACTGGAACGGCGGGTGGTCGAGGCTTACGCCCGGCTGGACGATTGCGACCTGTGCGCCCGCTATTGCCGGGTGAACCGGCGGCAAACGCTGAAGGGCGTGGTGTGCCGCACCGGCGAACGGGCGGTGGTGCATGGCTGTTGCCCCCATCATGGCGAAGAGAATCCGCTGCGCGGCTGGGCCGGTTCGGGGACGATCTTTTTCTCCTGGTGCAACCTGCGCTGCGTGTTCTGCCAGAACTGGGAAATCAGCCAGCAGGGCGAGGGTCAGGAAATCACGCCGGAAGCCCTGGCCCGGATGATGCTCGACCTGCAACGGCACGGCTGCCACAACATCAACCTGGTGACCCCCAGCCACGTCGTGCCGCAAATTCTGGCGGCCACCCTGCTCGCCGCCCGGTGGGGCTTGCGCTTGCCGCTGGTTTACAACACCGGCGGCTACGACAGCCCGGAGGCGCTGGCGTTGCTGGATGGCGTGGTGGACATCTACATGCCGGATATGAAGTACGGCGATTCGCAAACCGCCCACCGCTATTCGCACGTGCGCAACTACTGGGAAGTCAACCAGGCAGCGGTGCGCGAAATGCACCGGCAGGTCGGGGATTTAACGCTGGACGAGCACGGACTGGCGCGGCGCGGCTTGCTGGTGCGCCATCTGGTGTTGCCGGGCGATCTGGCGAACACCGAAACCGTGCTGGCGTTCCTGGCGCGGGAGATTTCCACCGACACCTGGTTGAACCTGATGGATCAGTATCATCCCTGCTATAAGTCTGGCGACTATCCGCCGCTCGACCGTCCGCTCGCGCGGGAGGAATACGAACAGGCGCTGCGGCTGGCGGAGAAATACGGATTGCGGCGGCTCGACCAGCGGCGGCGCTGGCGGGAGTGGGGGTATCCTTAAAATATTCGGAGTATGGAGTGTGAAACTCATGGCTATTCAAACGACCTATACGCAGGCGCGCACCCAGTTTGCTCACCTGTACGATTCTGTTGTTAATGATCGAGAAATTGTCATTATTCGTCGGCGGGGAGCGGAAGATGTGGCGCTCATCGCTGCCGATGAGCTTGCCGGTCTCCTCGAAACCGCTCATCTACTCAAATCACCGGTCAACGCCGAGCGGTTGCTCAACGCCTTGGCCCGGGCGCGCGAACGCATCGGAACACCCCAAACGATTGCCGAACTGCGCCGCGAAGTCGGGCTCGATGAAACCGGATTAGCAGATGAAAGCTAAGGCGCTCCACCGTGACGCCATTTTCCAGCCAGAATTTCGCGAGGACCTGCGTTACTGGGTGGAAACAGACCGACGGAGAGCATTGCGTGTTCTCGAATTGATCGAAGCGATCATGCGCGATCCATTCGGTGGAATTGGAAAACCGGAGCCTTTGAAATATCTGGCGGCGGGAACCTGGTCGCGACGTATCACCCAGGAACACCGATTGGTCTATCTGGTCAGTGCCGAACGTATTGACTTTCTCCAGGCCCGTTATCACTACTGAACGTTACCCACTTCCACACAACTCTCGATATTCTTTGGTCCTGGACATCGGCTCGGTAGATCGGGCTTGAGCCTGACTCTGTTCAGCCCAACTGCGTTAGGCTAAAGCCCACTGTACATTTTCCCGTGATCAATGCCTACTCATGACAGCCTGTGGTAGGGCCAAATCATATCCAACACAACAGGCTGTGATTTTTAGCCGGGTATCACAGGAAAATTTACAGGAGGAACTTTTTCGTCCCCCGGCGCCGGTGCGGCGGCAGGACTGGCATCTATCACGAATGGTTCATGGTCGAAAACCGATGACTGCCAATACTGCGGTGGATCGTTCCCCGCCGTCCGCCTGGCCCGCCTATCTCGCGCTGCTGGACAACGGCGAACTGGAACAGCGGGTGGTCGAGGCTTACGCCCGGCTGGACGATTGCGACCTGTGCGCCCGCTATTGCCGGGTGAACCGGCGGCAAACGCTGAAGGGCGTGGTGTGCCGCACCGGCGAACGGGCGGTGGTGCATGGCTGTTGCCCCCATCATGGCGAAGAGAATCCGCTGCGCGGCTGGGCCGGTTCGGGGACGATCTTTTTCTCCTGGTGCAACCTGCGCTGCGTGTTCTGCCAGAACTGGGAAATCAGCCAGCAGGGCGAGGGTCAGGAAATCACGCCGGAAGCCCTGGCCCGGATGATGCTCGACCTGCAACGGCACGGCTGCCACAACATCAACCTGGTGACCCCCAGCCACGTCGTGCCGCAAATTCTGGCGGCCACCCTGCTCGCCGCCCGGTGGGGCTTGCGCTTGCCGCTGGTTTACAACACCGGCGGCTACGACAGCCCGGAGGCGCTGGCGTTGCTGGATGGCGTGGTGGACATCTACATGCCGGATATGAAGTACGGCGATTCGCAAACCGCCCACCGCTATTCGCACGTGCGCAACTACTGGGAAGTCAACCAGGCAGCGGTGCGCGAAATGCACCGGCAGGTCGGGGATTTAACGCTGGACGAGCACGGACTGGCGCGGCGCGGCTTGCTGGTGCGCCATCTGGTGTTGCCGGGCGATCTGGCGAACACCGAAACCGTGCTGGCGTTCCTGGCGCGGGAGATTTCCACCGACACCTGGTTGAACCTGATGGATCAGTATCATCCCTGCTATAAGTCTGGCGACTATCCGCCGCTCGACCGTCCGCTCGCGCGGGAGGAATACGAACAGGCGCTGCGGCTGGCGGAGAAATACGGATTGCGGCGGCTCGACCAGCGGCGGCGCTGGCGGGAGTGGGGTCGAGGATCAGGCTGAACGCCGTCATGGGCGACGGACCGAAAACGCTGGAATTCCATCACGCCGCTCAAATGTATTAAAATTGCTGCAATTTCCTTGGCGCCTGTCCATCCGGGAGGTCAGGTATGGTTGAACTCGCTGACAAAGATACTTGCACCGGTTGTGGCTGAGACGCAATGGACGCTACCGCCCGAAGCTTGGCCGAAAATCGAATTTCTGGTGGCCGAGGACGATGCGCCGGTGGACAGACAGCGTCTTCTCGGAAAAACAGATTATGCCCTTAAAACACTGTAGCGCCGGAAAAGCTCTGCTGGCAAAGGCACAGCTAATCTCCATGTGATTGACATCGGTTTACTACTTTCAGCTTTTTCCAGTATAACCGGCCCCAAAGCAACAAATGCATTATCACGGGTTTCCCGCACAAATAACTGGAACCGCCAGCCATTAGTAGAGCTTTCCAGATAGCGTAGCCCTGCCTTGGTTTCAGGACCCGCGCTATTTTGGGTTTGCCAATGAAATCGCTCTGGACTGATCGCGTAATCGTGGTAGGCCACTGCACTATGAAATCCCTCACGCTTATCCAGGGTGACGAAGAGCAACTCGATGCGCTGGTTCTGGAGAGGCAATACCCCTTCTCGCTGTGAGGGCCGCCGTTTTGCATCGTGATAACCAACCGCCGTGAGAATTTCTCGCCGGCTATAAGAAGCATATAGGGTCAATGGCCAATCTGTTGGTACACCAGGCAACGGCCGAGGATCGAGGTCGCTGGCTTCATCCAAATAGGTTGCGAGTTCGCCTAATTCCTCAAGCATTACTGGGTTGGCGTCGAGTTGCGCTAGCAGAGTAGGGCCATCGAGTAGCGTCTGACCGGTGCCGTGAAGCTGATAGGCCAACATCTGTACCCGCTTACAGTCCGCGTCATCCAAATGTGGCCAGAGAGTAGCGCCCTGCTTCGCTACACGCTGCCAAAGATTCAAACAGGTGGGATCAGTGGTATTCAGAAGGTCCGCGTAGCGTCGCCCCAGCCAGAGTTCATCAGGACCTTCAGTGCGTGTTTCCAATCCAACGGCCCGGCGTAGTGCCATCCAACCGCTGGGAGATTGTTTACGGTACAGGTCACCAATTTCCAGGCCTTGATCGCGGATGAATTCTGCTAACCGGATGTTGCGAGTACCGCGCAGAATGACATAAGCAGATAGTTCAGCCCGCAAACGCGGCCAAGTTTTTTGTGTGACTTGTCGCAGACTGGCTAAAACCCGCTCCCGGCTGACACGATCCAGATAGAGATGGCAACCGGGTGGCAATTGACTAAAGCCCTGTTCAACGGCTTTGATGAGATGGAATCGGGATAAGCCGGTTAGAATTTGATAAAGGCGGTCAAAACGAAAATCCTCCCGATGGCGACCCACGAAGTCGAGAATCAGACAACTCGTCTTGCCGAAGAATAGGCGTAGGCCCCGCCCTAGTTGCTGTTGGTACAGCACCGGACTCTGGGTCGGGCGCAATAACAGTAGGGTATCCACTTCAGGAATATCGATACCCTCGTTATAGAGGTCGCAGATGCACAACACATTGATTTCACGTGCTGCCAGCCTACGAGGTGCATCACGCCGGATTTCAATGGGAGTTTGCCCGGTGACCGCCAAAGCGGGAATACCGGCGGCCTGGAAACAATCAGCCATAAACTCAGCATGACGAATGCTGACGCAGAAGGCTAATACTCGTGCTTGCCGCCAGTCGGTAGACAGCCGCTTAAACTCATCAATCGCCCGAAAGGCACGGACAGAGTCAGTCCCTATCAGTTTGTCCAAAGTCGCAGTTTCTCCGCTTTGACCCCACGGAACCGTGCGTAGATCGGTGTCGTCTCCGATACCGTAATACTCGAAAGGAACAAGCAATTGTTGTTCAAGCGCGTCCCAGAGGCGAAGCTCAACAGCAGGCCCACCATCGGGACGTGTATCAAAATAGTCCAGAATGGGTTTACCATCGGTGCGTTCCGGGGTCGCAGTCAGGCCCAGCAGTACGTTCGGCTTCACGGTGCGCGCAAAGGTGTCAAAACTTACCGCAGGGAGATGATGACATTCATCAATCACCACCGTATACCAATAGTCCGTACCGAGTTGGTTGAGCAGTCCACGACTGAGCACGCTGGCGATGGTCGCAAACAGATGCTCAAAGCGACTTGGCTCGGAACCGTCAGCCAGCAATTCGCCGAAATCAGCTTGCCGCAATACCTGCCTATAGGTATCGCGGGCTTGGATTAACAACTCAACCCGGTGGGCTACAAACAGTAATTTGGGCCGCCCACCCGTCTCTTCACACAGGCGGCGATAGTCAAAGGCCGCTACTACCGTCTTACCCGTACCAGTAGCCGCGACAACAAGATTTCTGCGCCGGCCATGACGACGCTCATGCGCCAGCCGATCTAGCATGATTTTTTGATAATTCTTGGGTTCCAAACCGAACCAGGTTAGCGCTCCCGGCAATACATTGCCACTCTCTGTTTTCAGAGCGGCCCGTAATTGTTGTACTTGCTTCTCGTCGCGTGGATCGAAAGGCTGGAATTCAGGATCGTTCCACAAAGTCTCAAAATGCGCGGCCGCTGCAATGTACAGCGGGCTTTGACCCGCTTCAGTAAATTTGACAGTCCACTCCAAACCGCCCATTAAAGCTGCTGCTGACAGATTGGCACTTCCGACATAGGCGCTACCAAAGCCGGTTAGGCGGTGGAAAATCCATGCCTTGGCGTGTAATCGGGTGCGTCGCCCATCCAGTGAAACTCGTATCTCAACCCCTGGTAGCTTGCCGAGTGCTTCTAAAGCGCGTACTTCAGTGGCACCGGTATAGGTGGTGGTTAAAATGCGCAACCGGGTTTTCGCCTGTCCCTTGGCACCAACCGTTGTTGCCATTTCCAGAACATCCCAGAGTTTACGGATACCGCTCCACGTGATGAAACTGACTAAAACATCCACTTGATCGGCAGCAGCCAACTCACGGCGGAGTTCTGTCATCAATGCGGGATCACCACGTCCTGCGGTAAATAGCCATGGTTCACTTAAGCCGGTTATTGGTGTTTGTGGCGTAGGGCCGTGCCGATGGACAGCCCGTAAAACGC
>ERZ795054.4229-NODE-4229-length-10690-cov-7.411942_pt1 | contig 10690 bp, 10 predicted proteins | sample MGYA00375138_ERZ795054 | MGnify/ENA primary metagenome ERZ795054 (study PRJEB30183, sample SAMN05720215) | anaerobic digester metagenome | isolation source: active sludge of municipal wastewater-treating anaerobic digesters | place: USA | collected 2014-12-23 ...
GTCAGATCGAGGACTTTTTTATTCTCTAAATGTGCGAAAGATATTGTACAGTACCGACGAAGAAATAAAAAAACGGCCCCTGAAAGGCCGTTTCCATTTTACCGTTCTTCTATATTTCATTGGAATTCTATTTTTAATCCAAGAACTTTGCCAATTTGCAATAAAGTTTTAAGGGTAACATTAGACCCTTTTTCTATTGCGGAAACCTGCTGCTGTGTCAATTTAGCCTGTCTTGCAAGATCAGCCTGTGAAAGGCGAAGTTTTATCCTTGCTTGCTGTATCTCGACAGACAGCCTTGCAATTTCAGATTCTATATCATATGCCTTTTTGAATTTTTTATCTTTTAACTGTTTAGCAATATACTCCTTATGTAACATAGTGTGCCTCCTTTTTTAAATACGCTCTCTATTTATTTTTTCATTTTATTTAAATACTTTTTAAAATCATCGATCGACTTGAACCGCCTTTTAAAATCCCCCCTTATTTCCTGCGCTTTTTTTATTTCTTTCTCGGGAACCGAGCCCCCATGTTTTGTAAACTGATGAGTCAAAACAATATAATTTTTAAAAACAAAAAAATATAATATCCTTTCCTGATTGCCTGATAATTTAATCCGTAATTCATGTATCCCGTCCTTTAATAAGTCAGCATAAGGCCGGGGAAGATTTGGGCCATGTTCTGCCAATTGATCTATCCATGCAACGGCTATGGCTCTCTGTTCTGATTTTAAACAATCAAGAAATTCAGCTATTTCGCATTGATTGTCGTTTTCATAATAATAAATAATCCAATTACTCATTTTTGCAATCTACATAATATATTATGTTAATAATATACATATTATATTATGTAGCGTCAAGTAAAAAATAAAAAAACCGGAAATATATTTTCCGGTTTATAAAATTTTAAAAAAGCCTTGCATCCGGGGCTTTTTTTGTCAATAGTTACACATTCGGCTGAGGCGAAGCCGGTCTCTTAAGGTGCAGGAGCGAAGCCCGCGTGAACAAGGGCGACAACTCGTTGCTGGTATCGCGAATTGTATCCAATAAATCTCGCCTTTCTGCCGGCGGTTGGTATTACATAACCACGGTACACAGAAAAATCACCGATGCGATGAATGCCAGAAATTTCAGGAGCGCGGTAAGATCTTTGCCCCTGAAAAAAATTCCGGCCAGGGTCAGCTGACTGTAGTGCAGCGCGAGCCGGGCTATTGTCCTGAAATCAAGCGTGGAAAAAATCGAGTCAAAAGTACCGAACGGAAACATTTTCGGGATGTTCCCCCGCGTGTATTCGAGCATCCATGCCTCGTCTTTGATCCGGTAATGCTTGATGACCCCGGCGCCGAGATACAGCGGATACTCGCTCTTTTCGGTGTTTATCTCGGGCTCGAACCTACCTTCATATTCGCACACCAGTTCGCCCTTGAATAAAAAGTCGAAAACTTCCGAGGCGTACCGGCCCGAATGCCCCTCGGTGCCGATGCAGCTGCCGAAAATTATTATGTATTCCCTGATTGATGCGTGCAGGAGCATGAGCTGCCCCATGGCTCCGCCGGCGTTATTGAACATCCATTTCTGTTTTTTGCAGATATGGCCCGGGTATTTCCTGTCGAGCTCGCGGGTTATCAGCAGGATCGCTTCATCGGTGGGTAGCCCCACCGCTTTTTTTCGGATCTCGTTGAGCTCCCGGGGATCAAACAGAAATTTTTTCCCGGGCATGAGATGGTTCGGTACAGCTGGCTTGTTCATGGAAACTTCTCCGTAATAGAAATTGAATGCACAATTTATATACGGATGGCGCATCCGTGTCTTCCTGAATTATACCCGGGTATGAATCACGAACTGCAGAATTATAATTCTGCAGTTTCTGGAGTGATATTTAATTTCTCTGGGCCGGGTTAAGGTCTTTGATGTGCCTGTAGGCGAAACGCGGCTCAAGCGGGAGGGCCCGTATCATGTTTTCAGGCATAAAATTTTATTAAATTATCAATTCAATCACTGCTGAGCTTTCTAGAATTTTATGGCAACGATGGAAATATCATCGTTAAGGTCGGAATCCCTGCATGCTGTCATGAAATTCTGCTTTAAATAATCGATAAGATTTTCCGGATTTTCATCAAGGAAACGGAGAACGATTTCGGCGAGCTTGCGCTCTCCGTGTCCTACATCCATCCGGTCGCCACCGAAGCATTCCGTAACGCCATCAGTATAAAGTACGAGCCAGTCTCCGGGTTCATACAGGATGACACGCTCTTCGAACGTTTCTTCGGCGGCAAGTCCCAGCGCCTTGCCCTCGGTATTCAGCATGACCACTTCCCGTGACTGCGACCGCACCAGCATCTGGTCATTGTGGCCCGCGCTGGCATACGTTATAAGCTTGTTATGAGCATCGATGACGGCATAAAACAGGGTCACGAACATGCCGTTTTCGGAATCCTGGAAAATATATCGATTGGCATTTTTCAGGAGGCCGGCCGGCGTACTGTCGATCCTGCGTTCTGCCCTGACTATGTTAAGGGCGGAGCCCATAAACAATGCTGCAGGAATTCCCTTTCCCGAAATATCCGCAACCAGAATTGAATATTTGTTTTCGTTCAATCTGGAAAAATCATAAAAATCGCCGCCAACAGAACGGGCGGGCCTGGTGAAGTATGCCAGTTTATGACCGTTGAAGGCATCTGGTATAAGCCGAAGAAATTTTTTCTGTATTTCCGCGGCTATGACAATATCACGGGACAGCATCCGCTGGTTCTCGGCTATCCTCTGGTTGAGAAGGTTATTGTAAATCTGTGAAACCTGGCTGCTTAATGTGGTCACGATACGTAAATCGAAGGAGTCAAAATTCCTGCCGTTATTCTTGTCTGTGCATGAAATGACGCCGATTATTTTATTCTTATAACGTATCGGCACCGAAATAAAGGAATCCGTCAAATAGTTGCGGCCTTCAATCACCATTGCGGCCGGGACCTCGTGCTTGATGTCTGAGACCAGCATGGGGTCGCCGCTCCTGAAAACGTGGCCCGCTATCGATGATTTCATGTCAATCTCTCGTGAATTCATGACCGAATCGGGGAGTCCGAATGCGGATTCAACATTCAACCGCCTGTCGTCCTCGTTGTAAAAAAGAATCGAAACACGGCGGACCTTCATCGTTTCCGCGAGAGATTTACAGATGTTGTCAATGATGTCGTCGTCGGGGCCGGCAAGTGATATCGATTGGGCGACTTCATACAGAGCCGTCAATTCCTCGATCCGGGTGGATAGTTCGTCATAAAGCCGGCGGTTGTTGATGGCAATGGCGGCCTGGCTCGCTATGTATCCCGCCTGCTCGATATCGGTTTCATCATATCCATCCCGGCCGATGGCATTCACCACTTCAAGAACGCCGATCAAATCACCCATAACAAGCATCGGTACGCAAATAAGATTTCTTGTGGTGAACTGGTATTTCTGGTCTATGTCATTATACCACCGGGAATCTTTATGGGGGTCATTCGATATGACAGGCTCCATCTTTGCCGCCACGAGACCGGCAATGCCTTTTCCCTTCGGGACGCGTTCTCCGCGAATAATATCGCCCTTGTTGCCGATTACTACGTCGAAAATAAGATCGCCGGTTTTTTGGTCGGAGAGAAGAAGCGAGCAGCCTTCCGAGTTCAACAGCTCCTTCGCCGAATCCATAATCGCCTTCAGAAGCCCGGCAAGAGACATCGTCGAATTGATTTTTTCATTAATCGACTTGATGTCCGAGATCTCTATCCTGCGTTTGATAGTGTTCGCTCCTTTTGCGTAAAGCTTTGCATCCGGGTCTTTTTTGTCAATAGTTACTTGATTATAATCCATGAAAAAGACGCAATAAATAACACGTTTATACATCCTGAATAACAGAAGGTTGACTGTTCGAAAAAGTGTTGAGGGATACATGAACAATCGATTATCCCGAAGAATGATTCTTTCATGAAATACAAGGTTTTCAAGACCTGATGCATTGGGGAATTTTCAACAGAAAATTACCGCGAATAAAAAAGGCCGCGTGTTCCGCGGCCTTTCTGCTTCGAATTATCTTTTACGTCACTCGATCCTTGGTATGAGCACGATGTCGACACGCCTGTTGAGAGATCTGTTTTCCGGCGTGTCGTTGGGAACAATGGGGTTGAACTCGGCGTATCCCGCGGCGCCGAACCTCGACTTGTTCAGGTTCTTGCTTCTCAGAATATAGTCGAGCACCGACAGCGCGCGCTCGGTCGAGAGCTGCCAGTTGTCCCTGAACTTCTTCGTCTTGATGGGGATATTGTCGGTGTGCCCCTCGACCATGATCGTGTTCTCGGGATATTTCACGAGAATATCCGTGATCTTGTCGAGCGCAGGAAGGATTTCCTTCTTCAAATCGGACGAACCAGAGTCGAACGAAATCCGGTCGTCGATATTGATGATCAGCTTGTTGTGGAACTTCTTGAGCCTGATCTGACCGAGCTTGATCTCCTCCGCGAGCTGTTTCTCGAGCTCGTTGGCCTGCTCTGACATGCGTTCGAGCTCCTCTTTCTGGCTCTGGGTCAGCTTTTTCAAGTTAGACAGCTCGTTTTCGAGGTTCGCGATGTTGTCCCTGAGCTTGGCTATGATTTCCGAGTAGGTCTTGTTGACCTTGTCGAGTTCGTCAAGCCTCCGCTGCTTTTCATCCGCGAGCTCCTGGCGGAGCTTCTTGAGCTCCTCCTCGTATCGGGCCTGCATCTTGTTGCTTTCCGCGATCAGGTCCTGCTCCCGGTTGCTGCTCTTCTGCCTGAGTATGTCGATCGTTCCCTGCAGCTCCGCGGCCCTCTTGTCGCAGAGCTCCCTGTCCTTGGCGCTCTGGGCCTCCATGTTCTCTATTTTCTTGTTCAGGTTCTCGATCTGGTTTTCGAGCTCGGCGATTTTTTTCTGCAGATTGGACTTTTCGTTGCTGTACTGGTTCTGCAGCACCTTGAGTTCGAGCTCGACGGACACCTTCTCGTTGAAGAGGTTCTTGTATTCGTTCTGCGTGTAAAGTATCTTTGCCCGGGCATGCTGGCCGGTTCCGAGCATGATGACCATCGCTGCCAGGGTCGTGAGTGACAATAATGTTTTTTTCATGGCTTTGCGCTCCGTGAGTTATTTTTCGGTGTAGCCTGAATCCTGCATTTCCTTCTGGGCCGCTTTCAGCGCCTCCGCCGATTTTTTCTGCTTCTCGGTCTTGCTCGCCAGGATCGATTTCTGCTTCACGTGGTAGTTCTCATAGGTGGCGACATCGATGAGGTGCTTCTCCGCCTTGCCGTCCTTTGCGGTCTCGGGCGTGTCGGTTTCGCCGAATTCCTTCTGCTGGTACACGCGGGCTATTTTAGCTTTTTCGAATTCCATCTCGGAAACGTATACCGCGAGCTCGGCGTGCCTGAGCTCTATCTGCGCTTCCTGGTCGTCCTCGAGGGCCTGGAGGTATTTCAGGTAGGCCTTCTGCCTGGCGAGCGCGGTCTGGTTTGCGGCTATGTCGTCGTTGGTCTTTTTGACCATGGCGTCGTTGTTTTCGATCGTATAGAGCTTCTGTTTTTCGACGAGTGTTTCATTTTCCTTTTCGAGGACCGGTATTTCCTTCTTGGCGATCACGACTTTCTGAACGGTGATTTTCAGGGCCTCGTCGACCTTTTCCTTTTCTTTTCTCTTAGCTATGATTTCCTGTGCGAGCGAATCGAGTTTCTGCTTCTGTGCCGCGGTCTGTTCGACCAGGAATTCATCCTTGACCGGGTCGGGCATTGACAGGCATCCGGCCATGAATACAAGAGCAAGAAGTAAAGAGGCGTACGTTCTCATAATGTTCCCCCGTGATTTGTTGTTTTGCCTTTTTGTGGGTGCGTGTATGATTATTTTGGTTCAATGAAAAGTCAATTGAAATTTGAGACAATATTACGCTCCGGCGGTTACGGCGGATTTCGTTTTTTAAGCGATATGGCGCGAAATGCTATTTTCTCGTGAGCCTGCGGATCAGGCCGGCGTGCTCCGGAAACATCAGCGAGAGCTCGTCGCTTTTCCCTTCCTCAAAATCGGCGAAGTCGAAGCCGGGAGCGACAGTGCACCCGACGAGGGAGAACGAATTCTTGTCGTTGACCTCGGCGCCGAACCATGCGCCGGCTGGCACCGTGGCCTGAAGCGACTGGCCGCGCCCGGGGTCGTCCCCGAGGATTATCTTCCGGTAGCCCGTGTCCGCGCCGAGGCAGTGAATGGCGAGCGGCGATCCCCGGTAGAAATGCCAGGTCTCGTCTGAAGCGATACGGTGCAGCGAGGAAAAATCGTCGCCTGCAAGCAGGTAATAGATCGCCGTCGAGAAACACCGGTCTCCGCCGAACCGTGCGGGAAGGTGCCCGGCTGCGACGGTTTCGGCCGATCGGTATGTCTCGGAGAAATAACCGCCTTCAGGATGTTTGGCGAGGCCCAGAATCCGCACCCAGTATTCCGCGCCGCGCAAGTGATCACTCCGAGTCCGGGTACCTGGACGTTATCGACCTGAGGATCGGGAGCGTGTCGAAGAATATGTCGACAAGCTCGGGATCGAACTTCTTGCCCGACTGGTATTTTATTTCGTTGAGCACGTCCGACTCCCTCCAGGCGGCCTTGTATACGCGCCTTGACGAAAGCGCGTCGTACACGTCGGTGAGGGCCACGATCCTGCCCATTATGGGGATTTCCTCTCCCCTCAGCGCAACCGGCCTGCCCGACTGGTCTTTCTCGACGGGGTCACCGGTCTCGACGTCTATGCGTCCCGGATACCCGGTGCCGTCCCAGTTCTCGTGGTGCCTCAGCGCCACCTGGGCGGCGACCTCGTCGAACTCGGACTGCCTGAACTTGAAGAGCGTGGCGCCCTGCCACGTGTGGCTCTTCATGATCTCGAACTCTTCTTCGGTGAACTTGCTGGGCTTCTTGAGGATGAGGTCCGAGACCGCGACCTTGCCCACGTCGTGCAGCATGGCGGCCATCCTGAGTATGTCGCGGTTTTTTTCGATATCTTCCCTGGCGACGCCGTGGTTTCTCGCCCAGTGTTCATAAACTTCGACCGAATACGACGCGACCCTGTTGACGTGCGCACCCGTCTCTTTCGGGTCCCTGAGCTCGGCCATGCTGATCATGCGCAGGATGAGCGCCCTGGTCATCTGAGCCCGCTGTAGTATTATGCTCGCGGTATTGGCGAAGTGCAGCACGTACAGCTCGTCCTCGGCGTTGAAGGGATGTATTTTTCCCTTTTCGTCCATCTTGTTGATGATCTGCATGACGCCGAGGATCCCGCCGTTGACGGTCTTGAGCGGTATGGTCAGCATCGAAAGGGTTTTAAACCCTGATTTGATATCATATGAGGAGTTGAACTTGTAGGGCGCGTCCGGGTCGATGCTGTAGGCGTCCCTGATATTTAGGATCTCTCCGGTGGACGCCACGTATCCCGATATCGACGACCTGTTGATATCGGTTTTCATCGTAGTGTAGATGAGCTTCTGGCCCGGCGGCAGCTGGCGCTGCAGCGAATCGGTCTGGACGTGGCTGAATGTGAGCTGGTTTCCCTCGGTGATCTGTATCGAGCCCGCGTCGGCGCTGACGAAGGTCCTCGCCTGCAGCAGAATCTTTTCCAGAAGGATGTCGAGGTCCTGGATCGTGTTCAACTCAGAGCTGAGTCTGAGTATTTCGTTCATCTTTTTCGTGTTATCGCGCATTTAGGGACACGGACGTTCAGAAATCCGCTTCACAACAATAATACACATTTTATGCCAATTTTCAAACATTTTTTAACTGGTTACTCTTCATCCTCGTCTTCGTACAGCTCTTCGGGCTCCCAAACGTAGGTCCGCTTTCCGTTGAAGCTTTTATCTTCGGCGGATTTCGTCTGGTATTTTTTCCCCTCGGCGTCGGGCATGTACGCGTTCTTTTCGCTGTGGTAATAGCTCTCGATCGCGGTGACGTACTTGGTGCCGTCGGGCCAGATTTTCAGGCCGTTGGCGCTGCATGCTCCCATGTCGAACTTCCCGATGAACCGGGACCCGTCTACATAGAACCACACGCCGTCTCCGTTGAGTTTTCCCCCGGTGAATCCGCCCACGTACTTGTCCCCCGACGGCAGGATCAGCGACCCCTGGCCGTCAATCTTGTCGTCCCTGAATCCGCCCACGTACTTGCCGCCGAACCAGGGCGACTTCATTCCCCAGATATAGGTCCCCTGTCCGTGCATCCTGCCGTCTTTCCAGTCGCCTGTGTAGGTGTCGCCCTCTCCGTAGATGAGCGGCTTCTCGTCCATCATGGACCCGTAATACCATTTGCCGTATATCTTTTTCACCAGCTTTCCGTTTTCGTCGAACGTGAAGAGCGAGCCCTCGCCGTGCTGCTTGCCGTCCTTGAACTCGCCGATGTATTTCATGACGAGCACGCCTTTCTCGTTGAATACGAGCAGGGTCCCGTCTCCGCTGGGCACGCCGTCGACGAGCTGGCCGAGATACTGCGACTTGAGCCTTCCCTTTTCGTCGTAGATGAACAGCGCGCCTTCGCCGGTCCTCTTGCCGTCGGTGAACATCCCGAGGTACTTTTCGACGAGCACTCCCTTGTCGTTGTAGACGAATTCGGACCCGTGCCCGTGCTTCCTGTCGTTGACGAACTGGCCGATATAGGTGCTCACCAGGTTGCCCTTCTCGTCGTACACGCTCAGGGTCCCGTCGCCGTGCTTCAGCCCGTCCCTGAACGAGCCTTCGTACTTGCTCACGAGCTGGCCGTTTTCGTTGTACACGAGGAGCGTTCCCTGGCCGTTGGGCTTGCCGTCGGCGAACTGCCCGGTATACTCCGATTTCTTCTTGCCGTTTTTATGGTAGGTCACGAGGGTTCCTTCTCCCTCGGGTTTTCCCTTCCTGAACTGGCCGGTGTATTTCGAGACGATGTTCCCGTCGTCGTCATAGACGGTGAGGACCCCCTTGCCCTGCGGCACGCCTTTTTCGACCTCGCCGACGTATTTCGTCTTTATCTTGCCGTTTTTCGAGTAGGTGACGATGACGGCCTGGCCGTTGATCTCACCGCCGACGAAATCCCCGGTGATGCTGCTCACGAGGTCGCCGTTTTCGTCGTAGTTGTGAACCGTGACCTGGCCGCTGGGTTTGCCCTCGAAGAAATTGCCTTCGATTTTCGAGGTTATTTTGCCCTTCTCGTTGTACGTGGTGAGGACCCCCTGGCCCTCGGGCTGCCCGGCCACGAACTCGCCGGTATAGCTGGATTTGATTTTCCCATTTTTCCAGTAGGTCGTCAGAACGCCCTTGCCGTGGGGCAGGTTGTCCCTGAAATCGCCCTCGTATCTGCTCACAAGCGACCCCTGGGCGTCGAAGGTCTCGATCACGCCCGATTTCATCGTGCCGTCCGGGTTGAGCGAGCCTTTGAACGTTTTCTGTACGGTCCCGTCAGCCGCGTACCAGGTGATCACCGCCTCTCCGTCCGGAACGCCGTTGACGAACGAGCCTTCCTGTTTGCTGATGAGCTTTCCGTTCGCGTCGTATTTATACAGCACGCCTTTCCCATGGGGCTTGCCGTTCCTGATCTGGCCGACGTATACGTATCCCTTCCAGTTGATGGTCCCCTCGGTGACCGCGCCTTTTTTCTGCTTCTTTCCGGTCTCTTCCCTGACTTCGGCCGGGCCGGTGTCCTTCTTTTCATCGCTTCGCCGGATGTCGGCCGCGGGCTCCTTTTTCTGCGGCTGCGTGCGCATGGATTCCTTCGCGGTATCGCAGCCGGCCTGCATGACAAGGAATGAAAGAAACAGTATCAGTGCGGCGTTCTTCATCATCTCTTTTCACTCTCCAGGGTAGTGGTGAAATAATCGTCGGGGAAAACCCATGTTTTGATTCAATGTAACTTTTCAGGATGATGAAATTATTCTTTTTGTCAATTGCTTTTATGGGGATACGGTAAATTTGTTATTCAGGGGGATTTTATTGCTTAAAGGCATTCTAATAGCCTTGACAGGTGATTGTTTTTTTGTTTCCCTATTCACGCCGTAATGACCGGCCGGTGTAATTGCGCATGACGAAAAAGAAATCATCAGCAGAAGGCGAGAAGTCTTTCGCGTCCCTCAAAACCAAGGGGAGGAAAGACCGCCAGGAGCATATCATCAATGCGGCCGAAAGGGTGTTTGCAAGCAAACCGTTCGACCAGGTGAGCATACGCGACATCGCCAGGGAGGCCGGCATTTCCCACGCTTCGATATACCGGTATTTTCCCGATCAGCAGACGCTTTTCGTCGAGGCCTTCATCAGGGGTGGCGAGAAGATAATCAGGTTCATCGGCGAGATGATCGAAGACGACGACAGCGTCACGATCGAGAAGGTCACCGATAAATTCATCAACTTCCTCGTTGAAGACGATCAATACTTTCGAATGATGACGCATTTCATGCTCGACGGGTCGCTCGGAGCGGACCTGATCGAAAGACTCAACGCGACCGAAAGGCTGCTTCTGGACCAGCTGGACAGGCTCTTCGTGAAACTGGATGTCAGGGGCGACAAGAGGATGCTGTCCCACGCTTTTTTCGCGGCCATGAACGGGGTCCTCATCACGTTCAGGAACTATCCCGGAAGAAGCAAGGAGGATGTCGCCCTTCACATGAAAAAGGTGGGGAGAATAATAGCCCGGAAATTCAAGGCGTAAGCCGTTTTCTCCACGGGCCGGCCGGG
>ERZ795054.4234-NODE-4234-length-10682-cov-4.858756_pt1 | contig 10682 bp, 9 predicted proteins | sample MGYA00375138_ERZ795054 | MGnify/ENA primary metagenome ERZ795054 (study PRJEB30183, sample SAMN05720215) | anaerobic digester metagenome | isolation source: active sludge of municipal wastewater-treating anaerobic digesters | place: USA | collected 2014-12-23 ...
ACTTTCAGCGGTTTCCGTGAAACTGCCGGAAAGCGTTATGCCTCCTCAATTTCAATGGAGGAAAGGAAGAAAATGTTTCACGTGAAACTTTTTATAGATGATCTTGAATACGGGTACGATTCTGACATTGCGTTCAATCTGCCTTCATACAAGCGTGAGAGCCTGTGAGAAGATTTTTGGCCATATTCGTTGTTTTAGCTGCATCGTTGTACAGCCTTGAAGGACAGTCACGGGCGGAACTGGAGGAGCTTAGGAAAAAGAATCTTCAGGAAATTGAGTATGTAGACAAAATGCTTAAGACAACGGCTTCGCAGAAAAGCGAGAACCTGAATGAACTTAGGGTGATTGGCAAGAAGCTTGGTCTTCGCGAAAAGCTGATTAATGAATACGGTCAGGAAATTTCTCTTCTGGAATACCGGATTAGCCTGAACAGTCTGGCCATAGAAATGCTGGAGCAGGACCTCAATGACCTTAAAAGCAAATACGCGAACTCAATTCTAAGTGCATACAAAGCTACAAAGGGAACTCCTGCAGTTGCATTCATACTCTCTTCGGCGGATTTCAACCAGGGTTACAAGCGACTGAAATACATACAGCAGGTAGCAAGGTACAGGCGCAGGGAGACGGAGACAATAGAGACTCTTTACAACGAAATGCAGAGCACAAGGGAGAGACTTGAAAGGGACAGAAAGAATGTAAATGATCTGAAGAGCAAGGAAGTAAGACAGAAGCGGATGCTTAGTGATGAGCAGGAAAGGAAGGAGAGACTGATAAGCAACCTGAGCCGCAAGGAGAAGCAGCTGAAACAGGAACTGGATGAGAAGAGGAGAGTTGCACGTCAGATAGAAAAGGAGATTGAGCGTTTGATAGAGGAGGAGAGGGAGAAAAGCGACAAGGTTCCGATGAGCTCAGAGATGAAGCTGATCGGGGACTCATTTGGAGATAACCGTGGACGCTTGCCCTGGCCTGTTGACAGGGGAATAATTACAGGACACTTCGGTCTCCAGCGGCACCCGGTGCTGAAGAATGTGACGGAGGATAACATCGGAATAGAGATAACATCGAGCGGAGCTACAAAGGCCAGGAGTGTCTTTAAAGGCGAAGTTGTCAGGGTTTTTGCAATATCCGGCGCGAATATGGCAGTTATTATCAGGCACGGGAAATACCTTACTGTTTATCAGAATCTTGTCAACGTGAAGGTTAAAGCAGGTGACTCGGTTACGACCGGACAGGATCTTGGAGATGTTTATCTTGATAACGGGGACGGGGGCAAATCAGTTCTGAAATTTATGGTGTATGAGGAAAAGAAAAAGCTTGATCCGGAGCTGTGGCTTACAAAAAAATGACTAAATTTTGCAACAAATAGATACCCTTTCAGTTATTATTTGTGATAGGGATTAGGAATGGAAAGCATTACAATTAATTCAGACATTGAAAAGTTACGCGTTGTAGAAACGCTGGTGGATACTTTATCAAAGAAGCTCGGAATATCTGATGAGGTATACGGGAAGATTCTGATATCCACTGTAGAAGCCGTTAATAATGCAATACTGCATGGCAACAAGGGTAATGCTGATAAAATGGTCACGGTTGATTTCAAGGCTGACGGAAACTGGTTTGAGGTTTCTGTTACAGATCAGGGTGAGGGATTTAAGTACGATTCTCTTCCGGATCCGACCGATCCTGCCAATATCGAGAACCTTCACGGGCGTGGGGTGTTTATTATGAGAAGCCTCGCGGATGCACTTGTTTTCAATGATACGGGAAACCAGGTGACGATGAGGTTTAAATACTGAAGCCTTGAGGATTAGCTTTCACTACGATATTGAGAAGTTCAGACTGCGTGACAGCAGGAAACTAAAGAAAACCGCTGCAAGAATTGTGAGTGATGCAGGCAAAAGGGCCGGTGTCATTGATTTCATCATTACCAATGATGAGAAGGTGTATGAGATTAACACAGAGTTCCTGGGGCACGATTATTATACTGACATAATTACTTTCGACTATAGCGGGGGGAGTCTCCTTAACGGGGAGATATATATAAGCGAACCGAGGGTCAGGGAAAATGCCTTGAAATACGGTACCTCCTTTGGGTCGGAGATGAGAAGAGTCATTTTCCACGGGATCCTTCACCTATGCGGATATGATGACAGTACAGAAGAGGAGAGGAAAAAGATGTCTGAGTTGGAAGAGATGTATCTGGCCTTATCATATGCGGAATGAACTTCATATATGATATAATTGTAGTTGGCGGAGGCCACGCAGGCTGTGAAGCGGCGCGTATCGCTGCTGTTATGGGAGCAAGAACGCTGCTCATAACTATGGATATGACCAAACTGGCGCAAATGTCATGTAATCCTGCTATGGGAGGGATTGCCAAAGGCCAGATAATCAGAGAAATAGACGCCCTTGGAGGTATGTCAGGCATTATCACTGACCGGACAATGATTCAGTTCAGGATGCTGAACAGGAGCAAGGGACCTGCAATGTGGAGTCCGAGGGCGCAGTGTGACAGAACGCTATTCAGCAGGGAATGGCGCAAGGAGCTTGAGACTACGGATAATCTTTCAATATGGCAGGAACAGGCAAACAGCCTTATAGTTGAGGAAGGAAAGGTTAAGGGAGTGCGTACTACATTCGGCACTGAATTCAGATCAGATGCAGTGATACTTACAAATGGCACCTTCCTTAACGGACTGATGCATGTCGGATTCAATACTATGCCGGGAGGAAGGTCGGGTGATCCTGCTTCGAAAGGAATAAGTGATCAGCTGAGGGAACTTGGTTTCGGTGTGGACCGGCTGAAAACCGGAACAAGCGCTAGAATAGACGGACGAAGCATCGATTTCAAAGCGATGACCGAGCAGAAGGGTGACGGAGAGGGGAGGTGTTTCTCATACCTTCACGACGGCATAAATATCAGTGATGAAAGAAGCTGTTATATAACCCAAACAAATGAGAAGGCGCACGAAGCCCTGCGAAAGGGACTCGAATTTTCTCCGCTTTTTACCGGGAGGATCAAGGGAAGAGGTCCCAGGTACTGCCCAAGTGTGGAAGATAAGATCGTGACCTTTGCAGGAAAGGAATCGCACCAGCTGTTTCTTGAACCGGAAGGATGGGAAACAAACGAATATTATATAAACGGGTTTGCAAGCAGCCTGAGACTCGAGACCCAGATTGAAGCCCTGAGGGAGATCAGGGGACTCGAGAATGTTGTAATATTCAGACCTGGATATGCAATTGAATACGATTTCTTCCAGCCGACGCAGCTTAGGCACTCTCTGGAAACGAAGAGGATTGAGAACCTGTTCTTTGCAGGACAAATCAACGGTACAACGGGATATGAAGAAGCAGGAGCACAGGGACTGCTTGCAGGTATCAACGCCGTAAAGAAAGTCCGTGGAGAAGAGCCGGTGATTCTTAAGAGAGATGAGGCTTATATTGGGGTCCTGATAGATGACCTTGTTACGAAGGGTGTTGATGAACCATACAGAATGTTCACTTCAAGGGCCGAATACAGAATTCTGCTCCGGCAGGACAATGCCGATGAAAGGCTTACCCCGCTGGCAGAAAAGCTTGGAACTGCCTCGAAGGAGAGAGTCTCCCGGCTTAAAGACAAGCTCAGGATGACAGAGGAGCTGATTTCGTTTCTAAGAACATACAGTGTTTCGCCAGCGGATATAAATCCGTTCCTCACAGAAATGGGGACAGCAGAGATCAGTCAGAAAATAAAGGCAGTTGGTCTTGCTGCACGACCACAGATAGAAATGGAGTTGCTGCTTGCAAGAATCGGCAATGCAGAAAATCTGGAGTACAATAGCTCACCGCTAAGGAGGGAGGTAATTGAGGCTGCAGAGATTCGGATAAAGTATGCAGGCTACCTGGAAAGGGAGAAGGGTGTGGCGGATAAGATCAAAAGGCTGGAAGATCTAAGGATTCCTGATGAATTAATTTATGATGAGCTGGCCAGCATATCCACAGAAGGCAGACAGAAGCTTTCCAGAATAAGGCCTTCAACAATTGGTCAGGCATCGAGGATTACGGGCGTCTCCTCCTCTGATGTTTCAATTCTCATTATGTACCTGGGGCGATAATCCAAGATGTTCCACGTGGAACAGCTATTTTTTTAGATAATATGACTATAGCAGGCAAAATTATTGATGTGCACAAGAGGCGCATCTATCCGGGGGTTGTAACTGTTAGTGACGGCCGGATTGAATCTGTCACTGAGACTGAGGAAGGCCCGGATCTGTATATAATGCCGGGTTTGGTTGATGCACATGTGCATATAGAGAGCAGCATGATGGTTCCATCACACTTTGCTGTGGCAGCAGTGCGTCATGGTACGGTTGCCGTGGTGGCAGATCCGCATGAGATTGCAAATGTCCTGGGGCGCAAGGGAGTTGAATTCATGCTTGACAATGCAGAAAAAGTGCCACTCAAAACGGTATTTGGAGCTCCTTCTTGCGTGCCGGCAACGCAGTCTGAAAGTGCCGGTGCAAAGATAACCGCTTCGGATATAAAGGAAATGCTGGAGGAGGGGAGGGTTAAATTCCTGGCTGAAATGATGAATTTTCCCGGTGTAATCTATGATGATGCTGAAGTGTACAATAAGCTTGAGGCCGCTAAAATTGCCGGTGTGCCGATTGACGGTCATGCCCCCGGGCTGACAGGCGAGGAGCTCAGAAAGTATATAAATGCCGGAATATCTACTGATCATGAATGCACCTCAATAGAAGAGGCTCTTGAAAAAATTTCCTGCGGAATGAAAATTCTAATCAGGGAAGGGAGCGCGGCTAAAAACCTTGAGACACTCGCACCGCTGCTTAACTATTACCCTGACGAGGTTATGCTGTGCACAGATGACCTGCACCCTGAAACACTTGCAAAAGGGCACATTAATGCACTCGTGGCAAGACTTATTGCAATGGGTTATGATATGTTCAATGTCATAAGAGCCGCTTCTGAAAATGCAATCAGGCATTACGGCATCAAGGCAGGCTTGCTCCGTCCCGGTGACCCTGCAGATTTCATAATTACTGAGCATCCTGCTCGCATGAACGTCCTCGAAACATGGATCAACGGTGAATGCGTATATAAAAACGGACAGACACTCTTCTCTCCGGGAGAAGTTGAAAAAGTGAACAAGTTCAGATGTACCCGGCTCCTCCAGGATGAAATAAGAGTAATTAACGAGGGTGGAAAAATCAATGTGATTGTTGCCCGAGACGGCGACCTGATAACCGATGCAGAAATTGTAAGAACCGGAGAAGAACAATTTGTGACAGCCAATCCGGAGAGTGATTTTCTGAAAATCGTTGTGAAAGAGAGATACAATGACAGGCCTCCCTCAGTGGCATTCATCCATGGATTCGGGCTTAAACACGGAGCAATAGCAACATCAGTGGCTCATGACAGTCACAATATAATAGCAGTTGGCACCAGCGACAGAGATATTGTAACGGCAATAAATATGATAGTTGATGCCGGTGGCGGTATGTGCGTTGTTTCCGACGAAAGCCAGGAAATACTAAAACTGCCTGTGGCCGGAATTATGTCCGATCTGCCCGTAACAGCAATGGCATCACGTTATGAAAAGCTCTCCGAAACAGCCAGAATGATCGGAAGCAAGCTCGACGCACCCTTCATGACCCTCTCATTCATGGCCCTGCTTGTAATACCAAAGCTCAAGATAAGTGACAGGGGACTGTTCGACGGACTGGCGTTCCGCCATATACCTCTGTTCGTTCCAAATCCACACAACATATTCAAGCCATAATCACGCCGGCTGTTTCTGCTGTCTCCCCGGTTACATTAAAGCATTAATAATCAATTATTAACGGGTTACCTGCCAATTATCCCGCCAGCCGGATCGGGATCAGAATGCCTAAATTCTTAACTTTGGACAGTACAGGTATTGCCTGATCAACAGGCAACATACTTAAAATCAACGAATAAGGCATTGACCGACAGGGAAAATATTCGAGCAACCGCTTCCATGCTGCCGGACAAACCCGGGGTTTACCAGTTCATTGATGCTTCGGGAACCATACTTTATGTCGGGAAAGCCCGCAGCCTGCGCAAACGCGTCGGATCATACTTCTCAAAGAACCAGACAGGCAAAACACATGTAATGCTCTCCCGCGCTGCGGAGATCCGGCATATTGTTGTTGACAGCGAATCTGAGGCTCTCCTCCTTGAAAACAGCCTGATAAAAAAGCATCAGCCCAGATACAACATTTTACTTAAGGATGACAAGACATATCCGTGGATTTGCGTTAAAAACGAGCACTTTCCGCGGGTGTTTCTGACACGCAAGCTGATTCCCGACGGATCAGCCTACTTTGGGCCATATACCTCTGTAATTGCCGTAAAAACACTCCTGGAGCTGATTCGCCACCTCTTCCAGATACGCACCTGCTCACTGCCTCTTCAGGAGAGAGCCATCAGTGAAGGTAAGTTCAAGGTATGCCTTGAATATCACATGGGTAACTGCAAGGCTCCGTGCATAGGCCTGATAAGTGAAGATGACTATAACCAGCAAATAGCCAGGATAAAAGAAATCATAAAGGGAGATCTTTCAGGCGTTACTGCATACCTGGAATCCCTTATGAGGAAATTCGCCGCTGAACTCAGGTTCGAAGAGGCACAGAAGATCAAGGAAAAGCTGGAGTTTCTTTCACGCTACCGCAGCAAATCTGTCGTTGTGAACACTTCGGTAAGAAACGTGGACGTGTTCGGCTGCTCAATCGACGAGGGCTCAATGTTCATCAGCTATATGAAAGTCGTATCGGGTGCCATCGTACAGTCGTGGTCAGTAGAACTCATGCTGCGCCTGGAGGAAGAGAAGGAGTCTTTACTCTCTACTGCTGTGACCGAGATCAGGCAACGCGTTTCAAGCGATTCGCCGGAGATCATTGTTCCGTTTATGCCTGATATACTGATAGATAAAGTAAAGTACTCGGTGCCGCTGCGCGGCGACAGGCATAAGCTGCTGGATCTGGCAAACCGTAACGCTGTGTTTTTCAGGCTTGAAAGACAGAAGAAAGCAATGGAACGGTCGAAGGAAAACAGGACTGAGAAGAACCTTGAGCGGATCAAGAAAGATCTTCATATGCCGGTGCTTCCTGTTCATATAGAGTGCTTTGACAATTCAAATATACAGGGAGAGTCCGCTGTTGCAGCTTGTGTTGTGTTCCGCAACGGAAAACCAAGCAACAAGGAATACCGTCATTTTAACATAAAGAGTGTCACCGGACCGGATGACTTTGCATCGATGGAAGAGGTGATTCATCGCCGTTACAGGAGGATGCTTGATGAGAAGAGGCCGTTACCACAGCTTGTTGTAATTGACGGCGGTAAGGGACAGCTCTCATCGGCTGTCAGGAGCCTGGAAGACCTTGGGCTCCGGGGAGAGATAACCGTAATCGGTATAGCAAAGAAACTCGAAGAGATCTACTTTCCCGGAGATTCAGTGCCATTGTATCTTGACAGGAACAGCATCACCCTGAAAATCATTCAGCACATCAGGAACGAAGCTCACAGGTTCGGTATAAATTTTCACAGGAGCAAGCGAAGCTCAAAAATGAATCTTTCATTGCTCGACGTTATTCCCGGGATAGGAGAGAAGACCAAGGAGCTTCTACTGAAAAAATTTGGCTCCGTAAAAAAGTTGACCGAAGCCTCCCCGGAGGAGCTTGAAAGGGCAGTTGGCATCAAAAAAGCCGCTCTGATAGTCTCCGCCCTCAAAAACTGATTTATTTCCACGTGGAACAAAACGCTGTCACAAATAACATAAAATACAGATTAACAGCAGGTAAGACATAGTTACCTGCTGCGTTAACTTCGTGAGGTTTGGATATTTCCCGTCAGGCGGGCAGCCCCCCGAAGATTTTCTTCAGAAAACGGTGAAAGGAATGGATCCCGTCAGGTTTCCAGAACAACATGATACACTGACCGTGGATAAGGTTGACATCTTCTTTTTCCAGGGCGGCAACGGTCTCCTTCGTTTCAGCCCCCTGCTGAATCCAGAGATCTTTAATTCCGTGAGCAATTGCCTCCCTTGCCACTGTAAGGGTCTCCTCCTTCGGTGTCATGAAAATGATCCCCCTGATTTCAGCCGGCAGTTCACTGACTGTCCTGTAACATTTCACTCCGTCGATTGTATCGGCGGCGGGATTTACCGGTACAACGTCCATCCCTTTTTTCCGCAGGTCCCTGAACATGGCCTGTCCGAATTTTTTCGGGTCCCTTGAGACTCCTGCGATGGCATAACTGCCAAGTGAAAGAAAGCGGCTAACGTCCTTCATTTTCTTCTGAGTGTTGAAAACATTACAAATTCTATGAGTGCGGATTTGGTTTCTGAATCGGGATATGACTCCAGGGTGCGGATTGCCCTGTCAGAGTATTCCTGCATTTTAGCTTCTGCATATTCCAATCCCCCGTGTTTCTTGACAAATTCAATTACTTCCTTTATTTCCCTGCTCCCTTTCTTCTTCCTCCTGAGCAGCCTCAGTATGCGGCGTCTTTCCAGCAGTCCGGCTACCCGGAGGGCATGGATCAATGGCAGAGTAATCTTTTTCTCCTTGATGTCATTACCTTCCCTTTTGCCGGTGAGTCCCTCGCTTTTATAATCAAGCAGGTCATCCTTTATCTGGAACGCCACTCCTATATTTTCCCCCATCTCCTTCATTCGCGAAATGACCTCCGTATCGTCAGTCACTGAGCTGGCCCCGCATGCCGTGCAGGCAGAAATGAGTGCTGCGGTCTTCATCCTGATGATTCTGAAATAGTCCGCTTCACTGATATCAAGCTTACGGGTCTTCTGCAACTGGACAAGCTCTCCCTTGACAATCTCACGAACTGCATCGGAAACAATTCCCAGCATGTTGAATTTCTGCTTCTCCACGCTGATGAGCAAGCCCTGTGCCAGCAGGTAATCGCCTACAAGCACTGCAATCTTTGAGTTATAAAGCACATTGATTGTGGGAAGCCCGCGTCTTTCCGACGCTTCGTCGACAACATCATCGTGCACCAGGGTGGCAGTGTGCAGCAGCTCAATGAATGTTGCGGCAATGAATGTGGTTTCGTTAACGGTACCGTTCAACCTGGCTGTCAGAAAAACAAGCAAAGGCCTCATCTGTTTACCCTTACGGCGGATGAAATTGCTCAGTATGACATGGAAGAATGGAATATCGCTGTGCAGAGTGTGCCTGAAATAAGACTCAAACTCGCGCATCTCTGCTGCTACAGGCTTCTGTATATCTGAAAGGCTTGCCATTCTGAACCGGAGGTAATGATACCAAAAATAAGACAAAATGCGGAACAAATTACTCCCGGAAAGGAGGAACCTCTCTGTTTGCTTCAGAATTTAACTGAAAATGACTGATTTCTGCCTGAGAAGCCCTCTCTAGCTGTGCTCTGCGAGGAATTTTTTCTGAAAGACAAGAATTGCCAGTACCCCTGTTGTAATTGATGTGTCAGCCAGGTTGAAGACAGGCCTGAAGAAGATGAATGACTGTCCGGGTCTGAAGGGTGACCAGTCGGGCCAGTGGGTGTCAATAACCGGGAAGTAAAGCATGTCAACCACCCTGCCGTGCAGAAAGGAGGAGTAGCCGCCTCCTTCAGGAAACAGTACAGCTGTTGTGTGCCAGCTCTCACTGAATATCATCCCGTAGAATGCGCTGTCAATCAAATTGCCCGCAGCTCCGGCAATGATGGCACTGACTGAGAGAATCAGCCCCAGCGGGGCATTCTTTTTTATTATGCTGTTGAGATACCATGCTATGCCTGCTATAGCAATCATCCTGAAGACCGAAAGGGCAACCTTCCCTGTTTTTCCGCCCCATTCCATGCCGAAGGCCATTCCGTTGTTCTCAAGAAAGTGTATCCTGAACCAGGTGCCGAGGACAGGAATCTCCTCGCCGATAACCATGTTTGTTTTGATTATGATCTTAACAACCTGATCAATAATCAGGATCGAAAAAATGAGAAGCAGAGCTTTGGTCCGGTTCGACATCTGTTTGAAATTTGGCCGCAAAATAGCAAAAAAACAGCAATCACCTCACTGCGAAACAGATCAGTTCACGTCTGGAAGTGCAGGAGTATACGGGCAATCAGTAGTAAAGAAACCTCTTGATCTTCAGCGTGGCGGTCTTCTGGAACGGTTCCGGCTGGTAAATTACCATCTGGAGCTGGCTGTATCTGTTGACCTTTGAGTTTACATATCTCTGCAGCTCTTCGAGGTACTCATTGATGATCTGCTCAGCCTGATCGGAAATGTCTTTCTTCATCTGGGCATATTTGGCCTGAAGCTCTTCGAGATTTACATGAACCATTGCCACAAGCTTTCCCTTTTTCTGAACCACAAGTGATTCAATCACATGGCTGAAGTCATTTATCACTGACTCAATCTCTTCAGGGTAGATGTTTTCACCGCTTGAGCCAACTATCATGTTCTTCAGCCTCCCTTTGAGACTTAAAAAGTTGTCCCTGTCAATGACACCCAGGTCACCGGTCCTGAACCAGCCGTCAGGTGTAATAACCTCGGCAGTAAGTGCAGGCTCCTTAAAATAACCTTTCATGACATTTTCTCCCCTTGCCCATACTTCGCCCTCTCCGGTTACCGGATCAGGATTGTGTACCTGCAGTGTGACTCCCTGCATTGCAGGGCCTGTGCTGCC
>ERZ795054.4236-NODE-4236-length-10679-cov-3.547440_pt1 | contig 10679 bp, 10 predicted proteins | sample MGYA00375138_ERZ795054 | MGnify/ENA primary metagenome ERZ795054 (study PRJEB30183, sample SAMN05720215) | anaerobic digester metagenome | isolation source: active sludge of municipal wastewater-treating anaerobic digesters | place: USA | collected 2014-12-23 ...
TGGAAAAGGGGATGTGGACCGTGGGCAGACTTTTGTGCGCGGGGGCGCTGTTCACATAGAATTTGGCGGGATTTTCCGGATCTTGCGACCCGAAAACCACTTCGCGGATTCCCGCCCCGACGTACATTCCGTCCCGCGGGGCAATCGCCGTCGTCTTTCCGTCCAGACGGACCCAGCCGGGTCCGCCGATGTTGATGAAACCGAGTTCGCGGCGCTGCAGAAAATACTCGGTGCCCAGATCTTTGGTCACCGGTAACGTCAATTCTTTGTCCAGGGGTTCGATCCCCCCGGCGATGATGCGGTCGTGATGGGAATAGGTCAAATTGATCTCGCCGGGGACGAAAACCCGCTCGATCAAAAACCGCTGGCGCAAGGTTTCGGTATCGTAGTGTTTTGCGTCTTCGGGATGGTTGTTGTAACGGATGTCGAATGTCATGAATGAATCACTCCTTTGTGATCAGTCGGCGGATCAACCCCAAACTCGGGGCGATGTCGCTTCCGGTGACGCCCTCGAAAATCAAGACGGCTCCGGGAGTGGCGCGAACGATGCGGGCGAGGAGGGCGGGAAAATCCATTTCCCCCTGTCCCAGTCCCACTTGTTTCAATTGTCCGTCGCGGACGACGAAGTCTTTCAAATGCCAGATGACGATGTCTTCGGAAAACAGACGGAGGCAATCCTCGAGGATCTCCATTCGCGTTCCGATATTGCCCAAATGCAAGAAATTAAACAAGTCGACGGTCACTTTCAACCGCGGACTTTGGACCCGGTCGAGCAATTCGCGGATGAGGAGCGGGGAATACGCGACATGGGCCCAGGCCCCTTCGATCGCGATGTACGAATCGGCTTGTTCGGCGGTTTCGACCAAATCGGCGATGACGCCGCACAGCGCATCGAAAGTCTCCCTCCGGTGGTTGATGGGAAGATAACCCCACGGGGAACCCATCAGCGAACCGGTTTCGGTTCCGACATAGGGAATCCCCAACGTCTTGGCGGCGTAAAGATGTTCTTTGAAGGAATCGATTCCGGCCTTTCGGACGCTTTCATCGGGATGGACGGGATTGAAATAGGCCCCCAGCATGAAAATCGGGGTCTCGGCGAAAGCGGCTTTCACCGGGAGAAGATCGTGAAAGTCGATCGGTTCGGTCAACGCCTTGGCGAAGACCAATTGGCAGCCGTCGAAGCCGGCCGCCCGGACCGTTCGGGCCATCTCCGCGGCGGAAAAACGGCCGAGGTCATGCGCCCGGATCCCGATCTTAATCACGAAAATCGCCCAAATAGCCCAGTTTTCGGGAAATCCGTTCCGCGATCCGCAGGAATTCCTGCGCGATTTCTTCGCGGCCGGTCCCGCCGTTGGCGAGATCGGAAGCGACGATCACGCCGCAAACGCGATTTTCAAAGTTCCAAACCGGAGCGGCGATCGTGCAGATATGGGACGTATCGTCCAGACTGCTGATGGTGAAGCGGTCGGAACGGATCTTGTCAAAAGCGGGGAGTTGCGGGTTTTGGACCTTCTTGTCAAAGGTCGCATAGCACTGTCCGATCGGACCGTGTTCGAAATCGCGGGAAACGCTGCCGATTTCTTCGGGAGTCACGATTTTGGAGTTGCCCGGTTGGTATTTGAAAACATAAACGATCTTGTCGTTGATCCGTTTGGTGATAAAGACCGTCCGGCCGTTGCGGTTGGCAAAATCTTTGAGATCGTACTGGGCGGCTTCGATGAAGTTGGAGTTTTTCGTGTAGACGGATCCGATCGCGAACATCCGCGATCCGATCACGTAGTTTTTGATGCGGGGATCCTTGTAATAGATCGCATCGGCTTTGTACAAGGTTTGCAGAAAATCATAGACCGTCGCTTTGGGCAGATCCAGCATCCGATAGATCTGGCCGAGCGTCAATCCTTCTTCGTGTTTGGAAATCAGATCGAGAATCGTCAAGATGCGGTTGACGGAACGATTGTCTTTCATCGCTGAACCCTCCCTGAGGCATCCCCACCCGCCAAGGCTTCGACTTCCTTGACGGTGACTTGATTGAAGTCACCGGGGATCGTATGTTTCAATGCGCTGGCAGCCACCGCGAATTCCAAACCCGCCTGCGGGGATTTGGTCAGTAACCCGTGGATCAAGCCGGCGGAGAAAGCGTCCCCGCCGCCGACCCGGTCGATGATCGGGTCGATGTCATAATGCTTGGAAGCGTAGAATTCGCCTTCGCACAACATCAGGGCGCTCCATCCGTTGTGGGTCGCGGAATGCGATTCCCGCAGCGTCGAGGCGATGACGGAGAACCCGAAGGTCTCTTTCATCTCCCGAAAGATCTGCCGGTAATCTTCCGCTTCCAGATGACCGGAAGCGACGTTGGTGTTGGCGGGTTTGAAACCGAGGGTCAACTCGGCGTCTTCTTCGTTGCCGATGCAAACGTCGACCATCGCCATCAGCGGTTTCATCACCGCTTGAGCTTGCGCGGGGCTCCACAGTTTCTTGCGGTAATTGAGGTCGCAGGAAACTTTGATGCCCCGGAGTTTGGCTTCTTTGCAAGCCATCCGGACCAGTTCCGCGGCTTGCGGGGAGATCGCCGGGGTGATGCCCGACCAGTGGAACCAGTCGGCACCTTCGAAGATCGTCGCCCAATCGAAATCTTGGGGATTGGCCAGCGCGATCGCGCTGCCCGCCCGGTCATAGATCACTTTGGAGGGCCGCATGCTGGCACCGGTTTCCAAATAATAAATGCCCAGTCGTTCGCCCCCACGGGCGATGAACCGGGTGTCCACTCCGTAACGGCGCAAGGCCCCGAGGGCGGCTTCGCCGATTTCATGCGTGGGCAGTTTGGTGACGAAACAGGCTTGATGGCCGAAATGGGCCAAACTGACGGCGACATTCGCTTCTCCGCCGCCGTAGACCGCGTCAAACGCATCCGCTTGGACGAATCGCTCTTGTCCCGAAGGGGACAGCCGGAGCATCAATTCGCCCAAGGTTACGATTTTTGCCATGGAAAACACCTCCAAAAAGGGGAAAACATCGGAATTGGAATCAACCGCGGGCTTGAGCGACCGCGGCGACAAACGCTTTGGCCAAAGCCGTGACTTTGGCGAAATCGCCTTGTTTGGCAGGAGCGGTCAATTCGCCGCCCACCCCGACGGCGACGACGCCGGCACGAATCCACTCGGAGACGTTGTCGAGGCTCACCCCGCCGGTGGGCATGATCTTGATTTGCGGCAGGGGTCCGCGGACGGCTTTGACATAAGCGGGGCCAAAGGCACTGCCGGGGAAAAGTTTGATGATGTCGCATCCGGCTTCGGTCGCCCGGATCATCTCCGTGGGGGTCAGGCACCCGGGGAGATAGGGGCGTTGATAACGGCCGCACAGTTTCGCGGTTTCCATGTCGAAACCGGGGCTGACGACGAACTGCGCTCCGGCCAGGATCGCCGCTCGGGCCGTGGGAGCGTCGAGAACGGTTCCCGCTCCGATCAGCAGGTCCTTTTCCGAAAACCGTTTCGCCAACGCGGCGATGACCGCCGGGGCGTCGGGAACGGTGAAAGTGACTTCAATGGCCGGAAGTCCGCCCGCGATGCAGGCTTCGCCGATTTTCAAGGCTTCTTCCGGGGTTTCGGCACGGACGACGGCGACGACGCCGACGTCGGTGATGCGTTTCAGGATGGAAAGTTTGTCCATGGGCGGTTCTCCTTGTCAAACAAACATCGTCTTTCTATATAGACGATATCATTGTATCACATTTTGGAAAAAAAAGCGACGAATCAATGAATTTCCCGATGGGAAACTTGATCGAAAACGAAGGGTTCGCCTTCGTGACCGTTCAGCACGATCCGGGAGGCTTCGACCGCCACGACGTTGCGGAAAATGAAACCCGCTTTTGCCATCGGTTCGAGGAAACTCATCATCGCCGGAACTCCCGGTTTGGCCTCGGGGGCGAAGGTCACGGACACATCGTCCAATTCGATTCCACCGATCGGCTGTTCGGGCAGTCCGTAAAAGAATCCGGCCGCCACGTGGGCATTCGTGCAGTGGATGTGACGGAAGGTGAAACGCCCGAGTCGGGGCGTGCGGTCATCGACGGGAAGGGCCTGCTTCGAATAGACGTATTCGGTCTTTCCGTCGGGATCGCAGAAATAAAACATATTAATCACGAGCGGGGTCAACACCCCGTCCATGCGGATGTGTTCGAACGTTACTCCGTCGATGATGCCCAGGTCTCCGCGCCCGCGACGGGTTTTGATGCGCAAACCGCGATCGGTTTCTTGGAAGAAACAGCGGGTGACGGAGAGGTTGCGGATCCCCCCGCTCATTTCGCTTCCGAGGACGACCCCGCCGTGGCCAAAGGCCATCCGGCAGTTGCGGATCGTGATGTTCTGGCAAGGGGTCCGGCGCAACAGTCCGGGTCCGTATTTTCCGCTTTTGAGGGCGATGCAGTCATCCCCGACGGAAAAATCCAAGCCGATGATGCGAACACCGTCGCAGGACTCGGGGTCGCAGCCGTCGGTGTTGGGCGAATCTTTGGGGCTGTAGATCCGCATGTCGAGGAAGTCGATGTCCTGCGACAGGTAGGGATGGAGGTTCCAAGAGGGGGTGTTCCGGACGGTCAGGCCCTGAACGGCGATTTGGCGGCAATGCGAGAGGAAAATCCCGCGCGGACGGAATCCGCCCCCGAAGGCTTCCCGGGGATGGTCCCACCAATCGGAATGGTGGGCCTTGGCGTCGATGACGCCCGGTCCGATCAACTTGACGTCATGGACGTTAAGGCCGGTGATCAAGCTGGCAAAGGTCGGTTGCGACTCCCCTTCCCAACTGGCCACTTCCCAGACCGTCCCGTCGTTCATCCGCCAAAAGGCCGGAAGGAGCGGGTAGCGGGAGCGTTCGACATCGCCCAAAAGGACGGCGTTTTCGCGGATTTCGATGGTAATTCCGCTTTGGAGAAACAACGGGCCGGAATAGAAAACCCCGTGATCCAAAAGCACCGTTCCCCCGCGGGGACAGGCGTAAATGGCCGCCTGGATGGCGGCGGTGTCCAAGGTGATCCCGTCGCCTTTGGCGCCAAAGGCGCGCACGTCGAGGCGAACGGTTTCGGTGTCGGTCCGGAATCGGACGGTTTCGCCGTCGGCCTCGAGAAGATAGGCGGTATCGGGAGAAAGATCGTAAAGGGAAAAAACGTTGGTGGTCACCTGAGAAAGCCGAAGCGTTCCGTCGATGGTGACGTCATAAGGGCGTTCGGAGAAATAAATGCCATCGCCGTCGCGCTCGAAAGTGGCGCTGCGGGCGGAAACAAACAACGGACGGAACATGACTCATCCCTTCTTTCGGAGGTGCTTCATGGCGTTTCGGGAAGCGACCCACAGCGTATCGAGGGCCAAAAACAGCAAGGAAAAGGTGATCGGGTCGGCCGTGGACTCGCTGATCAGATCGCCGATCGTGGGCAACCCCCACACGTCGACCCACAACAAAAGCGTCAACTGAACCACGACGAACAACAGGGTGGTGTATAACGCCGTGGCCAACAGACTCCAGACGGACTTGCGATTGATTTCATGCGGCAGGTATTTCAGGGTGGGTTTCGCTTCGGTGTGCATCCAAACGATCAGGGTGTTCCCGATGTACTCGATGGCCAGGATCATGACCCCCAGCTGCACCGCCCAAAGGTCGAGAAAATGGAGGGTGCCCGAAAGCGTGAACACGATGAAATAATACACGGCTCCATAGACCCAAAATTTCAAGAACCCGATTTTGAGCCAAGCGGGAATCACCGCCAGCTTGTCGACGGCATAGGGATCCGGCCGCTTGGGAGCCTCAATCTTCGATTTCTTTGACATAATGCCAATCCACGTAGAACCAGGCGCTCACCGCTCCCAGCAGCATGAACACCGCTCCGACGATCATGATCGTATAAGAGCGTTGGGCCACGGCGTCGATGATGTAGTCGGTCCGGGAGGCGCGTTCGGCATAGAACGCAAAGGTGTACAACGCCGTCAGTACGATTTGGACCACGGTCAAGCCGGTGATCAGAAAGAGGTTGATCGGGGCGCGTTTCTTGGCGAAGGAAAAGCCGTTGAACATCTGGATGATGGCGATCAGGTAGAGTGCAAAAAGGAAGAACCCGGACATGTTCGCCAAGGGCGAAGATTTGAATTTCCGGATCGCGGTGATGTGCGAGGCGAAAACGATCGGGGTCTCTCCGACCCCGCGGGTGATTTTGAAATCCAGAAACGCCGTGAAAACGATTCCGGCGATCAACAGGAAATACAGGGGAATCTTCTGCTTGTTGAAGGAATACCACCGTTTCAGTTCCCACGACAGACGTTGGAAGAACGTCCCTTCGGGACGATGCGGATTAATGGCGGGCATGGATTCTCCTTCCCGTGTCGCTTTCGAACAGATACAGATGTTCGGGGTCGAACACATAACGGATCGGATCATGGGCGGCCACGGAACTGCGATCCTCGATTTTAGCGATCAGATGTTTTCCTTCGACATTGAAGTGGACCAAGGCGTCGGAACCGAGCAATTCATATAGATCGGCCACGGAAAAGAAACCATCCGTTTGGCCGTTTTGACGTTCGACGGCGATATGTTCGGGTCGGATGCCGAGAATGACTTCTTTACCGAAGAGCTCTTTTTCTTTCAAAGCGCTCCGGGTCCCTTCATTCAATGCCATCGGACGACCATCCAAGGATAAATCGCCGGCATCGGTCACCTTGACCGGAAAAGCGTTCATCGGCGGTGTTCCCATGAACGTGGCGACGAAGACGTTTTGGGGATCGTGATAGACTTCATACGGCGTTCCGACTTGTTGGATCCATCCGTCTTTCATGATGACGATCCGGTCCGCCAAGGTCAAGGCCTCGATCTGGTCGTGGGTCACATAAACCATCGTGGCCTTCAGCCGATTCTGCAGCGATTTGAGTTCTTTCCGCATCGAGCTGCGGAGCTTGGCGTCCAAGTTGGAGAGCGGTTCGTCCAGAAGGAAGATTTTCGGATCGCGGACGATGGCGCGTCCCAAGGCGACGCGTTGCCGCTGTCCGCCGGACAATTTGTTCGGTTTGCGGTTCAAGTACGGGGTCAAGCCGAGGATATCGGCCGCCCACATCACGCGTTCGTGAATATGATCGGGGTTTTCCCGACGCAACACGAGGGAAAAACCCATGTTGTGATAAACCGTCATATGGGAATAAAGGGCATAGTTTTGAAACACCATGGCGATGTCCCGGTCTTTGGGAGCCATGTCGTTGATGACTTTGTCGTCGATCGACAAGGTTCCTTTGGAAATTTCTTCCAACCCGGCGATCATCCGCAGGGTCGTCGATTTTCCGCATCCGGAGGGTCCGACGAGAACGATGAACTCGCCGGCTTGGACATCGAGGTTGAAATCATAAACGGCTTGAACACCGTTGGGAAAGACTTTTTCAACATTCACAAGCGTCAGGAAGGACATTTCATCGCACCGTCTCTTTCCCGTATTTGCGGATGATGATGACTTTGGCCGAGGCGATCAGGCCGGCAACCACCATTAAAACCCCCGCGATCTGGAAGAGAAAATACCCGCGGTTGGCCAAGTCGTACGGAACCCAGCCTTTTTCAAAGCAGACATAGGCGGGAAGCGAGGCCATCCGCCAAAATTGGAGGATCGCCAAGGCATAAACGACACCGAAGGACCAAACCGGGTCGTAGCATTTCACTTTTTCCGCCGCCAGGAACGAAACCAGGAGACTGACGATGGCGACGAGAATTTCCAAACCGATCCGCAGATCCGAAGCGACGCGTTGCGCACCCAAATCGGGAAGGAACGAGTCATAATTGATCAAGGTAAACATGGCGACGAGACTGAGGATGATCGACAGCATGATGAATCCATAGGACAGGGTATTGGGTTGGTACCGCATCCGCTGGGCATGGAAACGGAAATCATACCACGATTTGGTAGACGAGGCTTTTTTCGTTTTCATCGGCAGGTTTCCTCCTCCCAACGGCGACGTTCGATCGTCTTGAAGACGCGGATGACGGTTTTCAGGATCGCCAAGCCGGCCAGCAAGCCCGACCAGCCCAACAATCCATACGCGATCCACGGGCCGATGTCGAAAATGACGGCGACTTTCTGAACGATTTCGGCGACCGGCATGTCCGTGGGGAACAGCGGACGGAGGGCCGCTCCGCTCAAAACGATGCGATGCGACATCAAGTCCAAATTAAGATAAACCTCCTTGAGGGGAGGGACATTTTCCAAAGTGATCAAGGCGGCGTTGATCGAACAATAGATCGTTGCCCCCAGGAACAGATAATTCAGCAAATAGAAATGACGGGTTTTGTGGGATTGGAAGATAAATCCCAACAGACTGCAGACCAAGGTCCAAAAGCCCCACGGAAACATCAGGTGGTTGACCTGTTGGGCCACGGTGAAAAAGCCCCCTTCGCCTTCGCCGTAACGGAAACCGTTGGCCCAAGGGGTGGAAAAACCGAGCGTGTAGATGAAGAACAGGCCACTGACGATCAGGGACCCGATGATAACGATTTTCTGGATGATTTTGACCATAGGTTCCTCTCTGGGGAAAAGACCGCGGGAAGGCATGGGGGTGACCCATGCCTTCCGGGTCCTTGTTTCAGTGCAAAATCGGGAGGTTAGTCCGCCAAGAATTGTTGCAGACGGCTGTAAGCGTCGCGATACGCTTTGATGAAGATTTCGTTGTAGACATCGATGTCATCGACATACCACAAGGCCATGAAGGTTTCCGCGGTGTAAGAACTGTTGAGTCCGGTGAAACCGTTCTTGACCAACGTGGGCATCGAAGCTTGGTTGGTGGCATCTTGGATCGGCTTGGCGAACGTGGTGATGTCGGCCAATTCGGTCGCGGTCAGCGGATACGTGGTCGGGGAGAGGCGGAACCACGGATTGGAGGCGTTGACGCCCACGGGATTGACGGCGGGGACGTTACCGGCCAAGAGATAGACTCCGGCTTCGACGGCCTTATTCAGTTTGTCGATCCCTTCTTTTCCGTCCACGGAAAGCGTCTGGTATTCCAATCCCAACGAACGGATGTGTCCGATCGGGGTGGTGGCGCCGACGTAAACGCGGAGGTAGTTGATCATGGCTTGGTTCAAAGTCGCCATTTCGGCTTTCATTCCATCGCTGAACTTGTAGATTTCTCCGCCTTTGTACTCGATGGTTCCGTCGGTGTAGCCGGCAGGACCGTAAAGATGCATGGTGCCCACGGAATCCGCGGCGCTGTAGTCATACATCTCGTCGACGAGTTTCAGAATGCGGAACAGTTCGGTTTCGGAACGGGTCGCATCGTAGACGACGCCCCAGGCTTCGCCTTTGACGGAACGAACCGATTCGGTGAAGTGGAAATAATTGCCGTTTCCGAGCCAATCGACGACCGGCGGAAGGACCGGCTGGAAGGAATAAGTCGCATCGACGGCGACACCTTGGTTACGGATCGAATCGGTGGTTTGGGTGTTGTTGTAGTCATACATCAAGAAGGCATTGCTTTGAACGAGGGCGGAGGAGACCCAGTTGGCGGTGCCCACGAGGTCGGCGGGAATCAAACCGTCGGTGGTCATGTTGACGAGGTCGTTGACGCCGCGGACGAATTTCATGTCGTGACGGGCATCCTGGAGAACGCCTTGTTGGTCAAAGTACAGGTATTCGCACTTGGAGAACACGCCGCGGATACCGAACATTTCCAAACCGCGGATGTAGTTGATCAGACGGTTGTTGTCTTTGGCGCGCGGGATGTAGATTTGCAGACTGGTTCTGGGGGTGGTCAGTTCGCGGGTGATGTAGGCGGGATTGGATTTGATGACATACATCAAAGCCATCAGTTCGTCGGTGTCATACGCGGCATCGACGCCTACGAACACGTCGGAGAGCTTCGCATATCCTTGATCGCCATAGGTGGCCTGCATGTAGGTGCGGAACGCATTGGCGATGTCGGCGCCGGTCGGGGAGACCAACGCTTTGATGATATCGAGGATGTTCGAGGTGTAGTTCTTTTCGACGATGCGGGTGCTGCCGTCAGCGTTGGCGACGACGATGTTGGTGTTCAGGCTGTCGGGCATGGTCTGACGGGTGTAGGCGGTGGGAACGAACGCCGCGGTCGCATCAAACGTCGGGGAAGCGACATCGAGGATGTCCTGAACCCAGTCGATACGCATCAAGAACATTTGTTCGACTTCGCCGAATCCGTCAAAATACGGGGTGAAGTAGATGCCGCCGTCCGCTGCGGTGATGGAGTCGCGGACCGAGGGGTTGGCTTCGAGGAAAGCGTTGAGGTTGGGCATGTAATTCAAATAAGCGCCCAAGTCGACGAAGTTGTGGCTCTGAACGGCTTCTTTGGAGATGTTGGCCCCCGTGCCGTTGATCAAGTCGATCCCGGCGAAATTGAGGGTCTTCTGCGTCTGCCATTGAGCGTCGGTGGTAGCATCGGTGGTGACGGCTTCATCGATAAAATTGATGTTCAGCTTGTCGCCGATGGCTTCCCACACCGGCAGCAGGTCGCCCTTGCTGTAGGTCTTCCCGGTGATGGCGGAAGTGTACGCGGTGTCGAGTTGATAGGTGATGAATTGATAGGTCTTGACGCTGTTGATGTTGCTGGAGTAGTTGATGGCGACATGCAGATCGATTTCCGTGGTGTAATCGATCGTCGATGCCGTCGTGGCCGGCGTCGTGGACGTAGTCGTAT
>ERZ795054.4239-NODE-4239-length-10670-cov-3.413472_pt1 | contig 10670 bp, 11 predicted proteins | sample MGYA00375138_ERZ795054 | MGnify/ENA primary metagenome ERZ795054 (study PRJEB30183, sample SAMN05720215) | anaerobic digester metagenome | isolation source: active sludge of municipal wastewater-treating anaerobic digesters | place: USA | collected 2014-12-23 ...
GCTCTCACCCGCTCAGCCTGCCCCTTCCCCTTCCAGGCCAGCAAGCCTCCATCCTCATAATCTGACAACAGCATTATCGTAAACAGCAGTTCCAGCCTCTTATCCAGTCTGATTTGCATAATCTCTCCTCGATACGGATAAGCAAAGCATCTTCTTCAGGTGATTTTGTCAAAGATGCCTATCTCCCGGAGTATAATCTGAAGTAGAATCTTATCTCTATTCATATATTGTCACAGCTTCCGCCAAAATACTATCTTTCATCAGGGGTTCCAGACAATTACTTTCAACCAAATCTATGGATTTACCCATCGCTTCTTCAAGATATTGCTTCAGCCCGATAAACTTGAATATCCCAAATTGCTTGGTCATTTCCAGCAGAATATCAATATCGCTGTCAGCATTCTCATGGCCCGTGGCATAAGAACCAAAGACAGCAATTTTACGAATGCCATACTCATCTATAAAAGGTTTCAAAGCTTCATATATTAGCTTGAAGCGTGGGTTAGGGGTCATAAGCATCTGATGTTTTATATCCTGTTCAAGTTTGGTTTTGATGTTTTAGGATATGCGATTATTGTCAAGTTGTTCGTGAACCGAATCCTCCTGTTAATCCACTAGGCCAGTTCAACGGCAAGATCTGCATGATCGGCAAAATGGATGCCAGAGGCTTACGGATATATCCTTTGTGTCTACATTGCGATCTTCTATTAATGGGAAAACACCCAGTGTTCACCGCTTTTATTAATATGATTCATGAAACTTTAATGGAATTCTCGACAGTTGCTATTTGCAGAAACCTTGAAACCGATTTGCAAAAAGGTTGAAACTGGGGTCTCACCAATAACAGCGATTTGAAGCGAAAGTGATAATATTTGCAATTTCACTTGATACTCTATGATTTCTTTAATTATCTGAAAAATAATAAGATGCGCACCTAACCAAAAATAAAACTTGACAGCATTGTACTACTGTTATAGTTGACTACAACACCATAGCAGTTCCCGGAACTAAAAACCGGAAGCGAGGATATAATGAAGATTTTTGAGACCAACAGACCGATAACCGAGCAGCTGAGGAAGCATATTGAAGATGCCATCCTCTCCGGCAGCCTGCAAGGGCGCATCCCTTCTGCCCGGGAGATCGCCATGAATTATAAAGTGAATACGGTCTCGGTGAATGAGACCATCCGGGCTTTGCTCGGTGACCAGATTCTGGAGCTGGAGCGGGGCACGGGGATCTGTGTATCCGTTTTGGCAAAGCAGATTATTCAGACACGTCGTAAACCGGTGGACAGGGAAGCAGAAGCCAGGCCCAAGAGCAAGCCTGAGCTCAGCTTCACCAATCCCTCCAAACACCTCTCCTGGTGTTGAAGATCACGGGACCAAGCAGCCTTGAAGCTGTAACAGAGGTAAAAGATGAGACAATTTAACGATGAGACCCCGATCTACATTCAATTGCGCAAGCACATTGAAGAGCTGATCCTGAACCGGGTTTTGAACGATGAGGATCCGATCCCCAGCCTGAGGATCATGGCCCGGGATTTCAAGCTCAATCCGATCACTGTCGGTAACGCGGTGAACGCTCTGGCTGAGCTGGGCATCCTCTACAAGAAGCGCGGAGTGGGGATCTACGTCAGTCCCGGTGCCAGAGACCATTTGCTGAAGACCCGCGGCAAAGATTTTATCACGGAGAAGCTGAGACCTGTGCTCCAAACCGCCAGGCAACTGGAGCTTCCCAAACAAACTATCATCGAAATCATTGAGACCTTGTATGGAGGCAAAGATGACAAATGAAACTACAAGCTATGAGATCCGTAATTTGAGCAAGTTTTACGGGAAGTTTAAGGCTCTGGACGAGGTGAATCTCAGCCTCGGCAGCGGAAAGATCATCGGTCTGCTGGGTAAGAACGGCGCCGGAAAATCCACTCTGATGCGCTCCATGCTTGGCTTTCTGGCTTTTACCGGAGAGGTCAGCCTCGGCTCCCGCTCCATCAAACACCGTGATAAAGGTGTCTTTGAAGAAGTAGCCTTCATTCCGGACGTGAGCGGACTGGATGACCGCCTGACGGTTGGCCAGACCATGGATTACATTCGTGGGGTCAATCCCCGCTGGAACGAGGAAACCGCCGCCAAGCTCTTTGCGATCAGCAATCTGCCGCTCAAGAAAAAGGTCGGCAAACTCTCCAAAGGCATGAAGACCAAGCTCTATCTTTTGATCACCCTGTCCCTCGATGTGCGCTACCTGCTGCTGGACGAACCCACTCTGGGCCTTGATATAGCCTTCCGCAAGGAGTTTTTCAACACCATTCTGGGAGAATTCTTTGATGAGAGCAAGACCATCCTGATCTCCACCCATCAGGTGGAAGAGGTGGAAGACATCCTGCAGGAAGTAATCATCATCGATGAAGGCCGCATCATTTTGCATGAGGACGTCGACAGCCTGAAAAGCCGCTTTCGGGTGGTAAGCCTGCCCTCGGAACGGGCGGAAGAGCTTAAGGCTCATTCACCCAAAGCTTTGGGACACAGCCTCGGCTTTGTGAGCGCGGTGCTGCCTGCTGAGATCGAGATCGAAGGCGCAATGTATGGCAGACCCAATCTGGCAGACATTTTCCTGACTGTGGTGGGAGGTTCAAAGTGAAACAGATAAAAGCACTAATAAGAAAAGAATTCCTCACCCACTGGGGCGCAATGCTGCTGCCCGCCTGGTTCACTCTGGGTGTGATCGTGACCATGGTTGTGGGGCTGATCTGGGCTCTGATCCAGGGCGCGGATATCTCGATCTTTGCAAACCTGAAAAGCTTTGGCGGAGAATATGATAAGATCGTGCTCTGGGGATTAGGGCTGGCCGGATCATCCGGATTGGCAATGCTGGCCATGCTGACTGGGATCGGGCTCGCTGATACCATCTTGAACAGCAGCAACAAAAAGCGCTGCGAGATCTTCCATCTTTCCCAGCCTGTTTCTCTGGCAAAGATCGTGGGCGTGAAATACGGGCTGGTCACCCTGGGGACTTACCTCCAGGTCATCGCGATCAGTCTTGCCGGGGTGTCGGTGATGGGAACGTATATTGCCTACAAACTGCATCTGAGCCCGGGCTATGCCTTCACGGGAATGCTACAGGGTCTGAGCGGCATGATTCTGCCTTTCTTCTTCACCTGCAGTTTGTACTGGATGTTCGCCGGGATATTCAAGAACGCGTCCTTTATCAAATCCATGTTCAGTTTGGGTGGGATCGAGATCGCGCGGCTGATCCTGAGCAAGACCACTGTTATCAATTTCCCCTCGCTCAGCGCATACCTCTTAAAGCTGTCCGGTCTCGGAAACGGGATCAACGTCAGCTTTGCGGATAAAACCGTGACTTCCCTGGGAGGTGGCAGCGCGGATGCAGTGATCAACCGTGCCTGGGCTATGGCCTTCGATGAATACACCTGGCAACGCATCCTGTTCAGCCTCATCTTCTTTGCTGTCGGTTATTGGTTTTACAGCCGCAGAGAGCTGAATTAAAAAAAATAAGCACCAGCCACGGAACGGGATTCGTGTTGATTTTTATTGACACGAATTCCGTTTCCATTTGCCGTGGCAAAAACGACAGGTATCAGAGGTCTTATGCGTAAGAAATACAAAATCGGGATCGGAATCGGCATCGTTGCCATCCTGATCATCAGTGTCCTCAGCCAGTGCGGGAAAGCCAAAAAAGCCTTTCCGGTTGCTGCCGCGACTGAGACGAACTATACCGTAAAAACCGGGGATATCATAAATAAAATTGACATCACCGGAGAGGTTCAGCCACAATCCGTGGTCTCGCTCAAAAGCAAGGTCTCCGGCAAAATCGTGCGCTTCTATGTGGATGAAAACGATTATGTCAAATCCGGACAGATCATTGCCGATATCGAGCCGGATTATAATCAGGCAAACACCCTCTTCAACACCAAGGCTCAGCTGCAAAAAGCCAGGATCCAGCTCGATAACGCCAGCAAAGACCTTGCCGACAAGCAGACCCTCTATGCCAAAGATTTTATCTCCAAAGAAGTTCTGGATAACGCACAGGACGCGCTGGCCTCTGCCAATATCGAATACAATCAGGCAAGCTCACAATATGAGATGATCGCCGATCTGGACACCGGTGCCAAAGTGATCCACGTCTTTGCCACTTCCGGCGGAGTCTGCATCGAGCGCACCGTGGAGGAAGGCGAGATGGTGCAATCCAGCATCTCATCCTATGGTGAAGGCACCGTGGTGATGAAGATCGCCGACCTGAATAAAATGATCGTTAAATCCAACATAAATGAGGTGGACATCGCCAAATTCTCGCTGGGACAGGAAGGCGTGATCAGTTTAGACGCCCTGCCCTATGAGACTTTCGAGGGCAGGATCGTGAAGATCGCTCCTCAGGCTACCACCGAAAACAACGCCAAGGTCTTCCCCGTGGAGATCTCGATCAATGCCACCGGTGAAAAAGCCAAACCCGGAATGACTGCAAACGTCTCCATCATCGGAGAGAAAAAGGTCGGAGTACTGGTGGTTCCCATCCGCGCGGTCTTCAGTGATGAAGACAACCAGGATATAGTCTACGTCCTGCCTGCCAAGACCGGCAAAACCCCTGCCACTCCAAGCCCTGCAGCCAAGCCGGGAGCTGCCGCTCCTGCCTCCACCGGTAAAGCGACCGTGGTCAAACTCGGCAGCAACGATATGGAAAACGTGGAAGTCATCAGCGGCCTCAAAGCGGGAGACGTGATCAGCCTCACCGACCCCAAGGCCGGAAAACAGATGAATATGATGATGATGTAAGGGGAAGTGATGAGTAAAGAGTAATGAGTGATGCGTGCTGACGCTTCACTCGTCACTTTTCACTCCTCCCATCACTCATAACTCATCACTCATCACTATTTTAAGGAGTATCCATGATAGAAATCCAAAACCTTTCCCGCCAATTTGGTGCGATCAAAGCTGTCGATGAGATCAGCTTTCAGATCGAGCCCGGCGAGATCATCGGTTTTCTGGGTCCGAACGGAGCCGGGAAAACCACCACCATGCGGATGATGGTGGGCTATCTCCAGCCCAGCGCAGGCGCGATCCTGATCGATGGAAAGAGTATTTTCGACGACCCCATCGCCACCAGCCGCAAGATCGGTTATCTGCCTGAAAATAATCCTCTTTATGATGATATGACGGTCTATGAATTCCTGGATTACATCGCTGCCCTGCGTGAGATCCGGGGCGATGCTTTTTCAGCCCGGCTGAACTATGTGATGCAGAATTGCGGATTGACGGAAGTGCTGCATCAGAAGATCGGAACCCTCTCCAAGGGCTACCGGCAACGGACCGGACTGGCTCAAGCCATCATCCACGATCCCGAGATCCTGATCATGGACGAGCCCACCAGCGGGCTGGATCCCAATCAGATATTGGAAATACGGGATCTGATCCTGGAACTGGGCAAGAGCAAGACGCTCATCCTCTCCAGCCACATCATGCAGGAGGTGCAAGCCCTCTGCGACCGCATTATCATCATCGACAAGGGCAGGATCGTTGCCAATGACAGCAAGGAAAACCTGGTGCGGGGGATCGGCAAGACCCAGACCCTGCAATTGGAACTCGAGGCCGTGAACCCTGATTTTAGCGAGCTTTTGGAACAGCACACGGTCAGCCTCAAGAGCTTCAAACAGATAGATGAACGCTGCGAACTGGTCTTTGAGGCCCCTGCCGAGCTCGATCTGAAACGTATTTTAGCCCGGTTTTGTGCCGCGCAGGGCTGGTTAGTTCTGGGCAGCAGCACCAAAAAACACAGCCTGGAAGACATCTTTGTGAATCTCACCAAAGGCGGGCAGGACTATCCGGAGGAACGGCAGATTACGGAATCAAGCCCCGAGACGGACCCTGAAGAACAGGCTCTCCCGGAATCGGATCCCGACCTGACTGAAGCAGCCCCGCAAGAGGAGGAGCAAGCATGAACGCCATTCTGATCATTGCCAAAAAGGAATTCCTTGCCGCTATCCGCTCCGTTGCCACCTACATCATCTTCGCCCTCTTTCTGATCGTGAGCGGTTTCTTCTTTTCAAACACGCTGTTCAAGCTCTCGCGCGCTGATCTGCGCATGGGTTTTGAGATCATGCATACCCTCTTTTTGTTCTATATCCCTGCCATCACTATGAGCAGCATCGCGGGGGAAACTTCAAAAGGCACCTTTGAACTGCTTGCCACCCTGCCGATCAAGCTTTCCGGCATTATCTGGGGTAAGTTCATGGCTGCTTTGGTCCAGCTCAAATTCGTGATCTTCTTCAGCCTGGTCTATCTGGTGATAATCATGATCCTGGGCACCGGCATCGATTACGGAGCCGTGCTCGGAGGCTATCTCGGGCTCATTTTGGCAGGCAGCGCCTACATTGCCATCGGCATCTTCGCTTCCAGTCTGGCTTCCAATCAAGTGCTGTCCTTCATTCTGGCAGCCTTCATCAGCAGCCTGTTTTTCATCATCAAATACATCATCGGGATCATCCCCTCCGCCCTCAGCGGCGCGCTGGAATTTTTCAGCTTCGATTATCATCTGCAGAGCTTTTTCAAAGGTGTGATCGATCTGCGGGACATCCTCTTTTTTGCGGCAGTGATCCTGATCTTCATGCTGCTGGCAGAGTTTAAGCTACGCACCCGTAATCTGATGCAGGAGAGATAGATGAAAACGAATTTGAAAACCGGTGGCATCCTATCTCTGCTTGTCATCAAGCTCAGCATCATTGTGGTGATCCTGCTGATCGCGGGCTTCATCAATCTGCGTCTGGACCTCTCCAAAGGCAGGGTCTATTCCATCTCCAAATCCAGCAAGGAAGCGGTGCACGGGCTTAAGGACCGGATGGTGATCAAGATCTATGCCTCCGAAGAGCTGCCCCCCAATTTCCTGGCTGTCCGTCGCTATCTGAACGACTTGCTGGCTGAATATAAGAACTACGGCGGCAGCAAGTTCAGCTATGAATTCGTCAAAACTGCCAGCTCGGACGAGCTGAATTCGATTGCCAGTCAACACGGCTTTATGGGCTTCAACACCCAATCCATGGAAAACGACCGGATCACCTTCAAGAACACCGTCTTCAGCCTCACCATGGAATACAACGGCAAGCAGGAGATCCTGGATCTGCCTCCGGGGATCGAGAGCCGGCTGGAATACTCGCTAACCAACCGCGTGCGGCGTCTGGCAGGGCAGAAATTGCCCGAACTGATCGTTTTCCGGGATAGCACCTATGCCAGTTATCCCACGGATATGCTGGAACGCTCGCTGGATGAGAACTATTTCCTGGGCTCCACCGATCTCTTCACACCGGTGCGCAAAAGCCCCACCCTGCTTTTCACCGGCGTGATCGATTCCATGGCCACTGAGCAGCTTTATAACCTTGATCAATACCTCATGAACGGTGGCAAAGTGGTCTTCCTGCAGGATCGCATCTCGCTCAGCGAAACCGCGCCCTATAACATCGAATCCAATATCTTTGAACTGCTGGAAAGCTATGGCATCGTTTTGGGACGTGATATGATCCTGGATCTGCAAAGCGCCAAACAACCGGGAACACTGGGCCAACCAGGCAGCGCGGTGCCTTTCATCCCCATCGTGCGTGGTTCCACTAAAAACGTCATCACCAAAAACATGAAGGATATCATGATCCTCTTTGGCTCGGAGATCGGGATCATGGACAGCACCAGCCTTTCCTACGAACCGATTTTGAGCACTTCAGCCAACAGCGCGCTGATCCCCGGTCCCGCCTTCGATGTGGATCCCCAGATGCTGAAGATGCCCGATCCGGCTTTCTACGCGCATCCGCCGGTGACGATCGGAGCTCTGATCAAGGGCAAGCTGCGTTCACATTTTGCCGATGATCCGCTCTACTCCGCACGCCCCGGCTTCAAAGCCGCCACCGACAATGCGGAGCTGGTGATCTATGGTGACCGGGAATTGATCATGGATTCCAAGGAAGCCGAGTTTAACAACCGTAATTTTATCGTCCTCAACGCCATCGATTATCTGCAGGATAATCTTGCCATGATCGGAATCCGCAGCCGCAGCATTCAGGAAAGCTACCTCGATATCTATGACTTTATGTATCGGAAAAACCTGATGTGGGGCAAACCGGAACAGACCGAAAAACGGATCAAAACTGCCGTGAAGGTGGTGAGCATTGCGGTTCCGCCCTTGCTCCTGATCGCCTTTGGCCTGATCCTGATCAAACTGAATAAAAACAAAACCCGAGGCATCGTATGAACAAGAAAACTCTGATAGCGGGATTAGTTCTCCTGCTGCTGGTGGGAATCTTCTTCCTGCTGAAAAACCGGGACAGCACCGAAAAGCTCAGCCGGGTCTTCAACGCGGATTCAACTGCCATTGCCAGAATCGAGCTCATCGACCCCGCCGATACCCTTGTTATCGCCAAAACAGGATCGGACTGGAGACTGGAAGTACCCGTGAACTGGGAAGCCAATCCCCAAACCGTGGAACGCCTTTTTAACAATGTGATCAACGCCGAATACTCCAAGACCGTGATGACCACCAGCAAGGATGCGGCTTCCCGCTATAAACTGGTGCCGGGCACCGCTTTGCAGATCAAGACCTTCGATTCCAAAGGCAAACTGAGAGATCATGTCTATTTCGGAAACATCGGCAATCCCTACGATTATTTCCGTTATGAAGGTTCTTCCGAGATCTATCAGCTCAAAAAGCTGATCAGCAACACCTTCAACAGCTCTCTGGAACAATGGCGCTCCCCGGTCGTGATCCGCGTTTCCGAAAGTGAGATCGGCAGCATAGAAGTCAAATATAGCCAGGGTTCTCACGTCCTCACGCATAAGGACAAGGATTGGTGGTTCAAAGACGCTGCCAATGATTTCAAGATCCCCCTCGAAAACCGCGCAATCATCCGCACCGTGAATATTCTGAACAAACTGGATACCTTTGTGTTTTACGACGATCCCGCTCCGGAATTGCTGGCCGTCTTCAAACAACCCATGGCAACAGTCCTGATCAAGCTCAAAGACGGGAAAAGCCGTAAACTCGTCTTTGCCGAAACCGCCAATAAAGAATACCTGCTGCTCATGGATGACAATCCCAAAACCCTCTATGGTCTGGTGAAAGACAGCGTCCTGCGCTTCACCGTCAATTCCGAGCACTATAAAGAACTGCCCTACATTGCCCCACCGCAGCAATGATCACCATTAATAGACACCAAAACGTCTCCCAGCCTGAATTTGAGCAGGTGATGCAGATCTGGCTGCAAACCGGATTGGCAAATCCTGCCAGAGCTGATGACAGGGAAACCGTGCAGCGCACCCTCGACCACGGAGGCTGCCTCCTGATCGCCTGGGAAGGGGAAAGAGCAATGGGCTCCAGCTGGCTCACGCATGATTTCCGCAGGCTCTATATCCATCACATGGGCGTCCTGCCCGAATTCCAGAATCAGGGTATCGGCAAAGCCCTGCTGGGGGAAGCTCTGGAGATAGCTCATGAACTGGGCTATCAGGCCAAACTGGAAGTCTTCGAGACCAACGCCAAAGCCCTGCATCTCTACTATTCCTTTGGCTTCGAGAATCTGGAAAGATACTATACTCTGATCAAAAGAAGGGTGTAGAGCAGGATGCCGATCCTGCTGAAATGGGGTTCAGGGGTATAGGGGTTCAGGGGTTTAGTCGTACCGGCGCTCGCTGAAGCGCCGATCCCCCACCGTAGGTTCGGACTCCGATCCGAACTAAGTGTATAGGCGGTCGCTTTACCGCCTATCTCATAATCTGTTTGTGTTAGCCGGGCTGGGCGCTACGGCGAGCGCCCGTACAGCATGTTCGTCGCATCAGAGTGCGACACTACAGTAAACCACTAACCCCCTGCCAATTACTGCCCTCCCTCGCCCGTATCCCTTCCCTGTCCTCCCCCTGGCATCCCACTTGCCGAAGCGGTTTGAAAGCGGTTTGAAAGCGACATGATACCGGTATGACAGGGTTATGACCGCAAGGAAGTGACCCTTGAGCTACCGTCATACCGAACAATAGTTGCAATCCCTCCCGCAGGAACCTCCACAATATTCTTGACAAGCCGATCATTACAAAATAATGACGATAAATCATAGGTTTTGGGAAGTGTCGTGTTGAAAGAAGTATATCGCAAACGGTTTGATCGCAATATTCAGAAGCAATTTTGGAAAGCTCTGCAGCTGGCTTTGAGAAACCCAATGCAGACACGCCTGTTTTTCATCAAAGCCTTGTGGCAGCAATATCAAGCCACGCGAACCAGACTGTTCCATTTTAAACAAGGGTTGGAAGTGCCTCCATTGTTGATCATCAGCCTCACCCAACGCTGCAACCTGAATTGCGCGGGCTGCTATTCCAAAGTCCTGCATCAGGATAGCGGTGCAGAACTGACTGCCTCCCGATTCCGTGAAATTCTGGGAGAAGCCGGTAGCCTGGGCATCTCGATCATTCTTCTGGCTGGAGGGGAACCTCCGCATCACGCCCAGGCAGCAGGTGGAATTCCTGGTCCGGCTGTGGCGGGAGGATCTGCCGTTCTCGAAAAGATCGATTTCCGTTGTCAAGAGAATCATGATCCAGGAGGAATCTCCCGATTGCACGCTGCGGGCCAAGACCGGCTGGGCGGCCCGTTCGACGCCGGAGATCGGCTGGTATGTGGGTTGGGTAGAACGCTCC
>ERZ795054.4240-NODE-4240-length-10666-cov-6.914523_pt1 | contig 10666 bp, 9 predicted proteins | sample MGYA00375138_ERZ795054 | MGnify/ENA primary metagenome ERZ795054 (study PRJEB30183, sample SAMN05720215) | anaerobic digester metagenome | isolation source: active sludge of municipal wastewater-treating anaerobic digesters | place: USA | collected 2014-12-23 ...
CGAGCTGCTGGGCAAGTACGTCAAGGCCACCGACCCCAAGGACCGGGGCGTCTACCGCCAGCAGCTCGTCTCGGCCTACTGGTACCTGGCCTCCAAGATCGCCCTGCGCTCGATCGGCGGCCAGGCCCCCCTGGCCAAGAAGCTCACGGTCCGCTTCTCGGCCCTCCTGCCCAGCCTCCTCTCCCCCGAGATGGCCGACGTCTTCCAGCGCGTGATCTTCGAGAAGGAGATCGACGAGCCGGTCTACTACGTCGACGAGTGGATGCGGGCCGTGGCCACGGGCATGGTCGCGCCGAGCGCCACCGACGAGGTCAAGCCCCGGGCCAAGGGCGGCGGCGACGAGCGCTCCCACTACCAGGCCCTCATGCAGAGGCTCCAGGGCAAGCGCGACTCGGCCGAGGGCATCATGAAGTCCAAGTCCGAGGAGCGCCGCCAGCTCGAGTCCCTCCTTAAGGAGCGGGTCGACATCATCTGCGCCCACGAGAGCCAGCCGGGCCTCCTCCACGTGCCGGCGCCCTACAGCGAGGCGCAGAAGCGCACGATGGGCGAGCTCTCCGAGATCGTCCGGCGCATGGTCGCCGCGGACAAGGAGCTCGGCCAGACGGTCTCCGACTACGAGCGGGCCGGCGACGAGCTCAAGAGCGTCGCGGACAAGATGGGCAACGCCCCCGAGGCCCGGGCCGACCTCCAGACCCTCGCGCAGGAATTCGAGACCGTCCGGCAGATGACCAAGCTCTGCATCGGGCGGCAGGGCAACCACTTCCCCATCCTCTCGCGGGAGTACTTCCACGGCGGGATCCGCGACATCGGCACCCGCGAGAACGTGGTCAAGCTCCTTTCCTGGATCGAGTCGATCGACTGCGAGGCCTTCTGCCGGCCCTACAAGAACACCCTCCACCGCATCGTGCCCTTCATCGTCCTCTTGCCCTGCTACGGGGACCAGGGCATCTGCTGGGAGCCCTTCGACCGCTTCAACCGGGCCACGAGCCGCGGCCGCGTCGCCCTGCCCATGTACCCCAAGAACCTCGCCCTGGCCGTCATCACCGCCGTGGCCGACCTGCGCTGGCAGGTCGCCAAGGAGAAGGCCTCGTACTACTGGATGGAGGAGGGCCTGACCGGCAACTACTACCAGAACTTCACCTCGCGCAAGCTCAAGGGCGACGTCAAGGAGTTCTTCATCCAGGATTACCTCGCCTGGATCACCAAGGAGAGCGAGGGGACGCAGAAGCTCGACAAGGAGGTCCGCGGCATCTTCTGGCGCTACATACCCTTCGCCCAGGAGATCAAGGACAAGCTCAAGGGCCGGAGCTACATCTACCAGGAGCTCTACCAGAAGGACGTGAACCGCTCGCTCTCGGACGGCTACTGAGCTCGCCGGCCGCGCGCCCCGCGTTGACTCGGGTCCTAGGCGCGTCTATACTCGCCCGAGCATCAGGAGGAGCGACAGTGGAGCCCATCAGCCGTAAGTATAGAGAGAGAATCATGCGCATGATGGCCCTCTCCCGCGGGCAGTCCCACGTGGAGGACCACAACGTCAGCCAGGCCGGCAACGCGGAGGTCCTCCCCATCATCGACGGGATCGTCGAGGAGAACCTCCTGACCGGCTCGGGCGTCCGCGGCCTGGAGCACCTCGACCTCCTCATGAAGGCCGCCGCGGCCGGCGAGCCCTGCCTCCTCCTCGTCGAGCACTACTCGAACTTCGACCTCCCCGTCTTCCACTACCTGCTCCGCAAGGCGGGCCGGGAGGACATAGCGGCCGCCATCGTCGCCATCGCGGGCATCAAGCTCAACGAGACCAACCCCGTCGTCCTGGCCTTCACCGAGGCCTACACCCGCCTGGTCATCTACCCCAGCCGCTCCCTCGAGATCATCAAGCAGAAGATCAAGGAGCCCAAGGAGCTCGTCGCCGAGCTCATGCGCAGCACCGCCGTCAACCGCGCCGCCATGAAGGCCCTCGCCCAGCTCAAGGTCTCCGGCAAGCTCGTCCTCGTCTTCCCCGCCGGCACCCGCTTCCGCCCCTGGGACCCGACGACCAAGCGGGCGGTCCGCGAGATCGACTCCTACGTGAAGGGCTTCTCCAAGATGTGCCTCGTAACGATCAACGGCAACATCCTCCGCCTGAACCCCGAGGGAGAGATGCACGAGGACCTCGTCTGCCAGGACCGCGTCCTGTACGAGGTCGGCCCCGTCACCGACTGCGCCGAGTTCCGCGCCTGGGTCAAGCGCGAGCACCACCACCGCGAGGACAAGAAGCAGGCCGTGGCCGACGAGATCATGCTCCGCCTCGAGCGTATGCACGAGGCCGTCGAGAAGGACCGCCTTACCGGGACATAGCGCCTAACGCCGCGCGATACGCCGTCGTCGAGCGAGCGGGGCGCCGCGCGCAGCGCCACGCGCCCCACAGCGAATTGCCCAGGCCCCACTTCCTCCCCTGCGCCGCCCCCTGCGAGCGGGCGCCGCGCGCAGCGCCACGCGCCCCACAACGGATTCCCCAGGCCCCACTTCCTCCCCTGCGCCACCCGCCTTATTCCTCAGAGGTTCACGGGGTTAAACGATCGACACTCCACGCCACCACCTCCACCGTGGCGGGGCGCCGCGCGGCGACGCGTCGCGCGACAGCGCGATGCGCCGCGGCGCGAGCGGGGCCCCGCCCACGGCGAAGTCCGAGCGAGTATAGGGGTGTCGCTAATACACGACGTAGGGCGCGAGCTCCAAGACCTCGATCCGCGAGCGCGCCTGCACGAGGTAGGCTCCCTCCCGCACCGTGATCGCGGGGACCCGCTCGAAGACCACCCTGCCCGCGGCGCGCCGGGGCTTGTTCGGCTCGATCGAGCGGAGGTACTCCCGTACCGCCTCGCGGAGGGCGTCCTCGTAGGCGGCGCGGCGGGCCTTCCAGCCCCCGAGGATATCGGCCCTCCCCAGGCCCTGGGAGCGTACCCAGGGCTCGGCCCCGTAGGCCTCCATGAGCCGGGCCCCCTCGGCCTCGGGCCGGTACTCCACGTAAGCGCGCAGCTCCGTCGAGGGCCCGAAGGAGGCCTCGGGCAGGAGGCGGCTCCCCGCCGGCTCGAGCTTCCCGGGGATCAGGCGCGGGTCCCCCCAGGGTATCGAGCCCAGGGGCTCGAGGACGAAGCCCTCCTCGATGCCCCGCGCCCGGTCGAGGGGGACGTACTCGAAGGAGAAGCCCCAGACCATCCCGGCGAAGACCCAGGCCGCCTCGTCGACCAGGCGCCGGGCGGCCTCCTCGGAGCTCACCGGCCAGGCCTCGCCGGCCGAGGCGACCGGCTCGGTCTCGACCCAGAAGGCCGCGCGCAGGCGGGGCTCGCTCACCTCCTGGGCGGCGAGCCGGGCCGGCCCGGCGAGGTTGCAGGCGAGAGCGATCGCGAGAGCGGCCGCGCGGCCGCGCGGCCCCAAAGCCCGATCCCCCCCTCCGCGCACCGCCCCTAGCTCCTCGGGAAGAAGCGCCGCCCCGGGCTCACCCCGAAGCGGACGAGGAAGTAGAGCCAGCCGAAGCCGAAGCCGGCCAGGTGCGTGAGGTGGGCCACCCCGCTGCGGAAGCTGAAGAGCTGGGAGCCGACCTCGATCGCCGTGTAGCCGATCACCAGGATCGGGGCGCGGAGGGGGAGGATGCCCCAGACGTAGATCTCGGCCTGGGGATAGATCGTCGCGAAGGCGAGGAGGACGGCGAAGACCGCCCCCGAGGCCCCGAGGAGGTAGATCGAGTAGGCCCCGGCGAGGAGGTAGGCGGCGAAGGAGAAGAGCCCCGCCAGGAAGCCGGTGAGGAGGTAGTACAGGAGGAACTCGGTCGTCCCGAGCTCCCGCTCCACCTGGGTCCCGAAGAAGTACAGGCCGAGCATGTTGACCAGGAGGTGGCTCATGTCGGCGTGGGAGAACATGTAGGTGAAGAGCTGCCAGACCGCGCCGGCGAGCACGGCCCGGGGGTTCATGACCACGAAGGCCGAGAGCCGGGGGAAGACGTACTCGAGGGCGAAGACCAGGACGTTGATGGCGATGAGCCAGACGGCGGCGTTCCGGTTCGAGTAGCGGAAGGGCCGGCGGATGAGGGAGTCGCGACGCATGAATCAATGGTACGGAATTCCTCGGCCCCGGACAAGCCGCGGGCCGTCTTGCCCCGCCCGAGCCGCCCTCGCTACAGTGGGGAGCGAGGATAGCCATGCCCGAGACGGCCCCGAACTGCCTCAAGTGCCTCCACTTCCGCATCACCTGGGAGCCGGCCACGCCCCGGGCCTGCCTCGTCTTCGGCATCAAGGGCCCCCGCCTCCCCTCCCTCGAGGTCTTCGCCGCGACGGGGCGGCACTGCCCCTCCTTCGAGCTCAAGCCCGGCCTCAAGTAAGGGCCCACGGGCCGGGCCGCCGCCCCGGGAGCCCCGGGCCCTAGCGCGCGAAGCCGACCGTCGCCCGGAGGAGCCCCGTGCCCAGGAGCTCCATCGAGATGATCCAGGCCCTGCCCCGCTCGAGCCCGAGCTCCCGGGCCGCGGCCTCGATCGCCGCCTGGGCCGGCTGGACCGCCCCCCGCCGTGCGGCCAGCTCGACCACCCGCAGCGAGACCTTGCGGCTCTTCCAGGCCCGGGGCGGGGCCGGCGCCCTGAGCTCGACCTGGGCCGAGCTCAGGACCACCCGCCCGTAGCGCTCGAGCTCCCGGCTCTCCCCCGCGCTGAAGCCGAACTGCCCCTCGGCGGAGAAGGCGTAGCCCCCCTTCACCCGCTCGAAGCGGACAGGGGCGTAGCCGGCCAGGAGGGCCGGCTCGAGCCCCATGAAGCGCCGCGCGAGGGCGTTCCCCTCCGCGGAATCCCCCTCCTCCGCGAGGAAATAGCAGGTGACCGGGCGGCTTCCGGCCTCGGCGACCAGGCTCGAGGCCAGGAGGGCGAGCGCGAGGACGGCGATACGGTGACGGAGCATGGAACCTCCTCCCCCATCGGGGCCACCTACAAGCTATCGCGCCCTCCGCCCCGCATCGAGTCGGCTTACCCCCCACCAAGACTGTTCCCGATGGCACCCACTACGATGAATACAGCAATGACGAAGAGTAATCGCCTTCCGAATGCCATTTTCTGACGTTTGCCGCATCCGGGGCAGATTTCCGCAGACTTTGCTATTTCTTTACCATATGTCCTGCAATGAGTCATTGTAGCCATTCCGATCCCTTTTAATAGCTCTATAGGTTCTCTATTATATACTATAGATATTTGTTTGAGTATCAATAGAAAAGTAAAATTACTCTATGGAGATAGATAAGGAACTTGGCGAGGTTATTGACCGAATACGGGAGATGAGAATTCGCCAAGGTCTTTCTCAATTAAACCTTGCTGAGAAAGCAAATATTTCTCAGAGCTTCTTGGCTAGCCTTGAGGCCGGGAAGAAACAACCTTCAGTCACAACTGTTCTAAAAATTGCACATGCCCTAGGTGTGAATGCAGGGGATTTCTTTCCAAGAAAAGCGTCAGATAAAGTAAAAATCAAAGAAGAAATCATAACATTATTGCGTCAATTGTAGATCCCAGTGGATTCCTTAGGTCAAGAAATAGTTCTTTACGTACACCACTAGTACATTTACAATAACCGCTAGCAGGATGGCTTTTACGTCATCGTGTTTCGGCCGAGGTGTACTGGCCATCGCAATTTAGTAACGCATGGTGCTTGGGTTTCATTTCTTAACGTTCTTGAGAATCCGCATACGTTAATCCAGGCATGTGCATTCCTCATTACGATGAGTTTTGGAAAAGTATGTAGTATGGGAAGGAAGTACATTGACCGAGAGTACGAGTGGTTCACTAGAAGTTGCAGCTGAAGAGAACTCCCGATCAATAAAACCCTTGGTAAGGTTGACACCTTCTTCCAAGAAATATGTAGACGCATGTCTCCTATTCATTGATTATTGATTTTATAATGGAGTTATACATAACTCCTCTTTTTACATACTCTATTGAGCTGTTTATTTTTTCGAGTAGCTCCTCAGGAAATGTCCTTGGAAATATAATCCACCTGATGTTCCCTATAGGAGCATCATCAAGAAGCATCATCGTAGTCAAGCCTTTAGTCTCCGGGTTTACCCGAATGCTATAAATAGACTCTTCACCACCAGCAAAGAAGTAATCAAATCGCTTAAGTAGTAGCATTCGTGTAAAATTGCTTTGATCATCTGTAATATCAGTGATAACCATTGGCGGATTATACAGTTTTACATTTTCATCGACCCAAGCGCCATATGAATAATTTCTGATTACTCCTAATGTTTTTTTACTTGATAGGAGGTCTTTTATTGTATGTACATTTTGGAAGCTTAAACTATCACTTTGACGAATTATATATCGTGGAGAAGCGTCCTGATATATTGGAAACTTTGAATACGTGTACGACAATTCACGGTCTGGTGTTTTGAATACACCGGGCAAACAAACGAGCTCATCTTTCTTAGCATATTCAAAAAGCCGGTTTAGTGGCCCTTTTTGAAAAGTATAAGGAATCCCCGCATCATCAAGAATCAAGCGCATAATACTAATAATGAAGCCTTCGTCATTTGTATAAGGCTGGCCAAAGAATGGCATCCTTTCATAATACAAGATTGTAATTGATGTTTCTTGACTATACATTTCTCTCTGGCAGAAAAGTATTGCTAGGGAAAGCAATAGGAACTTCAGAATAAACGGTTTCATGTTAATTGTCACCATAAATACTATACATCTGCTCAATACTGTCAAATGGAGAATAATCACAGGAATCACATAGCCCTGACACCTTCACCTATCGATATTTATGCTGATTACATGACGATTAACCGTACCAATCACGTAGCAGATGTCAAATAAATGTTCTATGTACAAGTTAGCTAGCGCCACTCTCTAGGCGTTCGGCAATCTAGCATTTCAGCTTCGAGATACAAGTCAATTAATCATATCATAGATAGTATCCTGAATACTAAACAAAGGAGTGACCATTGGAAAAATCAAACTGCAGACATGAGTATAATCCATTTTTCAATTGCATGAAATTGGAGAAAAGGAATTTCCCTTGCAAGAAATGCTACAAGATATTTAAACGGATTAAGCGGTATACATGTTCGTTTAGAAGTGTTGGTATCATAAAGCAGGTCATAGATCGTCAAAAAAACGCCTACTATACTGGTACTGCAATATATACTTCTAGTAACAGTACAACTTCAACAACAATGAACTTGAATAACATCCATGACCATGTTTTCTGTGAATACATGGGAGGAACAGAAACCATACGTTTCCTATTTCGATTATCGTTTTTAGCTCATTTTTTTGCAGTAGTGCTGTTTATATTTTTCATGATCGCTATTGGTTTTTTTGGTACTGCACTAGAAACAGTAGCCCAGATAGTATCGTATGGTGTGATTTTTAGCGGAGTATTTCTCGTTTTATCTATTGGTACATCTACAATAAAACCAGATGAAAATGCGATGGCACGGTATGCGACAGCAGAATTGAAAGAAAGGAATGGTACATTACCTTCGCATATCGTTGAAGAAAAAATGACGGAGCAGAATGGCAGAAAAACAAACGTACATGAAAGCACCGCTGAATCAGATTCAGTTATGGCTGTCAAATTATTAAAGTGGAACACTTGGCTAAGTAGTTTATCCGGCGATGCTAATAAAGAGTCATATCTACTCAATGACGAAGATATACTATATAGGATTATTGAAGATCAAAAAAAGTGTTGGGCGAATCTTTTTTCTAGGAAATATAAAATACAGTTGAAAGAAAACAACTATGCTGAGTATACAGCTAATGAAGATAAACCAATAGACAACAGTATAGCATGTCAAGCAAGTCTCGCTCAGAGCGTTATTAGCGGTATCACTTCGGAAGAGAACAAGATTCGAGCAATCAATGCAATTACCGATAAAAATATACTAATGATGCTATCCTGCCTAAATAAAGAACAAGCAGTAAGCTCTTTACTTGATGCACAATTGCAAGCAATTGGAGTTAATTATAGATATAGCTCGGTTCTTTACTTGTTTCAATGATGAACTGATTTAGTGACTATCCTCTTTTATTGAGCGTTTATCGCTTCAAGATTACGTTTTATACTAACAAGACTAAACAATAAAAGAAATGTTGTTTTCTAACTGCATATCGATACAAAGTGATACTACTTGCACATCAAGTATTCGCATAGCAATCAATATTGAGACAAAAAAGAGAATGCGTCGTCTGGGATCATTTAGCATGGAACCAGGAGTATTAAACAAACAATCCTCTTGCGTGAAAATACAATAATGTCTTTCAGGTTAAGCTGGTTTATTTGTAGTACTACGTATAATCCCAGCTACCATAGATGCTACATGTAATTGAATGTCATATTATCGCTAAATCCAGTATAAGGAGAGGTAAATGAGCATTTTTACCCCTAAATGGAAGAATAAGGATGAAGGAATCAGGATGTCAGCGATCAATGAGATACATGACGAAAATTTACTATTCGAGATTGCGACAACAGATATTAGTGATGATGTAAGGAGTGCTGCGGTTTCTCGCATTACATCAGAAGATAAGCTAATAGAACTAGTAAAAATGCCAATGAAGGGAACTACAAGAATAATTGCAGTAAATAAAATCCAAAATGAAATAAGACTAAAAAGCATCTATAAAGAGATAGATTTGCTTAGTGTTAAGAAAGCGATTCTTGGGAAAATAACAGATAAAGAATTTTTACTTCAGATTGCTGAAAACGGTCCAGAAAATGGAGCGGCTGCTGAATGCTTTCTAAAACTACTTGGCGAAGATATAGTACAAAGTGAATTGTTACCGGTAATAGAATCAAAATCACAATTATTACGAGAAAAAATACTGGATAGGATATCCGATCAATCATTATTATACGAAGTTTATATTAATCCCAAATACCTTGTACCGTCAGAAAAAGTACTACGAAAGATTAATGATCCTGCCATTCTAGCAAGAATTATAAACGCTGTAGATAAGAGCAAGATAAATGATGTTCTTAAAGATCATGAGCAAACTGTTATTTCTGAGTTATTACTGTTCATAACTACTATTGAGATAATTCCTGAGGTCCTCAATTTTATATACAGAGAAGACTTGCTGTTAAGTATATGTAACAGAATTGCCAATGTCGCTATTTCTGCAAAGATTAAAGACAGAATAGAGGATATCGTTTTTCTAAAACAAATGCTCAATAACTACAGTCTAGCTTTCCCCTCAAAGTATCCTCTAGATCAAGTAAACCAAATACTTAGTGGCGCTGTGGATGTACGGATTGTAAAATTCCTTGACGCAGAAAAAATCTACCATATCCTGAGTTTGACATTAAATTCGGAAGGTAAACAAGTCACTCACAGATTATGTACAATTCTACGAAATTTGGGCGTGAACTTCAATGAAACAACGTCATACTATTATGTTCTTACGCATGCTGTCTGTGAGAACAATGTAGATTTAGTTAAACTACTGCTTGAAGAAGGAGCTTCTCCATTAGTCTTTGCAAGCAATTACATTAGTCCGCTCTTTGAAGCAATTTCTGATTCAAGGAAAGAAATCTTGGATTTATTTCTAGCTTGGGGAGTAGACATTGATTTAGAACTACCACGTATCATTTTTAGTGATATGCGAACATATAGAGACTTTGCTAAAAGTCGAGGAATTTCATTTAATTAATACATACTAGAGGCTAAAACTCTGACAGTCGTCATTGAAAGCAGAGCTAAATACTGCGAGCTTCTTTCGGCAGTTAAGCGTATGTTGTGCGTCAATACCATGGAGGCACTTCATGAAAGAAGACAAACGTAAGGCTAATCTCAAAGAGTGGCTTGAGCTAAAAAAAAGCCATCCGTCATTCGCAAAAGCATTTCTAGCTCAACAGGCAATCCTCATGGAAGCTTCCGAGATTGGTTTACCGTTAATCGATAGAAGCATGTGCATGCTTCTCCAAAGTGGATTGCCTGTTCTCTTCGAGGACTATTGGACGAAGAAATGCCGTGGGGAAATTCGGGATGTCCACATTGGGGGAGTGATCGGGTGCCTAACGTATGGCAACCGTGACCCTGCACGGTGCTTTGACCTTTCTGATGAAGGCGATTGGTTTGACGATCCATTGAAGGGAGGAAAGGTAGTACCTCCGAAGCCTCCCATCCCGCCGCTTTGACATGATCAGGATATAAGTCATTCTGTTTCTGGTGCAGGCCAGGGCTTCGGCTCTGGCCTTTTTATTCGCTATGCGTTTCTATGTGTAGATTCTCCAATTCATCCCCCGCCCCTGCCTTACCCTCCCCTTCCAGTTGATGAGAAGCTTATAGGGATTGCAAGATCAATTGTCAGAACAAGTCTGCATTCTACAAGGGAATACTAGGGAACCGGGGGGAACACGAAGTCGAGTGTATTGACTTTATTTCGTTACTTCAATAGTATATAAAGGCACGTAGGGTGCTATGGGGAATTAGCTCAGTTGGTAGAGCGATAGGTTCGCAATCTATAGGTCAGGGGTTCGAATCCCCTATTCTCCACCTTTACAACGGCCATCCTGAACGGGTGGCCGTTTTGCTTTTCTGGGCCGAGTGAGAATAGGGGATTCGAAGCGGAGCGCCGACCCGATCGGTATGTGCCAGGGGACAGTTGGTACTCTAAAATGGGAGTACAAAGGAGCTGTCCATGTCCAAGCCA
>ERZ795054.4242-NODE-4242-length-10666-cov-4.977288_pt1 | contig 10666 bp, 12 predicted proteins | sample MGYA00375138_ERZ795054 | MGnify/ENA primary metagenome ERZ795054 (study PRJEB30183, sample SAMN05720215) | anaerobic digester metagenome | isolation source: active sludge of municipal wastewater-treating anaerobic digesters | place: USA | collected 2014-12-23 ...
AATATGCTCGTAAATGGCAAGTTAAAAAAGTTGAGCAAAGAAGAAAAGGAAGAGATTCTAACTAAACATCATAAATATGCTGCTCAGGGGCTTAGGGCACTTGCTCTTGGATACAAGGAGGGGGATAGTGAAGATGACATCACATTTGTTGGCTTTGCGTTCTTCAAAGACCCACTAAGAAAGGAAGTAAAATCGGCAATAGCGCTGTGCAAAAAAGCAGGGATCAAAGTTGCAATGATCACAGGAGACCAGAAGGAAACAGGGCTTTCTATTGCAAGAGAAGCGGGCATTTTAGATGCAGATGATTTGACACTATCAGGGAAAGAGCTTGATGAAATGCCAAAGGAAAAGTTTGCATCTATTGTAAAGGATGTCGTCGTCTACTATAGAGCCAGCCCATTCCACAAGGTCAAGATAGTGGAGACCCTAAAGGAAGTTGGCGAGGTAGTTGCCGTGACAGGCGATGGTGTAAATGATGCACCTGCTCTAAAGATGGCAGACATAGGTGTTTCCATGGGGCTCATTGGAACAGATGTTGCAAGGGAAGCTTCAAACATGATCCTAATGGATGATAACTTCAACACCATAGTAACTGCTATACGCCAGGGAAGAAGGATCTACGACAACATCAGGAAGTTCTTGAGATACCAGCTTTCTACAAACATCGGTGCGATTATACTGATGTTTACTTCTATTATGACCGGAGCACCATTGCCATTATTACCTGTCCAGATACTTTGGGTCAATATTATAATGGATGGACCACCAGCTGTTACACTGTCAATGGAGCCACTTCATGAAGCGTTGATGGAAAAACCACCAAGGAAGAAAAACTCACCTATACTTACAAGTCCGCTATACCTTTCGATGTTCATAGGAGGTATTGCAATGGGCCTTGGTACATACATACTGTTCACTAATATTGGAGGGTCTGTGGATTATGCAAGGACTGCTGCATTTACGCTGTTTGTCACATACCAACTTGTAAACGTCTTGAACTGCAGGTCATTTGATCAGTCAATATTCAAGATAAATTTCTTTGAAAACAAAGGATTACTAATAGCTATAGGGGTATCGTTCTTACTACAGATAGCGGTCGTCAATCTGCCATTCCTACAGGGATTCTTCCATACAGTACCACTTTCCTTAAGAGACTGGCTAATAATAGTTCCAATAGCATTTTCAATCCTAGTAGTTGATGAGGTAAGAAAATATTTCGTAAGACGCTAAATGAATATATCGAATTCTTCACGTGCTAAGAAGGACAAAGCCTTCTCATCCTTTAATATGAGAAACGGCATATCCTTCATATTTTTTCCAAGCCCTTCTTTTTCATTTATAATGTTTAAGAATACGTTTAATGGTTTAGAAAACTGTCTTGGTCTTAGGGTGCAGGCTCTGTCACCCTCTATGAATGTTTCCCTGTACTTAGAGACAAAGCTAGCGTAGTTGGTATTATCAAAAACCTTTGGTCCATAGTGCTTTACCATTGGAGAAAGGGTATATTTTTCCAGCTCAAATACTACCCCAGAAGATTCTCCTTTCTTAAAAAGGCCGTATGAAAGGGGCTTGAAGTCATTTTTTTCAAGTATTGTCCAGATATACTTTGCACTCTTCCTTAGCTGCGGGTAGATAATATCGTCTAGAAGCTCTCCAGAGAAAACAATTGCATAGACCTCAGATTCAGGAAATCTTTTGACAAATAACCTCTTTTTCTTTTTGAAGTAATCCAATGAAGGCCCCTCTAGAAAGGCCCTCGAGTAGTGAATGAACTCACATAATCTCTCAATTGATAGTGCAGATGCAACATTCCTCTTTGGGTCAACTGGGTCAATTACTACAAGTGGGTCTTTGAACTCATTATTCTTTCCAGATTTCTTGATATCTATATATTCTCCGTGCTTCCATTTTGAAGCATTCTCTAGGACGGAATCAAAGCTACGGTAGTTGATAATTAGAAGCTCACAAAGGTATCCGGAAAAACCTTGTATCTTCTGCTCAGAGGAGTATACACCAACACCTTTCATGAACTGTTTTAGGAGACGGACCTCATTTCTAAGGTCCCCGATGTTCTCCTTTACAAACCTTGTGTGATGAGGAGTTCTGTCAACTGGAGTGATTATCTCTATAGAATCATAGCAAGGAACGACATCTATTTTGAACTCCTTAAAGTGATTGATTGTATAGGGGTGATTGGCATATGCTGTTTCAGAGGTAAATCCATCAAGCTCAATTTTTCCAAGGACTAATCCCATCTTCTTAAGCTCTTCAAGAGGGAATGCCTTATCAAAGACTATGAAGATGTCAAGATCCCTGTCTCTAGCAATCCAAGTGTCTTTAGAAATTGAACCTACAATCTCAACTTTCGCATTTAGCCCACGAGCTGATATCTTCTCTGTGAGGTGTTTCTGGATAGTCTTAGTAAGGTCATATATTTCCTTTCTCTCATCTTCAGAAGGGGTAATCTCTGATAGAATTTGCGCCTTTATCTCTGAAATCATTGTACTTCTTTAAGCTTAAATTCTTTTAAAGTTTCGTATATGGGGCCAGAAGGCGTTAGTGTGCTCTTTTTGAAATTGATTCCTTTTATCATATCAGTCCCAAACTCATAGTTTTTGTAATCATCTAGGACATTTAGAAGGGATTTTTTATTCAGGGAACTTTTTATTCTACAAACTGTCAGATGCGGGACGAACTTCTTGTCCTCAGCAAAACCCATTGAGTTAACGGTATCCTCTATCTCTTTCTGTATATAGACTATCTCTGGGGCGTTTAATCCAACCCATACAACCCTTAGATCAGAGATACTTGGAAAGAAACCTGTGCCTTTTAATTCAACTTCAAAAGAGGAAAACTCCTGTAGCGTGGGTTCAAGTGATTCAACGATTCTTTTATAAGATGGTTCGCTGATCTCCCCTAAGAATTTAAGTGTAAGGTGGAGATTTTCCCTCTCGACTGCTTTCATTGGGCAGGCACTGCTCTTAAGCTTCTTCTGGAATGCGTCTATCTTATCCAAAACTTCCTTTGAATTTATATCCATGGAGATAAAACTTCTCATTTTTTCTTCTCCACCGGCATCTTTTCCCATGGGAATATTATCCACCTATCGGTATTAAAAACGGTGTAATCGGGTTTGACCAGTGAAATTGGTTTTGAAGCAACGACGGCTACTTTTAGGTCTATTGGGGATAGCGATTCGATGTACTCCTTGACAACTACTAATGTTCCGCCAGTGTCTGCGACGTCATCTACTAGGAGCACCCTTTTACCTGCGATATCCTCCTTTTTCAACTGTAAGGTTATCTTTGGTTTATCGTCTCTTACGCCTATGTCTTTGTAATATTTGGCTTCCATCAGGAGCAATCGTTTGTTATCAAAAATATGCGATATCCTAACTGCGGGTATAAGCCCACCACGTGAAATACCAACTATGACATCAAATTCATAGTCTCTCTTTATGATATCACACATTGTCCAAATTGCTTCGTCTACCTTGCTCCATTCAAGATAAAGAATCTCCATAGAATCACTTATTTCATGAAGATGCTCAAGAATTTATCCCCTGCATAGGTGATAGAATAGATATCCTCGTCTTTTTTGATGAGGTTAGTGTTTACAAGGACCCTAAGATTTCTTTTGACCTCGGCCTCTTCAATATCTAAAAAATTAGTAATCTTCTCAAGTTTTTTTTCATCTTTCAAGAATTCCAAAATCTTGAGTTTCAATCGCGTCATGCCCTCGTCAGGGAACTTATAGACTCTCATAAGGGCAAGTATCTTTGACATCTCAAGCCCTTTTGGTGTTAAGAAATATTCTGTGGAATAGCCAAGATCGTTTTCTTTGATCATCTGAGACATTAACCTTTTTGCTAAAAGAGCATTAATTGCTGAGTTTAATGTCTTAGAGTCTCCAACCCCTTCCTTCTCGAGGTCATCATAGGTTCTAAAAGACAGCTTCAGTGAACGTATTATCTGCATCTCTGTCCTTGTAAGAACGCTGTTATCATCTCTTGCTTCCACTCTACTATTAATGTATTCAAAACTTATAAAACTTACTAGGAGACTTTAAAAAAAAGAGGAGAAAAATAAAAATTAATAGGAATCTTCCAAGTCTTCGCCTTCAATGCGAAGCTCTTCTTCTTCAGCCAATTCAGCCTCAGGTGGGATCTTTCCCATCTTGATAACAAAATCGCCTGAGTTCTGTAGGGCAATTGAAAATCCTGGCTCAGCTCCAATGACTATTGTTTCTTTTCCGTGCTCTTTAGCCTTTGCAACTATTGGGACAAAATCTGCATCTCTGGTAGCTATTGCAACTGTGTTAATGTTTTCATTGTAGATTATTTCCATTGCCTCGACACCCATTCTAACGTCGATGTCTCCGGTAACGACGATTGCATCAAATCCTTGGTTTGCTATAGCTTCAATAAGGCCATGTGGGGCAAATTGATTCAAAAGAACTTTACCTATTCTAATATCTCCCATGTCCTCTAGGATCTTCTTTATGTCCTCAAGATTAATATCAAATTCTTTCCTTAGTATATTTGGCCCATCTATCAAAAGACCAATCATTCTATCCGCTTTTCTTTTCTTGCGGGATATAGAACCCATATACCGGCTAAAACCTCTACCTACACTTGTAATAGATCTAAATCTTTCAACCATATTTCCACCGACAGTTGTAACAAATATTTAAAGTTGTGACGAATAGATAAATACTCAATGAGTTTTTAAATTTATCCAATACTGTCAAACAAAAATGTAATATTATTTCTTAGATTTGTTGATTTCGCTATGTAGTATATAAAATCCTGCTGCAAATGACAGAATAGTTACTATTATGCTGATACTATCAAAATTTACCTTGTACATTATTGGTGTAATAATTCCGGCAACTCCATTCCCAATGCACAAACATCCTAATAACAGTCGAATATTCATGAATTGACTTTTTGGTACATATTTAAAATAGTATCTATTTATCCAAAAGTTAGGAGATATCCCTTAAAATAGATTCTACTTCTTTTTTCCTCATTCCAGGTTTAATTTCATCAAGGTAGAGCATCTCAATCAATTTTCTATCTATCTCTACATACTTTTGTGTTGCAGAATACCCCTGGAAGAAGATACTGTTTCTATACTTCTCCGAATCGTTCATCAGCCCAAGAGACTGGGTAACTTCCTCTCTTATCATGTGTGACCTTTCTTCCTGGTAGATATCTGTCGCAATGCAGATGTCACATTTGTATATCAGATTGTTTTCCCACTTGCAATTGAAATATCCATAATTACCTGGAACTGCCTCGCATATTGAAAACTCTGAAGTTGGAACAAAATTTATGGAAATGTTAGCGTTTTCTTCAACAATAGAAATGGGTATCTTTTCTCCAATTATAGAATCTATATCAGATACAACTTTACCTAGGGCATCAAGATCCTTTTGTGTTGGCGCACCGTTGACTTTTATTTTTATATCGTTGTTCCATTTTCTTATAACTTGGTCCGTATTACCGTATTCTGTGCCCAGGGCAATCTCTTCGAAGTATTCTATTTCGCTTTCTGTATACCTAGAATTTTGTTCATCTGATTTGTCTGGGAAGAAGTCATCTTCAGTGAATATGCAGCATTCTGTTACTAAGAGTAAAAGCAAAACAAGTGCAAAACAGATTTTAATTTTCGCCACGATATTAAATCGAATTTAGAATTTATAATAATATCCCTGTGCCTAATTAATAATAAAATTAATAAACTCATGTGCTTGAATATTGTAGATTATTATGGCAAACGATATATCCTCTAGTGCTATAAAGAATTTAATTTTTGAAATAATATGTGCGATAGACTCGTCAGAGTATAACATAAAAATTAAGGAGATAGAGGATCATATCGAAGATAAAACTCTTATGCAGTTTCTTTCTAGGCATGTGGCTGTCACCATACTAACAAGCGATGAGTATGCCGAGATCAATGAACGGTTAAAGAAGCTACTCGACACAGCAAGACCACAGATAGAAAAATACTGGGGAATCAAAAACTCAGGGTTATGTTTCCTTGCATCAATATTAATTGAAGAGTTTTGGGATTAATTTTTTCTCTTCTTATTATAGAAATAAAATATTGCCAGGATCAGAATAACTGGTATGGAAATCCTCAATAAGATTGCAAGTATAAGTGTTTGAGCGTCTGTCAAATATTACCCCTCTATATCTCCTTTTCTAAGAAATAAAAGTAGAGTGTTGCACTCAATAGGTCTGCAGACCCGCCCGGGCTAATATTTCTTTTAAGAAATTCCATTTCAAGGTCTATTATCTTTGATAACCCAACTGGTGTCAAAACTCCCCCAACTTCAAGGATCTCTGAAGCCTTTTTTTGAACTTCATAGTAAACATCAATTCCATTTCTTGAGATGATGTTAGTGTCCTCTACAGAAGACATCAACGCAATAAGTGCATGGAGTGATGATTTATTAATGTCATTTGTTGTTTCATATGCCTTTTTGAATTCAGGCAATCCAATTTGCATGACGGAAGGAAGGCCCTTTTCTACCTCCCCTCTAATTCCAGTGATACCATGGGCCACAAAAGTTTTCTCTCCCTTTGAAAGGGCTTTCTTACTTTTTTTTACAGGTGCAAGCTCCTTTTTTGTGATGCCACTAGTTATCTTTGAAACTGAAGAAGAAACATTTTTTGGTGACAGTCTACGTTTACTCAATAGGTAACCAGATGATCCTAGGATAAGATAAAACAGGAATATGAGGCCTTTTTGGGTATTGACGCCATTTGTAACCTTAAACATCCTCTCTTCAACATCGAGGCCTAGCTTTCTTAGAGGAGGCAGCATTTTCTCCAGGTCCCCTTTATAGTTGTAACCAAAATTTGAAACTTCTTTAAATCCCTGGCTCAATACTGCTGTGCTCTTCATAAATAGTGTGAAGTTCATATCCCTGTGGGCGCCTTGTGAAAATGGTGTAACAAGCCCCGGTTTTGGGTGTGATGATACTTCAAGTAAGATGCTTCTTGTTGCAAGCTCTCCCAATATGTCAACTTTTTTCATAGATATGCCTCAACACTTTTTCTTTTAATTAGTATAACATCCCTTAGTCCTTTGCCTAGCAATGTATCGCTCTCGGAAACATACTCTTTAAGGTTTATGCCGTACCCATTTTTAAGGTATATTTCGACGTCTATTTTGATACCAAATGAAGATTCAAGCTCATTGCATTTGGATAATAATTCAATCAGGACATCAGGTTGATAATTCTTAACAATAAGATCAAGGTCAGACATGTCGTGAGTGTAAGGGTATTCAGTTACAATCTCTAAAGATGCCGAGCCCCAAACACCTACATTATAACTTTGCCTTATATCTGTCAACGCCTTTAGTGATGGTGTTCTTGCCTCAAATTCAAAGTTAGATACTTCATAAGGGGATATCAACTTAGTAATTTTATTTCCTTGGATAGATGAGCCAAATCGAAGCCTTCTGCCCTGGACAGTTACCGGGTGGACAAATCCAATGAACACTTTCTCATTTTCAGTGTAATAATTTTCCCCATCTGTTACGTCTTTTTCATCCCTTCTAACAATCCCGGGTATCTTGCTTTGAATAATAAGATTCCTAAAATCCTCATTTTTAATTACTGAAGTATCGATGCTTTTCCAGTCTGCAAAAACTAGGTCGTGTCTCTGGAAGATCATATTTTATTTTACCTTCCTTTAATCCAGCAAGGGTCTGTGACACTTAAAGTTTGATAATCTAGCTGAGCCTGAACAAGTAGGTCAAACATCTTGGTCTTAGTTGGGCCTTCTATGAGAATTGGCTCATTATTTTCTTCATACCCTTTTGGTATTATTGATGGTTTAAGCTCAAGGACAGTTCTATCTGAGTTAAGTACAACATCCTCAGTTACCTTTACTACCTTTGATTTTATTCTTAGGATACTTCTGCATGCCCTTTCAATTGTCTGAAATGCGGACAGTGTAGTTTCTCTAACATAGATCTCATAGTCAGGCTGAGTTCTCTTCCTCATGTATGTTATTATTTTACCGTCTTTATCTAGGACATGCCCTGAATCTACTACCGGGAAACTGTCTCCAGTTGGTAGCCCTCCAACGACCGCCTCTTTAAACTCTTGACCCACATCAGATCTAACAAAAGCAATGTCCTCTCTTACTGGCTTTCCGTTCATTGTAATCCAGCCAAACTCCTGAGTCCCATAGATATCATTTACTCTTGCACCGAGTATTTCTCGTATAGTGTCTACTGCTTCTAGGTCCAGAGGAGTACCAATACAATTTACAATATCAACTTTTGGTAGGTCATCGACCAAGTTCAATCTTATAGCATCGTTTAACGCACATTTTAGAAATGACGATTCACCAAAAATTACTGTTGGCTCTTTAAAGTAAAGATCCATAAGAAAAGAATCCCTGGATGATTTTGTGAGAAATGTCCACGTTACACCTAGCTCCTCTAATGCCCCTCTTGTTATTGCATTTAATAATGGCGGGTAACAAAACATTGCTTTGTGGCCTTCTTTCACACCTGCCATTCTCAAGGCATTTTTACCGACTTCTTTTCTATATTCTTTTTCATTTGGTGTGATACCAACAATATTCTGCCAGGCTGTTGTGCCTGTGGTAAAAGTGATATAAGCATAATTAAGTGGTGTGTGCACCTCTTCAACGACATGTGCTGCTGTTGGTCCGTTTATGCCCTTGTCAGCAAGAGTCCTTCTTTTCATCTCGTCAAAGGATGGAACAGTAGAAAAGGTTTCAACACTATCTTTTAATTCTTCAAAAAACGGATTTATTTTTTTCCCCATTGTGATTCCTCAAAAAATTTAAAAAAAAGGAAAAATATTAAATTAGTTCGGGCAACATCTTTTCGTATTCTTCTTGCATCTTCTTGATGGCTTCCATTCTCTTCTGTCTGCCGCCTCTTTCTGCACCGACTACTCCTCTGTGCCAAATTCCGAGCTGGTCTTCCTTACCCTGTTTTCTGAGCGCTCTGACTTCCTTTATTGATTTAATGATAGCTGCTCTCATGTCTTCAGGTCTCTTTACCATCTCGTCTATACCGCCGAGGTCATAGAAGTATTCAGCACCTGAAGCAAATACTGGGTTTGTTTTTACAAGCTCATTTAGTCTCTCTAGAGGGATCTTTGTAATAACTGCAATACTTGTTGTTGGCATGACGTGTACGATTGTACCGTATTCAGCTGGAAGTGCAAGAATTCTGTCCGATAGAAGTCCGTGACACAAGAATCCACCGCTGACTGCTCTGCCTATGATCAATCCAATTACTGGGTGACCGGCAAGTCTAGCGTCTTCAATTGCGAACTGGTAGGAAGCTGTTCCCTTTGTCATTCCGACGATTTCCTCGATTTTTCCTGGACTGTTACCTGGTGTATCGATTAGTAAGACTATTGGTCTCTTTTTGTCTTTTGGTCTTTCTTTGTCTGCTTCGATTGTTGCGTACATTGCCTGTGAGAATTTGTATGCTTCTTCCATTCCCAAGATTCCGCTGTAAACGACTCTAAATCTTGGATTTGGTCTCTTTGAGTTGTTTGCAAGAACTGAACATACCTCACCATCGATCATAGCCTGACCAACCATTACTGGTGGTGCAAGGTCTTTATCAAGGCGAGTGTTTCCAATAACGTTCTCTTGAAAAGTATCTTTGTCAAAGATTAGTTGTATTGCCTCATCTGTCTTTCCAATTAATGATTTAATCATTTAATGCCTCCTTGGTCTTCTTTTAACAACTGAAAGAAACTTTTCCTGTGACATCTCTGGAATCTCATCGACATTTTCGTTTCCATAAATCTTCCAAAGGTCCTTTGAATCTTTTATCTTCTTCTCAGCAGCAAGTTTGACTACCTCAAGATTTTCCTCAACAAGCTGTGGTGAACCCACCTTTCTTGTCTTTGAAATCTTGCTCATTGGCTCGTCAACCATGTTTACTATTGTGTCTCTGAATGTTCCTATTGTGTCCTTTATCAAGTAATCAACATCACCAAGGATGTATTTTGATCTGGCACCCATTGTCCTCCATATGAGGGCTCTGTCTGATGCGTCAAACTCGTCCTTTCCTACTTCCTGTTGAATAACTTCTGGACCGGTAAGACCAATTCTACCAAAGTCGTTTGCAATGACAACATCCGCACTCAAACATACGAATCCCTGTGCACCGTAGGCACCTATTGTGCTTCCAGTGATTGCAATGTAAGGAACCTTGTTTTGAAGCTCCCATATTGTCTCCATGGATTCAGAGTGCATTAGAAGTCCTGCATTTGCTTCATGAAGTCTAACTCCACCAGAGTCAAATGAGACTATACAGATTGGTTTTCTGTCGTCAGGGACTGTGCCGTATTTTTCCTTCATCTTTTCATAGGTTTTCAAGGCTAGTTTTAGTGTATATGCCATCTTGGCTCCGTTTACTTCACCAAGTGCACCGCCGACGAATTTTCCTTCCTGTGAAACGACAAATACTGGGTGTTTCTTTATCTTACCAATACCTACTGTAATACCATCATCAAATTCAACTGCCTCTCCAAGAATTAACAAGTGTGGACTTGTCATTTTATCTCTTGGGCCAAGTAACTCTTTGAAGGTATCTTTATCTACCATTCCATAAGCTCTTTCTCTTGCAGTTGCTTGATAAAAGCT
>ERZ795054.4244-NODE-4244-length-10661-cov-4.069960_pt1 | contig 10661 bp, 13 predicted proteins | sample MGYA00375138_ERZ795054 | MGnify/ENA primary metagenome ERZ795054 (study PRJEB30183, sample SAMN05720215) | anaerobic digester metagenome | isolation source: active sludge of municipal wastewater-treating anaerobic digesters | place: USA | collected 2014-12-23 ...
GTTCGTGATGGTGTTCGACAAGGATACCCTGGGCCAGGATGCCCCGGCCATTGAGCGCCTGATGAAGGAGAAGGGTGCATCGGAAGTTTATGAAAAGGAAGAATCATCCGAAAACGTGTTCTGAGCCATGGGAAAACACTTCAATACCCCCCGATTCACCCTTCTCGCCCTGGCCCTGATGCTGGTTGTGGCGGGTTGCGACCGCACGCGCAACCAGAAGGGATTCGAATACTTCCCAGACATGGCCCACTCCCTGGCCTACGAAACCTATGCCCCAAATCCCAATTTCGACAACGGGAGCACCATGCGTACCCCTCCGGAAGGAACCGTGCCACGCGGTTATTTGCCCTACCCCTACCCCGCCACCATCGACGGCAGGACGCAGGCCGGGCTTGAGCTGAAGAACCCCATGGAAGCCATCCCAGCGGTGCTTGAACGCGGCAAGTCGCTGTACACCGTATACTGCGGTGCCTGCCACGGCGTGGCCGGCGACGGCAAGGGCGCGCTGTTCACCAGCGGCAAATACCCCATCCCGCCAAGATCCTTTGTTACCGATGAGTTCAAAGCCAGACCCTCCGGAGAGATATACCACGCCATCACGCAAGGCTTTGGGGTGATGGGATCGCATGCCGCGCAGGTCAAGCCGGAGGACCGTTGGAAGATTGTGACCTATATCGAAAAGGAACTCCAGGGCAAGTAAGCACCCGAAACACCAGAGAGCCATGACAAACCAGGATATCACCATCAAGGAATACACCCCGGGGAAACGCCTCCGGGCTATATCCTTCGTGCTCATCGCCGTCGGCCTGGCCTCCCTGGCCTATGGGTTCATCACCGATCCCCAACGGGCCTGGGCCAACCTCCTGCTCAATAATTTCTACTTCCTTTCCCTGGGCATAGGCGCCGCCTTCTTCTACGCCCTGCAGTATATCAGCCAGTCGGGCTGGTCGGCCCAGTTCAAACGTGTGCCCGAAGCCATGATGTTCATCATCCCCGTAGCTGCCGCAGTATCCCTGCTGCTGCTCTTCGGCCTGGATCACCTCTACCATTGGGCCCACGATGGCGCCGCCGACCACGATGCACTGCTCGCCCACAAGAGCCCCTACCTCAACGTCCCTTTCTTCGCCATACGGATCATCGCATTCTTCGGGCTTTGGATCCTGCTCACTCAGCTCCTACGGAGGCTCAGCCTGCGTGAGGACAAGGAAGGAGGTATGAGATTCTTCGAACGTTCGGAGTTCTGGTCTAAGGTGCTCATATTCGTAATTGCCCTTACCTTCTCCCTGGCTTCCTTTGACTTCATCATGTCGATCGACCCCCATTGGTACAGCACCCTTTTCGCCCTGAAGAACTTTGTAGCCGCTTTTTATCATGGTTCGGCCGTTATCGTCCTGATCGTGCTGCTGCTCCACAGTCGCGGCTATTTCGACGGGCTCAACAGCAGTCACCTGCTCGACTTCGCCCGTTACCTCTTCATGCTTTCTATCGTGTGGGGATACCTTTACTTCGCCCAGTTCATGCTGATATGGTATGCCAACATCCCGGAGGAGACCGTGTACTTCCATAGCCGCTGGGCCGACCCGAGTTTCAAGTTCCTATTCTATGCCAACATCGTCCTGAACTGGTTCATCCCCTTCATCGTCCTCATTTCCCAGAAGGCCGACAAGAACAAGACCGTACTGATGATCGTTTGCCTGGTGCTGATCGTGGGACAGTATGTAGACCTGTACGACCAGATCTTTCCCGGTACCGTGGGACGGGCCGCCTTCGGCATCACCGAGTTGGGCACCTGGCTGGGATTTGCCGGATTGTTCTCCCTGGTAGTGTCGTGGGCCCTCAGCAAAGCCCCCATTATTGCGCGCAACCATCCCTACCTTAGCGAAAGCGTTTTCCACCACGTACATTAATCTATCAGGTCATGTCGCACAGGCTCATCCTATCCTCGCTCTGCCTTGGGCTCCTGCTGCCCCTGACGATGGCTGCACAAACCGCAGCCGGCGCTCAGCAGGAGGATCCTGAGATCGGGGTGGTGGAACACCTGGAGGATTATATCCCCGAGGACATCCATATCATCGCGGTGAACGGGGATACTGTGCAACTGAAGTCGCTCATCGACAAGCCCACCATCCTCAACCTGGTGTACTACCGCTGCCCGGGCATCTGCAGTCCGCTGATGAACGGACTGGCGGAGGTGATCGGAAAGAGTGACCTGGTGCTGGGAAAAGACTACCAGGTACTTACCGTGAGCTTTGACCCTACTGAAGATACCAGTCTGGCCGTGAAGAAGCGCAGGAACTATTACACCCAGATCGGTAAGGAAGTGGATCCCGAAGGCTGGAAATTCTTTGTGGCCGACAGCGCCAACATAGTAAACCTCACAGAAAGCGTCGGCTTCAAGTACAAGAAGACCGGGAACGACTACCTTCATTCGGCCACCCTCATCGTATTGAGCCCCGACGGCATGATCGCCCGCTACCTTCATGGGACCTATTTCCTTCCCTTCGAACTGAAGATGTCGGTGATCGAAGCGGGTAAGGGGAAATCGGGTCCCAGCATCAACCGGGTGCTGCAGTTCTGTTATTCCTACGATCCTGAAGGTCAGGCTTATGTGTTTAACGTCACCCGGGTGGCAGGCACCCTGATCATCTTCATCGCCCTGGTCATCCTTGCCTTCCTCCTTGCCAAACCGCGTCAGAAACGAACAGAAATCAACCAATAATATGGATATGCCTGAGAACACCCATGGGCACCCCGAGCCCAGTTACCTCGAATACCAGGGGAAACACAAGGGGTTGAAAGCCTGGATTTTTTCCACCGACCACAAGCGGATCGGGCTGCTCTACCTCTACACCATCCTCACTTTTTTCGGTATAGGTCTGCTTATCGGTCTGCTGATGAAGCTGGAGTTGATCGCCCCGGGGCAAACCATCATGGGGCCGGACACCTACAACCGTTTCTTCACCCTGCACGGGGTCATCATGATCTTCGTGGTGGTGATCCCAGGCCTGCCCGCGGTATTCGGCAACTTTGTGATGCCCATACAGATCGGTGCCCCGGACGTAGCCTTCCCCCGGCTCAACCTGCTCTCCTGGTGGATCTACATCCTGGGTATACTGTTGGTACTCTCCTCCCTGCTCACCGGAGGCGGGGCCCCCGATACCGGATGGACCTTTTACGCGCCCTATTCGTTCGAAACAGGCACCAATATGCTTCCGGCGGTGCTGGGAGCCTTCACCCTGGGCTTCTCGAGCATCCTCACCGGACTGAACTTCATTGTCACCATACACCGCATGCGGGCCCCTGGCATGAGCTGGTTCAAAATGCCGCTCTTCCCCTGGGCCCTTTACGGGACGGGCTGGATCCAGCTGCTGGCCACCCCCGTAGTGGGCATCACCCTGCTGATGATCGTGGCCGAGCGCACCCTGGGCATTGGCTTCTTTGATCCCGACCTGGGCGGTGACCCTATCCTCTACCAGCACCTGTTCTGGATTTATAGCCATCCTGCAGTGTACATCATGATCCTGCCGGCCATGGGCGCCATCTCTGAGATCCTGCCGGCCTTCGCCCGTAAGACCATTTTCGGTTACCGTGCCATCGTGATCTCGACCCTGATGATCGCCTTCGTGGGCTACTTCGTATGGGGGCACCACATGTTTACCTCGGGTATGAGCGGTACCGCCCTGTATACCTTCTCGCTGCTGACCTTTATCGTGGCCATCCCCAGCGCCATCAAGGTGTTCAACTGGATATCCACTCTGCACAAGGCATCCATCAATGTGCAAACGCCCTTCTACTGGGCCATCTCCTTCATCTTCGTGTTCATGGTCGGCGGCCTCACCGGGCTCATCCTCGGTTCGCTGGCCACCGACGTCCACGTGCATGATACCGCCTTCGTGGTGGGCCACTTCCATTACATCGTCTTCGGGGGCACCGGCTTCGCCTTTCTGGGGGCCATGCACTACTGGTTCCCCAAAATCTACGGCCGCATGTACAATGCCCGCCGGGCCAACCTGGGCTGGCTCATCTTCTTCATCGGGTTCAACGCACTGTATTCACCCATGTTCTATCTTGGCGTGGCCGGGATGGCCCGAAGGTACTACGACTATCTGCCCGAGTTTCACTCCGGAAATATCATCTCGTCCATTGGGGCCTACGTGATGGCCACAGGGCTGGTGATCATCGTGGTGAACCTGATCCTGGGCGCCCGTCGCGGCGAGAAGGCCGAAGCCAACCCCTGGGGAGGCAAGACCCTGGAGTGGTCCGTGCCCTCGCCCCCGCCCCTGGAAAACTTTGAGAAGATCCCGGTGGTTACCAGAGAACCTTACGATTACAGCGCATAACCCAATAACTCCACGCTATGCACGAACACAGGGACGATACGGCCTCCAAGATCGGGATGTGGCTCTTCATCTTCACCGAGATCCTCCTCTTCGGCGGCCTGTTCATTGTATACGCCGTTTACCGCTACCGCAACCCGGTGGCATTCCACCTGGCCGGCGAAGAGCTGAATGTGATCATCGGTGCTATCAACACGGTGGTCCTGTTGGTCTCCAGCGCCACCATCGCCATGGCCATCACCGCCATGCAACAGGGCAAACGCCGCCTCAGCGTCCGCCTCCTCTGGGTCACTATACTACTGGCCGCGGTGTTCATGGTAAACAAATACTTCGAATGGGGAGCCAAGTTCGAACATGGGCTATACCCCGGTTCCGACTTTCTTTACAGCCTGAGCCAGGGCGATGTGCTCTTCTTCGGCCTATATTTCGCCATGACGGGCCTTCACGCCCTGCACATCATCGTGGGAGCTGTGTTCATCCTTTTTGTCATCGCCTACATACGCAAGGGAAAGGTGCATGAGACCCGCTGGCAGCTCCTGGAAAACGCCGGACTGTATTGGCACCTGGTGGACCTCATCTGGATCTTCCTGTTTCCCCTGTTCTACCTCATCCATTAATCCACGGCATCATGAGCGAACACCATAACGAACACACCCACATCACGCCCTTCAAGACCCACCTGCTGATCCTCGGGGCCCTGATCGTACTCACCATAGTGACCGTCGCGATCACCTGGACCAACCTGGGCGTATGGAATACCACGGCAGCCATGGTCATCGCCGGACTGAAAGGCACCCTGGTGCTGTTCTATTTCATGCACCTCAAGTTCGACCAGAAGATATACCGCGTCATGGTACTCCTTGTGCTGGCCGTCTTTGCGGCCGTACTGATCCTTACATTCTTCGATTACCTCAACCGCTAAGCACACCGCACTATGTTCTCAGGAGCGTCCAATTTCGTTGAAGGGGTAGACATAGCCTTTGTCCTCATCCTGGGCATTTCCGCCTTTTTCCTGATAGGCCTTACTGCCCTGATGCTGTACTTCACCTGGAAGTACAATAAGAAGCGCAACCCGGTGGCCACACAGATCCATGGCAACAACACCCTGGAAGTGGTGTGGACCGTGATCCCTACCATCCTTGTGCTGGTCATGTTTTGGTATGGTTATAAGGGCTGGAAACCCATGATGACCCCTCCCGATGACGCCATGGAAGTGACCGCAGTGGCCCGTATGTGGAGCTGGAGCTTCGAATACCAGAACGGCAAGACCTCCACCACCCTGAAACTTCCGGTGGATGAACCCGTAAAGTTGAACCTGAAAGCCGTGGACGTCATTCACAGCCTCTTCATCCCTGCCTTCCGGGTGAAACAGGATATGGTGCCCAACAAACCCGATAACTTCATGTGGTTTACCCCTCAGAAGGCAGGCATCTATGATCTTTTCTGTACTGAGTACTGCGGCATTCGCCATTCCTATATGTACACCGATGTGGAGGTGATGTCGCGCGAGGATTTCGACACCTGGTACAACGACAGTACCGATATGCTCCTGCTCGCCGACACCAATGCCGACCCCGCCGTGGTCGCGGCCATGATGGGCAAGCAACTGGTTGAGAACAAGGGCTGTATCGCCTGCCATTCCCTGGATGGGAGTAAGCTGGTGGGCCCCTCCTTCCAGGGGATCTACGGCAAGAGCGAGACGGTAGTGACCAACGGCAAGGAGCGGGGCATCACGGTGGATGACGAGTACATCCGGCACAGTATACTCAAACCCAACGACGACATTGTCAAGGGATATGCCTCCGGCCAGATGCAGTCGTACGAAGGACAGCTCAACAACGAAGAGATCGACAAGATCATCGCCTTCCTGAAGACCCTTGGCAACTAAGCCCACAGCCTGGGCATTCTTTCGGATGGTCCCTGAACTGGGGAAAGTCCGCATCGCCCTTCCGGTATCGCTTTCGGCCCTTACCGGCTACCTCGCCTCAGGCATTCCCTGGGGTATGTCAACCTGGTATGTGCTGGGCGGGGTCTTTCTCCTGGCCATGGGCGCTTCGGCCCTGAACCAGGCCCAGGAACACCATTATGATCAGAAGATGGAACGGACCCGCCGTCGCCCCATCCCCTCCGGCAGGATCAGCCCGGCCGGGGCGAGCCTCATCGCGGGGGTCCTCATCCTCGCCGGGAGCCTGCTGCTCGGCATGGGCTGTGGCAGGCTCAGCATGCTCCTCGGCCTGATGACGATCTTCTGGTACAATGTGCTGTATACCTACCTGAAGCGCGTTACGGCCTTCGCTGTGGTGCCCGGATCCATGGTTGGCGCATTGCCCCCCCTTATCGGATGGACCGCTTCAGGTTCCCCCGTCGATGACGCGGCTTTAAGCCTGGCCGCCTTCTTTTTTATCGCCCAGATCCCTCACTTCTGGCTTATTGTGCTCAGCATCGGGAAACAATATGAAGAGGCCGGGTACCCCTCCCTGAGCGCCATCCTCAGCCCGGCCCAGATCGGCAGGCTGACCCTGATCTGGATCGCAGCCACCGCGAGCGTGGGACTCTTCCTGCGGCTCACCGGGGACCTCGATTCCCCCTGGCTCTCCGCTTGGCTGGCCGCAGGGGCCGTATGGATGTGCTGGGGCTTCCTCCGCATGGCCGGGCGCTCCCTCGACCAGGTCAAGCCGAAAGAAGGATTCATCCGGCTCAATCTCTTCGTACTGGCGGTGATGCTGCTGATCTGGATAGACGCCGCCCTTACCTGAAGCCCTTTTTCATTGATTCTGTCTTTCAATCTGCCTACATTTGCGACATCACAATTATGTTGAACCCAAATCCTTTAACCAATGAAAAAGTACATCCTTCTGCTCGCCCTGCCGTTCTTCCTGGCAGCCTGCGGCGGCAACGCAGGCAGTGAACAAACCACCGACCAGACCACTGTGGAGGAGGCTCCTGCCGCCGACCAGGCTGCCGCAGCCGTTGAAGATCCCGTAGAACGCGGCCGCCAGATCTTCGAAGAAAAGATCTGCATCACCTGCCATAGCCTCGACGGAAGCAAGCTCGTAGGCCCTTCCATCAAGGGGATCTATGGAAAGACCGAGACCGTGATCACCGGTGGGAAAGAACGCCAGATTACCATTGACGACGAATACATCAAGCGCAGCATCCTCGAACCCGATGCAGACCTCACCAAGGGGTATACCGCCGGACAAATGGTGATCCCTCCTCCCCCCCTCACCGACGAGGAGATCGCCTACGTGATCGAATACATCAAGACCATCAAATAAAGGTCCCTGAACCTAAGCAACAAGGCCGATCCCCCGGGGTCGGCCTTTCTTTTTTGCGCCCCCAGGCCCAACCGAAATATTGAACCCGTATCCATTTATTCCTACATTTATTCATCAATCAATCCAAATCCTTCCAATATGAAAAACCTGCTCCCCCTCTTCCTGATCCTCTTCCTGGCCGCCTGCAGCAACACCTCCAGCCAGAAAGACCAGGGCGGCGATGACCATACCATTATCGCCGAACATGTGAAAACCCTGGTGCTGGACGTGCAGGGCATGACCTGCAACGGTTGCGAAAACACCGTCCAGGAATCCGTAAGCTCCCTGGCCGGAATCACCGAAGTAAAGGCCAGCCATACCGACTCGGTGGCCATCGTCTCCTTCGACCCGGGCCAGACCAGTGTGGAAGACATACAGGAAGCCATCACCAAGGTGGGCTACGAAGTAACAGGGTTCCACTTCCAGGACGAAGGCAAATAACCTCCCCGGCTCACAAACACCACCAATCCACCATATTATGAAGCACTTATTCATTCTTTTGCTTGGGTTGGGCCTTTTCGCCTGCCAGCCTTCTAATCAATCGACCCCTGAGGGGGACAACCCTTCCGATAGCATCACTGCCGCTGGTACAATCCGCGATGGGGCCTTCATCCATATCTCCCATGGCAGCGATGACCCTCACCGCCTGCTGATGGGCCTGAGCATGGCCCGCAGGATGGCGGAGGACAAGGATGTGCTGGTTTACATGGATATCGAAGCCGTGAAGGTCCTTACTGCCAGTGCCTCTCCCATAGCCATGGAACCCTTCGGTTCCCATCTGGAAATCTTGCAGGGACTGCTGGATGCCGAGGTTACGGTGATGGCCTGTCCAGCCTGCCTTCAGGTGGCCGGTATCTCCCCTGACCTTTTGATACCCGGCATCCGGCTGGCGGAGAAGGAGGCCTTTTTCGGGTTCACCGAGGGCAGAATTATTAGTATAGACTACTGATATTCTGTCACATCTTATATCCGAAAGAAAACTTCCCTAACCTCATAAGGCCTTATCCGGACACATTCTAAATAATTGATTGCGTTCTATATTTCAGATATTGGTCTAATTTTGAGTATTGGTTTACCTGATTAAGGTATGATCCTGAAGCGCATCTTACGGTTCTATTATGAAGGCTTCCGAAGGATGACCTGGGGGCGCACACTCTGGACGATCATCCTGATCAAGCTGTTCATCATGTTTGCCATCCTGAAGCTTTTCTTCTTTCCTGATTTCCTGGGCACCCGTTTCAGCTCCGACGAAGAACGGAGTGACTATGTCATTGAGCAACTTACCAAAAAACCCTGATCAAAACCTGAAGCCTTATGCATGAAGCATTCGATTATGCCCTGGTAGACTGGTCGCGGGCGCAGTTTGCGCTCACGGCCATGTACCACTGGGTGTTCGTCCCGCTCACCCTGGGCCTTGCGTTCATCATCGCCATCATGGAGACGCTGTACGTGAGCACAGGCAAGGAAGAGTGGAAGCGCATCACCAAGTTCTGGATGATCCTCTTCGGAGTCAATTTCGCCATCGGCGTGGCCACCGGCATCATCCTCGAGTTTGAGTTCGGGACCAACTGGTCCAACTACTCCTGGTTCGTGGGCGACATCTTCGGAGCCCCATTGGCCATCGAGGGCATCCTGGCCTTCTTCCTGGAGTCCACCTTCATTGCGGTGATGTTCTTCGGCTGGGATAAGGTGAGCAAGAAATTCCACCTGGCCGCCACCTGGCTCACTGCCTTCGGGGCCAACATCAGCGCCCTGTGGATCCTGGTAGCCAACGCCTGGATGCAGTACCCGGTGGGGATGCACTTCAACCCCGACACGGCCCGCAACGAAATGGGCAATTTCTGGGAGGTGTTCCTCAGCCCTGTGGCTGTGAACAAGTTCCTGCATACCATCAGTTCGGCCTACACCCTGGCCGCCATCTTCGTGATCGGGGTCAGTGCCTGGTACCTGCTGAAAAAGCGCCATGTGGTATTTGCTAAGAAGAGCATCGTGGTGGCCGCCACCTTCGGCCTGGTGGCCATTTTGTACACCATCGTCACCGGGGACGGTTCCGCCAAGCAGATGGCCCGCAAGCAGCCGATGAAGTTCGCCGCTATGGAAGGACTGTACCACGGCACCAGCGGGGCCGGGCTCGTGGCCCTGGGTATCGTGGTAGATAACCAGGAGGATCCTGATAATGAGAATTATAAGGATTTTGCACTGAAGATTGAAATACCCAACCTGCTGTCCTACATGGCCTATTCCGATTTCAATTCCTTCATCCCCGGGGTCAAGGACCTGATGGAAGGGAATGCCGAACAGGGGATACCCCCGGTCATGGAGAAAGTTGCCCGGGGAAAGGTGGCCATACAGGCGCTCACCGAGTATAAGCTGGCAAAAAAGGCCGGGAACGAAGAGCAGATGCTACTGGCCAGGGCTGCCCTGGAGGAAAATTTCAAGTACTTCGGTTACGGGTATTTCGAAAAGGATCCCGATGCCCTTGTCCCCAGCGTACCCATCAGCTTCTACAGCTTTCATATCATGGTCGCCCTGGGCTTTTGGTTCCTGGCGCTCATGATCATCTTCCTGGTGCTCACATTCAAGGGAAGGCTGGAAACATCCAGGTTCTGGCTGCGCATGGCCATCTTCTCCATCCCGCTGGCCTACATAGCGTCCCAGTCGGGATGGGTGCTGGCCGAACTGGGCCGTCAGCCCTGGGTTATCCAGGACCTGATGCCCACCATGGCGGCAGTATCCCAGATCGACGCAGGATCGGTACAGACCACCTTCTGGTTGTTCCTCATCCTGTTCACCGCGCTGGCCATCGCCGAGGTGCGCATACTCACCAAGCAGATCAGTATCGGACCTAAAGACGGAGGGCACTAAGATGTTCGAAACCTTATCACACCTCGCGCTGCAGCAGTACTGGTGGGCCATCGTCTCCCTCCTGGGCAGCATCCTCGTGTTCCTGATGTTTGTGCAGGGAGGCCAGACCTTGCTGTACACCCTGGGAAAAACCGAGCTGGAA
>ERZ795054.4248-NODE-4248-length-10646-cov-7.625248_pt1 | contig 10646 bp, 10 predicted proteins | sample MGYA00375138_ERZ795054 | MGnify/ENA primary metagenome ERZ795054 (study PRJEB30183, sample SAMN05720215) | anaerobic digester metagenome | isolation source: active sludge of municipal wastewater-treating anaerobic digesters | place: USA | collected 2014-12-23 ...
CCTCTGAGCGTCGCCAACGGCTGGGCCTTCATCGCTGCTGGCCGGGTGGACAACCGCGCTGAATTGATCGCCCGATTGCCTGGCGCGGGTCCGGCCCAGACGCTCAGCGACGTCACATTGCTTGGCCAAGCCTACCGGGAGTGGGGCGAGGCTTGTGTCGCGCATCTATACGGGGACTGGGCCTTTGCCGCCTGGCATCCCGTCGAGCGCAAGCTGTTCCTGGCCCGCGACCATTTTGGCAATACCGCCCTGTATTATTACGCCGATGAGCGAGTCTTCGCCTTTGCCTCGGACCGTCAAGCCCTGCTGGCGCTGAATCTGGCGCCGATCACCCTGGACGAACTGTATTTGGCGCAGGTGCTGATTTCCTGGACGGCCTACCATGGCGAACGCACGATTCACACCCCGATCCAACGGTTGCCGCCTGCTCATACCCTCACCGTCACGCCCGACCGGCTGACGGTGCGCCAGTACTGGTTTCTGGAGCGGACCCCCGAACTCCGATTACCCCGGCGTGAGGATTACGTGGCAGCGTTCCGGGAAATTTTTGACGAGGCCGTGCGCGCCCGTCTCCGCCCGCCGGACCCCACCGATTTATGCCGCGAGAAACCCTCCGCCTTGGCGGGGGAGAGCCAGGAAAGTGGAGAGGGCCGAGGGTCCGATATCGCCGTTACTCTCAGCGGTGGGCTGGATTCCGGGTCTATCACCGCCACCGCCGCTGGGATGTTGCAAAAGGAAGGTCGGCGGTTGACAGCGTTCACCTCGGTGCCCCTATCGGATACTCGCGCCCATGTGGGTAACTGGTTTGGCGACGAGTTTCCCTTGGCGCAGGCCACCGCGCGCCATGCCGGTAACGTGGATTTGCATTCCATCCCCGCAACCACGCTGTCACCGATTCAGGCCATTCGCCGGGCCTTGCATATTCACTCGGAGCCAGGCCATGCCGCCTGCAATCAATATTGGCTGCTGGAATTGGCGCAAACAGCGCGCACCCAAGGTTGCTGGGTGCTGCTGACGGGGCAAAAGGGCAATTCGGGGATTTCTTGGACGGGAGTCCCGTACTCCCAACCACTGACCTTTCAATGGCGCTACTGGGGTGGACGACGATGGCTCAAGGAATGGCTCAAACGCGCCGCGCCGCCGGGGCTGCTGGCCGCCTACCGAAAGTCCCGCGCCCCTCGGGACGGGTTTCGCAACGCGGCGATCCACCCCGACTTTGCCCGGCGGCTCAACCTGCTGGAACAGCGCCTGAGCGATCCGAACGAACAACCACCGCGCACCCCCCTGGAGGAGCGCCGCCGAATTCTCCAGCCGGGGCGTTCTTTTGTCGGCGCCCTGTGGGCCGAAACGGGCGCGGCCCATGGTCTGGACATTCGCGATCCCAGTGGCGACGCGCGGGTGCTGGCCTTCACGTTCTCGGTACCGGACTGGGTGTTCATGGACCCGGCGACTGGACTGAACCGCTGGCTGATTCGCGCCGCCATGCAGGGACGTTTGCCCGATGAGGTGCGTCTCAACCGCAACCTAGGTGTCCAAGCAAGCGATCTAGTCCCCCGGCTGCGGGCTTGCGCCGCCGAGGTGGAAATGGCCCTGGCTGAACTGGCCCAGGGACCGGCCGCCGCCTATCTGGACGTGCCCTACATACGACAGGTCTGGCACAGGATTCAATCCGAAGACACACGGGAAACCCGCAACACAGCCGTTACCGTACTGACGCGCGGCATCATGGCCGGCCTGTTCGTGAATGAATTTTATGGCAGTGCGGCGTGAGGGACGTGTCCATGCTATCCAGGACACCCGATTCTGATACCGCTTCCCAATAGGTCTTGGGCTTTTTTGGGAGCCGGCTTGCTGGTGATTTGAAGGGGTTATCGCCCGCAAGCGGGCTTCCACACTACGACGTGCCCCCCGACCAGGCGGCCCAAAGCCTCGCCGACCTGGTCCGGGAACAGTTGATCACCGTGGCCACGCCCTGAACCTTGTCCGGTGGGTGCCCGCTTGCCGGCATCGCCCATTCACCGCGCCTTGAATGGCAGGCGATACCCACCCCTCAATGAACGCCATCACAGGAGAAAATCATGCAAGTGCTGCGTTTGGACAACCTGCCCGACTTCGCTCAGCGTGAGCTTTTGGATTTTTACCAGTTTTTGGTGGAAAAGTACGTTATCCAACAACCACCGGCGACCGATCAGAAACCATTCCTGGTTCCCCGGTTGGTAAAACCGTTTGAACCCATCCGCCGTGAGGACTTATATGAGCGGTGATTTCTTCATTGACTCAAACATTTGGCTATACGCTTTCATGGATGAATCTTCTCCAAAACACGCCCCCGCAAAGGTGCTCATTGAGTGAAACAGGGTGGTTCTGAGTACGCAAGTAATCAATGAAGTCTGCAATAACCTGATTCGCAAAGCCGGCTATACCGAACCTGAAATCCAGCAAACTATCCAGCATTGGGTGGCGGTTTATCCAATTTTGGATGTGACGCTCCCCATTATCCGTCAGGCTTCTGCGTTTCGTGTAGCGTATCGCCTGTCGTATTGGGATAGCCTTATTCTTGCTACAGCCCAGGATGCCGGCTGTTCGGTCGTCTATTCAGAAGACATGCAGGACGGTTTGAAAATAGGCGCATTAACTCTCCGTAATCCATTCAAAGCCATGTAGATACCGTCTTGGCGGTCAAGGGGCGGAGGTCCAATTATAGGAATCTAATCCAGGTTGCGGAATCACTGCTTCGAACCACCCCGGCGCTTCGCGCCACCCCGCCTTATCCAAGGCGGGGAAAAATCCACAACTCATTTAGGAAACCTATATCCGCGCCGTAAAGAGGAGGAACGTGACCCCCGACCAGGCGGCGCAAAGCATCGCCGACCTGCTCACCGACCTGCTCCAGGAACAGTTGATCACCCTCACCCCGTGCTGAGCGGCGCTGCGATCAGCCGCCGACGAATCAGGGGTAGTCCTGAAATGCGAATGTGCGAATGATCCATCGGACATTCCCCCCTTTAGCAAAGGGGGGTGAGGGGGGATTTGGACCCACGAGGGGGGATCAAACCCGGCGAAATCCCCCCTGGCCCCCCTTTGAAAAAGGGGGGTCCCATCATTCGATAGGCAGGACTACCGAATCAGGGGCTCTGGCCGCCCGGCGGGGAACGGTCACGCCTGGCGTGACTCAAAAAGCAAGATCATTTTTGCGTCCATACCTGGAGAAAAAAGCCATGAGCACCACCGCCGAAGACGTCTGGGCCTTGTTGCGCGAAGTCCTGGAAGCGCAAAAGGCCAACGAACAGCAATCTCAGGAGACCGACCGCAAGTTCCAGGAGACCGACCGCAAGTTCCAGGAGACCGACCGCAAGTTCCAGGAGACCGCCATCCGATTTCAGGAGACCGACCGCAAGTTCCAGGAGACCGACCGCAAGTTCCAGGAAACCGCCCTCCGGTTTCAGGAGACTGACCGCAAGTTCCAGGAGACCGACCGCAAGCTCCAGGCGCTAGGCAAACAGATCGGCGAACTGGGCAATCGTCTGGGCGAATTTGTCGAAGGTCTGGTCAAACCGGCGCTGGTGCGGCTATTCCAGGACCGGGGAGTAGCGATCCGCGAAGTCTATCCCGACATTGAGATCGACCGCGGTGATGAAGGCCTCCAGATCGACCTGCTGGTGGTCAATGGCGCCGAGGCGGTGCTGGTCGAGGTGAAGAGCAAGCTAACTCAAGCCGACGTTGATGACCATCTGGAGCGGCTGGGCAAGTTCAAGCGCCTGATGCCGCGCTATGCCGACGTGCGAGCGATGGGCGCAGTCGCCGCGATGGTCGTACCCCGGGAAGTCGGACGTTACGCCTACCGCCAGGGGCTGTATGTCCTGGCCCAATCCGGCGAGAGCGTGGTCATCCTCAACGACGCCCGGTTTCAACCCCGGATCTGGTAACCACCACTGTGATGACGCCCATCCTCCGCCCGATCCTCCTCGCCAAGCTGTGCGCCTGCTCCTGGCGCGACCGGGGCCTGCTGCTCGAAGCCCTGCTGGTCCTGGCCATCGCCCGCGCCGCCCTTTTGCTCATCCCTTTTCGCCGACTGACGCCCCTGCTGGGGCCAGCGCGCACCCAGGCCCAAACCGTGCCCACCCTCACCCAGGCCGCACACGCGCGCCGGATCGGCTGGGCCGTGGCCGCCGTCGCTTCCCGCACGCCCTGGCGCAGCCGCTGCCTGACCCAAGCCCTCGCCGCCACCGCCCTGCTGCGCCGCCGCCGAATTCCCAGCACCCTCTACCTGGGCGTCGCCAAAAGCGCCGAGCCGCCCCAGGACCTGACCGCCCACGCCTGGGTTCGCTGCGGCGAACACCCCATCACCGGTGGCGACGGCCAGCGCCGCTTCACCGTTCTGTCCACCTTCGCCGCCCACGACTGAAGCCGTGACCCCCGGCAAACCGTCCGTTCCCCCGCGCACGCCCGCCGCCGTCCTGCGCGATCTGCGCCAGCGCCTGCCCCTGCTGGGGCGCGGCCTCGGGCTGGTCTGGCGCGCCGCACCGGGCTGGACCAGCGCGTGGAGCGGTCTGCTGTTGATACAAGGCCTGCTGCCCATCGCCCTGATCAGCCTGCTCCGCCTGACCGTGGATCGCCTCGCCGCTCTGATGGCCGCTCCCACTCCCCCGTCGTCCCTGACCGGCCTCTGGCCGCTCCTGCTACTCATCGCCCTGCTGTGGCTGCTCGGCCAGGCCCTGACCAGCCTGATTCGCTGGACCCGCGCCGCGCAAACCGAACGGGTGCAGGACCACCTCCACGCCCTCATCCACGACCAGGCCACCCGCCTCGATCTGACTTATTACGAACAGCCCGAATATTACGACCTGCTGCACCAGGCGCGGGTGGACGCCATCAACCAGCCGCTGGCGCTGCTGGAACACCTCGGCGGGTTGTTGCAAAACGGCCTGACCCTGCTGGCGCTGGCGGTGCTGCTGGCCGTCCATTACGCCGGCTGGTTGCCGCTGCTGCTGCTGGGCAGCGCCCTGCCAGGGCTGTGGGTGGTCGGGCGGCATACCTGGCGGGAATATCAGTGGCGGCTGAACCATACCGTCCACGAACGCTGGGCGCGCTACTACGACTGGATGCTGACCCAGCGTGAAGCCGCCGCCGAACTGCGGCTGTTCGATCTGGCCGCTCACTACCGCCGCCAGTTTCAGGACGGGCGGGCGCGGCTGCGGCGCGGCCGGCAGGCCCTGGACAGCCAGGAGTTACGGGCGGAGCTGGCGGCAGGCGGCCTCGCCTGGCTGGGCGGGCTGGGCGGCATGGCCTGGATGATCGGGCAAGTCGGACGACAACGCGCCACCCTCGGCGACGTGGTGCTGTGCTATCAGGCGTTCCATCAGGGCCAGCGCCTGTTGCGGGTGTTGCTGGACAACGCCGGCGGCCTGTACCGCAGCCTGCTGTTTCTCGACAACCTGTTCCAGTTTCTGGCGTTGCGCCCGCATCTGGTCCCCCCGCCCCAGCCGCAACCGGCGCCGGAGCGCCTGCAGCGCGGCATCCGCTTCGACCGGGTCCGGTTTACCTACCCCGGCAGCGAGCGCCCGGCGCTGGATGATTTTTCGCTGACCCTGCCCGCGGGCCAGCTTACCGCCCTGGTCGGCGCCAACGGCGCCGGTAAAAGCACCCTGATCAAGCTGCTGTGCCGCTTTTACGACCCCCAGCACGGCGCCATCCTGGCCGATGAGGTGGATTTGCGCGCCTTCGACCCGGAGGAATGGCGGCGGCGGATCACCGTGCTGTTTCAGGAGCCGACCCACTATCAGGCCACGGCGGCGGACAACATCGCGTTTGGCGACTGGGCCGCCGCGCCGGGCGCGGAGCGGATTATCGCCGCCGCTGCCGCCGCCGGGGCCGCCGCCGCCATCGAGCGCCTGCCCGCCGGCTACGCCACCATTCTGGGCCGCTGGTTCGGCGGCGCGGAACTGAGCGTTGGCGAATGGCAGCGGGTGGCGCTGGCACGGGCCTTTCTGCGCAACGCCCCGCTCCTCATCCTCGACGAACCGACCAGCGCCATGGACGCCTGGGCGGAACACGACTGGCTGCACCGCTTCCGCCAACAGACCGCAGGTCATACCACCCTGATCATCACCCACCGCTTCACCACCGCCATGCACGCTGACCGGATTCTGGTCATGGATCGCGGCCAGATCATCGAGGCTGGCAGCCATGCCGAGTTGCTCGCTGCCGATGGCGGCTATGCCCGCGCCTGGCGAGCGCAACTGCACGACGCCGGCCACGACTGACGCCGCTACCCTCAGGGACTGTCTAAAAACTAACTGATTGATTGTAGGAGCGGCTTTAGCCGCGATGGTCAACGGAATATCGCGAGTAAACTCGCTCCTACAGATAACTTTTTGATTTAAAACTACTCGGTTTTTAGAAAGTTTCTGAGAAGCTGTCTAAAAACTAACTTGTTGATTGTAGGAGCGAGCTTGCTCGTGATATGAAGGCCAGTAATCGCGGCCAAGGCCGCTCCCACACATAAGCCATTGATTTATTAATATTCGGCTTTTGGACAGCTTCTGAGGCAGATGCTTTCCTTTTGTCCGGCCAGCGCAATCTCGCCGAACGAGGGATTCGCCCACCGTAATTGGCGGGCGCAGATTAAACCCAGCAGACTTGGATTAAAGCGATGACACTGAACCGTATTTCTTTCTTGTTAGTCCTGGCTTTGCTGGCTGGCCTGACCGCGCCGGCCCGCGCCGCTGAACCGGTGATCACCAGCGAGGAGCATGATTTTCGCGTGGTGGTCCTGACCCGTGGACTCGAACATCCATGGGGACTGGCGTTCCTGCCCGATGGCCGCTTGCTGGTGACTGAGCGGCCGGGCCGGCTACGCCTGGTGGCTGCCGATGGGACCCTCGACCCTCGACCGGTCGAAGGCCTGCCGCCCATCGCCGCTCGAGGACAGGGCGGTCTGCTGGATGTGGCGCTGCATCCCCGGTTCGCCGAAAACGGTCTGGTGTACCTGTCCTACGCGGCGCGGGGCGAGGGTGGCGTCGGCACCGAGGCGGCGCGCGGCCGGTTGGTGGATCACCGCCTGGAAGACGTGAAGGTACTGTTCCGCCAGCAACCCAAGTCCAGCGGTGGGCGACATTTCGGCTCGCGGTTAGTATTCGACCGGCAGGATCAGCTTTACATCACGCTGGGCGACCGGGGCGAAATGGCGCGGGCGCAAAAACTGGACGATCTGGCGGGAAAAATCGTGCGGCTGACCGCTGACGGCCAGATTCCGACCGACAATCCGTTCGTGAACCAGGCCGGCGTCCGACCAGAGATTTACTCACTCGGTAATCGCAACGTGCAGGGCGCGGCGCTGCATCCAATCACCGGCGAACTTTGGACGCACGAGCACGGCCCCCAGGGCGGCGATGAGGTCAACGTGATCCGCGCCGGTCGCAACTATGGCTGGCCAATCATCACCTACGGCGCCGAGTACGTGATCGGAACCAAGATCGGGGAGGGGACCCACAAACCGGGCATGGAACAACCGCTGCACCTCTGGGTTCCGTCCATCGCACCGTCCGGCCTGGCCTTTTACCAGGGCGACCGGTTCCCACGCTGGCGTGGCGACCTGTTCGCGGGCGCTCTGCGCGGTCAGATGCTGGTGCGGTTGCGCTTCGACGGCGAGAAACAGGTGCGGGAAGAACGTCTGCTTCAGGGTGAATTGGGCCGCATCCGCGACGTGCGCGCCGGACCCGATGGGTATCTCTACCTGCTGACGGACTCTGACGATGGAGTGATCGCCCGCCTGGAACCCGTGGCGCGATGAAATACAGCCGGGGCGCATGGACCCTCCTGCATTGCCCACTCCAGACTCACCCGAACAGCAATAGCCTGAGAGGCTGTCAAAAAACTGAATATTATTAAATCAATGGGTTATATGTAGGAGCGGCCTTGGCCGCGATTGCTGACCCTCATATCGCGGCCAAGGCCGCTCCTACAATCAATAAGTTAGTTTTTAAACAGCTTCTGAGAGACGTTGTTGGATGGCCTCTGGGTGTGGAGCCAGGACTGAGCGCGGGTAGATGGGTCTCCCCGCGTTCCGTCATTTTCAACCGTCAAGCCTTGGGCATCATGTGTTCAGGCATCTGAACCGCCACGACCTGGCCCCGCGCACACACCGCGCCATCGGCCGTCACTGTGGCGCTCACCACCACCTTGCGGCCCTTGACTTCCTGGATCCGGCCACGAATTTCGAGCGGTACGCCCATCGGCGTCGGGCGCAGGTAATCCACTTGCAGTGACGCGGTCACAAAACGAAAGGGCGGCTCGCTCCCCATCGGCCGGCCCGCTTCACGATAGGCCGCGGCGGCGGCAGTGCCCGTGCCGTGGCAATCAATCAGCGAAGCCAGCAAACCGCCGTAGACATAGCCAGGAATCGCGATGTGATAGGGGCGGGGGTGAAAAATGGCGACCGATTCTTCGCCATCCCACCGGCTTTTGAGTTGCAGCCCCTGGTCGTTAAGCCGGCCACAGCCATAGCAATGACTCAATTCGTCCGGATAGTAATCCTGAAAAGCGTTCTGGCTCATGCGGTGATCTCTCCAATAGAATTGGCTGGGTATGGTGATAAGAACCACCCTTTAGATTTTACAAAAAATGTAATGGTAGAGCGGATTTCCAGTCGGCCTGCTCCACTGATTGGCCAGGATACCGGATCGCCCTGTTCACGGTGCGTCCTGTGGATGACGGCTATAAATATCGCCGTACCCGCGCCTTACAGACTGGTCGGTGGCTCAATGTTTCAGGCGGACGCCCCGTCCACCGCCTTCGCTGGCGGCTCCTTCGTTAATCAGCGACACCCCGGCGGCTTCCAGCGCGGCGATGAGCTTGACCAGCGAGTCCACATTGCCGCGGATGGTGCCCTCGCTGGCTTCCATGCGCTGAATGGTCGGCAGGGATAAATCAGCGGCTTCCGCCAGCGCGCGCTGATCCATGCCTAACAGGGCGCGCGCTGCTTTCAACTGGGCTGCGGTGATCATGATCAGTCAATTTAAGTTTAAGTATTAACTTTATGTAAGCAATTATGATACTTTAAAATTGATATTCAATACATGAATTTTGCGATCAACTAACCATCCAGCGGCTTACCCGCGACCTTTGGAGAATCCCCATGCCCATTATTGTCAACGGCGTTGAAATCAGCGATGTCGCCATTCACGCCGAGATGCAGCACCACCCGGCGCCGTCGCGGGAGATCGCCGAATATGCGGCGCGGCTGGCGCTGGTCGCCCGGGAACTGCTGTTGCAGGAAGCGGCCCGGCTGAACATCACCGATGCCGACGAAGACGCCCGCATCGCGGCGCTGATCGAACGCGAGGTCCAGACCCCGGATCCAGATGAGGAAAACTGCCGGCAATTCTTCGAGGCCCATCGCCAGCGGTTCCGCAGTAGCGATTTGTTCGAGGTTTCGCACATCCTGTGCGTTGCGCCGCCGGATGACGCCGAAGCCCGCGCCACCGCCCGCACCCGCGCCGAGAGCGTCATCGCGCAACTGGATAAGCCGGGCATCAATTTCGCCGAACTGGCGGCGCAATGGTCGGATTGTCCCTCCAAACAAACCGGGGGCAATCTCGGCCAGATTGGTCTGGGCCAGACCGTGCCGGAATTTGAGCAGGCGCTGTTCGCCATGCAGGAAGGCGAGATTTCCCGCCAGCCGGTGGAAAGCCGCTTCGGGTTTCACGTGATTCAGTTGCACCACAAAGCCGAAGGCCGACCGCTGGACTATGACTGGGTCCGTGACCGGATCATTGCTTATCTGCGTGAACAGGGAGAACGCCAGGCCATCAGTCAGTATCTGGCGCTGCTGACGAGTCGCGCCGAGATCAGCGGCATTGATTTGCTGAGCACGGATGCGCCGGCGGCGCCACCCCGGTGAAAGTCCTCGGCGTCAGCGGCTGGAGCGGCTGCGGCAAGACCACCCTGATCGTGGCGCTGATCCCCCGGCTGCGGGCGCGGGGGCTGACCGTGTCCACGCTCAAGCACGCGCATCATGACGTGGATCTGGACACGCCCGGCAAAGACACCTGGCGCCACCGCGAAGCCGGCGCCCGCGAGGTGATTCTGGCGACGGGCCGGCGCTGGGCCTTGCTGCATGAACTGCGCGATGAACCGGAACCCGCGCTGACCGACCTGCTGAGCTACCTGCAACCGGTGGATCTGGTGCTGGTGGAAGGCTGGAAAACCGGCGCTTACCCCAAGCTGGAAATCTGGCGGCCGCTGAGCGAAGGCAAACCGCCGCGCTTTCCCGATGACCCCACCATCGTAGCCATTGCCAGCGATCCGGTGCTCGACCCGGCGCACCATGGCCGGCCCGGATTGCCGGCGCTGCCATTGAATGATGTAGAAGCCATCACGTGCTTTGTGGCCGGTTTTGTCGAAACCGGGTTGGTTTGAAACGGCGATTCTGCCCCTCAGACAGAACCACTCCAGACGCATCCGATTACCCACAAATTCCCCTCCCCCTGACGGGGGAGGGAACGTTTTCTTATTATAATTTTACTAATCAATAACATGCAGATGTGGGTCATCGGTTGGCCTTAACGCCTGGAAAACGTTAAAGTTTAAACTAAAGTTAATTTATTTTTTAAATAAAAAACAGTGTATAATTTTCGTGAAAATTT
>ERZ795054.4251-NODE-4251-length-10636-cov-5.386920_pt1 | contig 10636 bp, 8 predicted proteins | sample MGYA00375138_ERZ795054 | MGnify/ENA primary metagenome ERZ795054 (study PRJEB30183, sample SAMN05720215) | anaerobic digester metagenome | isolation source: active sludge of municipal wastewater-treating anaerobic digesters | place: USA | collected 2014-12-23 ...
GGCAGGCCCGGCGGCTACGGCCAGCGACCTGGCGGTCCCGGCAGGCCCGGCGGCCCCGGCGGCTCCTCCATGGGCGCCGGAACCGGCAAGACCGCGGTCCGCAAGCCCGTCCGAGGCAAGAAGCCCGCCTACACCAAGCGCGAGGAAGAGGCCGAGAAGGCGCTCAGGCTCAAGAAGAAGCAGGAAGCCCAGGCGATGGCGATCCCCAAGGAGATCGACATCATGGAGACCATCTCCGTCTCCGACCTCGCCAAGAAGATGAACCTGAAGCCGGCCGACCTCATCGCCAACCTCATGAAGCTCGGCGTCATGGCGACGATCAACCAGAAGATCGACTCCGACACCGCGACCCTCCTGGCCGGCGAGTACGGCTGCGAGGTGCACATCGTCTCCCTCTACGACGAGACCGTCATCGAGAAGGTGGCGGACCTGCCCGGCGAGCTGCAGCACCGGCCTCCCGTCGTCACCGTCATGGGCCACGTCGACCACGGAAAGACGAAGCTCCTGGACGCGATCAGGAAGACCGACGTGGTCGCCGGCGAGTTCGGCGGCATCACGCAGCACATCGGCGCCTACCAGGTGGAGACGCCGAAGGGAAAGATCACCTTCCTCGACACCCCGGGCCACGCGGCCTTCACGAAGATGCGCGCCCGCGGCGCCCAGGTGACGGACATCGTCGTGCTGGTCGTGGCGGCCGACGACGGCGTGATGCCCCAGACCCGCGAGGCCATCGACCACGCGAAGGCGGCCAACCTCCCCATCATCGTCGCCGTCAACAAGATCGACCTCCCCGAGGCCAATCCCGACCGCGTCATGTCGCAGCTCGCGGAGCTCGGCCTCACCCCCGAGGCCTGGGGCGGCACGACCATCTTCTGCCAGATCTCCGCCCTCCAGAAGCGCGGCATCCCCGAGCTCCTGGACGCCATCCTCCTCCAGGCCGAGGTGCTCGAGCTCACCGCCAACTACGAAAGCCGGGCCGAGGCCAAGGTCGTCGAGTCCCGCGTCGACCAGGGCCGCGGCATCGTGTCCACGGTCATCGTGGAGCGCGGCACCCTGCGCATCGGCGACTCCTTCGCCGCCGGCATCTACTCCGGCAAGGTCCGCGCCCTCTTCAACGACAAGGGCGAGAGGATCGAGGAGGCCACCCCGTCGATGCCCGTCGAGGTCATCGGCTTCGAGGGCCTACCGAACGCCGGCGACCCCTTCGAGGTCGTGGAGGACGAGAAGTACGCCCGCCAGATCTCGATGAAGCGGCAGGAGCTCAAAAAGTACGAGGAGTCCAAGAACGTCAAGAAGGTGACGCTGGACAATCTCTACTCGACCATCCAGCAGGGCGACGTGCAGGAGCTCAAGGTCATCATCAAGGGCGACGTGCAGGGCTCGGTGGAGGCGCTCAAGGGCCTCCTGGAGAAGCTCTCGACGCCCGAGGTCAGGCTCAACGTCATCCGCTCCGCGGCGGGCACCATCTCCGAGGACGACGTCAACATGGCGGCCGCCTCCGAGGCGATCATCATCGCCTTCAACGTCCGCCCCAGCCCCGCGGCCAAGCTCCTCGCCGACCGCGAGAAGGTCGACATCCGCAAGTACAACATCATCTACCGCGCCGAGGAAGAGATCAAGAAAGCCATGGAGGGCATGCTCGCCCCCGAGCTCAAGGAGAGCGAGATCGGCCAGGTGGAGGTCCGCGAGACCTTCCAGGTGCCGAAGGTCGGCGTCGTCGCCGGCTGCTTCGTCCTCGAGGGCTGCGTGCGCCGCAACTGCCAGGTGCGCGTCATCCGGGAAGGCGTGGAGATCCACCAGGGCAAGATCAACTCCCTCAAGCGCTTCAAGGACGACGCGAAGGAAGTCGCGGCCGGCTACGAGTGCGGCATCGGCATCGAGGGCCTCCAGGACGTGAAGGCCGGGGACACCCTCGAGATCTACGAGATGATCGAGATCGCCCGCACGCTCTCCGCCCCGGCGGACGCTGGGAAGGCCAATGGACGAGATCAGGCATAAGAAGCTCGAGGAGCAGCTCCGGGGGGAGATAGCCTCCCTCATCCTCTCGGGCGAGGTCAAGGATCCCCGCGTCGGCGCCTTCGTCTCGGTCTCCCGGGTCGAGGCCGCGCGGGACCTCTCCGCGGCCAAGGTCTACGTCTCGGTCTTCGGCCTCGCCTCGGGCGGCGAGGCCGGGGGCGACGCGGAGTCCCAGGCGGAGGCCGAGGCCCAGCGCCTGGACCTCGCGGTGGAGGGCCTGTCCCGGGCCTCGGGCTACATCCAGGCCCAGGTTGGCAGGCGGCTCCGCACCCGGCTCACCCCGAAGCTCGTCTTCGTGGCCGACCGGGGCATCAAAGAGGGCTTCGAGCTCAACGAGAGGATCAAGGGCCTTTTCACGTGACTCGACTCTCCGGCCTCGCCGCCATCGAGAAGCGGGCCGGCCTGACCTCCTTCGCCGCCCTGGGGCCCCTCAAGCGGGGCCTGGGGACGGGCAAGGTCGGCCACGCCGGCACCCTGGACCGCTTCGCCACCGGCCTACTTGTCGTCCTCGTCGGCGGCTATTCCCGCCTCGCGCCCTATTTCACCGCCCTCGACAAGCGCTACTCGGCCCTGGTCCGCTTCGGGAGCGAGACCTCCACCCTCGACCCCGAGGGCGAGGTCGTCGCCGAGGCGCCTCCGCCCTCGCTCGCCAAGCTCGAGTCCGTCCTCCCCGCGTTCCGCGGACCCATCCTCCAGGCCCCCCCCGCCTATTCGGCCATCCACCTGGACGGGAAGCGCGCCTACGAGCGCGTCCTCGCGGGCGAGGAGGTCGAGATGGCCCCGCGGCCCGTCGTCATCCACGAGCTCGAGCTCCTGTCCTACGACGGCCGCGACGCGAGGCTCTCCGTCCGCTGCTCCTCCGGCACCTACATCCGCTCCCTCGCCAGGGACCTGGCCCTCGCGGCCGGCTCGCGCGCGAGCCTGGCCGCCCTCGAGCGCGGGGCCATCGGCCCCATACTCCTCTCCGAGGCGGTCCTCCCCGAAGATTTCGAGCCGGGCCGCGACCTCCGCCTCCTCGATCCGGCCCTGGCGGCGGCCCTGGGCCTCCGGCCCCGCCGCCTGGAGGATCCGGCCCGCCGCGCCTTCCAGAACGGCGGCCGACTGAGCCCGCGCTGCCTCTCGGACATCGAGGGCGTCGCGGCGGGCGCCAGGGCGGCGGTTCGGGGCTCGGCCGCGGCGGACGAAGCGGCGGCGGGCGCCGGAACGTCGGCGGCCGCCGAAAACCAGGCCGCGGCGGCGGGCGCCGGAACGTCGGCGGTCTCGGCGGCGGGCGAGTCCCTCTCAGCCGTCTTCTCGGGCGACGGCGCCTTCCTCGGCCTCGTCCGCGAGGCGGCCGAAAGCCTCGAGTACCGCATGGTACTTGGAGGCGAGGCGTGAAGGTCGTCTCCTGGGAGGAATTCAGGGAAACCTGGAGGCCTGAGCGTCCCCTCGCGGCGACGGTCGGCGTCTTCGACGGACTCCACCTCGGGCACCGGAGCCTTATCCGCCGCGTGCTCGCGAGGTCGCCGCGCGCGACGCCGGCGGTCTTCACCTTCGCGGAGAACCCCAAGCGCATCCTCCGCCCCTCGAGCTACCACGGGGATCTGGCCAGCCTGGAGCAGAAGCTCGAGGGCTTCGAGTCCCTGGGCCTGGAACTCGCCGTCCTCATTGACTTTTCCGGGAATTTCAGTAAACTGGCGGGAAGGGATTTCCTATCCCTGCTTAGAGATCGAGGCGGTCTTTCCTACCTCGCGGTGGGCTCGAATTTCCGCTGCGGGCACCGGCTCGACACCGACGCCGCGGCCATCGTGGAGTTCTACTCCTCGCGCGGGGTCGCCGCGGAGATCGTCGAGCCGCTCGAGTGGAACGGCCACCCGGTGAGCTCGAGCCGCGTGCGGTCGGCCGTCCTGGACGGCAGGCTCGAGGACGCGGCGGCCATGCTGGGCCGGCCCTACGAGCTCGACCTGCGCAGGGCCGAGGCGCTGGAGTCGGGCGACGGCTTCGCCTCCTTCCTGCTGCCGGCGGGAAGGGCGGCGCCGCCGGAGGGACGTTATGTGGCCGAGGCAAGGGGCTCCGGTCTCCGGGCGGAGACCATCCTCGAGCTCGGCGAGGGAAGGGTTTTGTTCGGTACGGCGGCGGGCCAGAGGCCCGAATCCGTCGCTTTCATAAAGCTTACCAAGGAACTGTAGACATAAGGAGTGAAAGGAAATGGCTCTCACCAAAGAGGACAAGGCGCGCGTCGTGCTCGAGTACGGCAAGAGCGAGAAGAACACGGGTTCCACCGAGACCCAGGTGGCCCTCCTCACGGAGCGGATCAACGGTCTCACCGACCACTTCAAGACCAACAAGAAGGACACCAATTCCCGCCGCGGGCTCCTCATGCTCGTCGGCCAGCGCCGCAGGCTCCTCAAGTACATGCAGCGCCACGATCTCGCGGGCTACCGCGCCCTCATCGAGAAGCTCAATATCCGCAAGTAATTCCCCGGTCCGGAGCCTCCGGGCGCGTCCTTAAGCCGCGCGCCCGGAAAGAATCGCCTCCGGGACCGACGGGAACAAACCCCGGGGGCCCGGACTCGCTTACGAGTTCGGGCCTTTCGTGTTGGCCTATAGAAGGTAGCTATGGTACAGAAACTGTCGTACAAGGCGGGCGGCGAGGAGCTCATCCTCGAGACCGGCCGCATGGCCAAGCAGGCGAACGGATCCGTCTTCGCCCAGCTCGGCGGCTCCGCCGTCATCGCGACCGCGTGCTGCGGCTCCACCGCCCAGGAGGGACTCGACTTCGTCCCCCTCACCGTGGAGTACAACGAGAAATACTACGCAGCGGGCAAGATCCCCGGCGGCTTCATCAAGCGCGAGACGAGGCCCAAGGACCGCGAGATCCTCGTCTCCCGCATCATCGACCGGCCGATGCGGCCGCTCTTCGACAAGGCCTTCGGCCGCGAGATCCAGGTCGTCCCGACCTGCATCTCCACCGACTCCGTCAACCCGCCCGACATCCTCGCGATCAACGCGGCCAGCGCCGCCGTCCACATCTCCGACATCCCCTTCGCCGGCCCCATCGCCGGCGTCCGGGTCTGCCTCCTGGACGGCGCCTACGTCGTGAACCCGACCTACGACCAGATCGCCAAGGCCAAGCTCGAGATCGTCGTCGCCGGCACGAAGCACGGCATCACGATGGTCGAGGGCGACTCCCTCGAGGTCTCCGAGGAGGAGATGCTCGGCGCCATCGAGGTCGCGAAGAAGCCCATCGCCGAGATCTGCGCGATGATCGAGGAGCTCGGCCGCCTCTGCGGCAAGAAGAAGCTCCCCCTCGCCCCGCTCAAGGTCGTCCTGAACCGCAAGGCCGAGATCGAGTCCTACGCCCGCCCCGTCCTTACGAAGGCCCTCTTCACCAAGGAGAAGATGGAGCGGCAGGCCGCGGTCTCCGCCGCGATCGCCGACGCGAAGGCCAAGTTCGCCGACGCCCTCACGGACGAGGTCCAGAAGAAGCTCTTCGGCGCCCTCATGGAGGACCTCATGTACGAGATCCTCAGGGGCGGCATCCTCAACGAGGGCAAGCGCGTCGACGGCCGCGGCCTCGAGGACATCAGGCCCATCACCTGCGAGATCAACGTCCTCCCCCGGACCCACGGCTCCGCCCTCTTCACCCGCGGCGAGACCCAGGCCCTCGCGGTCACCACCCTCGGCACCGTCTTCGACGAGCAGATCTTCGACGACATCGAGGGCGACAGGCGCGAGCGCTTCATGCTCCACTACAACTTCCCGCCCTTCTCCGTGGGCGAGACGGGCCGCCTAGGCACCGGCCGCCGCGAGATCGGCCACGGCAACCTCGCGCGCCGCTCGATAGAGAAGGTCCTCCCCTCCAAGGAGCGCTTCCCCTACACGATCCGCGTCGTCTCCGAGATCCTCGAGTCGAACGGCTCCTCGTCCATGGCCTCCGTCTGCGGCGGCACCCTCTCCCTCATGCACGCCGGCGTGCCGCTCAAGATGCCCGTCGCGGGCATCGCGATGGGCCTTATCACCGAGGGCGACCGCTTCGCGGTCCTCTCCGACATCCTGGGCGACGAGGACCACCTCGGCGACATGGACTTCAAGGTGGCGGGCACGACGAACGGCATCACCGGCTTCCAGATGGACATCAAGATCGCCGGCGTCTCCATGGAGATCCTCAAGAAGGCCCTGGACCAGGCCAAGCGCGGCCGGCTCCACATCCTCGGCATCATGGACAAGGCCCTTCCCGCGCCCTCCGCGGAGATCTCCGAGTTCGCGCCCAAGGTCGTCGCCCTGCGCATCGACCCCGAGAAGATCGGCGCGATCATCGGGCCGGGCGGCAAGAACATCAAGGCCCTCTGCGAGACCTACGGCGTCAAGATCAACGTCGACGACGACGGCTCCGTGACGATCTACGGCAAGACCCAGAAGGCCTCCTACGACGCCAAGGACGCGGTGCTCGGCATCGCGGAGGACCCCGAGGTCGGGCGCATCTACGACGGCACCGTCAAGCGCATCATGGACTTCGGCGCCTTCATCGAGATCCTCCCCGGCAAGGAGGGCCTCTGCCACATCTCCCGCCTCTCCAAGACGCGGGTCGAGCGCGTGACCGACGTCGTCCACGAGGGCGACAAGGTCAAGGCCAAGCTCCTCGAGGTCGACCGCCTGGGCCGCCTCAACCTGGCCCTCGCCGACGCCCTCGACGAGAACGGCCAGGTCGCCGCGGACACGCAGCGCGACGAGACCGCCCGCAGGGAAGGCCCTCGCGAGGATCGCGGCGGCTACGACCGCGGCGGCGACCGCGGCGGCTACGACCGCGGACCCCGTCGCGACGACTCGCGGCGGGACGGTCCCCGGAGACACTAGTTGATCCCGAAGATCGCGCTCCCCCGCGGCGCCGTGCTCCTCGCGGAAACGGCCGAGGGGGCGCGGTCCTTCGCCGCGGGGCTCTGGTTCAGCCTGGGCTCCCGGCACGAGGCCCCGCGCGAGCGGGGCTTCGTCCATTATGTCGAGCACATGGTCTTCAAGGGCACCGGGCGCCGCGGCGCCCAGGACATAGCCCGCGAGGTGGACAAGGTCGGGGGCTACCTCAACGCCTTCACCGAGCGGGACTGCCTCTGCTTCCACTGCACGGTGCCCGCGGCGCACTGGAGGCTCGCCCTCGACGTCCTCGTCGACCTCGTGCTCAACGCCACCTTCCCGCCCGAGGAATTCGAGCGGGAGCGCGGCGTCATCGTGAGCGAGATCCTCGCCTCGCGCGACGACCCCGAGGAGTCCTCCCACGACGGTTTCCTGGAGCGCGTCTGGCCCGGCGACCCGCTGGGCAGGAAGATCGCCGGGGAGCCCGAGGACATCGAGCGGGCGGACCGCGACGGGCTCTACTCCTTCTACCGCTCCCATCTGCGCCCCGAGCGCCTCGTCGCGAGCGCCTCGGGCCCCGTGCCCGCGCCCGAGCTCGCCGACGAGCTCTCCCGCCTCCTCGCCGCGCTGCCCCAAGGCGGCCCCCCCGCGGCGCCCCTCCCGGAGGAGGCGGCCCCGCGCTTCGAGTCGATATGCGATTTCGAGCCGGCCCCGGCCAGCCAGGTCTACCTCTACGAGGCGCTCCAGCTCGACCCTCCCTTCCGGCGCGGCGACTACTACGCCCTCTCGGTCCTGAACGGGGCGCTGGGAGAGTCGATGAGCTCGCGCCTCTTCCAGGGCCTCAGGGAGCGCCTGGGCCTCTGCTACTCCGTCTACTCGGCCTTCTCGCTCGAGCGGAGCGAGGGCCTCTGGATGGCCCAGGCGAGCTCCTCGGCGAGGAGCTTCCCTCGCCTCCTGTCCGCCCTCGACGAGGAGCTCGACAGGCTCGCCGCCGGAGGGGAAGGCTCCTTGGGCGGGGAGGAGGTCGCGGAGTCGGTCTCGCGCATCGAAGGCTCCTTCGAGCTCGCCTTGGACGACACCGAGTACCGCATGAAGCGCCTGGCCCGCCAGCACTTCTTCTCCGGGGAGATCCTGGACGAGGAGGAGACGAGGGCGATGATCCTCTCCGTGGGGAAGCGCGAGGTCGACGCGATGGCCGAAAGGCTCTTCGCGGGCAGGCGGCGCGCCCGCTTCGCCTATGGCCGCTCCTCCGTCGGCGTCTACCGCGCCCTGGGCCTGGAGCCCGGCAGGGCGGGGCGGGGCGCCGCCCCGGGCGGCGGCGAGTCCCCGTCCAAGGAGGCGCTCGGCGCCTCCGCGCGGCTGCCCGCCCCGCGGGAGAAGGGAAGGCCCCATGCCTGACGAGCCCGTCGTGAGGATCCTCGTGGAGGAGGGGGCGGCCGTCCCCGAGTACAAGAGCCAAGGCGCGGCCGGCGCCGACCTGCGCGCCTTCATCCCCGCGCCGCTCGAGCTCGCGCCGGGCGCCCGGACGGCCGTCCCCACGGGACTCCGCCTGGAGCTCCCGGAGGGCTTCGAGGCCCAGGTGCGCCCCCGCTCCGGCCTGGCCCTCGAAAAGGGCGTGACCTGCCTCAACTCGCCCGGGACCATCGACGCGGACTACCGCGGCGAGGTGAAGGTCATCCTCGCCAACCTGGGGCGGGAGCCCGTCGTCGTCTCCCCGGGCGACCGCATCGCCCAGCTCGTCGTCGCCCCCGTCAGCCGCGCGCGCTTCGTCCCCGCGGAGGGCCTAGGCGGCACCGAGAGGGGCTCGGGCGGCTTCGGCTCCACGGGGCTCTAGCCGTGGCAGGAGCCCGCAGCGGCCGTCCGAGGATACTCCACGCCTATGTCGGCCGGGAGTTCGCCCTCTCCCTCCTCGTGGCCTTTCTCTTCTTCTTCGTCGTCTTCTTCGTGAACCAGCTCCTCCTCATGGCCGAGGACATACTCTCGAAGCGCGCGCCCCTCAAGGACGTCCTCCTCCTCCTCGTCTACGCGATGCCCTCGGTCATCGCGATGTCCTTCCCCTTCGCCGCCCTCGTGGGCGGCCTCATGGCCGCGGGGCGCCTCGCGGCCTCCAACGAGATCCTCGTCGTACAGGCCTCGGGCCTTCCCGCGAGGACCCTGTTCGCGCCCTTCGCCCTCCTGGCCCTCCTCGTCTCCCTCCTCTCCTTCGCGATGAACGACTACTTCCTCCCCCTCGGGACGATGGAGTTCGGCAAGCTCTACCGGAAGCTCCTCGTCTCCTCGCCCGCCCTCGAGCTCGAGCCCTACTCCGCGAGGCGATACCGCGACGTCACCATCGTGACGGGTGCCGTGGAAGGCGGCGGCGTGGAGGACATCCTCATCTTCGACCGCGGCGAGAAGGGGAAGGGGAGGGTCATCTCGGCGCGGAGGGCGAGGCTCCTCGGGGACTCGGGCGGAGAGGCCTCCCTCGTCCTCAGGCTCGAGGAGGTCTGGTCCCAGGAGGCCTCCCCCGAGGAGCCCGACCGCTTCGAGTACTCCACCGCCTCGGGCATGGACTACCGCATCGCGCTCAAGGAGAAGGGCGAGATCGCCGCCTCCGTCGGCCCGAGGGAGATGAGCTCCCTGGACCTGGGCCGGGCGATAGCCGCGAAGGACAGGGCCTTCGCTGAGCGGCTCCGCGCCCGCGGGGCCGAGGCCCAGGCGGCGAGGGCCTCGCTCGGCGAGGCCTACGCCCTCGCGGCCGCGGGCTCCCTCGGCTGGGAGAACGCCAGGGCCAGGCTCGCGCCCAAGCTCGCCGCGCTCCGCGACCTGGAGGCGAGGCCCCTGGGCGACAGGAGCCGCCAGGTCTACAAGCTCGAGTACTACAAGAAATTCTCGATACCCTTCGGCGCCCTCTGCTTCGTCGTCCTCGCCTTCCCCCTGGGGCTCAGGGCCAGGCGCGCGGGCAGGTCGGTCGGCTTCGGCCTGGGACTCCTCCTCGCCGTCGTCTACTGGGCCCTCCTCCTCGGAGGGCAGACCCTGGGCACGAAGCTCGGCTGGTCCCCCTTCTGGTCGATGTGGCTGCCGAACGTCTTCGTCCTCGCGGCGGGCGCGGGCCTCTGGGCCGCGGGGGGACTGGCGAGATGAGCCTCGCGATCGCCCGCGGCCGGACCCTGCGGCGCTACCTGGTCGGGGGCTTCCTCCCCGTGCTGGCGGCCTCCCTCCTCTTCTTCGTCCTCATGCTCGAGCTCGTCGACCTCTTCGCGGGCCTCTGGCGCTACCTCCAGCTCGACGTGCCGCCGGCCGCGATAGCGCGGGTCGCGCTGCTCTACGCGCCCGCCTGCGTCTCCTACGCCCTGCCGGCCGCCCTCCTCTTCGCGACGGCCTACTCCCTGGGCGGCCTCTACGCGCGGAACGAGCTCGTCGCCGTCTTCGGCGCGGGCGTGCGCCTGGCCTCCTTCGTCGCGCCCCTCCTCGCGATAGCCGCCCTCCTCTCCGTCGCCTCCTTCTTCTTCGACGACAGGGTGGTCCTTCCCTCCCTGCGGGAGAAAGGAACCTACTCGCGGGAGCTCCTCAGGCAGACGGCCTCGAAGAGCAACGCCGACGTCGCGGTGATCTCCCGCGACGGGAGCGTCGTCTACCGCGCGGAGTACTACGACGACTCGGGCGCCAGCCTCACGGGCCTCACCGTTGTCGAGCGCGACGGCTCGGGCGCGCCATCCGCGCGGACCGACGCCCCCAGCGCCAGGTGGGACGGCACCCGCTGGCTCCTCTCGCGGGCGCGCCGCTTCGAGCGCAGGCCCGACGGCTCCTG
>ERZ795054.4252-NODE-4252-length-10635-cov-4.384972_pt1 | contig 10635 bp, 6 predicted proteins | sample MGYA00375138_ERZ795054 | MGnify/ENA primary metagenome ERZ795054 (study PRJEB30183, sample SAMN05720215) | anaerobic digester metagenome | isolation source: active sludge of municipal wastewater-treating anaerobic digesters | place: USA | collected 2014-12-23 ...
CTCCTTAGCGTACTGCACTGCCCGTTCCAGGGCGCCCGAGGCGATTCCGAGGGCCTGTGCGGCAATCCCGATACGGCCGCCTTCCAGCGTCTTCATGGCGAACTTGAATCCGAAGCCATCCTCACCTATGCGATTCTCCTTAGGAACCTTAACGTCGGTGAACATCACGCTGTGGGTGTCGCTCGAGCGCATACCCATCTTGTTCTCGTGCGGACCTACGGAGATGCCTTCGCTGTTGCGGTCCACGATAAGGCAGTTGATCCCCTTGTGTCCTTTTTCGGGATGCGTTTGTGCAATCACCAGGTAGGTGCCGGCCGTATTGCCGTTCGTGATCCAGTTTTTGGTGCCGTTTACCAGATAATAGTCTCCCTTGTCTTCGGCGAGAGTATGCTGCCTGGTGGCATCGGAGCCGGCTTCCGGTTCGGAGAGCAGGAAGGCGCCGATCTTTTCGCCCCGGGCCAGGGGTTTGAGGTACTTTTCACGCTGGACATCGTTGCCGAAGGCTTCCAGGCCATAGCATACCAGGCTGTTGTTTACCGACATAATAACACTGCAGGAGGCATCTACTTTGGAAATTTCTTCCATAGCCAGCACATAGGATACGGTGTCCATCCCGCCTCCATCCCAACGGGGGTCGACAAGCATCCCCAGGAAGCCGAGTTCGGCCATCGTTTTGACGTGCTGGGTTGGGTATTCGGCTTTCTCATCGCGTTCGATGACGTCCTTGATCAGTTCGCGCTGCGCGAAGTCGCGGGCAGCCTGCTGGATCATCAGTTGCTCTTCGGTGAAGTTGAAGTTCATTGTGTGGCGTGTTATGGTGTGATATCAGGAAGTACAGGAATTCAAAGATATGGATTTCTGAACAAATCAAATAATATATATATGATAGTGGCTAGTGGCTAGTGGCTAGTGGCTAGTGGCTAGTGTTAGTGATAAGTGGTTAGTGGGAATGCTTGACAATAATTCACAGACATTCAATGATACGCAGCCATATCAAATATCAGATATCAGATATCAGATATCAGATATCAGATATCAACCCCTCCTTCGCTTTCTGAAAGTCATTCACCAGCCATTGCATTATCTCCACCACAGGCCGCACTGCGCTGATCTGTGCACTCACCTGACCGATCTCGAGTTCACCTTCGTCCATGTCGCCTTCGAACATACCCTTTTTGGCGCGGCCGTGCCCAAGCAGATCCTGAAGCTCTTCTTTTGAAGCAGCCCGTGCTTCCATTTCCTTCACCTTTACGTAGAAGGTATTTCGAAGCAACCTTACCGGGACCAGTTCCTTGAGCGAGAGCATAGTATCGCCTTCCCCTGCTTCCACAATCCTTTGCTTGAAGGCAGGATGGGCCGAACTTTCTTCAGAGGCGGCGAACAGGCTGCCGATCTGCACCCCTTCGGCGCCCAGGGCGAATGCAGCCAGCATCGCCCGGCCGGAGGCTATGCCCCCGGCGGCGATCAGGGGGGTGGAAATGAGATCGCGGACCATAGGGAGGAGCGTCATCGTGGTGGTTTCTTCCCTGCCGTTATGGCCCCCGGCCTCGAACCCTTCGGCTACCACGGCATCCACCCCGGCTTTTTCACACTTGACAGCGAGTTTGGCACTGGGTACCACATGGGCCACCCTGATCCCGTGATCTTGCAGCAAGGGAGTGTATTTCGCCGGATTCCCGGCGGAGGTGAAAACAATGGGGACCTTTTCTTCAAGAATGATTTGCATCAACTCGTCCGTTTGGGGATAGAGCAGGGGCACATTAACACCGAAAGGTTTATCGGTAGCCGCTTTTAACTTGCGAAGATGCTCCCTGAGCACGCCGGGGTACATTGACCCTGCCCCTATAAGCCCCAGCCCGCCGGCATGGCTCACGGCCGCGGCCAGCCGCCAGCCGCTGCACCAGATCATTCCGCCCTGGATTATTGGGTAACGTATGCCGAAGAGGGAAGTAATGCGGGTGGACATAATACAGATTTTGGACTCAGGTCTAAAGATAATATCGAATAAAGCTTGTCCGCCAACTGGCGGAATTAACGATCTCTGATTTAAGCTGGGGGGAGAATATCGAACAATGAGCACCCAACAAGGAATGAAGAGGGAAGGAGATTAATAGCAAGAACAACAGCAACAGCAAGAGGTTTGCCCGAAACTGGAGAGCATCGTGAGGGAGGGGAAGGGACAAGGGATCGATGATTGACGAGGCCGGTTGACGAAGAGACAATGATGCGAGAAGCACCCCTAACTCAATGTTATATAGGCAACCATAGTCCCCCTTTGAAGGGGGATTTAGGGGGATGTTGTAACATAGACCACATCCCTATATTATCATAGGCCTGCTGATCATTTTTCTTTTTGAATGATAGAAATCGACAATGAATTCATTAATGGGTACTTGCCTGTGGAATTGTCAGCCAGGGTCTTTTCTTCTGATTTTACTCCAAAGTAGTATTTCAGCCAGCGTCATATTCTTGTGCAACTCCCTGGCGAGCATTTGGAGACTGGGGTTGAATGGGATGATCTTGTTGCGAGGCATTAGTATTTGGTAGAGATTAACATCCCCCTGTATCCCACTTCAATGGGGGACTCTAACACCCAATATACCGTGAGATCACCAGCCGCTGGATCTCCGAGGTGCCTTCGCCGATCTGAAGGAGGCGCTGATCACGGTAGAAACGTTCGACGGGGTAATCCTTCATCAGTCCATATCCCCCGTGGATCTGCACGGCGGCATCGGCCACTTCCTTGGCGATTTCGGAACAATACAATTTTGACATCGCGGCTTCCTTGGCAAAGGGCTTGGCGTTGTCCTTGAGCCAGCAAGCCTTGTACAGGAGGTTGCGGGCCAGCTCAATCTTGGTGGCCATATCGGCCAGGGTGAAGGCGGTATGCTGGAATTTGACGATGGCCTGGCCGAACTGCTTGCGCTCGTGGGCATACTGAAGGGCCATCTCGAAGGCACCCTGCGCCAACCCAAGCCCCATGGCAGCTATTGATAAGCGGCCATTATCAAGGGTGCTGAGCATGATATGGGAACCTTCGCCTACGGTGCCGAGAAGATTGGCTTCAGGTACACGGACATTATCAAAAAAAAGCTGGGAGGTGTCGGAGGCCCTCCACATCATCTTACCATGCATTTCCTGGCGGGTGAATCCGGGCGTGTCCTTTTCCACAAGGATAGTGCTGAAGATCTTCCTGCCCTTTTCATCTGTACCGGAAACTGCCTGAACAGTTGCGCCCAGAGATATCTCGCTGGAGCCATTGGTAATGAATATCTTGCTTCCATTGATCACCCATTCCCCATTCTCCGGTACGGCAGTGGTGCGGGTTCCACGGGAATCGGAACCGGCCTCGGGCTCGGTGAGTCCGAAAGCCCAGAGCGCATTACCTGTACAAAGGGGTGGGAGGTATTTCTTTTTCTGTTCTTCTGTACCGTAATAATATAATGGACCAATTCCCAGGCTGTTATGGGCAGCCAGCGTGGCGGCCTGTGAGCCATCTACCCGTGCCAACTCCTCTACCGCGATGATGTAGGAGAGGGTATCCATCCCCTGGCCCCCGTACTTCTCGGGCAGGTACATCCCGAACAGTCCCAGCTCACCCATTCTGCGTGTGAGGGGAATGGAAAATTCGGCCTTTTCATCCAGGTCCTGTGCTGCTGGCTTGATCTCCCGTTCGGCAAAATCGCGCACTGTCTGCCGTATAAGTTCGTGTTCTTCACTCAGGTTAAAGTCCATGGTCGTATCATTTATCAGTGCTCAATGCTCAGTGCTCAAAGACAATTCTCAATGATCGGTTCGCAAATAACTTCTTGTTTCTTGTTGCTTGTCCGATATTGAGTCCCTTCACTCCTCAATCATGGCAAGATGTACCAAAGGCTTGCTGGTATCTACCTTGTCGCCGGGTTTAACATTGATCGCATCCACGGTGCCATCGGTGGGAGCCAGGATGCTATTCTCCATTTTCATGGCCTCCACGATGAGAATCACCTGGCCGCGGGTCACCTTTTCCCCTTCTTCCACATTGACCTTAACCACTTTGCCGGGCATGGGTGAGCATATCCGGCCAGGATCACCGCCGTAACCTGGTCCTGACCCGCTGAAGAAATCTTCTTCAATAAGGACATCCTCACGGTGAAGGGTATTCAGCCTTCCTTCCACACTGACCCAGGCGTTGCCTTTCCCGTCTTCCGAAACCTGTGCCTGATGCACCATTTCATCGAGAATGAGGTGAACGGAGTGGGGCCCGGTTTCCATGATACGGGCATTGGCCAGCGCGCCATCGATACGCAGCAGGAATTCCTCTCCCTGATGGTAGAGCAATGCGATGTGATGCGGCATGGCGTTGAGCATAAAACGGAACTCCGATTGTTGCCTCCAGTATCCTATCCGTTCCCAGGTGTCATTTCCCTCTTGTCCGCCCCGGTGCCCACGGGCATGGATCCACCACAGCAGATAGGCAGCCAGCGGAAACCGGCTTTCTGACGGGACAGGGGGAAGAAGCTGGTCCAGGTGGGTGTCGATGTATTTGGTAGAGATACGGTTGCCCCGGAAGTCGTTGTGGGAGAGAAGGTTCAGGAGAAAAGGCACATTGGTGGCAATGCCGTGGATAGTGGTGTTGGCGAGGGCCTTTTCCATGCGTTCGATGGCCAGGTTGCGGTCGGTGCCCCAAACCACCACCTTGGCGATCATGGGGTCGTAGTCGGCGGATACCTGGAGGGAATGGCTGATACCGCTTTCCACGCGTATGCCTTCGCCTTCGGGGAGACGGCAGAGGGTCATCTGTCCGGGTGAAGGGAGGAAGCCTTGGTCGGGGTCTTCGGCATAAATCCTGCTTTCAAGGGCATGGCCTCGGATCCTGAGGTCCTCCTGTCTGAAGGATAGGGGTTGCCCTGCGGCCACCCTGATTTGTTCTTCCACCAGGTCGGTACCGGTAACCATCTCGGTCACCGGGTGTTCCACCTGGATACGGGTATTCATTTCAAGAAAGAAGAAATCTTTTTCCCCTTCCAGCAGGAACTCTATGGTTCCGGCGTTGCTGTAACCTATGGCCCGGGTGATGGTGAGGGCAGCTTCGGTGATACGCTCACGCAATTCAGGGTTAACGGAAGGGGAGGGGCATTCTTCGATAATCTTCTGGTAGCGTCGTTGTACCGAACATTCCCTTTCGAAAAGGTGGACGGCATTGCCGTGTTGATCCCCGAAGACCTGTACTTCGATATGTCTGGGGTTTTCGAGGAAGCGTTCGGCATATACTGTGCCGTCGCCAAAATAGGCCGTGGCTTCACGTGCGGTGGCTTCGAGGGCCGGGGGGAGCTCCGCGGAGTCCCTTACGATGCGCATGCCCTTGCCCCCGCCCCCGGCCGCGGCTTTGATAAGCAGTGGGAAGGAAAGTTCCCGGGCGGCGGCCATGAGTTCCTCCGGGCTTCCGGTCCGTCCTTCGATGACGGGGACCCCTAGCTCTTGCACGAAGCGCCTGGCTTCCACCTTATTACCCATTAGCTGTATGGCCGGCGCCCCGGGGCCGATGAAGGCGATACCGGCCGCTTCGCAGGCCATGGCCAAGGCCGGGCGTTCGGAGAGGAAGCCATAGCCAGGATGTATGGCCTGGCAACCGGACTCCGAGGCGATATGCAATAGCTTGTCAATACTGAGGTAGGTGTCGCTTAAGGGGCCGTCGCCCAGGGAAAACGCCTGGTCGGCGGCGCGCACATGGGCCGCGTGCTTGTCGTTTTCGGCATAGACGGCCACAGAAGAGAGTCCCAGCTTCTTCACGCTGCGGATGATCCGCATGGCGATCTCGCCACGGTTGGCGATCAGGACCTTATGAAATTCCATCATAGGCATCAGTTGGACGGAAGGGATGGTTTGACCCAGGCGGGAAGGCGTTTCTCAAGGAAGGCGGCCATGCCCTCCTGTCCTTCTTCAGAGGCCCTTATTGCGGCGATCATGCGGGCGGTATATTCGTAGGCCTCATCCAGGTCCATGGTGTTGGAAACCTTGAACAGAAGGTCTTTGCACTGTGATATGGCCCGTGGCCCGCTGGTACGGAGCATATGAACCAGGTCGCTCAGGTGTGCGTCCATCTCTCCAGCGTCCAAGGAGCGGTTGACCAGTCGGTAGGCCTGGGCTTCCGGGCCGTTGAAGCGCCTTCCGGTGAGCATCAGCTCGCGGGATACGAACTCTCCGGTACGTTTCACCACATAGGGGGAGATACAGGCCGGCACGATGCCAATCTTCACTTCGCTGAGGGAGAAGACGGTGTCGTGATCGGCATAGGCGAAGTCGCAGGCTGCCAGCAGGCCATTGGCGCCCCCGATGGCCGCGCCATGCACCAGGGCGATGGTGGGCTTTGGGGAGGTGTATATGGTGTAGAAACACTTGCTGAGGTTGAGGCTCTCGGCGTAGTTCTGCTCATAGGTGTATCCCGCCACCCCCCGCATCCAGTTTAGGTCGGCCCCGGCGCAAAAGGCTTTGCCTTTTCCACGGAGCACCAACACCCTTACTTCATCCATCTTTCCTGCTTCCTCGTAGCAGTCGATGAGCTCCTGGATCATCACCTCGTTGAAGGCGTTGCGGATGTCCGGACGGTTCAGCCAGATGGTGCCAACATCGCTATTGAGCTCGAAGGTGATTGTTTCGAAATTCATCATACTTTTTTCTTTCTCACACGAAGGCGTGAAGGCGCAAAGTTTCGTTCACCCATTCCGTGTATGATTTCCGTTTTATGTTGCGCCCCTCCGGGCGCTTGTTTTGCCTTTTCCTTCTGCAGGCCAATGAGTTCGGATCCCTACAAGGGCCTCATTCAACATGCATTAGTTGCACATCATTCACTTTCCACTTGCACTATCCACTATCCACTATCCACTTTCACTAGCCACTTGCCACCAGCCACTGGAATCATCACATCCTGAACACCCCGAACTGCGGTTCAGGCCAGGGTTTGTTCAGGGAGGCAGCAATGCCCATCGCCAGTACCTTTCGGGTATCCACCGGGTCGATGATACCGTCGTCCCAGATGCGGGAGGTGCTGTAATAGGCTGAGCCCTCCTGTTCATATTTTTCGAGGATTTCCTGCCTCAGCGTATCCTCCTCCTCCGCTCCGAGGGATTTTCCCTGGGAGGCCAGTTGTTCCTTTTTCACGGTGATGAGCACTCCCGCGGCCTGTTCTCCGCCCATGACGCTGATCTTGGCATTGGGCCACATCAAAAGCAGGCGGGGGTTGTAGGCCCTTCCCGCCATGGCATAATTGCCTGCGCCGAAGCTCCCGCCAAAGATCACTGTGAATTTTGGGACGTTGGCTGTGGCTACGGCATGCACGAATTTGGCCCCGTCGCGTGCGATGCCTTTGTGCTCATATTCCTTGCCTACGATAAATCCGGTTATGTTCTGGAGGAAGACGAGGGGTACCTTGCGGAAGGCGCACAGTTCAATGAAATGGGCGCCCTTGAGCGAGGATTCGCCGAAAAGGACGCCATTGCTGGCGAGGATGCCCACTGGAAAGCCCATGATATGGGCAAATCCAGTCACCAGGGTCGGGGCATAGCGTGCCTTGAACTCATGAAAGCGGCTTCCGTCGACGATGCGGGCAATGATCTCCCTGGCATCCACCGGCTTGCGAAGGTCCACTGGGGCCAGCCCATACAGTTCCCTGGGATCGTAATAAGGTTCTTCAGGGACTTTGACCTCAAGGGGCTGACGGGACGGGGAGGGCAGGGTTTCGAAGAGGTTGCGGCAGATCTGCAGGGCATGCCGGTCATCTTCGGCATAATGATCGGCCACGCCGGAGATGGCGGTATGCACATCAGCGCCCCCGAGCTCTTCCGCGCTCACTTCTTCCCCTGTGGCGGCCTTTACCAGAGGCGGCCCACCGATGAAAATGGTCCCCTGGTTGCGCACAATGATGGTTTCGTCACTCATGGCAGGCACGTAGGCGCCTCCTGCCGTACAGGAGCCCATCACAATGGCGATCTGCGGGATACCGGCGGCCGACATGCGGGCCTGGTTGAAGAAAAAGCGCCCGAAGTCCTCCTTGTCGGGAAACACCCGGGCCTGCTCCGGAAGGAAAACACCTCCGCTGTCGACCATGTAAACACAGGGCAGGTGGTTTTCCATGGCAATTTCCTGGGCCCTTACATGCTTACGGATGGTTTCGCGTACATACGTGCCCCCCTTGACGGTGGCATCGTTGGCGATGACCATGGTTTCCCTGCCCTGAACCCGGCCGATGCCGGTGACAATGCCAGCAGAGGGGAACTGATCGGCATATTGTCCGTTGGCCGCCAGAGTGGAAAGCTCAAGGAAGGGGGTGTTGGGGTCCAGGAGGAGATCCACGCGCTCGCGTGCGGTGAGCTTGCCCCGCTCACGGTGACGGGTTACGGCCTTCTCCGGTGCGCCATTGCGTGCGGCCTCCAGGCGGTGCCTGAACTCATCCAGCACTGCTTCAAAAGCGGCCTTGTTCCCGAGGTAGGTCTCGGAGGAGGGGTCGAGGGCAGACTTGATCCTGTACACGGGGTGGGGAGATTTCGTGGGTTAGAGGGGTCAATTTCCGAAAAATTCGGTCAGGCTGAACGTCTCTTTCACCCGGGCCCCCTTTTCGGTCATCTCAACGGTGCAGGCTTCCGTGTACAGGTCATGCTCGAAAAACAGTATGTACTGCCCTGCGGTGGCTTCTTCCAGGAAGGCTTGTTTCTCCTTCATGGTTTCCAGTGGACGAACATCATATCCGATGACCCAGGGCAGGGGCATATGGACCGAAGCCGGCATCAGGTCGGCCATGAAGGCAACAGTGCGGTCCTTGTAACGGATTAGCGGGATGGCCTGGGCTTCGGTATGCCCATGGAAGAAACGCACATCAAATCCGGGGAACAATTCCCCTTCTTCGCGGATGAATTTCAGATGGCCGCTATCCTTCATCGGCAGAAGGTTCTCCTTCAGAAACGAGGCCCTTTCCCGGGGATTAGGGGCCATAGCCCAGTCCCATTGCCTCTCGGTGACCCAGTAGTTCGCATTGGGAAAAGTTAGCTGGAAGGCCGTCCTGTCCCTGTTCCATTCCACCCCGCCCCCGGCATGGTCGAAGTGGAGGTGGGTGAGGAACATATCGGTGATGTCCCCTGGTTCATAGCCGAGTTTCCGCAGGCTGCCCTTCAGGGTTTCGTCCCCGTTCAGGTGGTAATGGCTCAGGAACTTGTCGTCCTGCTTATTACCAATACCGTTGTCGATGAGGATGAGACGATCGTCGGTTTCAATCAGCAGACAGCGCATGGACCAATTGCATAGGTTGTTGCTGTCGACTGGGTAACGTTTTTCCCATAAAGATTTGGGTACCACACCGAACATTGCACCGCCGTCGAGCATCAGGTTACCGGTGGGGATGGAATGAAGTTTCATTTTGACAATTTTAAAAGGAACGTATTGACCTGGCTGAAGGTTCAGTTTGGCCACCCTACAAATGTAGGATAATATATATGTTAAGTATTAGTTAATGCCTTCCTGAAGGGCTTTTATGAACATCACCCCCGATATCTTTGTTTAGGAGCACCCACCTAAACAAAGTCGCACCTATGCGGTCCATTACCATAATTTTAGTACTGGCCTGCTGCAGGCTATTGGGATTTTCCCAGAATACTGATGATTTCCGGAGCGTAGCCTCCGGTTCCTGGAGCACCATTGCCGTGTGGGAGCGATATAACGGAAGCATGTGGATTGCAGCCTCCTCAGCACCAGGCGCTTCTGCCGGGGAGATCCGCGTCAGGTCGCCTCATATACTTTCATTGACGAACGCAACCGTAGACCAGCTGGTGGTGGACTCCGGGGCTACTGTCGTTCAGAGCGGTCAGGTTACCGTCGCTGATGGAACGGGTCAGGACCTCATGATAGCCGGAAGCTGGGAGATCGCCTCAGGTAACCTGGTGGGCCCAGGGAGCATTATGGTTGAAGGGAGCATGCTATGGACCGGAGGTTCCATCGGGGGGCCGCTGTATATGAGTGCGGCAAAGGTAGTCGTGAACATCGACAGCAGTGCCAGTCTCATCCTCAGTGGCAGCGGAGATAAGGTGCTGGACCATGGGGAGATAGTGAACCATGGCCTGACGCAGTGGAACGGGGGAGCCTTTCGGCTGCAGGGTTCCCAGGGCACGGATACCACGCGGTTCATCAATGCGGGTGCCTTTACTATCGGAGCCGGGGGGATGGACCTATACGGGCAGAGCAATACCTGGTTCATCAACCAGAACAACGGAACCATGCTGAAGTCCTCGCCAGGGATCAACATAACCAGTACGGGCACCAAATTGGTTAACCGGGGCCTGCTGCGGGTGACCGATGGCACTTTCAGCACCAACAATCAGAATGGCTCATTTCACAATTACGGGACTATACAGACCCTCGGGAGCGGGGTGTTCCAGGCCGCCTGGAATGTGAACCTATATGGGGGCAGTCTGATCACGGGCGACGGTAGCTTCAGCGCTATAGGAACGATACAACTGCATGGCCCGGTGACCCTGGATACAGGTTCTGTATTGAGCCTGAGTGCAGGGAATATCGTCAACGCCGGACCCCTTCAGGTGAAGGGCACCCTCGACTGGACCGGAGGTTCCATCGGGGGGCCGCTGTATATGAGTGCGGCAAAGGTAGTCG
>ERZ795054.4254-NODE-4254-length-10634-cov-4.373287_pt1 | contig 10634 bp, 8 predicted proteins | sample MGYA00375138_ERZ795054 | MGnify/ENA primary metagenome ERZ795054 (study PRJEB30183, sample SAMN05720215) | anaerobic digester metagenome | isolation source: active sludge of municipal wastewater-treating anaerobic digesters | place: USA | collected 2014-12-23 ...
GATACGGTCGATGCCCTGTACCTGCATGAGGTTCCGCCGCAGAACCGACACTACACTGTTCTCAAGCTCCCTGGCGCTCACATCCGGACGCGAAACTGCAACCGTGATTTCAGGGATATCTATGTCGGGCATCAGCGAAACCGGCAAACGGTTTGATGCTACTATGCCGAGAAGAAGTAATGCGAGGAAGGTCATTACGACGGCGACGGGACGGGAGATTAGAAATTTGACCATGGCTTGGGGTCTTGCAGGTCGTGCAGGTCGTGCAGGTCCTGTTAGTTGTTACTTATTTTTTTATTACTGGCTTCAAATAGTTAATAAAACTGCTTATGCTGTTAATAAGCTGTTGTGTTTTATCTCTTCTTGACAAAGCCTCGTCAGCAGAAATATACTGTTGGTCTTCAGCTATATAGTACATGTTTTTAATTTCACCGGCTGAACCTTTTGAAATATTCAGGAATTGTTTGAACTCAGCATCACTGCAGAATCCTTCACTAATGTTGTTCATAATTGAAATCCCGGCCCGTGTGATCTGATCCCTGAAACCATAATCCCTGCATGCTTTGAAATCAGCATAAATAAGATTTACAATTTCTCTGGACATCTTCCAGACTGCAAGATCTTCGAAATTCTTAATTGTTCCCATATTGCATGAGTTTTATTTATTTAATTCCTGACCTGCATGACCTGCACGACCTGCACGACTTGCACGACTTTCCTTCTTCAGCATCATCGGCTGGAATACGACCAGCCCCACAAAACTAAACACCAGCCCCGAAATAGTCCCTGCTGCCAGTGCAAACCAGAATCGTTCATCCTTACCGGTCAGAAGGAAAGGTACCAGGCCTACTATTGTAGCAAGGATAGTCAGTACAATCGGGATAATTTTGCCGTTATAGGCTTTCAGATATGCCCTGGCTTCAGGCAGATCAGGCTTCTGACGCCTTATGCTGTTGAAATCGTTAAGGATATAAAGGGTGGCATTCACCACAATGCCGCAGAGAAGTATAAGGGCGGCAAATACACCTTCGTCGGCCGGAATATTAAAGATATGGAATGCCAGGAAAACACCAATGAATGAAAAGGGGATAAGACTGATCACCACAAAGGGCTGAGTGAATGACTCGAGCAATATTGCACAGATAAAATAGATTATAAGGATCACAAGAAAGATCAGAAGATAATTGGCTTTCTGCTGCTCCCACGAATACCTGTAGGAATCGCTTTCTGCCGTATAGCCAAGGGGAAGCAGGGAACTGGTCTCATCAATATTTCGTTCGAGTATCAGCTGCCCCAGCTCATAATTGCCGATGAAATCGTAACCTACGGTAATGACATATTGCTGGTCCTCCCGTCTGATGGTGTTGTCCGATATTTCTCTCGTCACCTTTGAAAAATCCTTAAGCTTCACGATGCCCCCCGATGAGGTCCTGGCAGGTTCATTGCCGAGGCTCCAGTAATCAAAGCTCTCCGACTGCAGGGATTTTATAACAACCGGCGCGGTTATCCCCCCGATATATGCCGGGAAGGAGGAGGTTGTGCTTCTCGAGTAATTCCTGGCTTCACTGTAGGCCGATGCAACATCGGAGCCGCTGCCTGCAAGATGAAATTTATCCATTTCGAGCCGGTTCCTGTATACCTTACGACCGCGGCCTCCGGTGATAAATCCTCCATAATTCTCACCCAGCAGGAAAACCTCCTTTATCCTGCCCTTTCCGCTTTCAACCAGCCTCTCCCTGAGATCCTCGCAATATGAGTACAGCTCATCATAATTGTATCCTTTCATTATTACCCTGTAAGTCGTCCGGATATAATCGCTGTAGACCTGATTGCTGAATGGCTTCCCCACCCCGGTAACCGTGGCATGATAGCTTCCTATCCCGTTCATGTAATCTTCGATCCTGATCTTGAGGATATAGGGGAAAATAGTGAAATCGTGTTCGGGTTTGAAGGTGATTGAAACCGATGCCTGGTTCTCATCCGAAATGCTTGTGGTGAACATGTCAATTTCGGGATACGCCGCAAGCATGTTCTCGAGTCCCGAGCAGGTGGTGTTCATATCCTCTATGGTAAGTCCCTCCTCGCTCAGGCCTATACTGACAGAGAGCCTTGTCCGCTGAACTTCATCAGATCCTCCGTACCAGTAAAACCTGCTGTTTTTCACCTTCTCGTTGAAAAGTCTTAAAGTTCCGCCCAGAACTTTATTTACTACAGGTTTTATATCCTGAACATACTTTTTATTCCCGAGTGTCTTGTTGTAAATCCGCTGATACTTGTCAGGTTCCTTCTTGTTTTGCTGTCCTGAGGTTGTTTTCGGAAGTGAATCGGGAAGATAGAACACCGGAAGACCGAACAGGAGTATGGCAGCAATGATCAGGATGGTCCTCCTTTTTAAGATGAAACCTATCATCTCCAGGTATTTTTCGGACAGACGGGCGACCCTTCTTTTCCTTTTTATCACCAGGGCATTGAATTTCGGAGCCAGCCTGATCTTTTCAAGAAGGGAGGGGATGAAAAAGATCGCCACGGCGAGTGAGACCGAAAGGTTGATTATTACCACCCCTGCAAAATCGGAAAGCGAAATCCTTGAAGCTTCATCAAGAAAGAAGATGACAGCAAGAGCGCCTATTGTAGTGAGTGTCGCTGCAAGAAGGGATATCCCCACTTTCCGGTTCTTACGGAACCTTATGTGGTCGGTCATAACGATCGTGTTGTTTATGATAATCCCGAACGACACTGTTATGCCTGCCAGTGAATACAGATGGATCTCGAGACGGAAGATATAATAGAAAATAAAGGCTATCAGGATGTTGGCCACCAGGCTTATGGTAATTATCAGGAGATATTTCAGTTCACGGCTTATAGCCAGGACAAAAAGAAGCAGAAGTATGACTGAAAGCACAGCCCTGAAAATGTTCTTCGAGATCTCCTCCCTGAGGTAGGTGGTATTGTCGATCGATGTCCTGACGCTGTAACCGGGGGGAAGTTCTTTTTTAAGGCTTTCCAGGACAGCCTTTACTTCACCTGCCACCCTGATATTATTTACATTCCTGCCGGCATTTACATTGATGTTAATTGTATTGAGGCCGTTGATCCTGTAATAACTCTGAGGCCGCCTGTCCTTCATCCTCACTGAAGCAATGTCGTTCAGGTGAACGATCCTGCCTGACGACTTCGCCACAGCGATATCCTCCCATTTGAATTCCGGATCAGTGTTTCCAAGCAGGGTCAGATAGGTCATTTTGGCTGGTCCGGAACTGTTCAGTTCAAATGCTCCTCCAAGTTCCATCTCAAGCAGGTAGTTGTTGATTGCGGTGCTTATTGAAGACGCACTAATCCCTAATGACGCCAGTCTCTGCTGGTCATATACAATCTCCCATTCACGCGGAGTCGCTCCATAGACATTAACGCTGTAAACACCTTCCACAACTGAAATTGCAGGCTTGATAACTTCATCAGCAACAGTGTATATATACGACGGGCTGGCGTTGCCGTTAAGCTGGAAGCCAAGAATGAGGGATCCTGAGAGATTTGAAGGCATGTTCATGGCTATCTCGGGGTATGAGACCCTTTCGGGAAGCCTGTCGCGCGATTGCCTCAAAAGGGAAGCAAGCTCGAAGCGTTTTGCCCTCAGGTCGACATTCCTGTCGAATTCGACGGTAATGTTTCCGCCGTTATTGAAAGTATAGGAAGACACTTTCTTAACACCGGTGACAGTTGTTATCATGCCCTCGAGCACGGTGGTGACCTCCTGCTCGACAACCCGTACCGGGGCTTCGGGCCAGGTCCAAGAGATGGTGAGCGACGGAAGGTATCTTGTCGGGTTCAGCTGGAGGGAGAGCAAAGGGATCATTGCCGCACCGACAATGATCAGCATTACAAACAGAATGTTGACAGTGAATGTGGAGAGAAAAGAGCTGTGATGAGGTTCAGTATTCATTCCTCCTTCACTATTGTTTCGTGGGCGAGATTGACATTTCCGCTTACAATGACCAGATCGCCCGGTTCAAGGCCCTCACTGACGGATACGCTGGTACTGTTCTCGAATTCGACAGTTACATATTTCCATATCGCCAGCGAATCCTGTCTCACGAAGATCACATCCCTCCCCTGGCGTATCACGAGGGCTTCTTTCGGGACAACCAGCCGGCCTGGAACAGGCTTCCGGATGACGACCTTCACGTTCATCCCGTCGATGAGCTGGCCGTTATTCCGCAGTCCTGCTTTTATCTTTACCATTCCCGTCTCATCTACCTGGGGATTGATCTGGGTAATGGTACCGGAAATGACAGTGCTGTCGTTAATGAACGGCATTATGCCCACGGGCATTCCCTGGCTTATAAAACCGTATTCCGATTCGATGACCGGGAATTCAACCTCCATCTTCTGGTCGTTGATTATGGTGCACAGATTTTTATAATTCTGGCTGGGATTCCACTGAAGAGCCTCGAGATTGGCCACCACGCCGCCTATGGGTGAATGAATCCTGGTATTGTTGTAGTTGTATTCCGCCAGCCGGAGGGCTGTAACAGCATCATCAAGGCCGGTCCTTATCCTTGAGGTCCTGGTTTTCTCAGGGGCAATGGCAATAGTATCCAAAGTCATGTACTTGCTATAGATATCATCCTTAAAGTTGATCTGTGCCTTTTCAAGATTCTGCTTTGCGCTCTCAAGTTGCGATCTGAATTCAAAATCCTCGATCACTGCAAGAACATCTCCCGCCTTTACTTTCTGCCCGTTACGGATCATTAATTCCTTAATCACCCCGTTAACCTTAAATGGCACAACAGCCTTTTCTGATGAATACACCTTGCCATTGGATACCAGTTCATGGTAAAAGGTTGATTTTTCAAGTTTTACGGTCTTAACAAGAACCGCTTCGGGATGTGAGGCACGACGAGCCATTTCCTCAAGGTTATCGGCTGTTTTGGGTTTGCACGAGACAGCCAGGCTCACTGTTAAAACAAGAAACTGGAGAAGCCGGATTTTCATTTTGAACGACTTAGGTTAAAAAGGACATTAACGACTTTAAATTTAAGTAATAATCAGAATAAAAAGAAAGTTTGAAACTATTTTTTTCGGTAGAAAGGGAAAAGAAAATGGAAACTGTATGTGGTATGCTATATGCTGTAAGTCATGGGGCGACTGCTAGTATGCGGCGTCTGGTTTGTGCTCAAAATATGCAGAATATAGTATATAACATTGCCATATTTAGCTTAATTTGGCAATTTGTATGTTCATATTTATTATATTTGTATAAATTTGAAATGTGTATTATGGTATGGATAACCAGGTCGCTGGAAAATCAGTTCGACTCAATTCTGCAGAAAGGCAAGGTTCTGGTGGTTTACGGAGCCAGAAGGGCTGGTAAAACATCAGTCATCGAAAAACTTCTGAAGAACCGGAAAGAAAAGATCTTTTCAGGTACCGGCGATGATATCGATCTCAGGAATCTCCTGTCATCAGAAAATAAAAATCGGATAACAACCTCATTCAGAGGTTATGATATTGTTTTTATTGATGAAGCCCAGCGAATCCCCGGAATCGGATGGGGTTTAAAAATTCTGGTGGATTCCAGTCCTGAAATTTCAGTGATTGCCAGCGGTTCTTCTTCTTTTGAACTATTGAACCAGGTGGGAGAACCTCTGACCGGTCGGCAGATACTCTATCCATTGTTCCCCATATCGATGATGGAGATATCGGAACTTCATGGCAGGATGCATGTTATTCATAACCTTTCTGACTATCTTATCTACGGAACATATCCTGAAACACTCAACGCAGCTAATTATGAAAGAAAAAAAGATTACCTGATTACCCTGAGGAATTCTTACCTGTTCAGGGATATTCTGGAGATCGATGGTATCAAAAACACTGACAAAATGCTTGACCTGCTCAAATTAATTGCTTTTCAGATCGGCAATGAAGTTTCCCTTACCGAACTTTCCGGTAATCTGGGCATTGCAAAGCAAACAGTTGAAAGGTACCTGGGATTACTTGCGAGGTCATTTATAATCTATAAGATCGGAGGCTACTCATCCAACCTGAGAAAGGAAATCACCAGTACCTCGCGATACTATTTCTGGGATAATGGAGTCCGAAATGCCCTGATCAACAATTTCAATGATCTGTCGACCCGAATGGATACAGGAATGCTCTGGGAAAATTTCTGTTTCACCGAACGGATAAAGAAACAGGCTTACAAAAAGATCTACTCCGTCAATTACTTCTGGAGAACATACGACAGGCAGGAGGTTGATATGGTTGAAGACCGCAATGGCAGACTATATGGATTTGAATTCAAATGGAACCCCAAAAAGAAGGCAAAGCCCCCGAAAGCATTTATTGAAAACTATAATAATGCTTGTTTTGAATGTATTACACCTGAAAATTTCCTTGAGTTTGTTTTGTGAACGCTGTCACGCCGTCATGCCGTCACGCCTGTCACGATTATTCCTTAAACTTCACCAGCACCAGCACCGGATTATCCGTCTCTTCAAGACTCTCAGCCAGCCTGACAAGCTCCGCCTTCCTGCCGGGATTCCGGGGATTGCTGTTCTTAAAGGCATCAGAGTTTACCCAGTTCTTAAGGCTTAAGGCTTCTACCCATGAGACAAGCGTATTGTCATCCCATGTACCCCTCGGCCAGATGTTGGGACCGCCGTCAATATCATTCAAAAGCTCCTTCTCGGGATCAAAAAACGCCCTAAACTCACCATCCTTTGATCCGATAAAGGCAAGACCTTCCATCTTGTCATTCTGTGAACTTATAAACTCATAATAGACCTTATCCCCAAATTCGAAAAGCTCCATCGGATGGAGAAAACTCTTCATGATAATTTCGGCGGGGCCGGCGGTTCTTGCTTCAGGTGTAAGGCGGCGGCTTCCGACATCGATTACCATATGAGCCTCAAAACCGCCGTTTCTCCAGGAATAGACAGTATCGCAATAAATTTCCTTCTTCCTTACCTCATTATCAAAACTGTAAAAAAGGTTTTCTCCCTGGTAAAAAACATTCGGAACAGTCCTGGTCCAGGGATATTTATTTGGAAAATTCTTTAAAATGGTGCCCGTTGTATCCACCAGAATAAAACTGTTCTCAATTTCACCCATGTGGTTTGAATAGTAACACAGGATCCCATCGCCGGTGAGCCTGAAATTCATGGCTGACGACAGGGGTGTTTTGAAAGTCCGTACGAGATTGCCTTCCGGTGTGAAAACAAAGAACTTCTGCTGAAATCCGGCTGCCAGATATATTGATCCGTCATTCCTGTCGATGTCAACATCATGGGCAACCGTAAATTCTTCGGGGCCTTTTCCTACCTTCCCAATTTTGGTAACAAAGGTACCGTCGTGGCGGAACATAAAGATATTTGAGAAATAAACTGTCAGGAAGTAATCCCTGCTTACCAGGATCTTTCTTATTCCCGGTATTACACCCTGCCCGGTGGTCTCAAGCGGAATGTATTGAATATCTACGGCCCCCAGGTCCGACAAGTTCAGGGTTCCCCGGGGAGGCAGCTCCTTCAGGTCAATGGTTATAAGACGGTCCTCCTTCACCTGACCGGAGTTTCCGCAGCTTATTATGATAGCTGAAAGAAGTACGATCCAAAGACTGGTTTTAATAATTGATTTCATGGTGTTCTTTGTAATATTACCAGATTATTAGTTATTAGTCTACTAATATAGGTATTTTTGAAAACAAATAATCAACTTCAAGGGTAAATTTTATACTGGTGCGCGGCGTGCGGTACGCGGTACGCGGTTTTCTTATTAATTAGGACCTGTATGAGCAGAGACCTGCACGACCTGCACGACCTGCATGACCTACATGACCTGCACGACTTTCCTGCTCAGTCCTTCACACATCTCACCGACGCCCCGTCATTTATTTGCAGGCTGCTATGGATCACATCGGAGGAATTATGTTCCGCCCGCATCGCGTCGCTACGGTTCGAATGCCAGAAATATCCCGAAACTCTGAATCTCTGGTAATCCTTGTAATAAGTGTTCCGGAAACCTCCGGGCAATGCGTTGAAACCCGACTCATTGGTTGCCCCGGTATTGGGCTGCAGCCAGTCGCGGGTGCCGGTCTCTTTCATCTTTCCGCCTGCAATCTCATCCCCCAGGAACAGTAAAAGAGTATACCACTCATCCGTATCGGGAACATGCCATCCCTCCGGACAAAGCTTTCCTGTACTGACGGCATAAAAATTATACAGTGCTCCGTAATGGTTCAGTCTGAAAAATGCTTCATAATCCCCGTACCAGCAGTATCCGGGAGACTCCAGGTTCGCCCACGCAGTGTCGGATTCGACAAGAGGGATCGGAGTTCCGTCGTTCAGACGTGTGGTGCGCAGGTTTTCAGCCATCCAGACCTGGGTGCCGATGACCACAGTGTCATAAACATTCCCGTCAATATCGGTCAATCCGGACTTCTCAGGATTCTTTTCACAGGCGGCCGATATAAATAAAATGATTAACGAAAGATAAACAAACGATCTGTTTCCTGCGTAATTTCTGTATTTTGATTCCCGGCGCATCTGTCACTTATTTACTGCAATCAGTTGTAAAATAAAAGTTCGGGCTGCCATCAGTGTATGCCGATACCGGGAACGGCATGACCCAGACGCATACCTTAGTCAGCGAAGGCATATGATCGATGGCAAGGCGGTTAATTTTTGAGTTGCTTGTCAGATCCAGGGTGGTCAATTGATTGTATCCGCAGTTTAGTGACTCCAGCAGGTCACATCCTGAGATATTGATCGAGGTCAGTTCATTGTCGGAGCATAATAACCCTGTCAGCACAGGATTCTCTGAAAGATCGAGCGTTTCCAGGTCATTGTATTCACACATGAGTATCTCCAATGCGGGATTATTTGAAAGATCGAGCGAAGTCAGATGATTTGAATTGCAATTGAGCTGCTCAAGGGCAGCGTTTTTTGAAATATCCAGCGACGTCAGACCATTACCCCAGCAATTAACCCCTGTCAGCATAAGATTCCTTGAAATGTCAAGATTATTCAGGGGAACTGACTCGGTGTTCAGATACCTGAGGGCGGTATTTCCCGAAAGATCCAGAGAAGTCAGCGGATTATACATCGCAATCAGGCTTTCAAGACTGGTGTTTTCCGACACATCAAGGTGCAAAACTTTGTTATGCGCGATATCGAGATATTTCAGAGCCTTGTTTTGGGATACGTCAATCTTCGTGAACTCGTTATTTCCACAGCGCAATGTTTCAAGATTGACAAACCACTCTAATCCCGACAGATCAAAAATATCACAATAATAGACATTCAGTTCTTTAACATCGGCCGCTTCACCGAAGCTTATTGATCCGTCACCGTCGGTATCAACTCCCCTGTCAATAAGCGCCTGGAGGAAATTTTCGTCTGCTATTTCTACGGTACTGTATTTTTCACACCCGGTTAATAGCAGCGGAACAACAACAATCAACAATATCCTTATTTTCAGATTCATTCCGCACCCTCCCGGATAATAGTTTTGTTTAGCTCATCATTAACATTTTCTGCTTCCGTGCCTCTTTTCCAGTTATAGCTTATACCTATCCTCAACGCACCCAGGAAAAGTCTCTGCTGGTTGTCTTCGCTTTCGAACGGGACTACCGAATGAAGTTCCGCAAAAGGCGAAACGTCAATTACGAAATTTTTAACATGGAATTCCCTCCCCGCTCCGAGCGATATGCCCAATCCCGATTGCGGATCAACCCATTCAGGTTTTCCTCCGAAAGTAAAATCCACTATTGTCCCGGCGCTTATAAAGAGAAAGTCATCAAGGTATCTTTTCAGTGAAAGGGGAACTGACAGAAGTTCGAAGGTCTCGGTATAGATGGTCTTTTCATCATAGATAGGGGGCGACAATTCGAAACCCGTTTTATGCCATGAGTAACGAGGTGCAACTTCCATCCTGTAGTTTCCGGCGACCATCCATGAAAAACTTATTCCTCCCGACCATGTCTGGTTTCCATGCCAGGGACTTGTTTCCTCAGGGATGTATCTGTCGGTCATTCTGACCGGCAGGTTCCAGCCACCGAATCCGTTGACACCAGCCCTGAATCCACCTGCGGTATCCCTGTCCTGCGGATACACTAACCCGGAGGTCAGAACACAAAGCATGATGAGAAGCCCTTTTTTCACGAGGAACAAGTTTTAACAAACAATTGTGGTCATAGTTATACGACGGGCTAAGTTAGGAAAATTTGCAATATGATACGGTACGCAGTGCGCGGTACGCGGCGTGCGGTACGCGGCATCTGTTATAGCGACCTGCAAGACCTGCAAGACCTGCATGACCGGCATGACCTCCCGACCTGACAAAATGACTTCCTTCCCCTGCCCAAAACGCTTTTGGAATGAGTTTTGATCATTACTGAAACAAAGAAAAATTAAGAACCATGGAACCAACACATGCAAATTTGAATATCTGGCTTATCTTCATCGTATTCATGATCCTCAGCTGGATCGTAAGCGCTACACTGAAATCGAAATTCAAAAAGTATTCGAAGATACCTACCGACGGAGGCCTGACAGGCCGTGACGTTGCTGAAAAAATGCTGAGGGACAACGGCGTATATGACGTACAGGTTGTATCTGTCCAGGGAAGCCTCACCG
>ERZ795054.4267-NODE-4267-length-10598-cov-8.376933_pt1 | contig 10598 bp, 7 predicted proteins | sample MGYA00375138_ERZ795054 | MGnify/ENA primary metagenome ERZ795054 (study PRJEB30183, sample SAMN05720215) | anaerobic digester metagenome | isolation source: active sludge of municipal wastewater-treating anaerobic digesters | place: USA | collected 2014-12-23 ...
AAATTAGATGCAAATATCTACCGATAACGGGTCAGATTTCGGTGCAAATCAACAGCCAACGACCTACGGTTCGAGCCCCGCAGATGCCCGAAGAAAACGAAAAATCGACGAACGCTACCATCTGTCTTACGAATTACTGGCCGATATGATTGACCTATTGGTATGCAGAATAAATGGCTTAAACGCGCCTGGAGCGGAACAGAGTCGCCTCGAACTTCTGACAGAGGCTGTAAAGCGACGTTCCTTTATGCCGCGACACATACCCGAAGAATCACGATCTCGACTTTTGCAATTTGATATTTGCGAGGAAGGGATGATTGGTCGCGACCACGGAAGGCCGGTTGTACGCTTCGAAGGCGCTCGCTACGACAATCGGACTTTGAGGCGCGCACTAAAGCTTATTGGACGCCCCGTCACCATCTTTGCAAGCTCAACAAATCTCCAAACAATTGAAGTTTCGCTTGAAGACGGCACCGCCCTTGGCGTGATGAAGTGTGAGCCGCGATGGGCGGAAACACCGCACAGCTTAGATGTCCGGCGGGAAATAAATCGTCGCTTAAACGATAGCAGTTTTGTTCCCAAGGGCAGTGACATCGTGGTCGGTTTTAAGATACATCTTGAAGCTGAGTCAAAAGCCTCGAAGCGAAGCGCTCGCTGGCTAGCCAAAATGGTGGTTGAGGGGAATCAAAACGATCCGTCACCAAGCATGACTCCTGACAATACCGACGATGACGACATTTTCGACGGATATATGGCTGCTGATGAAGAGTACTCAGCAACTGAGCCTGATGAACTCAAAGGGCTGAACACTATTTTTCGGAAATAAAAAGTTATGGAACGGATAATAACTACGAATATTCTTGTTTCTCGTGTGCTTGCCGGACGCGCATTTTTGGTCAAAACACCGGCATGTATCGAGTACTACACAAAGCTAAAGAGTTGGTTCTCCATGGGAATTCAAGGTGCCATCGTTTTTGGTCGTCCGCGGCTTGGCAAAACCTCGGGATCCAGATGGGTCCTCGGTGCTATCCAAATGGTATTCGGTAAGATTCCGTATGTCGAAATTCCGATTCGAAAGCAGCACTTACATAATGAAGGTGCATTTTTTCAGTTTATGCTCAAGTGCTGCAAGCACAAGTACTACAACCGCGGAACAGTCGCTGATAAACGAGATCGACTATTTGAAGCCTTGCTAGCGCGTGCCCGTCGATCAAGCATCAGAATGGTCATTCTTTTCATTGATGAAGCACAGGAGCTAGAAGAGCTACATTATCAATGGCTAAGAAACATCAGTAACGAGTTAGATTCGGCTGGATATCGGATTTTCTGCCTGTTAGTCGGTCAGAAAGAACTTATTGAGAAGAGGAAATCTCTTCTCGTTGAGGGCATGGAACAGATCGTTAGTAGATTCATGACCGAAGTCTCGATGTTCAGTGGCTTGAGAAATATCGGTGAATTACGGTCTGTATTAAATGGATTTGACCTTGCAGTTTACCCTGCTGAAAATGGACGCCCTTTTCCCGGCTATTTTGCTCCTTTGGCATATGCACATGGCTGGAGATTAGAAGACCTTGCGGAGCAAATATGGTCTGAATACGAATCATGCTGGAATGATTTGTCCATAGATTTTCCGATTGAAGTCGGTATGCAATATGTCACGAGCACCGTGACAAAAATTCTTGAGCTTGCTTCGAAGCGCGACAAATCAGCTATCGAGATCAAAAAAAACGCGATCAAAGAATGCGTGAAGAACAGCGGCTTCACGGCGTCAGCGCAAATATTATATATGTCAAAGAAGACGCCAGAGAAGACGCCAGAGAAGACGCCAGAGAAGCGCGGTTCAAAATAACGCCGGATATTCTTGTTGAGCAATCTAGCAAGCAACTATCATTTGCACGGTGATTGATTATATAAAAACTGATGGTAGTTTTGCCACAAACTTATTATCTGATTTTCAACTGCCTTCAGAAATGATCCGGTTGTTTCAGATAAATACGCTGCACGTTAAATAAAGTAAATCAAATTAAATGGCTCGACTGAAATTCAGGTAACAGAGCGAAAAATTATTCAGGAATTATTTTATTCAAAACAAAATAGTCATGATATTTAATTTTCAGAAGGGTTTTGTGTGCGTAACTTTAGCATCAATTGGCGTCCAGGGACTGCTAGCGTATATGAGTCAATATGGAGCTTACGACGGAAATTTAGCTATTTGAATCGAGTTGGGCAATCTCAGACACGTCAGGCAATTGCCGAGATAGAAGGTGGAGGTGGCTCTGGAGACCTCGATGTCAACAATCCAATACTCAAATATCTAGGAGAGCCATTTCGACTATTTAATAACTGTTCCCTAAGCAAATTCTTGGTTCCATATTCGATTTCCGGGGCACTGCGTAGATTTGCTGTTAAAAACCTCCGCTATTGCGAAGCCTGCATCTCTCGTGGATACCATTCACCTATACATCAACTGACATGGGTTGCCCTCTGTCCAATTCACCTCTTGCCACTACACGAGTCTTGCCCGGAGTGCGGAAAGAAGATTCCGATAAACAGATGGGCAGACGGGAACCCGAGGTCACTGTTCAGGACCAGAGGTGCTGAATTATGTGAATGCAATATTTGGCCAGGCATGCACAGCACTGAATGGCCAGCAGGAATAAGGTTGTCTGAAGCAAAGCCTATAGAGGCTTACCTACGTTGGCTAAGGAGTTTGGAATTTACGCCTGAGAAGAAATCTGCGCACGCTGCAAGAAGGGCAATTGGCGAATGTAGCCAAATTCAGCTTGTCGACATCTGGCGCCAAGTCCTACCCCCCCCAAAAACCGTTGAAGGGTTCTTAACACCTATCCAGTTTCCTGTGACTACGATTAGGCGAATAGAGTTTCCAACAGAGAAGAGGGCGCAAGCAGTTCTGGATCTGGTTGAGTGTTACGGATATCAACCGTTTGTGGAAGGTGTCATTTATCAGTTTATTCGCCGGAAAGAAAAAGGTGCTTGGGAATACTATGCAAGGCGGGTCTTAAAACAGCTAGCTCGGTATGGGCACGGAAATTGTGCTCAAGTGTTGCAGTCAAGCGTTAAACGGCGTTTCCTGAGAGGAATGACTATCGAAGTCGAAGAGGAACTCAAATGGATCTGTCCTAGATGTAATCTATTTCGAATGATTCGGTCGCCAGCACTTACGATTGAATTTGATAACCTATCCGAATTTGTGGATAGGAATATGCGTGATGACAGTTGGGTTTCGTGGTTTGATACTGAACTTCTTAAAGAAGGACTTGCTGAGCTCGTCCACTTCTGTGAGTCGGAAAATCGAACTAGGCCCATCAAATCTGGCTTGCGCTCAAAGGTGGTCTGGGGGAAAGAGTTAAGCCGGTTCTCGACGGTCTTGGTCATATTTCATCAGATTGCGGCAATTAGATTTCTGGTTAGTGAGTACAGTGATTACTTTCGGTATCCACGTGAACTTCGGAGTTGCTGGAACTCCTCTTTACGTTCGGGAGATATTCAATGGCCATATATACTTGCCAGCATCGAAGATCGTCGTGTTATACGCCTTGCCATCTGGAGCAGGCACAAGTTGGTTGACGATTTCGAAATGGACGCCCTTTATGACAAACATCCATCAGATATCAAGGCGGTTCTGCGCAAATTTAATCGTGTACAAATCAACGAACGTGAGCGTGAATTTCTTGAGCGCGCTAAGGGAATCTCTGATTTATTCGATTCGCTTGAGCGGCGATATCGGCAGGATGAGAAAAAGCAGGAAGAGTGACAGCGGATAGTCGAAATGACGAAGCAAGCGAGTTTTTCCGAACTGGAATATGCCGCTAAGAAGAAGCAGACGCGGCGGGATCGGCTTCTGGCGGAGATTGAAGCGGTGACCCCGTGGGCGGTACTGGAGCGGACGATCATCCCGTTCTACCCGAGCTCGGGAGGTCGTGGCCGCCCGCCCATTGGGCTTGCCCGGATGCTGCGCATGTACGTGGCGCAGCAGTGCTTCGGACTCTCGGACGAAGGCGTCGAGGACGCTCTGTACGACAGCCAGGCCATCCGTCGCTTTGTCGGGATTGACCTGGCGCGGGAAGCGGCCCCGGATGCCACGACGTTACTCAAGTTCCGCCGTCTGCTGGAAACGCACCAGCTCACCAAATCCATCTTCAACGTCATCAACGCCCATCTATCCGAGAAAGGTCTGCTGTTGCGGGAAGGCACGATTGTCGATGCCACCCTGATTGCGGCACCGCCTTCGACCAAGAACCGGGAAGGAAAACGGGATGAGGAGATGCACCAAGCGAAGAAAGGCAATCAGTGGCATTTCGGCATGAAGGCGCATATCGGCGTCGACGCCCAGTCCGGATTGGTGCATACGGTAATGGGCACCGCCGCCAACGTGAGCGACGTGACCCAGGCCCAGGCACTCCTGCATGGGGACGAAACCGATGCCTTTGGCGATGCGGGGTACCAGGGAGTCGAGAAGCGGGCAGAGAATCTGGAACTCCCGGTGACCTGGCATGTGGCTACGCGACCGGGCAAGCGCAAGGCCCTGCCGGGGACGCCGCTGGGGGACCTGCTCGAACGAATCGAACACACCAAAGCCAGTATCCGGGCCAAGGTCGAGCATCCGTTCCATGTGGTGAAGAACCTCTTCCGTCATCGCAAGACGCGCTACCGCGGGTTGGCCAAAAACACGGCCCAACTCTTCTCGTTGTTCGGCTTCGCCAATCTGGTGCTGGCGCGTCGTTGGCTACTCGACGCCAACACCCAAGGTGCGTCCTGAAAACGGAAAATGAGCAAAACGCCCCGCAAAAACAGCTACTGGACAGCAAAAACCAGCCTGTTTCCCAATCAAATCAGCTTCGCCCGCCGCCCACTTCGGAGTAAGGCGAATTGTTCAGCGTTTCCCTAAGTGTATAGAGGAGGGCTGGCAGCGAGCACTGGCGGTGCAGAAAATATTGTCATCTGGGGACTAATGTCAAATGGCCTCTGTTGCCGGTGCTGGTGCTGGTCAAGTCAAATCTAAGTCTCTGGGTTCAGGTTCACTTGGCCAGCCGGCAGAAATCAGTAACTGATCATCCCGTTCCTTGCCAGCTCAGCTCTGGCATTGAACGCGAAGCCATTTTCCAGGTAAAGCTCGGCCAGCAGGATGGCGCGTCCAAGACTGGACTCAGATGTTGACGATATCGCGGCAATTTTTTGCTTAAGGTTGTCGATCTCGGCTACGCTGGCTGTCTGGAAGGGATAGCTATATTCGCGGCGAGCAGTCTTGAGCCGCCACCTATATTGCGTACCCGGCAAAAGATCCTTTCCGTTGAACAGGGCGGTGCCATCCTTCAGGAGCGCTTGGATGGAAGTCGGGGTTACTGGGTCACCACGCTCAATACTGAGCGATTCGATATCCGGGATCCCGGTCTGAGAAAGCGGCAGTTCCAAGGTGTCACCGAGGATCAAAATTTGGCCATAGGGCAACCCTGGAAGCCTTGATGTGCCTCGCGTCTGGCCGTGCTTGGTCTGCGCGTCGCCTTTCGCAAAGGCGACCAATGTTGCCTGGAATGCCTCGCCGACACTCTTTGACTGTTCGACTGCTGAGTTTTCAGGAATGCCTTTGCCCTTGTTGATCTGGACACACATGCGCCGGCCACCGGCTGCCAGATAACAAGCGGTGATTTTGCCAGTCTCGACACGCAGCCCTTCGCATAGCGCCAGACGCAATGGAACCCTCGGTTCGAGACGCTGGCGATGGTTTTCGATGCTGAATTCAGCGTGCTCATCGGCGACAAGCACGCAACCGCCGACCGCCAGCGCCTGAGACGTCGAGAGCAGGGCCAGGGCGCCCACAGCAAGAAGGGTCGATACGCGATGTCGTGTCATGTCAGTGGGAGGAAAAGAAGGCCACAATGCCCCATGCAACAATCGGGAGGCACAGCAGTTCGTCTGCATATTTCATTACCGCAGGGGCTTTTTGTGAGATCTCATGGTGCTCACCGTGGGAGCGACTGGCCAAGATAGTCTTCACAAAAACGCCGATGATCATCGGGCCAGGATTGTTCCATAGATTGTGCCGCAGGAGCCATGCGCTCATTGCCATCAGCATGGCAATCCAGACGACAAGGATCGCAAAGCTGGCGAACAACCACAGGCGGGCCACCAGGAACCGTTGGATCGGCCAATAGCCGGACGCCATCGCTCGCTCGTCGGCGAGATGGTATCGACCCCAGATGGCGTGAAACAGGAAGCCTGCGGCAATACCGAGAACGATATCGAGCAGGATCGCCATTGCATGAGAAACCGCTTTGGTCGGCTGGCGCTCGCTGAACGCGATGGCGGCATGAATCGAAGCGCCTTTTTGCGGGCCATACGCAGTCAGAAATTCGTCATTTGGATTGAAACCGGCGCCAAGAACCACCATGCGCCCCGTAAGGTCGGCAGCCTTTACATCTTCGGCCGCAACCATCCATACGGGCGCACGTCCTCGAAAATAGTCGGTATTCAATGGCCGCTGACGACCAAGGTCCTCGCCACCAACGAACAATCCCCCGGGGAAATCCTTGCTCAGAAAGGCGGCTGCCTGCTCACCGTTTTCGATGATTGCGCATGGCGTTGTGGCAACTGGCAGGGAACTCGTGCCTGCCAGCAGGTCACCCAGAGAGCCGGTTTCTGTCGGATAGCGCAGGACCAGCCCCTGACTTGTCTGGATATAGGTGAACCCGAACGAAATCCCTGATGCACAGAGGCGTTGCATCCACCGTGCCTTTGCCGCCAACAACTTGTCAGATTGGACCGGGAAAGGGACACCGAGAATCAGCCGCGTTCCGGATTTTGCCGCCGTGATCAAGACGTCATCCAGTCGGCGCTGCCCGGGATCGTCTTCGTCGCCAGGGCCAGGAGAAAGATCAAGGTCGATTGCTAACGACTTCGGCTGCTTTTCAAGAATCCGGATCAATGTATCTGCGAGTAATGAACGGGATAACGGTGACGTTTGACGAAAGTCCTTCTCGTACATTTCGTCCGAAATCAGCAGTACGACAGGTTCGTCGCGTTCCCGATTGGCTGACGGGTCGCCTTGGACGGCGTTGACGACAGGGGTCAATGCAGTAGCCGCCCGTAGCGAGATCGAATCCAGCCAGATGAGCCAGCCGTGTTGCTCGGCGATCAAGATGATCGAGGCCAATACCAAAGCAACATAGGCATGGTGAAGCCCGTGCTTGAGCGAATCCAGGCTGGAGCGTTGATGATTGTTGTTGCTCATCCGGTTGATTTTATGATGGTTGGGGTAGCCTGCGCAAAGGCGATGGGTGCAGCGAGCAAAGAATGGCTGAACACGCTTGCTCGAAGCCTAAATCCTACCGTCCGCCTTCGCCGACTATGGCGAATGGTGCCCAGTAGAAGGGATGGGCATATTCGGGGTTGTGGCGGTCGTTCATCAGCATCAGCATCGACTGGCGGTGGGCCTCGGCCTTGGTCATATTTGGCTCGTCCTGATGCAGCCGCATCATGGTCGTCGTGAGTTTCACAGTGGCGTCTGAATCTACCGGCCAGTGCGACACCAGGAGCGTCTTGCCGCCGGCGTAGAAGAATGCCTTTGCGAGTCCCGACAGGCCTTCGGCTCCAGGTGTTCCATCCGGTGCTGCCGTGTTGCAGGCCGAGAGCAGGACCCATTCGGCGCGCAGCTTGAGTTGTGCGGCTTCGCTGGCCGTCAGGTAGCCGTCATTCTGCTCACTGCCTTTGGCCGGTGGGGTGAAGATCAGGCCCGGCTCGTAAGATCCCTTGACGCTGCCGGCCAGCTGGCCGTGCGTCGCGAAGGCAACGGTACGGTAGCGGCTCAGGTCCAGTCTCTTGACGTTATCTTCGGCGGCGCGCTCACGCAACCAGAGCGTGTCCGGCTTCGCCTGCAGTGTCTTGGCGATTGCCTTCAGCTCCGTCGCAGTCGCTGGCAGGGGCTCAAGCAGACGAATTTCGGTCGTGTCGGCCAGTCCACCGCGCAAGGCCACCTTGCGCTCAATGCGTTTGCCGCGTGCCGTGGCCTGGCTGTCTGACCCTTCAAGGGCAGGATCGCCGAACCCGATGAAAGGCTCCTGACCGAACTCGGATCGGGCGAAGAGACGTAATGCCCGCAACGACTGGACGGCCGGAAGAACTGTGATTGAGTGGTGCCGGGCCAGCCAGTCGACCTTGGTGTAGTCAGTCTTCAGCGGGTCAATGGCATGCTGCGCCGGGCTGGCGACGAGCATCGAGAACGGCAACCCCTGAAGTCCACCGTCTGGCACCAGCAACAGATGGCGAACATCCTTGAGTTCACTCGATATTGGCGCGACGAGCTTCGTGTAGAGGGCATGCAGAACCCCGAGCTCAGCTGGGCAGGGCAGGTCGCCGCAACTGTCGTTCATCCTTCCGCGGACGCTGGCTACCAACTTGTCGATTTCAGCCTTGTTCGTTCCCAGTGTGCGCCAAGTGGCGGCATTTTTGCGCACGACCCACACCCAGCTTTGCTCGTCCGCCAACACATAGACAAGCAACGCTTCGTCTTCCTTGAGGAGCTTCTGAGTTTCGCCGATGGTCAGGGGTTCGGGACGCGTCAGTTCGACGTATTCAGGGAAGCGCTTGGCGATATCGGCATCCAGAGCGGTGAGTTCTTGCTTGAGCGCGGCCGACTGCGCCCGGAGATTGTCGATCAATGTTCCATTGCGCTCGCCGGTCGCCTTGCCGAGTTCCTTTATCAACGCGTCGTCCAGCGCCTTGCGCTGAAGTGCCAAGTCCTGCCGATGGCGAACGCTCTTTGAAATGGCATTGCTTCCAGTAGCGAAACGGGCCGCCATCTGGCCTACTACCTGACCTGTCGCACTCGAACCGCGAAGCTGCGCCAACTCGAAGGATTCGGCAGACGCAGATTCGCCCTCCACCTTGGCAAGAAGGGAAATGTAAGAATCGTAGTCGTCTCGCGCAGAGGCTACGATCTCAGGGCTGATGCCGACCGAATCACCGGCAACTACCTTGGCGCGGAACCCGACGTTTGCCTTTCTGTACAGTGCCAAGGCGCCAGCTGTGTCACCGGCTTTCACTTTCATGTCGGCGTAGCTTGCCAACGTCTTCCAAACATTCAGGTGATTTGGGGTGGCCGATTTCTCCCAGACTGCAAGCGAGCGAAGGTAGAGTTGCTCTGCTTTGGTGTAGTCGCCCTCAAGTTCATGAAGAACGGCAAGTTCATAAAGGACGGCGAGATTACCGTAACTTTCCGCCACGGCTGGGTGTTCTGGACCAAGGGCTTTCTCGCGGATGGATATTGCGCGCCAGTGGAGTCGCCCGGCATCCACGATTTTCCCCTGGGTTGCATAGACTTCGGCAAGATTGTTCAATGCTGACGCGACATCCAGGTGATTCTCTCCAAGGCTTGTTTCCAGAACCGCCAGAGCACGCTTGTTGAGCGACTCAGCCTTCTCGTAATTCCCTTCTTCATAGTAAATGAGTGCCAGATTGATGAGGCTGATGGCGACGTCCGGATGGTTGGTGCCGAGGGTCTTCTCACGGATGGCCAGGGAACGTTGAAAAAGTGGCCCTGCCTTTGAATGTTGCCCCCGAGAGGCGTAGAAGATTCCCAGGTTGTTCAATACGGTTGCCACATCCTGATGCTCCGGGCCAAAGACTTTTTCCGAGATCGTCAGCGAGCGTTGGTAGAAGTCTTCCGCCTTCTCGTATTGCCCTTGAATGAGACCAATGTCCGCTAGGTTGTTCAAGGTCTTCGCAACCATGGGATGCTCGGAACCAAGGGTTTGCTCGTAAATCGACAGCGACCGTAGGTACAACTGTTCCGCTATGGCGTATTGTCCTTGGATACGGAACATTACAGCCCGGTTGTTGAACAGCGCAGCAACATAGGGATGCGGATCCAAGGCAGGAACCCACAGCTTCAGGACGCGCAGATAGAGTTCCTCGGCCTTCGCAAAATTCCCCTGGGTGCGATAGATCTCGGCAAGATTGCCCAAGGGGATTCCAAGAAATGGATCATTTGTGCCGACAGACTGCTCGACAATGGCGATGGCCTTCAGGTAAATGGCTTCAGCCTTTGCATACTGGCCTTGGGCTCGATACATCTCCGCCTGGCTGTTATAGATTTTTGCAACGTTGGCCTTATTCTCGTCGGAAACCGCTTCGCGAATCGCCAGCGCACGTTGCAACAGTTCCTCCGCCCTCGCATAGTCCCCTTTCAGCCGATAGATATCACCGAGATCCTTCAATATCTCCCAAGTTTGGGATGTGGCAATTTTGCTTTTCTCAGCAATGTCGAGAGCACGAAGGTACAACGCCTCCGCTGCTGAAAGATTGGCCACCTTAAATTCCGCAAAGGCTGTGAGGAAGTAGTAACGCGCCAGACGTTCCTTCTTGATTTCGCTCCCCGATGAGTTCGCAGCTTCGAGCAGGGCGTGGCAATTCTTGACGACTGCTGCGGCCTCCTCGCTGGTCTGGGCCTTGTGGATGGTTATCCCTCTAATGAATTCCTCCTGCTGAAGGCAGAGATGGAACGTGGTCGAGATTTTGGGGCCGTCCCAATCCTTTGCATGGACGGGCAAGGCGGTTAGAACACTGGCAATGGAGCAAAGCAC
>ERZ795054.4270-NODE-4270-length-10586-cov-6.168550_pt1 | contig 10586 bp, 10 predicted proteins | sample MGYA00375138_ERZ795054 | MGnify/ENA primary metagenome ERZ795054 (study PRJEB30183, sample SAMN05720215) | anaerobic digester metagenome | isolation source: active sludge of municipal wastewater-treating anaerobic digesters | place: USA | collected 2014-12-23 ...
GGCCGCTTCCTCGCGCTCCTTCTGCTTGACGCGGTCGCGCGCGGCGAGGGCCTTCGTCTGCCACTCCTTGGCCTTCTCGAGGAGCTCCGCCTGCTTGGCCGGATCGTTCTCGAGCTTCGCGTACTCGCGGTAGAGGAGGTTCACGTAGAGCATCGACTCGAAGTAGTCCTCGCGCAGTGAGTTCGCCGTCTCGAGCGCCTTCATCCCCTTGTCGATCATCGCCTTGCGGGCCTCGCCGTCCATCTGGTCCATCGGCGTGTTGTAGGACTTGTCCCAGCAGGTGACGCCGATCGTGTAGAAGACCTCGGGGTTCTGCGAATCGAGCTTCGCGAGGTTCTGCTGCCACTCCATCGACTGGTCGAAGTCGCCCTTCCGCGCGTAGAGCATGGCGATCGTCTGGACCGCCTGCTTGTCCTCGGGGTGGGCCTTGATGAGCGCCTTGAAGTACTCGATGGCGTCGTCGTAGCGCCTCGAGTTCATGTAGGTCGTCACCAGGAACTTCGCGGCGCTCTCGTCGTCCGGCTTGACGGCGAGGTACTCCTTGAAGTGCTTGATCGCCGTCTCGAGGGCCTGGAGGTCCTTCGGGTGCTGCGACCCCGGGTTGTAGACGGCCATGTTGGCCATCGCGACGAACTTCTTGATCCGGATCTCGCTCGGATCGAGCTTCATCGCCTCTTCGTACTGCTTCAGGGCGTCCTCGTAGAGCTGCTCCTTGAAGTAGGCGTTCCCCTTCCGGATGATCTGCTTCGCCTTGAACTGGTCGACGACTTTCTGGCATCCCGTCGCCGTCGTCGCCAGCAGGACGAGCCCGCCGACCGCCATCACGCGGCGAAGGCGGTTCCGGAGGGTCGTCCGGGCGTCTCTCCCCGTCCTGATTCCGGTCATCGGCTCTCTCTCCTTTCGCGCACCCACGGTGCCCGCGGTCCTGAGACCCGGGAGACCACCGTTCCGTTCCCGGTCAGACATATGCTTCGCTGCTCCCCGTCGCCCGCTTCCATCGCTCGATGGGTCGCGACCGTCCCGAAAAGGTGTCGAGATGGGAGGCGAGCCGGGACGTCACCGCGGGCTCCTCCCGAGGGAGGTCGGAACCCGACGGGCGCATTCGACGTAAAGGAGAAAGGCCCGGAGGTAGTCCGCGTCCGCGCGCACCCCGCCGTTGTCTGCCTCCGCGTCCGTTCCCAGCTGCGGCTGTCTCAGCCCCGACCTCCGGATCTTCCCTCGACCTCTCGGATCGTCCGCGCGCCCACCGGGCTCGGGGCGGCCGTCATTCGAGGCGGACATTCTCACGGAGCACGGGGCGAAGTGCAAGCGGAAAACTCCTCGGAAACAGGCCCCGATCGGGGACTGTAGCGGTCCTCTCGACCGCATCGGAACGCGTCGGCGGCGCGATCCGTAGAATGCGTCCATGGTGCTTTCCAGGCCGCTCGCGTCCCTCGCCGTCGCCACCCTCGCCGCGGTCCTCGTCCCGCAGGCCGTTTCGGCCGGACCGCAGCAGCCGACGGTCAGCCTGCCTCCGCTCGTCCGGAACGTCGACGTGACCGTGACGAACATCGACGTCGTCGTCACGGACAAGAAGGGGAGCCGGATCCGCGGGCTCAAGCGCGAGGACTTCGAGGTCTACGAGGACGGCCAGCTTCAGCCCCTGACGAACTTCTTCGCGGTCGACGGCGGCAAGGTCGTCTACTTCGGCGACGAGGCGGTCCCGGGTGCTCCGGCGGCGACCCCCGTCCCGAGCCCGGCCCCCGAGGCGGCCCCGGCTCCGGCGGAACCGGAGGCCGTGCCGCTGCCGGTGCCGAAGACGAAGATCGTCATCTTCATCGACAATCTGAGCCTCCAGCCCTTCAACCGGAACCGGGTCCTGAAGAACCTCGAGACCTGGGCTCGGGAGAACATCCGGGACAACGTCGAGGCGATGGTCGTCACCTGGGACCGCTCGCTGAAGGTCCGGCGGAAGTTCACGAACGACGGCCGGGAGATCTCCGACGTGATCCGGCAGCAGGGCGATTTCTCCACGATGGGGCAGACCCGCCTCTCCGAGCGCCGGGACATCCTGCGCCGGATCGACGACGCCCAGAGCGAGTACGAGGCCTTCGTCGAAGCGCGGCAGTACGCGCTCGCCTACAAGAACGACCTCGACTTCACGACCGACGCCCTCAAGAGGACGATCGACCAGCTGGCCGGAGTCGAGGGGCGGAAGATCCTCCTGCACGTCTCCGAAGGCCTCCCGCAGTCCCCGGGAGCCGAGCTCTGGAAGTACATCCAGGACCGCTTCCGGACGCAGAGCGGAGGCCTGACGCAGTTCGAGTTCGACTCCACCTCGGCCTACCTCGGGATCATCCGCGCGGCGAACGCGGCGGGCGTGAGCATGTACATGGTCGACGCCTCCGGGCTCTCCATCGACGAGGGGATCAGCGCGGAGAACCGCTCGACCCAGGCCAAGATCGACACGTTCGTCGAGAAGACGAACCTCCAGTCGATGATTCACCTGATGGCGGAAGAGACCGGCGGGAAGGCGATCCTGAACAGGAACGACATCACGGGGCCCCTCGCGGAGATGAAGAGCGACTACACCTCGTACTACTCGGTCGGCTACCGGAGCCTTCGCTCCGGCGGCGAGCGCCCGCGCAAGGTCGAGGTGAAGGTGAAGCAGAAGGGGCTCGTCGCGCGCTCGCGGCGGAGCTACGTCGAGAAGGGGCTCGAGACGCGGATCGTCGAGGGCGTCACCTCGGCGCTCTACTTCGCCCGCGACGAGAACCCGCTCGGCGTCGGGATCGAGGTGGGGCAGCCGGCGCCCGCCGACGCGCAGAACTACCTCGTCCCGATCCGGATCCGCGTCCCCTACAGCCGCATCACCGTGCTGCCGCAGGGAGACGTCGCGCGGGGCCGGATCGCGCTCTACTTCATCGTGATCGACGCCGCGGGCAAGCAGTCCGAGCTCGCGACGCAGGTGGTGCCGGTCGAGATCGCCTCGAAGGAGCTCGACGCGCTCAACCGGCGCGACTTCGTCTACGACGTCCGGCTCCTGATGATCCCGGGCGGCCAGCGCCTCTCGCTCGCCGTCCGCGACGAGCCGACGAACACCGTCAGCTACGTCCAGCAGGCGATCTTCGTCTCGGCCCTGCCCCAGGAGACGCCGCGGTGATCGCCGCCGCGCGACGGCCGGAGGGGGCGTGATCGCCCTCGGGCCGGCCGCCGCGCGCGAGGCGGACGCCCGGACGATCGCAGCGGGAACGCCCGGGATCGTCCTCATGGAGCGGGCGGCAGAGGCCGTCGCCCGCGAGTGCCTGCGGGCCATCGCCGGAGTCCCCCTGCGGGGCGAGCGGGTCGTCGTCCTCTGCGGGACGGGGAACAACGGGGGGGACGGCTTCGAGACGGCGAGGCTCCTCCGGAGGAGTCCGCGCGTCGGTGCGGTCGCCGTCCTCCTCCTCGGTGCGCGGGCCCGCCTCGCGGGGGACGCGGCCGAGACGCTCCGACGACTCGAGCGGGACGGTGGCGAGGTCGCGGAGGTGACCGCGCCGGAAGGGCTCGAGCCGCTCCGCGGCGCGACCCTCGTCGTCGACGCCCTCTTCGGAACGGGGCTCTCGCGGCCCCTCGACGAAGGAGCCCTCGCCGCGCACGCGACCCGGATCGCCTCGGGTCGCCGCGCGTTCGTCGTCTCCGTCGACCTCCCGTCGGGGCTCGACGCCGCCTCGGGAGTCCCCGTCGGTCCGCACGTGCGTGCCGACCTCACCGTCACGTTCGGCGCCCCGAAGCTCGCCCACCTCCTCCTGCCGGCGGCAGCGGCCTGCGGTCGCGTCGTCGTCGCCGACATCGGGCTCCTTCCGGCCGGCCCGACCGCCGACGGTCCCGAGGCCGTCGCGGCCCTCGACGTCGCGCCTCTCTTCCCGCCCCGGCCCGCGGCCGCGCACAAGGGGACGTACGGGACCCTCGCCGTCGTCGGCGGCGCCCTCGGGATGGCGGGGGCGGCGGCCCTGGCGGCCCGGGCGGCGTTCCGGGCCGGCGCGGGAAAGGTCGTCGTCGTCGCCGAAGGGGCGAGCCGCCCGATCGTCCACGCGCTCGTGCCCGAGGCGACCTCCGTGGAGGCTCTGCCGGGGTCCGGACCGACCGCCCTCGCCGTCGGCCCCGGACTCGGGACGGGTTCCTGGGGAGCCGGTCGACTGGACGAAGCGCTCGCGACGGCTCTCCCGGTCGTCCTCGACGCCGACGCCCTCAACCTGCTCCGAGGGAAGCTCGGGACGCTCGTCGGGCGCCCCGGCCCGATCGTCGTGACGCCTCACCCCGGGGAGGCGGCCCGCCTCCTCGGCCGCACCGCATCCTCCGTCGTGGGCGACCCGGAGAGCGCCGCCCGTCGCCTCGCCGCAGAGTCCGGCGCGACGGTCGTTCTGAAGGGGTTCCGGTCCGTCGTTGCGACCCCGGCGGGGCGCCTCGCCCGGGTCCTGTCCGGCAATCCCGGCCTCGCGACCGGAGGGAGCGGCGATGTCCTGACCGGCATCGTCGGAGCGCTCCTCGCGCGCGGCCGGACGGCGTGGGAGGCCGCCTCGGCGGGGACCTACCTCCACGGCCTGGCGGGCGACCTCGTAAGGGAGCGCCTCGGCGAGGAGAGCCTCCGGGCTTCGGACCTCCCCGAGGAGCTCGGCCGCGCCTTCGCGGCCGTCGCCGAGTCGCTCCTGCCGTGAAGAGCGTCCCGTTCGAGGCGGTCGCTCGCTCCGTCGAGGAGACCCGCGAGGTCGGCCGGGAGCTCTCCCTCCTCCTCGTCCCCGGAACTCTCGTCCGCCTGTCGGGGCCGCTCGGCGCCGGAAAGACCGAGCTCGTTCGGGGCCTCGCCGAAGGGCTCGGGATCCACCCGGACGAGGTCGCCTCGCCGACGTTCGCGCTCGTCCACGAGCACGGCCCGGAAGGGCGTCCGGCTCTCCTCGTCCACGCGGACCTCTACCGGCTCCTCGACGACGAACGGCTCGAGCCCGCGATCGAGGGGCTTGGCCTCGACGAGGCGCGGGAGGAAGGGGCCGTCGTCGTCGTCGAGTGGCCGGAGGGCCTTCCTGCCGGGCGGGGAGACTTCGAGGTGAAGGTCACGCCGGAGGAGAACGGGGCCCGGCGGATCGAGGTCCGCCGGGCCCCGGGCGAGTCCGGAGCCTGACGGCGATCAGAAGGCGATGACGACCCCCGCCGTCGCCTCCCCGGCGGTGTACCACTGGCTGTCGCCGTAGTAGTCGCCGTCGCACCACCAGCTGTCGCAGGACCAGTGGTCGTCCTCGCTGTTGATGTAGGTGGAGCGGACCTTGCCCTCGAAGCGGAAGCCGAAGTTCGGGTTCACGTAGGTCTTCACGCCGAGGCCGAGGCTGCCGGTGAACCGGGAGTCGGACGAGAACGAGTAGCCCGGGATCGAGGGGCGGAACGTGTTCACGCCGCCCCCGATCGTGAAGTAAGGCCGCACCGGGCCACGCCCCCAGGGGACGAGGAAGTTGAGCTCGTAGAGGCGCATCTCCATCTTGCCGATGTCCTCCGAGCCGCCTCCGATCGCTCCGCCTCCCTCGAGCCGGAGCTTCGGGTCCGACTGCAGGTAGCTCGCCTCGATCGCGAAGTTGTTCGTGATGTTGAAGCCGAGCTTCAGGCCGTACGCGACCTCGGTCGAGGCGTCCGCCCGACCGTCGTAGAAGGCGAGCGTTCCGGGGTCGAACGTCCCGCCGAAATAGCCGCCGACGACCGGCGTGATCTCCACCGTGCCGCGCCGGTCCTGCGCGGCGGCCGGGCCGGCCGTCAGGACCGCCGCCGCAACGGCGAGGAGGGCGATTCGCGGAAATCTCTTCATGTCTCGATCCTCCAGGTGTCCCGCGTCCACCTTTTCGGCCTCTGGGCCGCACGCGGAACGTTTCATTCTGAGCCTTAGCAACGTACGTACCGCCGCGAAACGGGTTCGCGGACGTGCTCTCCGTCACGTCTCGTCCGGTTTCGGGGTCGCGATCCGGTAAGCTCGCCGGAGTGACCCGCCTCGAACGTCTGCTCGGCTGCTTCGCGGCCGGGGTCCTCCTCCCGGGAGCCGCCGGATGCCTCGGCACGGGGACGCATCGCGTCGACGCGCCGTGCCGCGAGATGCGCGCGTCCGTCGCTCGCGAGATGCTGCGGGACTCGAGGGAGATCCCCCTGCTCGACGTCCGGGCGCTTCCCGCGCCCCGCCTCCGGGGCGCCCACGAGATCCCGCTCTTCGCCCTGCGCTCCCGCATCGAGGAGCTCGGGCGCTTTCGAGGGTCGCCCCTCGTCGTCGTCGCCGACTCGGGAGAAGCCGCCCGGCAGGCGTGCGAGCTCCTCGCCGCCGAGGGGTTCCGGTACGTGATCTTCGTCCCGGAAGGAGCCGAAGGCCTCTTCGCCGGGGTGCGCGGGGCCGAGACGGCGGCCGACGCTCCGAAGGAGCGCCGGTGAAGCGCGTCGTCGTCGGGAAGGGGGCGCAGGGGGCGCTCCTCCTCGCCTATACCGCCCTCGTCCTGGCCGGGACGCTCCTCGTGGAAGGGCGGCCCGGGGTCGTCACGAACCTCGTGCCGTTCGACGATCTGGCGCGCCTCCGGGCGAGCGCCGGCAAGGCCGGCGTCCTCTCGAACCGCTTCGTTCTCGGGCTCCTCGGCCTCGTCGGCAACCTCGTCATGTTCGCGATCTGGGGCTTCCTGGCCTGGAAGTTCGTCGACGGGCGGGGACGGGCGCGCTGGCGCAACCACGCCGAGGTCGTCTTCTTCGGCCTCGTCTTCAGCGTCGGGATCGAGACGGTCCAGTTCTTTCTCCCGACGAGGGCGGCGGACGTGAACGACGTCTTCTGGAACGCCGTCGGAGCGCTCCTCGGGGCGCTCCTGGCGCACGTGCACGCCTCGGTACGAGTCGAGTGGGCCTGACGGCCCGCTGCTAGACTTCGCGCTCCGCGCCGGAGTGGCGGAACGGCAGACGCAGGGGACTCAAAATCCCCCGAGCGCAAGCTCATGAGGGTTCGAGTCCCTCCTCCGGCACCAGCTGCTCCCCGGGTGCGCGGCAGCCCCGGGCCGTCCGGGGGCGTCCACCCCCGCGCGGGCCGCCGGGCCGCTCCGCATCGGCTTCCCATTGACCCCCGACCGGGGGCCGCGTAAGCTAGCAAGTCCGATAGCGCAGGAGGCGGATCCGGTGGGTTTCAACATCGGCGATAAGCTCGTCTATCCGAACCACGGGGTGGGAGTCGTCGAGACCATCGGGGAGTCCCTGTTCGACGGCCGCGCCCACCCCTGCTACCAGGTCCGGCTCCTCGCCAACAACTCCAAGGTCGTCGTCCCGGTCGGCAACTCCGACCGCGTCGGGCTGCGGCCGCTCACCCGACGGCAGGACGTGACCGGCGTCTTCAAGGTCCTCGAGGACGGCAGCTTCCAGTCGAACGGCGACTGGAAGGGGCGCTTCAAGCAGAACCTCGACAAGATGCGCTCCGGCCGCCTCTCGGACATCGCCGACGTCCTCAAGAACCTGAACTGGGTCCAGAAGCAGAAGACGCTCTCCTTCCGCGAGAAGAAGATGTACGAGCGGGCCCGGTACCTCATCGTCTCCGAGATCGCGCAGGTGAACGGCCTTCCCGAGGCGGAGGTCGAGCAGGACGTCGAGAAGGCCCTCGACCGGTCGGTCGCCCGGCGCCGCAGCCTCGGCCCCGCCGCCCGCTGAGCCCCGAATCCGGCGACGAGCGCGGCGCCGCTCCCGTATAGTCCTGTCGATGTCGCATCGAGCTCCGGCCGGCCTCCTCCTGGTCCTGGCGCTGGGCGTCCCCCTCGTGGCCGCGGCGCGGACCGACCCGTCGATGGAGAGCCTCCTCGTCGCGCTCGACCTCGAGCGCAGGGCCCGGAACGAGGACGTCCTCGAGCTGGAACGCCTCACGTCCGCCGCGACCCGGGCGGACGCGGCCGCCGCCTCCGCCCGGGAGCGCCTCGTCGACTCCGTCCGCGGCGGGGACGTCCAGGCCGGCGACCTGAGGGACGAGGAGGAGAGGGTCGTGGAGGCCGAGGCCCGAGCCGCCGCCGCCCGCGAGATCCGGCGCGCCGCCGTCGCCCGCCTCGTCGAGAGGGTCCGCCGGATCGCGCTTCTCCAAGAAGAGGTGGCCCGGAGGCGCTCGGCGTCCCGCCGGGCGGCGGACCCGGTCACCGGGCGCTGGGAGGCGACGATCGACCCCGGAGCACGGAGGGGCGCCTTCCGCCTCGTCCTCGACGGCACCCTCGTCTCCGGCGACTACACGCTGGACGGCGGCTTCCGCGGCTCGCTCCGGGGAACGTACGTCGGCGAGAGGATCACGATCCAGCGAATCGACTCGGAGCGCGGCTTCGACGCGACGTTCTACGGGCGCGTCCAGCCCCAGCTGAAACGGATCACCGGCACTTGGGAGGCGACGGCGATCGCGCCGGCCACCGGCCCGGTCGCGGGCACCTGGTCGGCGGCGCTCCTTCCCGACGACGAAGATGGAGGTTTGCCCTGAGCCACGACGACCACCTTCCCCCCCCGCCCGAGGCCCGGACCGGCTCCCGGGGCGGGGCTCGATCGAAGCAGGCCGCCGCAGTGGCCCCGTCGGCGCCCCGCTGGGGCGACCGGCTCCTCTTTGCCGCCCTGGGAGCCCTCGTCGGGTTCGCCGGGGCATGGGTCGCCCTCGACGGACGGCATGCGCACGTGCCGCAGCCCCCGGCGATGGCGATGGACGACCCGCACGCCGGCGTGCCCGGCGCCCCGCCGCTCGGTGCGAACGCGGGGGCGCCCGCGGCGGGAGGCGCCTCGTTCGACCGCGCAGCGTGGCAGCGCCTTCAGGACGCCCAGGCCGCCGCGACCGCGAAGCCCGAGGACTACGACGCGCTCGTCCAGCTCGGGAATGCCGCCTACGACGCGCACGAGTACGCGCAGGCGATCGAAGCCTACGAGCGAGCGCTGAAGGTCCGGCCCGGCGACCCGAACGTGATGACCGACCTCGGCACGGCCTACCGGAACGAGGGTAAGCTCGACGAGGCGCTCTCGCTCTTCCGCAAGGCGCGGGCCGCGAACCCGAGCCACTGGCAGTCGCTCTACAACGAGGTCGTCGTCCTCGCGCTCGACAAGCACGAGCACGACGCGGCCGACGCCGCGCTCGCGCGGCTGAAGAAGGAGCACCCGGGTCTGCCGGCGATCGAGAACCTCGAGAGGCAGATCGGCGCCGCTCACTGAGGATCGTGAAGCCGCGGAGCGGAGACCTCTTCGAGGAGCCGATCCCGGACCGGCGGGCGACGCCTTCCGTGGCGCCGCTCGCCGAACGTTTCCGCCCGCGCGACCTCTCGGAGATGCGGCTCCCCGCGTCGGTCGCCGGGCCGTCGTCCCTCCTCGGCCGCGCGATCGAGGCGGACCGGGTCCCGTCCCTCGTCCTCTGGGGACCGCCGGGAACGGGGAAGACGACGCTCGCGCGGGTCATCGCGACCCGGACGAAGGCCCGCTTCCTCTCCTTCTCGGCCGTCGTCTCGGGCGTGAAGGAGATCCGGGAGGTCCTCGAGGAGTCGCAGCGTCTGGCCACGCGCGGCGAGAGGACTCTCCTCTTCGTCGACGAGATCCACCGCTTCAACCGGGCCCAGCAGGACGTCTTCCTCCCGTACGTCGAGTCGGGCGCGGCGACGCTCGTCGGCGCCACGACGGAGAACCCGTCGTTCGAGCTGAACGGCGCCCTCCTCTCGAGGATGCGCGTCGTCGTCCTCCCGCCCCTGTCGCGCGAAGACCTCGAGTCGATCCTCGGGAGCGCCGCGGCGGACGCCGAGCGGGGCCTCGGGGGGCGTGTGACGCTCGGCGAGGGGGCCGTCGACTGGCTCGTCGGCTTCTCCGACGGAGACGCGCGGCGCGCTTTGAACGCGCTCGAGACGGCGGCCGACCACGCGGGAGAGGGGGCCGTCCTGACGGCGGCGCTCCTCGGCGAGATCTACGCGCGGAAGTCGCTCCTCTTCGACAAGTCGGGCGAGGAGCACTACAACCTCATCTCCGCCCTCCACAAGTCGGTGCGCGACTCCGACGTCGACGCTTCGCTCTACTGGCTCGCGCGGATGCTGGAGGCGGGGGAGGACCCGCTCTTCGTCGCGCGGCGGCTCGTGAGGGCCTCGACGGAGGACGTCGGCCTCGCCGACCCGAACGCCCTCCGGCTCGCCATGGCCGCCCGCGACGCCGTCCACTTCCTCGGGATGCCCGAGGGGGCGCTCGCCCTCGCGGAGGCGACCGTCTACCTCGCGCTCGCGCCGAAGTCGAACGCGCTCTATGCCGCCTACGGCGAGGCGGCCCGCGACGTGGCCGAGACGCCGAACGCGCCGCCGCCCGCCGCGATCCTGAACGCTCCGACGAGGCTGATGAAGGACGTCGGCTACGGGAAGGGGTACGTCTACGCCCACGACACGGCGGAGGGGACGGCCGGCCTCTCGTGCCTCCCCGACGCCCTCGCCGGCCGCCGCTACTACCGGCCGAAGGGGACGGGACGGGAGGCCGAGGCGAAGCGCCGGCTCGACGAGCTCCGCGAGCTTCGCGAGCGGCTCCGGCGGGAGAGGCACCGCCGCTGACCGCCCCGCGGTAACCTTTCCCCATGCTCGACCTCGAAGCGATCCGCG
>ERZ795054.4272-NODE-4272-length-10584-cov-6.334885_pt1 | contig 10584 bp, 12 predicted proteins | sample MGYA00375138_ERZ795054 | MGnify/ENA primary metagenome ERZ795054 (study PRJEB30183, sample SAMN05720215) | anaerobic digester metagenome | isolation source: active sludge of municipal wastewater-treating anaerobic digesters | place: USA | collected 2014-12-23 ...
GTTTTTGCGTTTTTTTTCGGAAAGGCCCCTTTTCAATCGAATGGTAATGGTTTATAATGCAGGAAGAAAGGAGTGTGATGTTATGCAGTCTTACGTAAAGTTTTTGGATGGCCTGCCTTTGATTTTGAAGATTGTTTTGGCTTTGCCGGGTCTTGACGCGATTGTTTATGGAATCTATCGGATCGCGAAAGGGAACTTGTTAATCGGGCTTCTTTGGATATTCATCCTCTTCCCGATTGGTTGGATCATCGACATTATCACCCTCATCTTGAACGGAAAGGTCACATTCTTAGTTTAAACAAAACAAGGGAATAAGGTCAAAAAAAGGAATCGGAAATTCGATTCCTTTTTTCGTTATTCGGGTTTTCAAACGTTTTTCTTGAGGATTTGAACCAAACGTTCGATGTCGGAAAGCGGCACGGAACTGATGGCAATTCGGACCAGTCCGGGCATCGTGATCGAATAGACCCCGTCTTTAACCAAATCATCAAAGATGTCGGGGTTATTCGTCGGAACGCCGATGAAGAACCCCCCGCCATACGGTAATGTTTGCAAATGCGCTTTTTCCGCTTCCGCGGAGAACAAATCCACACGCTTTTTCAAGATTTCGCGAGCGGTCAACAGTTCGTTTTGAAATGCGGCTTTTTTCTCCGGCCGGGAAAAAATCTGGCCGACGACGCTCATGCCCGAACGACTGACGCTGGAAAAACGGGCCCGGACGCTGTAGTCGCCGACGCGGCAGAAATCGGCCATGACGTCTTTGGATTTAGTCAAACCGATCTGGGCTCCGATTCGAAAGCCATAAAGAGAGAAGGTTTTGGAACCGCTGAAAGCGATGATCGCGAGGATGTTTTCGTCCAACTCGAGGTAGGTTTCAAAAATATCCCGGGCGCCGTCGAATCCTTGGGCGTGATAATCCAAATAGGCAAGATCGTGTAACAGAATGACCGGGATATCTCGACGAGAAATGTCATTCAATACCGCAATCACTTCTACCCAATCAGCCTTGGAAAGGCACAGTCCGGTGGGATTGTTGCAAGGATCGTTTAAAATCAGGAACAACCGTTTCTGCCGTTCGGCCAAAGCAAAGGCTTTTTGACGAAAATCGCCGACGTTGAAACGATAGTCCTTATCGAACATCGAGAAGGTTTCCACGCCGACGTTGGCTTCTTCGGCGATGTTTTCATACGGGGTCCAATAATGGTTGGGAATGAGGATTTTTTGCCCGAAATCATTGAAATTATAAACAGCGTTGGAGATGGCGCCGCTGCCGCCCGTGGTCGGAATGACATTGATTTGGAAGGCGTTTTTGATGCGGTCTTTGTTTTTCCCAAACACCCAGTCGACGATGCCGTTTCGATATTCTGCCGTTCCGTTGGCCGGAGAATAGGCGTACATTTCGTTTTCTTTCAATGAGCACAAGGTGTCGGTGACGGTTTGATACGTAAAAATTTGACCCGATTCGTGATGTAGCATCCCCACAGTCGCGTCAATCAGTTCGGGATTGAGCTTTTTGGCGGCTTTGGCATCTTGAGAAATCTTCAAGATGTTGGAGAGCATGGTTTTGGTGAGTGCGTGTTGCCCGACGATGCGATGATTCAAGTCTGGTTCCTCCTAAAAAGTATGTATTTTTATTCAAAAAATTGTTTGATGTCGATGGTTTGGGAACGATCCGGGCCGACCGAGAAAATCGCAATTTTCAACCCGGTCTGTTGTTCGATCGTTTCCAGATAACGTTTGGCGTTGGGGGGAAGTTCATGCCAACTCCGGATTCCCGTAAGGTCTTCGCTCCATCCCGGAAGAGTGATATAGACCGGGCGGCATCGCGAAAAATGCAAGTAATTGCCGGGGACCTCTTTCAGGAGGGTCCCGTCCAGATCATAAGCTATGCAAATTTTGAGTTCGGGAACGCCGGTCAGGACGTCCAGCAGCATAATGGCCAGGTCCGTCACCCCGCTCACCCGGCGGCTGTGCCGAAGCACGACGGCGTCGATCCAGCCGATCCGGCGGGGACGCCCGGTGGTGGTTCCGTACTCGTGACCGCGTTCGCGGATCCCTTGGGCGATAGCGTCTTCGAACTCCGTGGGAAATGCCCCACCCCCGACGCGGGTACTGTAGGCTTTGGTGACCCCGACGACATCGGTGATTGCCATGGGGGAAATTCCGCAGTTCACCGGCACGGATGCGGCGGTGGGAGAACTGCTGGTGACGTAGGGATACGTGCCGTGATCGAGGCACAGCATGATTCCTTGGGCGCCTTCAAACAAAATTCGGGAACCTTTGTCGATTTCGTCATTCAAAAGGACCGAAGTATCCGTGACGAACGGACGCAACCGATCGCCGAGAGCGCGGTATTTTTGATACAAGACGTCAAAGTCGTACGGCTCGCGGCCGAAAGACATCAGGGTGGGATTGGTAACGGAAAGACTGGCCCGCAAACGCAAAGCCAAAGCTTCGGGATCAAGGAGATCTCCGACTCGGATTCCGTTCCGCGAGGCTTTATCCGCGTAACAAGGGCCGATGCCTTTCTTGGTCGTACCAACGGCCAAAGGGCCTTTGAATGTTTCCCAAAGGACGTCCAAATCCAAATGATAGGGCATGATCACATGGGCACGGTCGGAGACGAACAACCGGAATCCGGTCACCCCGCGGGCGGCCAAATCATCAAGTTCTTGAAAAAAGGCGTTCGGTTCGATGACCATCCCGTTGGCCATGACGTTTTTGGTTTTAGGAAAAAAGACTCCGGAAGGAATGAAATGAAGTGCGAACTTCTGATGATTGAAGTGGATGGTGTGTCCTGCGTTGTTTCCGCCTTGGCTTCTGACGACGACATCGGCTCCGGCCGCTAGATAATCGGTGATTTTGCCTTTGCCTTCATCGCCCCATTGCGTTCCAACGACGACGATACGTTTTCCCATGGTGACAAACCCTTTCAAAACAGCACTTTAATTATAACACGGATGCCACGGATTGAGAACACCAACCGTGGTGAAAGAGAAAGACCGCCTTTTCATTGGCGGTCCGAACTCATTGGGAATAACGGGTGACGATGTCCCGAGCGATCCACACCCCGCTGGCTCCGGCCTGGGCCAACCCGCGGGTGATTCCGGCTCCGTCGCCGCCGACATATAACCCGCGAATCGGGGTCTCGAAATGCTCGTTGATTTCGGGACGAGCTGAGTAGAACTTGGCTTCTACTCCATAGAACAATGTATGTTCGGATGCGATTCCCGGGGTCACGTGGTCCAAAGCTTCGATCATTTCGATGATCGATTTCATCGTTTTATAGGGAAGAACCAATCCGAGATCTCCGGGAACGGCTTCCTTCAATGTGGGGACCACAAACCCTTCACGGATCCGTTTTTCGGTCGATCGCCGTCCGTTTTTCAAGTCCCCGTAGCGTTGAACGATGATCGATCCGTTGGACAACATATTGGCAAGCCGGGAAACGCCGTGGGCAAATTCGTTGGGTTGATGAAACGGTTCGGTGAAATTGTGACTCACCAACAGTGCGAAATTGGTGTTCCGGCTCCCGAGTTTTTCGTCTTTGTAGGCGTGTCCGTTGGCAACGATCGTGCCGCTGAAATTTTCCACAACCACGTGTCCCGACGGATTGGAACAAAAGGTTCGCACCTGGGTTCCCATGCTGGTGCGATAGATGAATTTGCCTTCGTAGAGGTTGGTATTGATTTCTTCCATGATTTCGTTGTTGGTTTCCACGCGAACACCGATATCCACATGGTTGGTATGCATGGGAATTCCTTGCTCGGCGCAAAGGTCGGAGAGCCATTGCGATCCGTCCCTGCCTGGAGCGACGACGACTTGTTGGGCAAAAATCGTTTGTCCGTCGTTCAAAACCACACCTTGGACCCGGCGATCGGATACCAAAATGCGGACGACTTCTTTGTGGAAGAGCATTTGAATTTTGGTTTGCAGATGATCGAATAAGCGCGATTGGACGAGGAGGTTGACGTCCGTTCCGAGATGCCGGACTTTCGCCCGGAGCATTTTCAATCCGACCGCCAAGCCGCGTCGTTCGATTTCCCGAACTTTTTCGGTCATCGGATCCGTGACTTCCGCGGGGGCTCCGAACCGGAGGTTCACCGCATCGACGTATCGAATCAAATCTTCGACCGTTTCGCTATCCATGTATTCCGTCATCCATCCGCCGAATTCGCTGGTGATGTTGAATTTGCCGTCGGAATACGCGCCCGCACCGCCAAATCCGTTGGTAATGGAGCACGCAGGCAGACAGCCGACGGAACCATCCGGTTGGGTGGGACATTTTGCCAGTTTTTTTTCCAAAATCGGACATTTCCGATGACGAATATCGTTTCCTTTATCAATAAGAAGAATTGCCTTATCGGGACGAAGCAACGACAATTCATAGGCGGCCATCGCCCCGGCGGGACCTCCGCCGACAATGATGACGTCCACGTGCTTATCCATTGTAAATTCACCTCTTCCATCAGCCGATAAGATGATATCACGGCACGAGAAACGAATCAAGATGGGTTTAAAAAGAAAAACGGAGTAGGATGAACTCCGTTTGGCTGCGATGAAATGCAAAGATTATTCCGTGCGAACGGGAAGAATCAATTGGATCAATCCCGGATCCATATCGCCTTCGATGACAAACGGGCGAATTTCTCCGGTGAATTTCACAAATACTTGGTCGGATACGAATGTTTTCAGGGCGTCGAGGAAATACTTCGAACTGAAAGCAATCTTGATGGGAACGCCGATGGCTTTTTCCGCAGGAAAGACTTCTTCAATGACTTTTCCGATTTCCGGGGAGTTCGATGTGATTTCGACGACATTGTCCGCGCGCAGGTACAACTTGACGATGCTGGAACTGCCTTCACGGTTGGAAAGCAGCGAGGCGCGTTCAATGGCGACGGCCAGGTCGTTTTTGTTAAACTTGATGACGATCGGAAATTCCAGCGGGATGAGTCGCGACGTTTCCGGGAAGTTTCCGTCGAGCAACCGGGATTGGAACAATACGTTTCCGTATTCGAACAGAATCGATTTGTTATCCAGGTGGATCAATACTTCATCGAGCGGCAATTCCAAAATCTTGATCAGTTCATCCAAGCTGCGAGCGGGGATGACCACGTTCATGTTTTCGAAATTGGTGGGCAGATCGATAAATTTTTGAGAAAGACGGAAGGAGTCGGTGGCAATGGCGACCAATTTCTGCTGATCGACACGGATATTCACGCCGGTGAGGATCGGACGATTCTCGATGGTCGATGCCGCAAACGTCGTCTGACGGATGACTGCTTTCAACGTCTTCGAATCGATTTTGATCGGATTGTCGTTGGTCGAAAAATCGATTTGCGGGAAATCTTCGACGTTGAGCATATTCAAGGTGACGTCGGAATTTCCGGCAACAATCCGCAGCATGTTGTTGTCAATAACCGACAAATCCAGTTTGACCCCGTCCAATTTGCGGATGATTTCCACGAAGTACTTTCCGGGAATGAGAACCTCGCCGGTTTCTTCGACCGCCAAGCTCTCGTCCTTCAAAGACAACTTGATGGAAATTTCCGAATTGCTGGTGATCATGATCAATTCGTTCTGATAGACTTCCAATTTGATGCCTTGGAGATAAGGCGCGGGCGTTTTGGTCGATAAGGCTTTCTGTGCGATCAATAAGTGATTCAGCATGATTTCCTTGTTGATGGTGAAGTTCATAGGCGACCTCCTGGCGTTTCATTAGTTCATCTTTTGTTTTGGTGATTGTAATGATTAGTGCTGTGGAAACGGTGGAAAAAACGGGAAATCCAGTTACTATTATTATATCATATTACGCGCGAAAAGTATACAAATTCACAGCGAAATCTCCACAAAATCAGGCCTTTTTCCCACATTTTATCAACAGCTTTTCAATATCGTCTTTTTTGTCTTTGTCCGTCTGAAGATCGTTGGAAATCTGTTCGATGCTGTAGATGACAGTGGAGTGGTCTTTGTTATTGAAAATCTGCCCGATTTTCTTATAGGTCAAATCGTAAACCTCTTTGAGAATATACATGGATACTTGCCTTGGGTAAACAAATTGCTTGGTGCGTTTGTTGGAAAGCAGATCCGTTGTCGTGATATGATAATAGGCGCTGACGATGTCCAAAACGTTGTTGAAATTGCCTTCGCTGATCGTTTTGTTGGAGATGTTTTTGGAATTGATCAGGTTTTTAAGCGCTTCTTCGGCGGTAGCGATTGTGAATTTGTAATCAAAGGCCGTACAATAAAACAAAACCCGTTTCAACGCCCCTTCCAATTCACGAACGTTGTTGTCGAAGATGCTGGCGATGAATTCCAAAACCGCTTCCGGAATTAAGTCGGGATCCGAAGTTTCGGCCTGAAGCTTCTTTTTCAAAATCAGAATGCGGTGATCCAGGTTGGGACGATTGATATCTACCGACAAACCCCATTCAAACCGACTGGTAAGCCGCGACATGATGTCATACAACTCGGATGCCGGGCGATCGGAGGTAATGACGATCTGTTTGTTGTTTTCTTTGTGGCGTTCGAAGATTTTGAAAAATTCCAGTTGCGATTGGGTTTTTCCGGCCAAGAATTGAATGTCGTCGACCAGCAGAACATCAACGTCTTCATACTTTTTGGAAAAATCGTCGAACGTCTTTTTGGCGGCAGCGCGGCCATAATCTTCAATGAATTGATCCGTTTTGACGTAAAGAACTTTTTTATTGACGTCGTTTTCAAGAACATAATTCCCGACGCATTGCATCAAGTGCGTTTTTCCCAAGCCGACTTCTCCAAAAATGTATAACGGGTTGGCAAAGACGCCGGGCTGATCGGCGACTTTGGTCGCCGAGGTATAAGCTAAACGGTTGCTGGAACCGACAACAAAATTGTCAAAAGTATACATGTTGTTCAAACCGGTTTTGTAACGATCTTCCAACCCTTTTTCCGGAGTATTGATCGCATAAGCGGATTTGGCCAACTCTTCTGCAGCCTGTTCTTTGGTGATGATTTTGAACAAATGCTTGGTGTCCAAATATTCATTCAACATGGCGTTCAGGCGGTTCAGATAGAACGCGTCGATTTTGCCTTTGACGAACGAGTTCGGAGCAATGAGATAAACATAGTTGTTGACGACTTTGAAAACGTTCGTGATTCCCAAAAACGTTTCGGTAAAGACGTCTTCTTCTAATGTTACCTGCAACTTTGATTTAATTTTTTCCCAGATTTTTTCGAAGTCTTCCATGCGGGTACCTCATTCTCAATACCACTATACCATATCCGGATATGAAAACGAGAAGGAAGTTTTCCACAAAAAATGTGGATAATTTCACTAAAAAAAACAGTTATCCCCTGCGGATTGTGGAAAAAAAAGCCGATAACCGCGCGGTTTTTACGGGTTTTCCACATTTTCACCGCTCCTGTTATCGACAAGGGTTGTGGATTGGGTGATAACCCGGTTGTTCTCCCCAGAAAGACGCTCAGAGGCGAAATCGATTTCAAAAAAGACGCCATTTCGATTCAAGACAATTGTTGTTGACACCCTTTTGAAAATCTCGTATAATGATAGAGCATGGTTTTTCGAATCATACGCAAGGAGGTGTTGATAATGGCAAAAATGACTTATCAACCGAGCAAAATCAAAAGAGTCAGAACCCATGGTTTCCTTTCCAAGATGGCAACCGCGAACGGCCGCAAACTCTTGGCCAGACGCCGCGCCGTCGGTCGTAAATCGTTGACGGTTTCCGACCGTTAACACCCCCCTTTCAAACCACCTAAATAAAACCTGAAGCCACCTGAATAATCCAATCCATTATGCAGGGGGCTTTTTGTTTTCTCGGGAGAGAGCGGATGGAAAAGGCTTTTCGAGTCAAGAAAAACACCGAAATCGAGAAAATCATTCAGAAAAAGGACAGCGTCGGCGACGGCTTTTTTGTCGTCTATAAGTACGAAAATCTGAAAACCGGCCATTTCCGTTTTGCGGTCAGCGTTTCCAAAAAATTCGGAATTGCCGTGGAGCGGAATCTCGTCAAGCGACGGGTCCGCGAAATCGTCTCGGCAGAGGACTTCCAAGCTCGATTCGATTTTCTAGTGATCGTCAAACCCGCTGCCAATCGATTGGATTTTCAAGAGATCAAAACCGCATTGAACAAACTTTTCGCCAGAGCGAAAATTATAGAGGTGACGCAATGAAAAAGAATCGGATGACCAAACTGCTTTTCCTCGGCATCATGGTGTTTTTCTTGTCCGGATGCGCGGGCAATGAAACCGGGGTCGTCAATTTCACCAACATGGACGGGCTGACCACCTGCACGGTCAACTCAGAAACTCAAGTCCTCGACTGCACGAATGCTTCCACAAAAGACCAAGTCATTGCTGCCCTAGGAGCTCCCGACAGCCTAACCACCTATGATGTAGCCACCGGGGACGGAACGTTGACCTGGAGTTATACCGTGGAAGGAAAAGACTTTGTTGCCACACTGACCTTCGATAACGGTTATTTGACCGAAAGACCCGCTGCCAACGATGTCGGACTTTACAAAGACGTCTATACGATGCCTTTGGGATTTAAAACCGGCGCTTGGGATTGGATCATTCTGCAGATCGGTCGTTTCACCTATCATGCCAGCAACCTTTTCGGGCTGCTGGGCGACACCTACCTTTATTGGTTGGGACTTTTGCTGATGACGTTGACCATCCGTACCTTGGGCTGGCCGATTTATGCCAAAAGCAACGATATGACTTTGAAAATGCAGCTGGCTCAACCCGAACTGTCGAAAATCCAAGAGAAATATCAGGGACGGACCGATCCGGCTTCCCAACAGCGAATGCAGATGGAAACCATGGAACTGTATAAAAAGTATAAGATCAACGTCATGGGCTGTCTCATGCCGTTCCTCCAAATGCCCATTTTCATCGCCATGTATCAAGTTGTTCAACGCTTCCCCAGAACCGACGAGGCCGTTTTCGGTGGCGTCAGCGGAATCATGAACACCAATTTCCTGTGGACGGAACTCGGAAACACCAACATGCTAGCCAACTTGCCTTTGGCTTTGATTGTGGCCGGTACGATGTTTTTGAGTCAATGGCTCTCGCAAAAACGTTCCAAAGCCGCTCAAAAAGTTCCGACCCGTTATCAGAACCAGCAAGCCAAGCAAACCCAGAAGACCATGCAATTCATGATGTACTTCATGATCGTGATGATGGGCTACATCGCCATCGGGAATGCCGGGATCGCCTTCTACTGGATCATCGGTAACACCTATCAATTGTTCCAAGGCGAAGTGTCTCACCGACAAATGAAAGCCAAAAAAGATCAAATGATTGCTCAAAGTCGATGAAAGGATCGGACCCCAACCTATGAAAACCTTCCGTTTTGAAACGAAAGTTTTGAATGACGACACCTTGAAGTACGCCGCCGATGAATTGAAAATCAGCCAAGAATTCGTCTCTTTGAAAGTCGTTGAAGAAAAACGCAACATTCTCGGGCTGAACAAGAGTTATGTTGTGGAGGCGGTAGTCAACTTTGACCCGATCAACGATTCGATCCGTTTTTTGCAACAAATCCTTGCGGATATGGAAATTGAAGCACTCATCGAAGCCCGCCAAGAAGAAGATCACAACATCACCTTCAAGGTCAATGCCGAAGAGAACCCGATTTTGATCGGACGCAACGGTAAAACCCTCGACGCGATCCAAACCTTGCTGAAAAACTACATCAATGTTTATACCGACGAGCATTACGTCGTTCTCGTCGACATCGGCGGATATAAGGAACAACGTCGCAAACAACTGGAAATCCTTGCCACGAAAACCGCCAAAGAAGTCGCAAAAACCCATGTGCCCGTTCGTTTGAACAAGATGAATGCATATGAACGCCGAATCATCCATACCAAACTTGCCGATTGGCGGGATGTCACCACGGAATCCGAGGGGGAAGAACCCAACCGTTACGTCGTCATCCGTCCGAAAGCCCGATAACATGCGATTGGTCGTGGGCCTCGGAAACCCGGGCAAAGAATATGAAATCTCGAAACATAACATCGGATTCATCTGTCTTGATGCCTACGCGAAAGCCAACCGACTGAAATTCACCAAGTCGATCAAATGGAAAGGCGAAGTCGTCAAACTTCCCGATGCCATTTTGCTGAAACCGCGGACTTTTATGAATAACTCCGGTCTTTCGGTCGCCGCCGTCGCCGGATACTTCGGTGTGGTTTCTACCGACATTTTGGTCATCTCCGACGATTTGGACCTACCCTTCGGAAAACTCCGGCTTCGCGAACGCGGAAGCGCCGGCGGACACAACGGGCTGAAATCATTGATCGAACATCTTCATACCGAAGAATTCAAACGGTGCCGGATCGGGATCGATCGCGACGAACGAAAAGACGTCGTCGATTATGTCTTGGGGGATTTTTCCAAAGAACAACGGAAAGCATTGGATGCTTTGGTCGTCGAAACCAACGACATTATCGAAAGTTTCATACGAGGACTCACGTATGATTCCATTATGAACGCCCATAACGGAAAATCATCCGAAACATCGGCTTAGGCCGGTGTTTTTTTCTTTCAATCGCGTGAGGGCGGGCGAAACCGCTT